>Ga0210019_1004501_pt1 | contig 12069 bp, 9 predicted proteins | sample CryGeyCG2114_020_2_FD_183969 | JGI IMG/M metagenome (GOLD analysis project Ga0210019, IMG submission 183969) | Groundwater microbial communities from aquifer - Crystal Geyser CG11_big_fil_rev_8/21/14_0.20 (SPAdes) (version 2) | ecosystem: Environmental > Aquatic > Deep subsurface > Groundwater ...
CGCAAGGTTTTAAGCGAATTCTTCCATTTCCTTGCAATTTCAAACGCCCTTTTTTCAACAACACCAAACCGTAAACCACTCTCATTACTCACTTCGATGTGCTCATGGAGGGTTTTTCAGGGGGGACTAAATTAGATATTATTTTCTCTTACAGTATTCTTGCTCCACTTTGTTTGGGGATTTCGTACCTTCCAAAACTCATTAAAAGTTTGAGATCCAGCTCCAAAATGGAATCCAAAACCTGCATCACTCAGAAGAACGAATAAAAAACTGCTTTGAAATCTCCTCAAACCCTTTGCTGATGTGCACAGGCTTTCCCAAGTCTTTCAGAAAAATGAAGTGGGTGCTTTCACTTGTGTTTTTCTTTTTATCTCCAGCTAAGACTTTCAAAAAATGTTCACGTGAACATTTCGTAAGATCAGATTTCGTCACGATTTCGTAACGAGAAAAAATACTTTTCACCATCTCGAAAATTTTTTCATCAAGCCCACATTCTGCAACACTCCACTTGAGCGAAAATAAAAATCCATGCGCAACGGCAATACCATGCGGCGTTTGGCAGAGTGTTTCCAGCACATGCCCAACGGTGTGGCCTAAATTTAAAACACGGCGTTCGCCTGTCTGTTCGTAAGGATCACAACTTACTACTTCATTTTTTGCATCAATGGCTTGCGGTAAAAAATTCCATAACAAGTCTTGAAGGGGTGTGCCTTCAAGTGCTTGCTGTAAAAGGTTTTCCGCCCACTCGCCACCGCTTAGCAATGCCATTTTCAGCATTTCTACAAAGCCTTCTTTTGCTTGTTGAAGTGGTAGTTCGTCTAAAACTTTTTTTACAATATAAATGTCGCTTGCAGGATAAAACGTTCCCACTTGATTTTTTACACCGCCAACATTGAGCGCGGTTTTTCCACCGTGTGCAGCATCCACCGCAGCAAGCCATGTGCTGGGAATGGAAATAAAGTTTACGCCGCGCTTCAAAACACTGGCTACGAAGCCAGCAAAATCAAGCACAGAGCCACCGCCAAGCGCAACAATGTTCAGGTGTTTTGGAGAAATGTTTTTAGTGAGCTCAAGGATGTGTTGGACGTGCTGTGGAAACGAAACAAGATCTTTTAAACGCTCGCCCGCGGAAACAGGATAAAGAAGTGAGTTTTTAAATGGGGAGATTCTTCGCGTCTGCTCAGGATGACAAAAAAAATCATCACAAATAAAAAGCGAAGTTTCACAAGACAACGAAAGTTCAGAAAAGGTATCAACAAAATGGACGAGAGATTTTTTCATTAGGGCGTGTGGGCAGTAACGCGCTGTCATTCTGAGCGTATGCGAAGAATCTACGTGAATTCATGGAGATCCTTCCTGCCCGTCCGGCAGGCGGGCACTTTGTTCAGGATGACAACCTTCAAAGATCTTGTTAAAAAAGTTTTTATAACCAGCTGAAGAAAATTACGAATACTTTCGTTCAACGTAGTCTTCCACCATTTGCTTAAACTGCGTCATCATTTGTGGGCCTTCAAGTGTTGCCACTTTCTCGCCGTCCACAAACACAGGTGCTTTGGGGTTTTCCCCGTTTCCTGGAAGAGAGATACCAATATTGGCATGCTTTGATTCGCCAGGTCCATTCACAATGCAGCCCATCACGGCAATTTGCATTTGCTCCATGCCTTTATAGCCTTTTTGTTTCCACTCTGGCATTTTTTCTTTGAAAAAGTGTTCCATGTCGATGGTCATCTCTTGGAAAAGCGTATTGGTTGTGCGTCCGCAGCCAGGGCACGATGTCACTTGCGGCGAAAACTGGCGATAGTTCATCGACTGCAACAAAATTTTTGCCACTTCCACTTCTTCTGTGCGCGAAGCACCTGGACGCGGCGTAAGCGAAACGCGAATGGTATCGCCAATGCCTTGATTGAGCAAAATGGATAAAGCCGCAGATGTTGACACAGCACCTTTTACGCCCATGCCCGCTTCGGTTAATCCTACATGCAACGGCAAATTGGAAAGAGGCGCATAGGTTTGATAAGCATCAACTACTGCTGTTACTTTGCTGATTTTTAAGCTCACAATAATTTTATTTTCAGCAACGCCGTATGCAATGGCCGATTCTGTAGACTGCACGGCACTTTGCACCATGGCATCAATCATAATTTCGTCGGCAGATTTTTGTTCGGCTTCAGGCTTGTTAGTGTTTTCATCCATCAAGCGCACAAGCAAGGCCTGATCCAGCGAGCCCCAATTCACTCCAATGCGAATGGGCTTTTGAAATTCTTTCGCCACGTCTAACATCTGTTTAAAATTTCTATCTTGCGCATTTCCAAACCCAACATTGCCGGGATTGATGCGATATTTGTCTAAAGTTTTTGCGCACTCTGGATATTTTGTAAGAAGTGTGTGGCCGTTGTAATGAAAATCTCCAATAAGTGGAACATCGCAGCCAAGATCGAGAAGACGTTTTTTAATTTCGGGAATCGCCTGCGCAGCCGCGTCCACATTGACAGTGAGGCGAACCAGTTCTGAACCTGCGTCGGCAAGTTCTTTCACTTGCGCAACAGAACTTTCGATATCGGCGGTGTCAGTATTCGTCATCGACTGAATCACAATAGGATTGCTTCCGCCCACTCCAACGTGCCCGATATTTACTTCAATACTTTCTCGACGTTTCATATCATCTCCAAAAACTATTGCGCCAAAGCCGCTTTCCAGACCCTCTTCTTCACATTCAGCAGCAAAAAGGCAAGGAAGAAAAGAACACAAGCCGCTAAAAAGGGAGAATACGGCCCATAGACATCAAAGAGAAGCCCAGCGCTCAACGGACCCGCAATTCTGGCCAAACTCCCGGCCGACTGATAAATGCCCATTGTCGCCCCTTTTGAGCTTTCGGGTGAGTATTTGGATACTTGGCTCATCAGAGATGGATTGGTCACAGCATATCCCAAGGCATGAAGCAAAATGGCTGCGACGAAAAAGGAATATGATTTCCCAAACGAAGCCAAAAAAAGTGCTGCGGTCATTGCACTTGTGCCAAAGACTAAAAGTTTTACTTCACCAAATTTTTTGCTGAGGGGGCCAATGCCTTTGCCCTGCACTGTCACCATCACCACTGCCATCAAGGCCAAGAGCAAGCCTGCCTGAAAAGCATCCATGCCAAATTGCTTCAGCAGAAAAAGACCAAAAATGGTTTCGATTATAGCGTGGCCACTGGTGACTAAAAAAAACATCCAAATGGCAAGGCCCGTTGTGGGATGGGTGAAAGTAGCAATCCAATCGCGAAATCCAAAACGCCGACGATGTGCAGCTCGTTCTTCCATACTCAACTGCGGCTCTTTCAGCTTCCACAAGGCAAAAAGAAAACTGAGACCTGAAAAAATAGCAGCAGCAAAAGCAGCCGTGCCATATCCCCACTTGGAAAGCATGCCACCAACCGCAGGGCCAACGAGAAAACCCAAGCCAAAGGCAGCACCAATAAGTCCCATGCCTTTTGCGCGATCTTCAATGGTGGTGACATCGGCTATATAAGCAGATGCCGTAGAAACGTTGGCGCCAAAAATGCCAGAGAAAATTCTGGCGATGTAAAGCCACATAAGACTAGGCGCAAAGCCAAGCACCACAAGCGAAAGCATCATGCCCACAAGACAAAAGAGCATCACGGGCCTGCGGCCAACTTTATCGGAAAGGCTTCCCCACAGCGGTGAAAACAAAAACTGCATTGCAGAATAGCACACCATCAGCATGCCCACATCATAAGCACTCGCACCAAACGAATCTGCGTAATACGGAAGAATGGGAATGATAATGCCAAAGCCTAAGAGATCGATGAAAACGACAAGAAAAACAATCAGCAGTTTTGAGCGCATAGTGCCGTGGGCTATAAATCACAATAATTTCCTTGTCAGCAAAAAAACTCTGCACTAGGGCTCTGCGCTGCATGGAAACCGCAAACACACAAACGCGTGATCAACTGATTGCCAGCATTCAAGAACTGAAGCGGCAGAAAAATGCGGTGATCTTGGCGCACTATTATCAAGAGGCCGATGTGCAAGATATTGCCGATGTGCTTGGTGATAGCTTGGCCCTTGCCCAAGCTGCAAAGCGCTCAAACGCAGATGTCATCCTCTTTTGCGGAGTGCACTTCATGGCGGAGACGGCCAAAATTGTAAATCCTGGCAAAACGGTGCTGCTTCCAGATCTTGATGCCGGTTGCTCACTTGCTGCGTCTTGCGATGCTCGCGATTTGGCAGCGTGGAAAAAAGAACATCCCGAACATAAAATCATTTCCTACATCAACTGCAGTGCAGAAGTGAAAGCGCTCTCGGATATTATTTGCACTTCAAGCAACGCTGCCAAAGTGGTGGCTTCTTTTCCCAAAGACACTCCCCTGCTTTTCGCGCCCGATAAGCATTTGGGCTCGTGGCTTGTGGAAAAACTTGGACGAAAAATGGAATTGTGGCCAGGCGCTTGTCATGTACACGAAGCCTTTCGCGCGGAGACCATTTTAGACTTGAAGCTCGCACATCCAAGCGCCACCTTCATCTGCCATCCGGAATGCAGCGAATCTGTTCGCTTTCACGCCGAGTATGTTGGTTCCACCAGCAACTTGCTGCAATTTGTTCACGATGATCCACGTCAAACATTTATTGTGGGAACCGAAGTGGGCATTTTGCATCAAATGCAAAAAGCAAATCCCAGCAAAACCTTTATTGCTGCACCTGGCACCGATGCTGGTTGCAACTGCAGCATCTGCCCATACATGAAGCTCAACACGTTAGAAAAAATCTACGCTGCACTTCGCGATATGAAACCTGAAATTGTTATGGATGCAGATCTGCTAAAAAAAGCTGCTCTGTCGCTCAATCGCATGTTGGAACTTTCGTAAATCATGACTACCAACACTCACCAGCATTTACTTTCTGTTGCCCCCATGATGGATGTCACCGATCGGCATTTTCGTTTTCTAATGCGCTTCATCACCAAACACACCTTGCTTTATACTCCGATGATTACCGCGCAAGCGCTGTTCTATGGCTACGCCGAGCGGCTCATCGATTACAGCGCAGAAGAACATCCGCTTGCCCTGCAAGTGGGCGGCTCCGACACAAAGCAATTAGCGCACGCTGCAAAGGAAGCCGAAAAACTTGGCTACCGCGAAGTAAATTTAAATGTGGGTTGCCCGTCAGACCGCGTGCAATCAGGAAAAATGGGTGCTTGCCTCATGGCAGAGCCAGAGCTTGTGGCGGAATGTGTGAAAGCCATGCAAGATGCTTGCAGCCTGCCCATCACGGTGAAGCACCGCATTGGCATCGACGAGCAAGATGCCTACTTAGACATGCATGCCTTTGTTGACTGCGTTTCCAAAACCGGCTGCACCGATTTCATCGTCCACGCCAGAAAGGCATGGCTAAAGGGTTTGAGCCCAAAGGAAAACAGAACCAAGCCGCCCATTCGACATGAAGACGTTCACAAGTTGAAACAAGATTTTCCGCACTTGCACATTGTGATCAACGGCGAAATCAGAAAACTAGACCAAGCCAAAACACAGCTTGAACATGTAGACGGCGTCATGATTGGACGCGCCGCCTATGAAGACATGTTCATTTTTGCCGAAGCTGACGAGCTGTTTTTTGGAGCCGAAAAAAGCAAGGTAAGCCGTGAAGAAGTGGTAGAAAAATCGCTGCACTACCTTGAAGCCGAAATGAAAAAAGGCGTCAAACCCAAGTCAGTTCTGGGTCACCTGTCATCACTCTATCAAGGCCAAACCGGCGCCAAAGCCTGGCGTAGAAGCTTAAGCAGCATCAGCAACAGCCATTCATTTAAAGAAATTTGCAGCATTTTGAGATCAAAAGAGCCAAAAACCTGATGACAATCAGCTTGAACTGAAGTTCAAATTCAGCTAGGCTCTCTTTCACTTTCAAAACGAGGTCAGATTCGTACTATGAGTTATTTTTACTACGTTGGGGTAAGCCACAAAACGTTTCCCCTTTCGCATCGTGAGAAACTTTTTTTCTCTCCTGAAGAAACATCTCTTTTGCTTGAAGACTTCAAGCAAAAAGCCAATGTGGATGAGTGCCTTTTGCTTTCAACCTGCAATCGTACTGAACTGTATGTGGTAAGTAACAAAGAACTTTCGCCCTCAAGTTTGCAAGAGCATTTGTGCGCTGCGGTTGAAATAGATGCAACTTCCATCGCCCCGTATTGGCAGGCTGCAAGCGGGTTTGAGGCCGTGCTTCATCTTTTTTCTGTAAGCTCCAGTTTAGATTCTCTTGTGCTTGGTGAAGCTCAAATTTTGGGACAAGTGAAAAACGCTTATCACATTGCGCACAACTGCAATTGCACCGGTCCGTTTTTGAACCAACTGATGCATCGTACTTTCTACACCGCAAAACGTGTGCGAAGTGAGACTGGTATAGGTCTTGGCGCCACTTCTCTTTCCAGCATTGCGGTTGAACTCTTGGAAGGAAAACTTTGCACCAGAACTCCGCCAACGGTTTTGGTGGTGGGCACGGGAAAAATGGGAACAGTGACCGCAAAAGCCTTTTGCAAAAAAGAGCTGGGCCAGTTGGTACTCATCAACCGCACATTTCAAACGGCAGTAAAACTTGCGGCAGAGCTTGGAGCTCATGCAGCAAGATGGGACGAGCTTGATACATGGCTTGCAAAAGCAGATGTGGTCATCACTTGCAGCGGATCGGAAAAACCTATTATAAGTGCATCTCAACTGAAAAACATCACAAGCTGCAGAGCAGATCGTACTTTGCACTTGATCGATCTTGGTGTTCCGCGCGATGTTGAAGAAAATGCGCGCACGCTCGCCAACGTTTCCCTCTATAATATTGATGATTTGCAAGACGTTGCCACGCACAACAAAAGCCTGCGAAAAAACGAAGCCAAGCAAGCAAGTGAAATGGTGCAAGAAGAAGCGGAACTAGCTTACCGTGACATTGTGCTCTCACTTGTTGACCCTACCATCGCCAACCTTCGCATCAAGTGTGAAGAGGTGCGCAAAAAAGAAGTAGACAAAGCCCTTAAACAACTTGGGCTCAAAGATGAAAAACAAGCTGAAATTCTCGACAAGTGCACTCAAGCCATCATCAAAAAAATCCTCCACGACCCCATCCTCTCCTTGAAAGAAGCTTCAACGCGCCAAGAGTACGAACAAGAACTCTGTTTCCTCATTCGAAAAATTTTCCAACTTGATCAGGTTTAGGGCGATGTTTAGTGCGATAGTGCTTGGTGCTTAGTGCTTTTTGTCATCCTGAACAACGAGAAGGATCTCCTCAGGCAATTCTGTATTTTGTCATTCTCGCCCTAGCAGCGTTGAGTGATATTTTAGGCAATGAACTCCAAGTAATTCTCCGGGTGAATGACGTCAAAGGTAGAGTTGGGGTAAGCGTCTGTCCAAAGCTTTGGCGCTTTGAGTGTTTTCTTTTTCCATTTTATCTCGTAAGCAAAAAGTTTTCCTGCACGCTCTTCAACAAAATCAATTTCTTTTTGATCGTAGGTTCTCCAAAAATAATTATTTGCTGAGATATGCTGATATTCCTGTTTTTTGAGGCGCTCGGAGATGATGTAGTTTTCCCATAATGCACCAACATCATCACGTAAAGGGAGCATGTTAAAATTATTGATGAGAGCATTTCTCACACCAAGATCATAAAAATAATAGCGCGGGCTTTTACTGATTTCTTTGCGCAAATTTCTGCTTAATCCTCTCAATTTATAAACTACAAAAGATTTTTCCAGTAAATCAAGATAGCGTTCTACGGTATTTTTACTCATGCTGAGCTGCTGGCCCAATTCATGATAAGAAACTTCTTTTCCAATCTGAAAGGCGAGTAATTGTAGAAGGCGCACCAATTTTTCAGAGTGCCTTAACCCATCTAGTTCTAAGATATCTTTGTAAAGATATGATGAAACAATTTCTTTTAAATATATTTCACGTTGCTGATTGTCTTGGTGGGTGACCACTTCGGGATATGACCCATAAATGAGACGACTTTCCAAATGAGCTGTTGTCTCGTGGCGTTTTTCAATCGCAGAAATTTCCAGTTGTGCCAAGGGAAACATGTGAAGAGTAAATTTTCTTCCGGTAAGCGGTTCGCCAACGTTTCTCGCTAAATCAAACGACGAAGATCCAGTTGCAATCACCTTGATGTTTTTAATGTGATCAACAAGCAACTTGAGAGCTAAGCCAGTATTTGTGATTTTTTGCGCTTCATCAATAATCAGAAGTTGATGATTTCCGACAAAAGCTTTGAGTTTTTCAATTGATTCACTTTCGAGATAGGCACGAACAGCAATGTCTTCGCCACTTACGAATAAAAATCTATCTTTGGTATGCTCACAAACCTTTTTAAGAAGTGTGGTTTTGCCACAGCGTCGTGGCCCATAAACAACAACAACAACTTTGCCGAGCTGTAAGAGCTTTTGTAGGTTTTGAAGCTGTTTTTGGGGTATGTACATAAAAGACCTTTAATTTGTCATTGAATTGACTAAATTATACTGATTTTAGTCAGTCAAAGCAAGACTTTTTTAAAAAACAACATTTTACCGTGGGAGTAACAGCACAGCACAACCCAAGCAACCTTTTCCCCCTTTCACCGATAAGCAAACATGGTCACCATTCCATCCCATTTGGGCATGCTCACGCCTTTTCTTGGCCGGCCTGGCCCTATGAACCAAACCTGGGCGAGCCCTTTGCAGTCTACATCTCCTGGCATCAGCACTGCTTTGGGGAACGGTGCTTTTTCCATGAAGCTTCAGGGCGCACCCACTCATCCTCTTTGGGATTTTCAGAAGCAGTTTTTAGAAACAGGCTTTGCTCGATACCAAGGCTGGCAAGACCGCGGCCTGCTGGTGCTTCCCACGGGTGCGGGTAAAACCCTTGCGGCGATGAGCTTTGTGCAAGGCATGCTTTTGCATTGGGGTGGCTTGCAAACCTACTCTCCGCAAAATGGCGAACACGTTCATCTTCCGCCGGCTGGCGTGCTGTTTGTTTCGCATCGCGATTATTTGGTGCAACGCCTTGCCGATGAAGCTGGTGCACTGTTTGGTGCTAACGCTGTCGGCATTTTTCAAGGCGACAGAAAAAATCCAAACGCTGCAATCGTAAGTGCCAGCGTTCAAACCTTGCTTGCCAATGCAGATGATTTTCCGTGGGAACGTTTTGGCTTGGTGGTCTTTGATGAAGCTCATCACTATGTTCCGGAAAACCTTTCTTGGTCCCTCCCGCTGAGGCGCATGGGCTTTATGGCTGAGGATGGCAGCATCACCGGAAACTGGCCCAAGTTTGCACTGGGCTTAACCGCAACACCAGAGCGCCTTGGCGGAACACCACTGCAAAATGTGTGGGGGCCCGAAGGCTTAGTGCATGCGGTGGATGTGGTGGACTTGTGGGCTCGGGAAGAAAAAGTGATTCACAAGCCAGAATTAATTGACGTGAACCTTACGGAAGATGTTTCCACCTTAAGCGGTAAAGCTTTGGGTGAACTCTTGTCGACTCTTTTTTATGACGAACTCACTCGCGGCGAACAGTTTCATCACAGCATTGTGTTTGTGAGTGGTGTGGATCAAATTGCAGGAACCGTTGCACAATTAAACGAGTTTGGAATTTCGGCAGAAGGCATTATGGGTGAAACTCCTCAAGCTGAACGCGATGCCATTTTTGAACGCTTTCGAAGTGGTGCAACACGAGTGCTCGTGAATTTTGGCGTGGTGGATGAAGGCCTCAACATTGAAAGCGTTGAAGTGGCTGTGCTTGCTTATAGTTCGAACTCTCGCCGAAGAGTCGTGCAGCACATTGGCCGCGTAAGCCGGCTTGATTCGCCCTCTGCTCTTGTGGTTGATTTGGGGGGAAACATGAGAAGGCATCACCTGGAAATCCAGGCCAGAGCTATCTACGCGCAGGAAGGCAAAACGCTCGCCAAAAAAGAAGTGGGTGAAGCACGCGGCGCACGACCTGCACCAAAACGAAGTGGAACAAGCGCAATTGCAAGTTCTGGCAAAGTAGAAATCATCAGCAACAAACCTGTGACAACACAGATTGAAACAACATTTTCACACTTGAACATTTCTGCAACTGACATAACCAGAGCTGCATATCATTTAAACATGAGTGCCGATCGCATTTTTGCTTATGCCAATGGCCTTGCCGTTCCGGCCTCACTTGAAGAAGTGATTCAAATGGCACGCGAGCTTGGCGATGCAAACAACACCCTTCAAGCTGCATGGGCACATGAGCGTGTTGCGCAAATGGCGCTCACACATCCGTATCCGCCTGACACCAGTGAAGAGTATGCCGCGTTCTACGACTGGCTTCGCTATGGGTTGTGGTACCGGCATGGGGGTACGCTTCCGGATGTTCATGAAATTTCCACTATGATGCTGGAACGGTATCTTCATGGTCTGCAAAAACTTGAAGAAGTATATCAAAGCAAAAGCTGGTTTGAAGAAGCCTTAAGCTTGATTGAAGCTTTTGGAAGTGATGAAGAACAGCAACAGCAAGGCTTCAACTTTTTAAATGCAGCCCTTCCTGCTGAATATGGAAAGCTTGAACTTAAAATGATTAGCTTAACGCGTGAAGAAAGAGCTTTATTGCTTTATCAACAACAAGCTCAAAGTATTATCAATGCGCATCTCAAAAAAATACCAACTGGAGAAGCAAACGTCCTCCGTTTACTTGTGACCGCATTGCTCACAGCACATCCTGAATTCCGAGGGAAACTAAAAACAATAATGGATGACTTGCCTATCCAAAATCAAACAAGCCCTCTGCGCAAGTGGATTGAAGAGGATGACGTCACGTTTTCAGCTGGCCTCGTCCCAAACGAATTTTACGGACAAGTAAAAACCCTCCTCACTCAACACCTTGGTGTTTCCAAAGAAGATTCCGAACACCTTATTGTTACCGATATTTACGAACGCATCTATCAGGTTTCTCTGCCCGAGGAAGAACCAGAAGAACTTCGAGCTAGAGTCCTTTGGCAACTTGCTCATCATCCTGAATTCCGGGGGAAACTAAAAGTAATAATGGAAGACTTGCCTGCCCAAAATCAAACAAGCCCTCTGCGCATGTGGATTGAAGAGGATGACGTCACGTTTTCAAACAGGCTCGCCCCAGACAAATTTTACAGACAAGTAAAAATGCTTCTCACCCAACACCTTGGTGTTTCTGAAGCTGACGCCAAACGCTTTATTGAAGCGGATCACAGGGAAAGAGGAATTTTCTCTCTACAAGAGTATCAACAACAAGCTCAAAGTATTATCAATGCGCATCTCAAAAAAATACCAACTGGAGAAGCCAACGTCCTCCGTTTACTTGTGACCGCATTGCTCACAGCACATCCTGAATTCCGAGGGAAACTAAAAACAATAATGGATGACTTGCCTATCCAAAATCAAACAGCAGCTCTGCGCAAGTGGATTGAAGAGGATGACGTCACGTTTTCAGCTGGCCTCGTCCCAAACGAATTTTACGGACAAGTAAAAATGCTTCTCACCCAACACCTTGGTGTTTCTGAAGCTGACGCCAAATGCTTTATTGAAGCGGATCACAGGGAAAGAGGAATTTTCTCTCTACAAGAGTATCAACAACAAGCTCAAAGTATTATCAATGCGCATCTCAAAAAAATACCAACTGGAGAAGCAAACGTCCTCCGTTTACTTGTGACCGCATTGCTCACAGCACATCCTGAATTCCGAGGGAAACTAAAAACAATAATGGATGACTTGCCTATCCAAAATCAAACAGCAGCTCTGCGCAAGTGGATTGAAGAGGATGACGTCACGTTTTCAGCTGGCCTCGTCCCAAACGAATTTTACGGACAAGTAAAAATGCTTCTCACCCAACACCTTGGTGTTTCCAAAGAAGATTCCGAACACCTTATTGTTACCGATATTTACGAATGCATCTATCAGGTTTCTCTGCCCGAGGAAGAACCAAAAGAACTTCGAGCTAGGGCGTGTTAACACTAATTGACAAAGAAGAGATAAAGTGAGATGTGGGAGGGATGGAACTTACAAAAGCTCAATATGAGCGTATTCGTGATTTACTTCCCACCCAACGAGGCAATGTTCGCGTTT
>Ga0210019_1004502_pt1 | contig 12069 bp, 17 predicted proteins | sample CryGeyCG2114_020_2_FD_183969 | JGI IMG/M metagenome (GOLD analysis project Ga0210019, IMG submission 183969) | Groundwater microbial communities from aquifer - Crystal Geyser CG11_big_fil_rev_8/21/14_0.20 (SPAdes) (version 2) | ecosystem: Environmental > Aquatic > Deep subsurface > Groundwater ...
GAGTTTGTCCTAGTTGCTTAGAACCATGCAACTATCTCATTGGCGTAGTCGCTGGAAGAGATGGAAATTGTGGAATTGACGAACCACCAGGAGTTAAGAGTTTGGAGTTAGAGAGGTTTACGCTGGAACGCACCAATCCCAAGGTTGGCGAAGACATGCAATTTGAGGCTATCCTAAAAAACACAGGAGAGGTACCAATTGCACTGGATGTTGTCTATGTGCGTCTTCGACGTAATGGCGAAACCGACGTTGAGATTCATGCCCAAAACATGGGAGTTGTCACGATTCTTCCTGGTGAACGTAGGGCCTTTAGCTTACGAGGACCGCCCATAACCGTAAATGGTTTGTGGAAGATCCACAAGGTTGAAGCGCATGCTCAAAACGATCCCTGGTTTACTATGCGTGAGATAAACGGTCACATCATGATCGGATTCCCAAGTCTTGTAAAAGACCATCCAGTTACCGTTTCAAGCGATCGAGATGGAAATGTAGGACAGTTTGCTGTTGATGGCAACCATCGAACACGATGGGAATCATCCCTAAACGACAATCAAACGTTGGAGATTGATTTAGGGCAGGTACTAACCATTGATTCTATACTTGTTCGTTCGGACTGGGCATACCCCAAATGGTTTAAGGTAGAGTATTCCACCGGAGGAGAATGGAATCTGTTGGTGGATGATGTAGCGGGTCGTCAAGACAATTCAACTTTTATCCCTCTTGGTGACACTCAAGTTTCAAAACTGAAGTTTACGTTTAAAGAACGTGGGACGAAGTGGGCACATGCTATCTGGGAGATTGAAGTTTATGATCTGGTTGATGGATGTCCAGCACTTGCACGGTGTACAAGTCCGGCAACAGCAACACCAGTTCAAACAGCTACTTCAGTAGTAACTGCTGAACCGACGCCTGTTCCTGGACCAACACATACCCCACAACCAAACCCAACAGCAACGCCGACATCAGGACCGGTTGATACAATCCTTCCAGAAGGACACATAGTAAGCCCTACTGATGGGACATTTGTTGGAACTGGGTGGTTTGAGGTAACGGCCTATGCAACCGATTACCAAAGTGGAGTCAAAAAGGTAGAGTTCCATTTTTATCATGATGGCGTATGGCATATGGTTTACGAAGATTGGTCTGGATCTGACGGGTGGAAAGCATCTGTAGATACGACAGGTTTTTGGGCACAAAATGACATGAAACTACTTTTATGGATTGAAGATAACGCGGGAAACCGTGTTCAATCCAACGTCATTTCTGCACTAACAAATGTCCCTGTGGCAACACCAACTGAAACGAGTGTTTCTACGCCAACGCGGACAAGTGTTCCAACGCCTACATCAACGAGAACGGTTGTACCAACACCGACCTCAACGAAGACACCAATGCCAACACCGACCAACACACCGGTAACTGATCCCATGTCTGGAGTTATTAGTGGAACGATAGTTGATGAGAAGGGAGTACCAGTCAGTAGAGTGGATGTTCGGCTTTTTAGAGACACTCAGGAAAGTGTGTACTGGGTCAAGTGGGTTGAAGATGGAACGTTTGTGTTTGATGGGTTACCGTATTCGACCTGGATAGTACAAGTAGAAGAAGTTAGTGACAACGATATGTGGGAGGAAGTGGAACCACACATTGTTGTTGTTAACCAGGATACGAGTGATCTGAAAGTTACGTTTAATCTCAAGCAAAAACAAATACCTATGTTTAAGGTGTTTGTACCTTTTGTGATGCGATGAGGCTAACTGCAAAAGATATAAGTAAAAATCAAGGCGGGTACAGATTGAGACAACCTCTCAGCTGTATTCGCCTTTTTCTTTATGGTAATGGTTTTAATAGAAATAGAAGTCTTAGTGAGCTTTGGTTATAATGAGTTTAGTAAAAACACATTATGATCGATACACACGCACACCTTTATTTTAATTCATACGATACTGATCGCGATGAGGTTATTAATCGAACACTTTCAAAACTCGATATGGTTATTAACATCGGAATTGACGAAAAAACTTCCAAGCAGGCTGTTGATTTATCACAGGATTATGATGGGTTTTATGCTGCAGTTGGACTTCACCCTGAAGATGTTTCATCACAAATGTCGGTAGATATCTCATGGGTTTCCACATTATGTCAACATCAAAAAGTGGTAGCTATTGGTGAAATCGGTCTAGATTATCATGAGAGAAGCGAAGTCGGGAGTAAGGAGTTAGAAGATGGTGTTAAAAAGAAACAAAAAGAGATTTTCAAGGCACAGATTGAAAATGCGATTGAAAACAATCTACCTATTATTGTTCATTCTCGTGATGCATTCGAGGATACGATGGCAATTCTTTTAGAATATAAAGGCCACATAACAGGTGTGTGGCATTCATTTACTGAAGGGTATGAAAAAATGCAACAGGTTATTAATATGGGATTTTATGTTGGTATCAATGGGATTGTTACATACAATTCTGCACAAGAACTTCAGTTAGCAGTAGCACGTGTGGATCTTTCTCATATTGTTTTAGAAACAGATTCTCCATTTTTACCCCCTCAGCTCAACAGGGGAGAGCGCAATGAGCCTTCAATGGTAGAATTAGTTGCAGATAAGGTAGCACAGCTTCAAAATCGTGAAGCCTATGATGTTGTTTCAGCAACCGATACAAACGCTTATAAAGTATTCGGAATAGAAAGACCTAGACTCTAAAAATATAAGATGTTCAAAAATAAAGCAGTTTTTTACCATACTATTGCATCATTACTTTTAGGACAAAGTACGTTTTGGCTAGTATTTTTGCATCGGAATCAACTTCCACCTCTTATTCCATTATGGTTTATGAAAAATAATCCTCAAGATATGTTAGCCAGTGTTACGTATATTTGGTTACTACCAGCACTTAGTATTGGGTTTTTGGCACTATACCTCGTTACAACTGCTTTTATTTATAGGCGACAGCCATTTATTGTGAATACTATTATGTCAGCAAGTACCTATGGTTCAGTTTTTTTGTTTGTTGCTACGGTAAATATATTAGGTAAAGTTTTAGGGTGGGTTTAAATTGCCATTGGACAATTTAATAAGAAGTGCCAAGTAAGGCACTTTCTGGAAGTAATCAGTGGCTTATGAAAAAATCCTTTTTGCAACGAGTATTCTAGAAGGTTTTGTACGGGAATTTGGCTCAAGTAGCGTGTTACAATACTAACGATGGTTAACCGATTTTTAACGTTACTACGAAATGCGTGGGAAACACCAGATCTACGGAGAAAATTACTATTCTCCTTTATTTTGATGGCAATCTATCGGATTCTTGCCCATATACCGCTCTCTGCAATTGACCTTGATGCCATGCAGCAGTTGTTTTCGCAGTCTCAATTTTTGGGTTTGTTGAATATTTTCTCGGGTGGTGCCTTATCGAATGCATCAATAATTGCGCTTGGATTAAACCCGTACATTACCGCATCTATTATATTTCAACTTGCAGGTATGGTGATTCCTCAGCTTGAGGCATTGCAAAAAGAAGGAGAACAGGGACAAAAGAAAATCAACCAATATACTAGGTTGGTTGCAGTACCGTTAGCAATTATTCAATCCTTATCCGTTTACTTTATTTTGCGTCAACCATTGGGAACAGGTCTTAATCCAATTGTTCCGTCACTACCTCCTTTTGAATTAGTCATTCTTATACTCACCTTAACGGCAGGTTCGATTCTACTTATGTGGCTCGGAGAATTGTTAACAGAGCATGGTATTGGAAACGGTATTTCAATCCTTATTAGTGTAGGTATTATTTCTGGAATTCCACAAATGGTTTCTCAGCTTGCAGGTACTCAGTCAGCTGGTGGGGGAATAGAGATTCTGGTATATGTTGGAATAATTGTTTTGGTTATTGCAGGTATTGTATTTATGAATGAATCTACCCGTCAGATTCCGGTACAGTACGCAAGGCGGTATAAAGGTCAGGCTATGTCAGCTGTTGGGCAAATGACATATATTCCGTTAAGATTAAACCAAGCTGGTGTTATTCCAATTATTTTTGCGGTATCAATGATGCTTATTCCGGGAACAGTGGCCAATTTTGCCCTAGGGTTGAATAACCCACAGGTGGTTGCTATTGCCGAAAAAGTGGCGCTTTGGTTTAATCCAACAAGCGTATCGTATGCGGTAATTTATTTTCTTTTAGTTGTAGTCCTTACGTTTTTCTATACAGCCGTTACCTTTAATCCTGATCGAATTGCTGAAAATCTGCAGAAGCAGGGTGGGTTTATTCCTGGTGTTAGACCAGGGGCAGCAACGATTGAATATCTCAATCGTCTTCTCACGCGTATCACAGTTCCAGGGTCTTTGTTTTTAGGTGCCATTGCAATTATGCCAATTATCGTTCAGTTTTTCTTGCCAACAATTGGATCCGTTGCGAGTCTAGGCGGAACGAGTATTCTTATTGTTGTGTCTGTAACAGTTGAAACAGTTCGTACCATGGAATCAATGATGGTTATGCGTGGGTACGATAAGTTTGTAGACTAGGGTAACCTTTAAAAAGTATATTCAATACGTTATGAAAACAATCTTAGTAATGGGTCCACAAGGATCAGGAAAATCAACCCAAGCAAAACTATTAGCCGATGATTTAGGTATGCAGTTTTTATCTGTTGGGGAGTCTCTTCGGTCATATGTAAATAATAATGCTGGAGATATCGCAAAGGATTTGAAGTCTTATATGAATAAAGGAGAGCTCGTTCCACATGAAGTTGTTCAAATGGTAGTTTCTCTTTTTTTACTTGAACACCCAAATGAAAATGGATATGTTGTTGATGGCTACCCTCGAGAGACAAAACAATACAACGATTTCAAGAGGTTGTTTGATGAACTTCCTGTGGCTATTTTTGTGTTGGATTTAGACGAAGATCACATTATGGATCGTATCAGTAAACGAAAGGAGCTAGAGCATCGAAAAGATGAAACTGATGATGCGGTAAAGCGACGTCTTGAAATTTATCGAACTCGAACAAAGGTTGTGCTAGATGCTGCTAAAAAAGATAACATTCCAGTTGAGCATATTGATGGGAGTGCTAGTGTTAAGAGTATTCAAGACACTCTGCGTTCCCTCTATCGTACAAAATATCATGTCTAAGATCCACTATAAATCTCCAGAAGAAATAGCAATTATGCGTGAGTCAGGTAAGATTGCTGCTTCAATTCTTGAAGAGCTAATAAACACTGCTGACGTTGGTGTTACCACATTAGAGCTCGATAAATTAGCGGCACAGTTAATAAGTAAACACGAAGTCACAGCTTCTTTCAAGGGGTTTGAAGGGTATCCCTATTCAATTGTGACGTGTTTAAATGAGGCAGTTGTTCACGGTATGCCCAATGAAATTCCATTAGTTGAGGGAGATATATTAACAATTGATTTTGGGGTTATTCATAAAGGGTTTCATTCTGATACGGCACGCACAAAAGAGATTGGGACGCAACAATATGGTGAGTTTCTTAAAGTTGGTAAATCGGCGCTTCAGGCGGGTATAGACGCTTGTGTGATGGGTAATTATATTGGTGATATTAGCCATGCCATTCAGTCAACCGTTGAAGATGCGTCATATGGTGTAGTGCGAGCCTTTGTAGGGCATGGGGTAGGGCGCAGTCTTCATGAAGACCCTCAGGTACCAGGATTCGGTAAGCCACGTATGGGTATTCCACTTAAAGAAGGTATGGTACTTGCGGTTGAGGTCATGTATACCATGGGTGATTGGGAGGTTGAGATTTTGGATGATGGATGGACAGCAGTTACGGCTGATGGGTCACTCTCTGGAATGTATGAACATACGGTTGCTATAACCAGCGGTGCTCCTAAAATCCTTACTGCATTCAAATAAATTTGAATAAACTTGTATTTATCCTCCTGGTAGGGTACAATCCACCCCGTAGCTATGGCTCAAAAGGATGATGTAATAACTGTAAACGGAGTGGTTACTGAAACACTCCCCAACACGATGTTTCGTGTTCAGATTGATATGGGGGAGGGAGACGAGGAAAAAGTGATTTTGGCGGTATTGGGTGGTAGAATGCGAAAGTATTATGTTCGGATTTTGCCAGGAGATCGAGTTTCTGTCGAAATGTCTCCCTACGATCTTGACCGTGGTAGAATTGTGTATCGCGAAAAATAAACGTTTGATTATTTATAACTATAAACATGAAAGTACGAGCATCTGTAAAAAGAATATGTGAAAAATGTAAAACTGTACGCCGTAAGGGAACGGTGTATGTGATCTGTACTAACCCTAAACATAAACAAAAACAAGGATAAATATGCCAAGAATAGTTGGAGTAGACATACCAGACAAAAAGAAATTACCATTCGCACTTGCGTACATTCGAGGGATTGGTATTGAGACGGGTAAACAAATTGTTGAAACGTTGGGTCTTGATCCCATGAAGCGGGCATATGAGTTAACTGAAGATGAGGTTAGTGCTATTGCAACTCACATTGATAAAACGTACCGTGTTGAGGGTGAACTTCGTAGAGAGCTTCGAGAAAACATTCGTCGACTTGTTGATACAGGTACGTATCGTGGAAAAAGACATAAAAACAATCTTCCATCACGAGGTCAAAAAACAAAAAGTAATGCTAGAACAGCAAAGGGTCCACGAAAGACAATGGGTGGAGTAAGCGTTAGAAAAGCGGTAAGTAAGACATAACAGAATATTGTATACAGGTGTTACACATCATAAAAATGGCTAAAGTTACAAATAACAAGAAAAAACAAAAGTTACCAACAGATGGTCGTGTATACGTAACGGCAACGTTTAATAATACTATTGTTACTGTTACTGACCAGAATGGGAGTGTAATTGTGAGTGGGAGTGCAGGAACAGCAGGATTTAAAGGTACACGTAAATCTACCCCGTTCGCTGCAACTACAAGTGTTCAAATTGTTGCTGATGATATAAAATCTCGAGGAATGGAAAAAGTAGACATTTTTGTAAAAGGTATTGGTATGGGAAGAGACGCAGCTGTAAGAGCTTTACGTGCTGCAGGACTTGAGGTTGCATCTATTTCAGATATTAGTCCGATTCCACATAACGGCTGTCGCCCACGAAAGCGACGACGTATATAAACACAATGGCACGATATACAGGACCACAAACAAAACGAGATCGACGGTTTAAATTATTACCGGAGTCAATGGTTGAAGAACCAAAGACTCGTGGTCGTCATTCACGAAAATCAGAATTTGGAATTCGACTTGAAGAAAAACAGAAGCTAAAACACATTTATGGTGTTCTTGAAAAACAGTTCCGTCGATATTTTGAACAAGCTCAGAAAACTCCTATGAACACAGGTTTAGTGCTAATGCAACAACTTGAAAATCGACTTGATAATGTTGTGTATAGGCTAGGTTTTTTGCCTACACGAAGGGCTGCAAGGCAGTTTGTCAACCACGGAAATGTTTTGGTTAATGGTAAAAGGATTGACGTACCATCCTATAATGTAAAGGAGGGTGATAAGGTCACACTTAAAGAAAAAGCATTGTCAGTACCTGTTGTAGTTCAGACACTTGAAGATCACGACAGTACCAATGTTCCTGCATGGTTGATTCGATCTGGTAACATAGGAACGGTGAGAGGGATATTAGCTGAAGATGATTTACGGGATGACATTGATATTCAGCTGATTATCGAGTATTATTCGAGATAACGTTTACGAACATGGAAATATTAGACTTTACATACAAAGTAGAAAAACAAGTTGACACAAACCAACAATTGGTTTCAATTGAACCTCTTGCTCGTGGTTTTGGTCATACACTCGGTAACGCACTTCGACGTGTGTTAGTGGGAAACCTTTCTGGTGCAGCCGTAACCAAGGTTAAAATCGAAGGTGCAAGCCATGAATTCTCATCAATCAAAGGTATTATGGAAGATACTGTTCAGCTTATTCAAAACATTAAGGGTATTAATTTTGTTATGACACAACCAAAAGTTATGATTGTTACACTTTCTGCTTCAGGTGAAAAATCTATCACTGCAGGGGACTTGAAGTGTCCAACTGGTGTTGAGGTTGTTAATAAAGATCACCATGTTGTTACCTTGACCGACAAGAAGAGTGCAGTTGATATGGAGCTTACCGTAGAGTTTGGTACTGGGTATCGATTACCTTCAGCTGACGAGAAGAAATCAGTAGGCACAATTTTACTTGATGCTAATTTCTCACCAATCGTAATTGCAACATACACCGTTGAAAATACACGTGTAGGACACCAAACTGACCTTGATAAACTTGTATTTGACGTTACAACGGATGGATCTATTGTACCTGAGGAAGCTGTTAAAAGAGCATCTGCAATCCTCACTGAGTATTTTGGGCGTTTGGCAGGAGATGCAAAGGTTTACACTCCGGAAGTTATCGAAGAAGAAGTTGATTCTGAAGCTATAGCATCTTTGGAATCGGTAACTTATCTTGAAGAACTTAATCTTCCAACACGCGTACTGAATACCTTGAAGAAGGCTGGTTTTGAAACAATTGACGATCTAAAAGATGGTGGCGAGGATGCTCTCAAAAACATCAAAAATATAGGACCAAAGACTGTACAGATGGTAATTGATAAAACGAACGATGCATAAACCCACATGCGCAAACGAAAGCAACAAACTAAACTTAGCAGATCTCAGTCTCACCGTGACGCTTTACTCCGTAACTTAGCCCAGGAGCTCGTTAGACATGGGCGAATAATCACTACGCTTCCAAAAGCAAAAGCCCTGCGTATGTTTGTGGAACCTTTAGTAACTCGTGCTCGTAAAAACGATGATTATGCAAAACGGTTAATTGCACGCGTAATTTATGATAAGACGGTAATTGAAACTCTTTTCACTGAGGTTGCACCACGTTATATCGGTCGTTCCGGTGGATACACACGGATTACTAAATTAGGACCACGTCAAGGTGACGGAGCAGAAGAAGCCGTTATTGAATTTGTGCCAGTAGAAGATCAAAAAGAAACTAAAGATGATAGCAAGTAAATCAATTAAACCAACAGAAATAACTCGAAAATGGTATATCGTTGATGCTAAGGACCATATTCTTGGACGTATGTCTACAAGGGTTGCACACGTTTTACAAGGTAAAAATCATGCTTACTACAGTCCGCAGTGGGATATGGGTGATCATGTTATTGTTATAAATGCAAAAAAAGTTGCTGTTACAGGTGGAAAAGATGAGAAAAAGAATTATTATCGTCACAGTGGGTTTCCAGGAGGAATGAAGTCTCGAACATTGTCAGAAATGCGTGAGAAAAATCCTGTCGAAATTATTACGCAGGCAGTAAGAGGAATGTTACCTAAAAATAATCTTGCACGTGATATGATAAAAAAACTCCATGTATATGAGGGAGCTGAGCATCCTTATGCTGCACAGACTCCGCAGGAATTAATTCCTCAACAAAAAGGTACATAATGGCTACAAAAAAAATAGACAATTCAGTGTGGGTATCTGGACGACGAAAAACAGCTGTTGCTCGTTTAAAGATGGAAAAAGGTAAGGGTACTATTGTTATTAACGATAAGTCTTTTGCTGACTATTTTCCTTATGAACTAGATCAGAAAAAGTTTTTGAATGTGTTTTCTGTTGCAGGACGTGATCAACACGAGTTTGACATATCATTCAAAATGTCTGGTGGCGGTCTTAAGGGGCAATTAGATGCAGCAATTTTAGCACTAGCAAAAGCTTTGGTTAAATATGATGAAAATATCAGACCATTACTTAAGGATGCTGGGTTATTAACACGCGACCCACGAATGAAAGAACGTAAAAAATACGGTCTCAAGCGAGCACGTAAGGCTCCTCAATTCTCAAAACGATAGTATTTATTTTTCAGGAATAGAAATGAGTTTGTTTAGTGCGACTCTATATCTTATAAGTAATTCTTTAAAATCATCTTGTTTTGAGAAAAGGTCAAATGAGTATTCCCACTGGTCGATTTTTGATTGTTTACCATGTTTAAATATGCTCCATGGATTTTTGCAGTTATTATTTTTACTGCGAAGAATTGATTCCATATTATCAATTTGATCTGCGATTTTAATACAGACAACTTCTCGGGGAGCATGGGTAAGTTGGTTAATTAAACGGTATTTTCTTTCTTCATAGTCTTCGTTGGCATATTTTTCAGTAAGAAATTGTATTAATCGTGTAACATCACTTCCAAATTTTTCTGTAATGTAATTAAATGTTAATGTGGTGTCTTCAACAACATCATGTAGTAGTGCTACTGTTGTTGCTGTCTCGTTGTGTAATGTATCTTCGGTAATTGTGGCAACTCGAATTGGGTGATTAATGTAGGGCTCGGTCCCGTCTTTTCTCATAGTGCCCAGGTGAGCCTTGGTAGCATATTTAAGGGCTTTTTTAACAAGAGGCGAGCTGAAGAGGGTAGAAGTACTTACCTCGTCCATTGGAGGGATTATAGCACGCTTTATAAACAAGATTTTTGTGATATTAAGTGATGGGAGATTGTCCCCAAAACTGGAGTTGTGAAACAACTCCCAAGAATTGAACTACGGTTCAATTCAATGGTCGGGGTGACAGGATTCGAACCTGCGGCCTCAAGACCCCCAGCCTTGCGCGCTACCAACTGCGCCACACCCCGAGAAATGCCAAGTAAGGCATTTCGAGCTTGCCATTTATGGCAAGGCGCACACCGTAGAGAGGTGCACAATCTTTGAAAATCTTCCAACCCTTTCTCTTTGTCGCTACTCAATTATAACCCACCTTTACCTTCCCATTTTGTCAGGGTATTCTTAGGTAGTGAAAGGATTCACACTCATTGAACTTTTGGTCGTCATTGTCATCATTGGATTGTTGGCAGGGATTGGTATTGCATCGTTTAGTGGGTCTCTTGCACGGGGGAGGATTGCAAAAGTAGTTTCTGATATAACAGAGATTAAAAGTGCTCTAACCCGATACAGTATTGATACCGGTTCTCCTCCACCCCATGATCATACGTGGGATACCAGCTGTGAACGAGCTTTTTTAATGTCAGGTACATTTGCTCCTAACCCCGGTGGATGGAGTGGTCCATACCTTGAAAAGTGGCCAGTAAATTCGTGGAAGTTTGCGTATCATTTCGAAAAGTGGGAAAGTAGTCCCGATGTACCTGATGGGTATTCCATTAGTGTTCAGGGAGTGGCAACAAGCGAAATGACGATGCTTGATGACGCATTAGATGATGGGGATCTTTCAACCGGCAAGGTTCGGGCATATACACCTCAGGCAGGGAGGATGGAGTTCTATTTGCCATTTGAATTTGCAGGTGTTGGGACACATACTACTTCATGTACCCCATAGAAATAATGTATTGTGGAGTGGTCAGTGAGTTGATACGATAGGTAGGTGAAAGGCTTTACACTTATTGAACTGCTCGTAGTAATAGTCATTATTGGGCTTTTGGCAGGTATAGGTATCGCTTCTTTTACGGGAGCATTAAATTCTTCAAGAACTGGTACTGCAATTGCAACTGCTCGTGAAATGAAGGATGCAGTGAAACGATATTGGTTAGATAACGGGTTTTATCCTCCTGATGTGGGACGTGGAATGGACCCAGGGTTTTTGAAACCTTTGCCCAATAATCCTGATACAGGAGCAACGTTGTCTCCTTTGCCAGCATGTGCACATTGCCCTACAGGCTGGCAAACCACATATTGACGGGTACCCATTAAACTAGACAGTGAGTCTCTCTGAAAGGAGGTGAACCACCATGTCGACAAATTACATAGCAAAAGACGTAAAAGAAGAAATCATACGTACCATAAAGACCGAAGGCATAACAGCGGCAGAAGCGGGTAGAAGGTATGGAATTAATGTGAAAAACATCTACCGATGGTTGAGTCAAGGAATAGGTGGAGGAAACTCTGAGCTTTTACAGCTGAACAAACTAAAGCGTGAGAATGAGCAACTAAAAAGGATAATTGGTGGATTGATATTAGAGGGCGATCGGGGGAAAAAAGGTTGAGATGGTTAAACAGGTTGTAAATAAGACAAAATTAGCAGAGCAGCTTGGGGTTTCCAGGTCAGGATTGTATTACAAGTC
>Ga0210019_1004511_pt1 | contig 12056 bp, 17 predicted proteins | sample CryGeyCG2114_020_2_FD_183969 | JGI IMG/M metagenome (GOLD analysis project Ga0210019, IMG submission 183969) | Groundwater microbial communities from aquifer - Crystal Geyser CG11_big_fil_rev_8/21/14_0.20 (SPAdes) (version 2) | ecosystem: Environmental > Aquatic > Deep subsurface > Groundwater ...
GATTACTACTGTAGTGTAGTGATTAGAGTCCCGACATTACGTCGGGATTAAAACGCCGGTACCCTTAATGGGTAATGGTATAGTCCATACCATTAGTAATAATGGAGCAATATGGTCGTCAGCTCGTACTTTGAAGCGTTCCCTTAAGTGGGGTAACGAGCGCAACCCTCGTTCTGCGTTACAAGTGTCGCAGAAGACCGCCCCGCCCTTTTGGCAGTATTCGATTTTGTTGATAATATATAAATATGCATTATGTTTATTTAATTAAAAGTATATGTAAAGATTTTATCTATATTGGCACAACCGATGATTTGCGGAGAAGATTTTTAGAACATAATAGTAAAAAGGAATTATCAACAAAATCATATGCGCCTTTTCAATTAATTTATTATGAAGCATATAGGAATAAAAAAGATGCTATTGATAGAGAGAGAAAATTGAAGCATCACGGTAGTGTAATTGGTCATTTGAAAAGGCGTGTAAAATACAGTTTGATAGATATAGTGCCAAAAGGGCGGGGAGGAAGGTGAGGATGACGTCAAATCCGCATGGCCCTTTGATGCCCTGGGCCACACTCATGCTACAATGGACGATACAATGGGAAGCCAAGGAGTAATCCGGAGCAAATCCCATCAAAGCCGTCCCTAGTTCGGATTGAGGGCTGCAACTCGCCCTCATGAAGCCGGAATCGCTAGTAATCGCGCATCAGCTATGGCGCGGTGAATACGTTCTCGAGTCCTGTACTCACCGCCCGTCAAGCCAAGGGAGCCGGGGATACCTAAACTCCGATTTCGATCGGCGCAGGGTAAATTCGGTGACATGGGCTAAGTCGTAACAAGGCACCGGTAGCGGAAGCTGTCGGTGGACTAATTAAACTAAAAAGAAGTCGACCTTTGGCGCAAGCCAAGGAAGGTATTGGCCATAAAGCCTAAAATCATGGCCGGGACAACTAAAAAAGTTCTGAACTCGCAAGAATGGTCGCTACACTACGCTATGGGAAACTACGGGGTCTGACCCCGTAGAATGGTCTGAAATAGTTGTATAATTATTGTATAATCGCATTTATGAGCAAAATACTTTTAGTTGAAGACGACGCGTTTTTATCTTCTTTGTTGAAAAATCGCCTTCAAAAAGAAAATTTGGAAGTTGATTATGCCGCCGATGGCGAAGAAGCGATTAATTTTTTGAAATCAAACAGCCCTGATTTGATTCTTCTGGATATTATTTTACCGAAAAAATCAGGATTTGAAATGATGGAAGAAATAAAAAATAATCCGCAGATACAAAGCAAAGAAATTCCAATAATCATTATTTCAAATTTGGGCCAGCCCGAAGACATTTCAAGGGGCCAGGCATTGGGAGCGATTGAATATTTTATTAAAGCCAAAACTTCAATTGATGAATTGATTGAAAAGATAAAAGGTTTTCTTGCGAAAGCCCGCTAATAGTCTCCAAAAGCGAAGCGGGTTGAGGGAAAAGATATTAGTGAGCAAAAAGTTATCCACAGTTTTGCTCTTGCGCGGGGGGGGGCTTAGATGATATAATATTTAAAAAGGTCGCATAACTAGAAAGAATATAGGAGATAGAATTTAGAATATAGGGATTATTAAAATTTTCTAAATCCTAAATCTTAAATCTTAAATCCTGAATCCTATGAAAAAGGGTTTCACATTAATTGAGTTAGTAATTGTTATCGCCATTTTGGCGATTTTAGCGGCGGTCGTTGTTTTGACTTTGAACCCGGCCCAGCTTATGGCTCAAGCCAGGGATTCACAAAGAATTTCCGATTTAGGCAGCGTTAAAAGCGCCATCGCGCTTTATTTGGCTACCGCGACAAGTCCGGCGGTCGGCGCTGGTCCGAATGCCATGGCTTCAACAACGTGCGAGGGATTTTCAGCTGGCACTTGCACGTTAGTTACCTCGACAGCAGTTACCGTATCAGGGTGGGTACCGATAGCTTTCAGCGACACAACCGGCGGTTCGCCGCTTTCCGCGCTTCCTGTAGACCCGACAAATAGCGCTACATATCAGTACGCTTATAAGGGCGATACCGCAAATTTGGTTTATAAGATAACCGGAAAGTTGGAAAGCACGAAATACATCGCTACCGAAGGGCCGATGTCCACAGATGGTGGCAATAATACTTCGCTTTACGAAATAGGCACAAATCTTGGTTTATAGTTTTGACAAAGTGTCTTTATTGACTTTATCAATTTTAATTGTTTTCTTAGGAGCGTCCCGCTTAGCGGGACGCTCCTTTGCTGTGAATCAACGAATAACGAATCCAACGCGAATATATAAATATTTTTTCCTAGTGGCGATATCTTTAATTTTCTCATTTTTTGTTTTCCAAAGCTTTCAGCAGTACTGGGTTTGGGCCGGAAATGAATTGTCCAAAAATCTTCTGCCGCCTTATCAGAGCGCCAACTATTTTATTTTCTACGTTTTTACCAGATTTTTCGCGCCGTATTTGATTTCGCTCGCGGCGGCTTTGGTTTTTTTGTTTTTAACGAAGATTTTAAATAAGAAATATGGAGAGCGTTTTTTTGAGCCGGAAGAATTTTATCTCGGCGCCTCGGCGATTTTTCTGTCAGGCCACCCGGGTTGGCTTTTTTACGTTGTTTTTCTACTTGCTATTTATGTTTTAATCCAGTTATTTTCTACCGCTAAATCCTCAATTCTAAATTCTAAATTCTCGCCAGTTCGCGTATCTCTTTACTGGTTGTGGATTCCAACCGCGATTTTTGTTATACTTATACAAAGATGGCTTGAATTGTTGCCAATCTGGCAGATATTAAAGTTGTAAAATCAACGAATAACCAATCTGTTTCGAATAAACGAATAAACGAATAAAATAAAATGGATAGCAAGGGTATTAAAAATACGATTAAAAGACAAGATCTTTTATATCCGGAGTTGAGTTATAAAATTGTCGGCAGCGCTTTTGACGTTTATAATGAATTGGGAAGCGGGCACAGTGAAAAATATTACGAAAAAGGATTAGCTGAAGCACTCTCAAAAAACAATTTAAAATTTAAGGAACAGATAAGTTTCCCAATAAAGTATAATAATAAAATTATAGGTAGAAAGATTTTGGATTTTTTAGTAGAAGATAAAATTGTTGTAGAAATTAAAAAAGGAAACAGATTTTCAAAATCCAATATAGATCAAGTTTTAGAATATTTAAAAATGAATAATTTTAAACTTGCCATCTTAATAAATTTTGGAAACGAAGATGTCGTATTTAAAAGAATTATAAATTTTTCTTAAAATTCGTTTATTCGTAAATTCGTATAAAATTCGTTATTCGTTGATATTTATGTTACAGATCCCGAATCAAAAACTTAAAGAGATTTTGGTAAAAGAGGATTTAATCAGCGCGGAAAATTTCGACAAATTGGCGGTTGAATCCAAAAGAATGGGCCAAAATATGGCAGATGTTTTGATTTCGCAAAGCATAGTTAGGCCGGAATATTTTTACAGTTTGGTGGCGAAATACGTCGGCGTAGAATTGGTTAATTTGGGCGGGCGGGCGATTGAAGAAAAAACTTTAAGGAAATTATCGGAAGACCTCGCAAGGCAAAAAAGGGCGCTTATTTTTAAAGAGGAAAGCGACGGAACGCTCGATGTCGCGATGGAAGACCCTTCGGATTTGGCGACTATAGAATTTCTTGAAAAAAATCTTAAGGCTAAAATAAAGCCATTTTTGGCGACCTCCGATGATTTAAACGGGGGGTTTGCGTTTTACGGCAGGCATTTGACCGAAGATTTTAAGAAAATAATTGAAGAGAACATTCAGGCTTCTCTTAGAAAAAAAATAGGCGATGTTGAAGAAGCGGCCAAAGACGTGCCGATAGTCGCGATTATAGACAACATTCTTTCTTACGCGATTTCTTTGCAGGCTTCAGACATTCACATTGAAATCTTGGAAAATCTTATTTTAATAAGGTATCGCATTGACGGCGTGCTCCATGAAATTATAAGGATGCCGAAAGAAGTTCATCCGGCGATAGTGGCGAGAATAAAATTACTTGGAAGTTTGAAAATAGATGAACATTTGAAACCTCAAGACGGCCGTTTCCGCCACAAAATAGGACCGGACATGATAGATATTCGTATTTCCATAATTCCGGTTTTCTACGGCGAAAAAGTGGAAATGCGTCTTTTGCCTTCAACCCAGCGCCCGCTTTCCATGGAGGAACTTGGGATTTTGGAAGATACAAGAAAAATAATAGAAGAAAACATCAAAAAAACTTATGGAATGGTTTTGGTTTGCGGTCCGACCGGTTGCGGAAAAACAACGACTCTTTATTCAATTTTGAACATATTAAATAGGCCGGAGGTTAACATAGTAACCATAGAAGACCCGATAGAATACGATATAAAATATGTTAATCAAACCCAAATTAATCCGCTGGCGGGAATAACTTTCGCCACCGGGTTGCGTTCCATTTTGAGGCAAGACCCGAATATTATAATGGTCGGTGAAATTCGCGACGAAGAGACCGCCGAAATTTCCGTCCATTCGGCTTTAACCGGCCACCTTGTGCTTTCTTCTTTGCACACCAATGACGCCGCAACTTCGGTCCCGCGCTTGGTTGATATGAAAGTGGTCCCGTTTTTGGTGGCGGCTGTTTTAAACGTCAGCATCGCCCAAAGGCTCGTAAGAAAAATTTGTCTTAATTGTATAGAGTCTTACGCGATAGATAAAGATACGGCAGCTTTTTTGGAAAAACAATTGAAAGAAGTTAATCCTTATTCAAAATTGACTATCCCTAAATTTCTTTATCGCGGAAAAGGTTGTACGGTTTGCCATGGCACCGGTTACCGCGGCAGAAACGGAATCTATGAAGTTTTAAACATAGATGAAGAACTTAGAAAATTAATCGTTAAGCCGGAATTCGCGCTCGGCGATTTAAATGAAGTGGCGAAGAGAAAGGGAATGATGACGATGTTTGAAGACGGGTTAAGAAAGGCCGCGCTCGGAATGACAACGGTGGAAGAAATATTGCGTGTTATTCGCGAATAAATTAAAAAATTGAAAAATTGAAAGATTGAAATTAATTTTTTTCAATTCTTCAATTATTCAATAATTCAATACGTATGCGTTTTCACTACATAGCTTCGCAACCAAGCGGGAAAATAATTGAAGATGAATTTGACGCCGCCGGACCGGCGGAAATTTTGGAATACTTGGCCGGACAAGGTTTGCGGCCGATTTCAATAAAAGCGGTGAAAGGGCTTAGCGAAGTGGAAAAAGGTTTTATTTTCAATAAGGGCATCAACATAAACGACAAAGTTTTTTTAACAAAATATTTAAGCTTGATGCTTAAAGTCGGCACAAACCTTTTCAGCGCCATAAATATTTTAATCGCCGATTTGGACAAGCCTTCAATGAAAGCGCTGTTGATTGAAATTCGTTCCACCCTTGAAAAAGGCAAGCCGTTTTACAGCGTTTTTTTGAAATATCCGAAATATTTTTCCGCGGTCTTCGTCAATTTGATAAAAGCGGGGGAAACTTCCGGAAATTTGGACACGGTTTTTGAAGATTTAAGCGTCTCGCTTGAAAAAGAGCAGGATTTGCACCGAAAAGTAAGGGCGGCCTTGACTTACCCGATTATTCTTTTGGGCGCTTCTTTAGGACTTTTATTGCTTTTGGTGACTTTTGCCATTCCGCGTTTGGCAAAAATCTTTTCAACTTTCCAGACGAAGCCGCCGCTTTTTTCACGGATAGTTATGTCTACGGGTTTGTTTATAAATGATTATATTTTCGTTATACTTTTTCTTCTCGCGGCGTTCAGCGTCGGCGGATGGTTATTTTTTGGCAAAACGCTTGCCGGCAAAAAAATCGCCTATCAATTTTACACGAAATTACCGGTTATAAAAAACGTTCTTAAACGAACGTCTCTTCAACGTTTTGCGGTCACTCTTTCTTCTCTATTGAAGGCCGGCTTGCCGATCTTAGACGCTTTGGAAATAACCGCTCAAACTGTCGGTTCGGAACCGATGAAACAAGCTTTAATAAGAATTTCGCGCGAAGGAGTTTCAAAAGGTTTGACGCTCGGCGAGGCCTTTCGCAGGGAGCCGATTTTCCCGAAAATAGTCGTTAATTTAATAGCGATTTCCGAAAAAGCCGGACATATTGAAAATATTCTTGGCGTTCTGGGCGATTTTTACACTGGCGAAGTGGAAGCGGCGGTTAAAACCATGGTTAGTTTTTTGGAGCCGATTATGCTTTTGGGAATCGGTTTGGTTATCGGCGCCATCGCGATAGCGGTCATCGTTCCGATTTACCAAATGGTGGGACAGTTTTAGGGTTGTATATAGTATTTTGTATTTAGTATTTAGTATGGAAAAAATTAAATCGTTTACCGATTTATACGCATGGCAGGAAGGGCATAAGTTAGTTATTATGGTATATAGAGATACGGAAAATTTTCCTCAAAAAGAAATTTTTGGGTTAACGGGTCAAATGAGGCGTTCGGCCGTATCAATAACATCCAATGTTGCCGAGGGTTTCAGTAGATTTACCGCAAAAGATAAATGCCAATTTTATTCAATAAGCCAGGGCTCTATTTCGGAACTTCAAAATCAATTACTTATTGCCCGCGATGTCGGTTATTTAAGTAAAGAATCTTTTAACAAACTCGCCGAGCAAACGATTATTGTAAATAAATTAGTAAGCGGTTTAAAAAGAATAAGAAATGTTTAATACGGGAATGTCTGATACAAAATACAAAATACAAAATACAAAATACAATAACGCCTTTACAATTATCGAACTAGTTGTGGTTCTTGCCGTTGTCATTGTTTTAGCCGGAGCGGGATTTTTAAGCATAATCAGCTATAAAAATAATCAAGGAGTTTCTTCCGAAAGCCAGGAAATAGCGATTGCGTTAAGAGCGGCTCAAAATAATTCTTTATCGCAAGAAGCTGGAAATCGCTGGGGAGTTTATTTTGAAAATACTTCGGAAAATGGAGCCTTTTACGTTATTTTTTCCGGTCTGGCTTATTCCGCTACTACCACTTATACAAAAAATGTTTTGCCTCCGAATATTAAATTTATCACGCCCGCGCTGGGAGCCACCTCAAGCGTTGTTTTTTCTCCGATAACAGGCTTACCCAATTCCGCGCTTTCGGTTAAAATATCATTGATAAGCAATCAAAACGTTTCAAGCACTATTAGCGTAGTATCAAATGGCCAGATACAGTACTAATTGAATAATTGAATAATTGAAAGATTAAAATTAGAATTAAAGTGTGGTTTTTAAAAAATTTGAAGATTTACCTATCTGGCAAGATGGAAGAATACTTTCTAAAGAAATTTACGATATTACCAATAGGCAAAAATTTAAAGATTTTTCGTTAAAGGATCAAATGAGACGCTCTGCTGTGTCTGTTGTGTCTAATATTGCCGAAGGATTTGAAAGAGGGTCAAACAAAGAACTTATTCAATTTCTTTATATAACGAAAGGCTCTTTGGGAGAATTAAGATGTCAAACTTATTTAGCTTATGACAATAAATTCGTTGAAGAAAACGATTTTTCTGCTTTAATTGACGGATGCGTTTCTTTGTCTATTCAAGTTGGAAAATTTATTAAATATTTAAGAAATTCCGAATTGACTAAATTACGTCATAAACTAAAATAAATAAGCATGGAATTTTTCAATTTTTCAATTGTTCAATCTTTCAATAGTCAGCGCGGTCAATCCTTAGCCGAAATTTTAATCGCCATTGGCATTGGCGCGATTTTAATCGGCGGCGTCATCGGAATTATGTCGCCGATTTTAAGGAGTAATTTGGAAACAAAGAACGTTCAAATTGCCACTTCTCTGGCGCAGCAGTATCTGGATAATTTGCGCAATATCTCCGAAGCGAGTTGGTTTAACATTTATAATCCGCCGGCCGCGAAAGGCGCAAATTCCCAGTTTTATTTAAACGCTACGGGCACCACGTACGCGGTTGTTTCCGGCGCGACTTCCACTACGGTTGAAGACCGAAATTTCGGCATTTATTTTTCCATTGAAAACGTCAACAGGGATTCTTGCGGCGCCGGAAATATCTCAAGCGAGGCGACAACGACTTGCGCGAGCGGGCCGGGAACGATTGGCGTGATAGACGACCCGTCAACCCAAAAAATAAACGTTTATATTTCATGGACGCAGGGAGGTTCGCTTTCTGAAATTCAATATTTAACCCGCAGCCGCAATAAAATTTTCAATCAAACTGATTGGTCCGGCGGCGGAAGCCAAGATGGTCCGATTACTTTGGAAAATAATAAATTTTCCAGTTCGACAAATATTGATTATTCAACGACAACAGGGGCGATAAGAATACAAGGATTATAATGGAAAATCAAAATTACGATTTTAAATTGAAAATTTTCGCGTTTGAGCAGAAAAACATCCAAAATGGGAGCTTGACTCAAAACGTCATTAATGATAAATTGAACATAAGTTCAAAAATATTGAACAAATGACTAAATTGGAGGAAAAAATAATAAGGCTTTTGGCCGATTATCCGGAGAAAGAATTTTACAATCAAGAAATCGCCGATAAAGTAAAGGGTAGCAAGGCTTCGGCTAGTGGCTTGCTTAAAGTTTTATTTAAACAAGGAATCGTTTTTAAAAAAGTTAAAGGCCGCATGAAATTTTATCAAATAAACGCGAAAAGCCCAGAACTTAAAAGGTTAAGGATAAATTCGGCTATGGGAAAACTTGATTCGCTTTTGCCCCGGCTGAAAAAATTATCCCAAAAAATTATTTTATTCGGCTCGGCAAGCAAGGGAGAGCAAACTTCTTCTAGTGATATTGACTTGTTTATTTTAAGCCGCGATAAAGATAAACTTAGAGAGTCTTTAAAAAAAATAAGCGCCGGTTCGCGTCTTAGGGCGATTATTAAAACCCCGGTTGAGTGGTCGGAAATGGAAATAACAGAGCCGGAATTTTATCGGGAAATTAAGAATGGAATAATTTTATATGACTATGTCCCAAGAATTTAAAAAGTGCCTGGAGCGTGGCAAAATCAAAAGATTTTCACCCGGTAAAAAATTAGTCGGAAAAGAGTTGAGGTTAGCGGGCGAAGATTGTAAAATTTCAAAAGAGAGCCTGAAAGCGAAAAGATACAAATGGAGCATTGTCCAATCGTATTATTCAATGTTCCATTCTGCCAGAGCTTTGCTTTATTCGGAAAGCTATAGAGAGAAAAGTCATTATTGTCTGGTTGAAGCTATTAAGGCTTTATTCGTTAAAACCGGCAAGCTTGATGTCGGGCTGGTGGAGTCGTTGCTGGAAGCAAAAAATTTAAGAGAGGCGGCCGATTATTACGGCGATTTTAGCGAGCTTAATTGCCGCAAGTTGGTTAAAAAAGCGGGAGAGTTTTTAAAAGCGGCGGGGAAATTGTGTTTGCCGCGTCATTTGACCGGGCAATCTTCGCCAATTCCCGTCAATTCGCGTGGCGAATGAGTAATATGAAAAATCAAAATTACGATTTTAAATTGAAAATTTTCGCGTTTTGCGCAGTCGTTTTTGTATTTACATTTTCAATTTTTCATTTTGCGGATGCCGCTACAAATATAGATGCCACATATAGGTATGCCTGGAACGACACCATCGGCTGGATTGATTTTTATTTTGACGATGTTAATGCCACTTCCACGCAGTTGTCCGGCTACGCCACTTCCTCGGTCGGCTATATTGCCTTAGATTGCGCCACTTCGCCAAACGGCGATATTTGTGGAACAAGCAATTTTAAGGTTTCTAACGATGGCAGCGGCAACCTTTCGGGCTGGGCGTATAACGATGCCATCGGCTGGATAAGTTTTGACAGCGCTACGGCGAGTTCTTCATATTTTTATCAGGTTACGATTAGTCCTTCAACCGGCGATTTTTCCGGCTGGGCTTGGAATGATATTGTCGGCTGGCTATGTTTTAACTGTAATAATTCCGGCATCGGCAACACCTGCGCTACTTCTACTTACAAAGTTAAAACTGCTTGGCGGACCGTGTCAGCCACTGGCACTTTAATTTCTTCCATTTTTGACACCCAGGCAACTAACGGCGTTGCCATCAATACCATTATGTGGCAGGGGAATAAACCGTCCGACACCAATGTTAAATTCCAAATTGCTTCTTCAAATTCTTCCAGCGGCCCCTGGTCGTATTTCGGCCCTGACGGTTCAGACACCACTTATTACACGCCCACGGACGCCAATATGCCGGTCCAGATTAATTCCGTTTTCCATAACAACCACCGCTATTTCCGCTACAAAATTTTTCTTTATTCCAACGCCAGCCAAACCGCCGGACCGCGAGTGGATGATGTTATAATTAACTATTCAACATAATAGAAGCGAAAATATGCGAATATCTACGCAAAAGGACGCGAAAGTTGAAAATCCGGATTTGCTTTATCCAGAATTAAGCTATAAAACGGTTGGGGCAAGATTTGAAATTTGGAAAAAGTTCGGTTCGGCATTCAAAGAATCAATTTACCAAAAAGCGCTTGAAGAAGAATTTAAATTTAGAAATATCGATTTTGCCAGCCAAAAACAAATCCCCATTTTTTATAATAATAAAAAAGTAGGAGTTTATGTCCCCGATTTTGTTATAGATGATAAAATTCTTTTAGAGATAAAACATCTTCCCGTTCTTACATTTAAAGAAAAGAAGCAAATATGGTATTATTTAAAAGGAACGAGCTACAGGCTTCTTTTATTGGTAAATTTTGGGGGTTCTAAATTAGAAATAGTTCGCCGTGTATATGAATAAAGCTCGTTCTAAAGATAGAAGCTAAATATTGCGAATATCACCGCGAAACAAGGCGAAATTTCGCACAGATCCGCTTCTAAAAAATGAACAAACCCAAAACTTTATATTTCATCATCGGTCTCGTTATTTTAGCAGTGGTTGGGGGAGTGGTCAGCTTCGCGCGCGTAGCAAAGACTAATACTTATGGAAAAAGTAATCTATCGACGTCGGACGTCAATAGATTATATAAATGTAGTTGACTTCTGATTTTTCAAATTTATAATTATTAAAAGATATGGCTAAAAAGAAAATAACAACAATAGAAGATTTGGGGATTCTTATTCAGGGAGAGTTTTTAAACATGGACGGGCAATTGAAGGAAATACGCGTTGACATCAAAAGTTTAAAGTTGGAAATTGCCGAGCTTAGAAATGATATTGATGATATTAAATTAAGAATGGGCGAAATGGCTTTTCGTTTTGAGATAGGCGATATGGAAAAAAGATTAAGGCGTTTGGAAATCAAAACGGGAATAAAATAATATGATTAAAAAGAAAACGAAAATCAATAAAAAAGAGTTATCTGTTCCAGAACGCCATTTTGGGGTGGTTTTGGAAGATATTGATTCTAAGCTTGATTTGGTAGTTGAGGGAGTTGGAACGTTAGACGGGAAAATTGACAGGCATTATGGAGAATTTCAAGAATTTCGTAAAGAGGTAGATTATAAATTTGATGTTGTGTTTGAGAAATTTGACGAGGTTGACCAGAGATTTGACGAAGTTACCGACGAGCTTCATGTTATCCGCAATGAATTAAAAGAAAAAGTCGGCCGAGACGAATTTGTTCTTTTAGAAAAACGAGTAATGGCTTTGGAAAAATTAAAGAAATAAAAATAATATGATTAAAAAGAAAACGAATATTAATTCAAAATCATTCACGGTAGCCATTGTTTTGGTTATTGCTTTAATGTTCTTTTTAACTCGTTTGGTGTGGGGATGGACTTCTCCTTCGGCGAATCCTCCTTCGGGCGGCGGCGCATTGTATTACTACAATAACAATGTCGGTATAAGCACCACTACTCCGAGTTATCCCTTGACTGTTTCTACTTCCACTGATTCGCTTTTTGGGTTAGTTAGGTCAGGCGCCGCTTACCCCGCGATATTCAAACTCGGCGCAGACAGCGCTTTAGTGATTAACGCCGGCGCTTCTGATGTCTTAACCTTGAAATCCGGCAACGTCGGCATCGGGACGACGGGGCCGGGGGAAAAGTTACAAATAGATAGTGGGAATATTAAACTTTATACTCAC
>Ga0210019_1004512_pt1 | contig 12053 bp, 10 predicted proteins | sample CryGeyCG2114_020_2_FD_183969 | JGI IMG/M metagenome (GOLD analysis project Ga0210019, IMG submission 183969) | Groundwater microbial communities from aquifer - Crystal Geyser CG11_big_fil_rev_8/21/14_0.20 (SPAdes) (version 2) | ecosystem: Environmental > Aquatic > Deep subsurface > Groundwater ...
GTAACACCTCGGGGGTGTAGGTGGATTATGAAAAAGATATATATAATTGGTATTTGTGGAAAAACTACTGCAGCTATAGCTTTAATGTTTAAAGAGATGGGGTATTTAGTTGGAGGAAGTGATTCAAACTATTACCCTCCAGTTTCTACATTTTTGGATGAACATAATATTGCTTTTAGTGTTGGGTATAAAGAAAGTAGTATTGCTGAATTTAATCCGGATATTGTAATGGTAGGAGGCAGTGCTACCTTTGTACTAGCTGATAATCCTGAAACTAGCTGGGCAAAAGAAAATTCTAAGGAAATATTAACTTACCCTGAAATTTTACAAAAATACTTAGTAAAAGAAAATTCTATAGTTGTGACAGGAACTTATGGAAAAGGTACAATTTCTGCAATGCTTACTTGGATATTTGAAACTGCTGGGTTAAATCCAAGCTTTATGATAGGAGGAATCCCTTTAAATTTTGGAAAAGGGATAAGAAATACGAATTCTAATATTTCTGTAATTGAGGGTGATGAGTATATTGCAGGAAGGATAAATGGTGAGTTAAAATCAAAGTTTTTCTATTATAATCCAACACATTTAATTATTAGCTCGATGCAATGGGATCACCTTGATATATTTAAAACTGAGCAGGAATATATAAATAACTTTCAGAAACTAGTTGAGACTTTACCAGATACAGGTACTTTGCTTACAAATAATGAAGGTGAGAATGTTAATAAATTGGAAGTTGAAAACAAGGTAAAACATATTAAATACGGGGATTACTATAAAGAGATTAAGTATTTAGACGGCCAAATACATTATAAGGTAATTTTAGATAATGAAGAGCTAAGTATTATTTCAAATTTTTTTGGAGAGCATAACGTTAAAAATAGTATCGCAGCTATACTTATGGCAAAGCAGTTTCGAGTTTCTAATGAAGATATTGCAAAGGCATTTAAAACTTATAACCATTTAAAATCTCACCAAGAGTTACTAGACCAGGTAAATGGGATTAGGATCTATGCGGATTTAGCACACTCTGCAGTTAAAGCAAAAGCGACGATTAAGGCTTTTAGTCAGGTATTTGATAAAAGTAAGATTAATATAGTTTTTGATGTGTACGCACCATCTATGAAAAACAAAGAAACTCTAAGTTGGTTTGATAATGTGTTTGGTGATATTAAAGCAGTTTATATACCTAAGGTTAATGCAGTTAAAACTAGTAATGGGTTTATAACAGGAAAAGACATTGTAAATGCAATTAAAAATACATACGAAAAGGTTGAGTACATACCAGATGATATAAAGTTAGCAGATATGGTAGCAAGTGATGTAAATAGTGGTGATATAGTTATATATATGTCATCTGGAGACGTAAGTAAAAAAGTAGAATTATTAAAGCATAAACTAAATGAAAAAATTTGAAGAGTTAGTTAAACAAGAAATAGATAAATACCTAAACCTAAATGTTGGAGGGGTGTATTGTAAAGTTCCATATATATTTGGATCTAGCTGGATGGAGTTTTGGAGAACTGGTGGAAAAGGCTCTGTTGAGCAGATAAAAGTTGAAGCAGAAAAACTTTTTGCACTTTATGATTTGGTACCTGCAGAGATGACAGAGTTTGAAAGGTATAAGTTTTTAAGAGATAAGCGTGTTGGAATTGATTGTTCGGGGCTTGTATATAATATTTATGATCAGATAACAAAAAATCTATTTAATAAACCTTTAAGCAGTTACGTAGTTCGTTTTGCAGGTGTAATAGGACAGATTGATAAGTTGGTTTTCAGTTTTAAAAGAAATAGAAGAATAGCCTCATACCATTTAACATCTGATCTTAACTCATTTCCAGTTGAAAATCTAAAAGATATTAGGATTGGTGATATGATTAAGATGAAAAGTTCGGATCCTGAAATAGGTCATGTTGCGATAATTTATAACGTTGATTTAATCAAAAACGAGATAATTTATGCACATTCTAGTTTTAAGACAAAAACAGTTGGGCCACACTTAGGAAAGATTAGAGTTACAAATTATGACTTACCAATTGATAAGCAGTACTGGGAGGAGGTTTCAGCAAAGGGTGAAAGTATTAGTACAAATGTAAGCTCTAAAGAGGGGTTGGGTTTAAGAAGATTAAAGATTTTTACAGAGACAATTTAATAATATGTTATTTAAATTTTTAATTATCTCTATTTTATCAATGGCATTTACAACTGTTTTAATGGTGCCTTTTTTAAATTTTATGTACTCGCTTGGAATAAAAAGAGCATGGGAGGGAAAGAAAAATATTAAGAATAGCTTTTTTAGAAAGTTTCATGGATGGAAAGTAGGTACACCAACAGGTGGAGGGGCTTTAGTACTTTTATCAATTTTTATCTTTTCGGGTTTATATTATATCTTAACTAATTTCTCGATAAATTGGACTACAGCAACACTATTTATTACCCTTTTATTATTTGGACTACTCGGAATGTATGATGATTTAATAAAGACTTTACTATTTAAGAGAACAAAGTTTTGGGGTTTGAGGATGAAACATAAACTTATCTTGCAGTTAATCATTGGTTTTGTAATAAGTTACTTACTTTATTACAAAGCAGGTATAACCTCGGTATATCTACCTTGGTACCCAGATGGTATAAGACTTATGCTTGACCCATCAGTTGCAATGATAATATATACATTAACGATAGTTGGATCTGCAAATGCATTTAATATTACAGATGGTTTAGATGGATTGATGACAGGAATGTTTCTAATTTCAAGTTTGTTTTTGTGGATAATTATTGGTACTTTAAAAATCCCAGGTGATGTAGAGCTAGTACTAGCCGTAACAGTGGGGGCTTTAATCCCATTTTTGTATTTTAATATTTACCCAGCAAGAGTTTGGGTTGGAGATACGGGATCTATGTCGCTAGGGTCATTAATGGCGGTACTATTTATAATGTCAGATTCACTTTTTGCTTTTCCTTTTGTTGCCTTAGTTTTTGTTATAGTAGCATTTTCAAGCATATTTCAGATGTTTACGAAAAAATTTTTATTGAAAAAGTATATGAAGATAGCACCAATACATTTTCATTTTCAGGCAATGGGATGGGATGAAACCAAAGTAGTTATGCGGTTTTGGTTATTTTCTGTGGCAACAGGTTTAACTGGGCTTGCAATAGCTTTAATTGGAAGAGCGTACTAAAGTTTCCAGTTATTTTTGTGCTAAGAGATAATCAACCTGAACTGGTTGTAGGTTTGTGACCTCAAGCTCGACTTCGCAAGAATCACAAACAAGCACGTCACCAACTTCGGTGTTATCAGGTAGAGAAACGGATTTTGAACAATCGGGACAATTAACTTGTGACATATAAATAAAATTAATTTATTACGTTAAATAGAATATACTATGAAAAGTGGAATTTGGAAATACTCAGAAAAACTATCGCAAATAAATCAAGATTATATGTGTTCGTTAGACGAAGGCAATACTAAGGTGTCTGAGGTTTTTGGGGTGTATATAAAAAGAGAAGATTTAAACCCAACAGGTTCATACAAGGATAGGGGGGCAGCATATAGAATCTCAGTTGCCAAAGAAAAAGGTGAGACAGAGCTTGTAGTTACCTCAACTGGTAATTTTGCAATCTCAATGGCTACTTATGGCAAAAACTTTGGGATTAATATTACAGTTTTTGTGCCACAAAACATTTCTAAAGAAAAAGAGGTAATATTAAATTCAACCGGTGCTGTCATAATTAAGACAGATAAGCCAGTTTTAGAGGCAAAGAAATATTCATTAGAAAAAAAAGTTTCTTATGTTAGACAAAGTTTAGATTTAGATGTTTTAGAAGGGTTTAAGACATTAATGCTTGAGATTTTAGAAAGTGGTATTTCATACGATAATATAATTTTTCCTGTAAGCTCTGGAACTTTATTGTTAGCTTGTTTTAATGCAATTAAGGAAAATAATCTAAAAATGCCAAGACTTATTGCTGCACAAACTACATATAATACATATATAGCAAGAGGGTTTTATAACGACTATGAAAAATCATTAGTACCAAGTATTGCTACCTCGTTAAATGTAAAGTTAAGACCAGAAAAACTAGAACAAGTACTAAATGCAATTACAGAGAGTAACGGTACAGCATTAGTTGTGTCAGAAGAAAATATGCTTAATACTCAAAAATTATTATCACAAAATGATCTGGATCTGGGATATGAAAGTAGCCTTGCATTTTATGCCTCTCAAAATATGCAATTTAAAGGTAACACATTAGTAATTTCAACAGGAACAAAAAGATGAACAGATTTTTTATAACACCTGATATACAAACAGCAATAGGGGCTCTTTCTGTAGATCCTGAGATTATTATCGTTTGTATAGATAAAAGTAGTGTGATTACAAAACTAAAAGAGCAAGGTTATAAGATATTTTCTTATCAACAAGAAACTGGTAATACAATTTTACGAAATTCGAAACTTCTTTTAATGCAACAGGAAACTAAGCACTTTATAAATTCATTTGATGGGGCTAAGCAGTTTATATTTTTTAAGCCATTAATATTGCCTGACAAACTTTTAAGCGATTATAGTTTTCCAACAATATTAAATAACGACGCCATTTTGTCCGCACAGATAGAAAACAAGCTATATGTAAAAAACTTTGATGTAAAAACTCCAACAGAGATAACAGAGATTAAAGAATACCCCGTGGTATTACAGTTTGAGACTGGTTATGCGGGTAATTCGACATTTGTTGTTCATGATGAGAAAGATTTACATACTTTAATCTCCTTGAAAAAAGATAAGTACAAGATAGTTGAGTATGTAGAAAATTATGGGACTTACACTAATAATTGTTTTTGTGATGAAAAAAAGGTATTTATCTCGCAGCCTTTCTTTCAGTACACAGGAATTAAAGGCTTAACAAGAACAAAACTAGGCTCGTGTGGTAATAATTTTTATACAGACCTGAGCGACGATATAAAAGATGAGATAAAAGTTTACTCAAAAAAAATTGGAGAACACTTGATAAAGATTGGTTACAAAGGTGCCTTTGGTATAGATTTTGTTTTAAGCCAGAAAAATGAGCTGTTTGTTATTGAGATTAACCCAAGGTTTACAGCATCAATTAGTTTTTTTACTCAGCTTGAAAAATCGACAGGAAATCAGTCTTTTTTTGAGAAACAGATAAAAATATTTTCAGGGCAAGAGATTGAATACGAATATGAAAGTAAATTAAAGGGAAAAAGGCTGCTTTTAAGAAATGACTCGTTTGGAGATGAGATTATTAAGGGTGATTACAAATCTGGAATATATAAAATTGAAGATGAAAATTTTATTTTTCAACGTGAAGAGTTTTTTGTAAGCGAACTAAAGGAAAATGAGGTGTTACTTTTTATTAAAGATAAAGGTTTTGTTGTTACTCCTGAAACTGATATGGTTAATCTTTATACCCTTGAGAACATACCAGAAGACATATTAATAAACAGCCTGATTAACTTAAAAAGACAGATAACATAATGAAACAAAAAATAACTAAGCAAAGTTTTAATATACAGTTTTTATTTACCTTGCTGTTTTTATTAGGGTTTGGGGTACTAATGGTATACAACGCATCAGTATCATTTGCTGGGGACGAGTTTGGTGAAAAATACTATTTTTTTTATTTGCAGATAAGCTGGGCTATTATTGGGTTAATTGGGCTAGTTATAGTTAGTCATATAGATTTAGAATATATCCAGAAAATGGCGCCTAAGCTAATGTGGATAACGTTAATTTTACTTGTATTTGTTCTGATACCAACATGGTTTGCACCGGCTGTTAACGGGGCAAGACGTTGGATATATCTAAACCCAAGCCCGTTACCAGAATTTCCTTTCATAGGCAGAATAGGTTTTCAGCCGTCAGATTTAGCTAAGGTGATGTTTTCAATATACTTTGCAGATATAGTAACAAGATTTAAGTTAGGTAAGATAAAGAAAAAAACTTTAAGTATATTATTGATTGTATTTGCAACAGTTGGTCTAGTATTTTTAGAACCAGATTTTGATACCTCGATGTTGATTTTACTAATTGCAGTTGCGATTTTATTTGTTGCTGGGTTACCATACCTCTATTTTCTTATAGGAGTACCAACTTTTGCCTTTATTGGGTTTTTATTTATACTTGTTTCAGATTACAGACGGGAAAGGTTATTTACATTTTTCTCACCAGAAAAAAGTAATTTGTCAGAGTCCGGTTACCATATTACACAAATATTAATTGGACTAGGTTCTGGCGGAATGTTTGGGTTGGGACTTGGAAACTCTGTTCAGAAATATGGATTTTTGCCCGAAGTAACAGCAGACTCTATATTTGCAATAATAGGAGAAGAGTTTGGATTTATAGGATCTTCAGTAATAATATTGCTTTTAGGGTTTTTCTTAATTAAGGGATACGAAATTGCAAAAAATGCAAAAACAGATTTTGGAAAGTATGTTACAACAGGAATAATGGTGTGGATGTCTGCACAGGTGTTTTTAAACTTAATGGCAATGGTTAAGATATTGCCTTTAACTGGGGTGCCTTTACCATTACTTTCGTATGGAGGGTCAAGCATGGTATTTGGACTTATTGGACTTGGAATAGTATTAAATGTAAGTAAAAATGGATAACAATAAAAAAAAGATAATGTTTTCTGGAGGCCATCATACACCTGCAGTAAGTGTAATTGCTCAGATAAAAAAGCAAGGCATGTTAGTAGATTTAGTGTGGGTAGGGCATAAATTTAGTATGGTAAATGATACATCTAAGTCAGCAGAGTTTAAGGAAATTACAGGTTTAGGAATAAGGTTTATAGAGCTAAAAGCATCTAAAATGTATAAAAACGTTAACATTGGTTCGGTATTAAAGTTTGCTATAAGTTTAATTGTAAGTTTTAGGATAATAAAAAAAGAAAAACCAGATTTAATAGTAAGCTTTGGGGGGTATTTAGCAGTGCCAATTGTAATAATAGGTAGGTTATTTAAGCTAAAGATAATCTCACACGAACAAACAAGGTCATCTGGATTTGCAAACCGAGTAATTGCATATTTTGCAGATGAGATATTATTAACCTGGCCATCATCCTCAAAGTTTTACACAAAATTTCAAGATAAAACCAAAATAGTAGGGCTACCCGTTAGAAAAAACATTTTTAAAGGAAACAAACTTACAAACTTAAATCAGGACTTATTAACCATATACATAACAGGAGGAAAGCAGGGTTCACATATAATTAACCTAGCAGTTGAAGAAAGTTTAGATAAAATGTTGCAAGAATTTAACGTAATACATCAGGTTGGAAGTAACAGCTATTATAAGGATTTTGATAGAATGAAAGGATTAGGACAAGGTAAAACAGGCAAATATATAATATCAGAGTTTGTAGGGCAAGATGAAATTGGTAGCGTGTTTCAAAGTAGTGATATAGTTATAACAAGAGGAGGAGCTAACACAATTTACGAACTAGGTTTACTGGGAAAGCCAGCAGTAATAATTCCAATCTCAAACTCGTCACATAACGAACAATTTGAAAATGCAAAATTTTTAGAAGAAAATGGATCTGCGATAATAATTACAGAAGAGACTTTGTCGGCTAGTACTTTGTTAGACTCTTTAAAAAGTATAAAAGACCAACTTAATGTATATGAAAGCAACGCTAAAAAAATTAACTCAAAACTTGAGAAAAATGCAGATGTTTCGATCACCGAAAAGATCAGCTACTGGCTTTCAAAATAAGGTAAAGTTTAAGTTACCAGAGGGGAAAGGGAAAAATAAGCGCCAGTTTCTAAAGGTTTTTAGAAAATTTAAAACAATCATAATTATCTCAATACCAGTCTTATTAATTCTCATATTAATATTAATTGAATATACATTTGCTCCTTTTTCAGTTGTAAATATAAATCCAACAAATTTTACACTTACCCAACAAGACAGATCAGCAATAATAGGCAAAAAATTATATCTTATAAACCAAGATACAATTAACAGTGTTTTGTTACCAAATCATATTCCAATACAAAGTTTTGAAATCAAGAAAAAATATCCAAGCACTATCGAGATAACTGCAGAAAATCGAAAAGGAGTTTTTAAGATTAAAAATGATAAATCATACTTAATAATTGATGAGTTTGGAGTAGTTTTTGAGAACGTGAAAGATAGTAAGCTACCTGATTTGCCAATTAAGGTTAAAGAGATAAATGTGGGGACAATACTTGAAAAGTCAGAGCTACAGTTATTTTCAAAAGTAGTAAAAAGCTTACTAGATTTTAAGTTACAGGTAAGTTCGATTTACTTAGAGGGTGAGTATATAGATGTTTTAATCAAAGATAAATATATAATAAGATTTAATCAAGAAAGCTATGTAGATGAGATAATTTTGTTTAGAAAAGCGATAACAATGATAGATTCGGAAGGTGAAAAGATAAGCGAGGTAAGGTTTGTTGAAAACAAGGTAGTGATAGAGTATGACAAATAAATTTAGAATTTAGAATTTACAATTTCCTGTCTGCGCAGACAGGGAAATCAAGGTTGAATGAATTAATATTTAAAAATTTAAAACTAAAAATTACTTACCTCCAAAATACAAAGTACTAATTATTTGTTACAAGTAGAGAACCATTTTTAAAAGTATTCCCACTTTGCTATTGTTTGTTTTACAGGCGTCATTCCCACGAAAGTGGGAATCTAGGTTCTGGTTTCCTATGCAAGATGAGAACAACATCTGGATCTCCGATTACTCGGAGATGACATAATACCCCATTTTTAAATATCGTTGTCTAAAGGAATCGAATTAGTATCTAACCAGACTAAATTTGAGAAATCTTAATAAAGTTCTATTCTTAATCTTGCATTTACAACTAGAACCTACTAGAATAAAGCTAATATTAAACAGTTACAAATAATACAATTCTGCTCATGTCAAAAGAAAACATAATCACAGCAATAGATATAGGGTCATCCAAAATTTCTACACTAATAGCAAACGTAATAGATGAAAGAGTGTCAGTAATTGGAGTATCAACAGTACCTTCAAAAGGGATAAAAAAAGGTACAGTTGTAGATATAGACGAAGCAGTAGAGGCAATAAGCGATAGCCTAGAATCAGCAGAACGAATGGCAGGATACTCGATAAATAGCGCCTTTATTACAGTTGGTGGAAATCATATAGAGTCCGTTTCATCACACGGCGTAGTTGCAGTTTCTAACCAAGGAGCAGAAATTACCCCTGTAGATGTAGAAAGGGTAACTGAGGCAGCACAAGCCTTAAGCATTCCATCAACAAAAGAGATAATCCACGTTATACCGCGAGATTTTATAGTAGATAAGCAAGATGGAATAAAAGATCCAATCGGAATGAGCGGAATAAGACTTGAGGTAGTAACCGAGATAATCACAGCATCAACTACCTCGCTCAAAAATTTAGTAAAGTGCGTACAGCAGGTAGGTGTAGATGTAGAGGCACCTGTATTTACAGGGATAGCCTCAGCTGGTTCGGTACTAACAAGCACAGAAAAAGAGCTAGGAACAGTACTAGTTGATATAGGAGGCGGAACAACCTCAATCACAATTTACCACGATACAAGCCCAGTATACGCTTCGGTTTTGCCAATTGGTGGTCAGCATATTACAAACGACCTAGCAATAGGGTTAAGATCATCAATAGATATTGCAGAGCAAGTAAAACTTAAGGTAAGTACAGTAATGGGAGATGAGATAACAGAAGCAGATATAGACTTTGCAGAGTTTGGGCTAGATGCAAAAGACGTTTCAATTAAGTTAATAAATCAGATAATAGGTGAAAGACTAAAAGAAATTTTTACCCTAGTAGCAACCGAAGTTAACAAATCAAGCTACGTTGGAAAGGTACCATCGGGCATAGTGTTAACCGGTGGGGCATCAAACACATTTAACGCTGTCAGAATGGCAAAACAACAGCTACGAGTACCAGTTAGAATTGGAACTCCGTCGGGTGTAACAGGGTTAATAGACGAAATACAAGGACCAGCTTATGCAAGTGTAGTAGGAGCGTTACTTTATGGAACAGGATTTTCAGAAGAAAAAGGTAGTGGAATAAACCTAAAAATGATAGATGTAGGAAACGCAAAAAACCTGCTAAAAAAAGTGCTAGGCTTTGTTAAGGGGTTGATGCCATAGACTTTATATTGAGAATAGTATTTGTGAGCATAGATATATAATACTTGGATGGATTTTTTTATAGAAAAAGCAATGTAACTTAATTGGATATATTATATAGATTGGATTGGTGTAGCTATTAATTTAATTGGTTGGTGGGTGATGCCAAAACATAAAAAAGAGGATATATATATATTCTTAGTGGGCAATGTTGTGTGGATTACATGGGCAATATTTAGGAATATATCTTTACTTATGGTTCTTCAATTCTTTTTTGTAGTTTTAAATCTAAGAATCCTTTATTACTGGAACAAAGAAAAAAATTAGGTTAGATGGCTAACTATCTAATCTATTATGTTGTAGCCATTTTTTTTTATAACCAATACAATATACTACTTCCACTTAATCTATTGCCAAATCTTTATTTCTTGCATACACTATAGTCGTACCAAAAGGATTTATCTTTTTATTGGTAGACTATAAGTAAACGCAAAAATAAAAAAATGTTTTTTAAGGTTGAATTTTATTTTGAGTTTGCTTTATAAGATAAATTATGTTAATCAAACCAGAGGTAGAAAAATTTGCAAAAATCAAGGTTGTTGGTGTTGGTGGTGGTGGTGGAAATGCCATTAACTCTATGATAGCTAATCTTCAGATTAGAGGTGTAGATTTTATGGCAATTAATACTGATGCGCAGGCACTTTCAGTTAATGAGGCTGGAGTTAAGATTCAGATTGGAAAAGAGTTAACAAAAGGCTTAGGTTCAGGTGCAAGACCAGACATTGGAAAAGATGCTGCACAAGAGTCAATTGCCGAGATAAAAGCAGCACTTGAGGGTAGTGATATGGTTTTTATAACAGCAGGTATGGGCGGAGGAACAGGTACAGGTGCTTCTCCAATTATAGCTCAGATTGCAAAAGAGGTAGGAGCATTAACAGTAGGAGTTGTTACAAAGCCATTTCATTTTGAAGGAGCTCGTAGAACTGAAAATGCAGAAGCAGGAACAAGAGAGTTAAAAGAACAGGTAGATGCATTAATTACAATTCCAAATCAAAAATTATTAGATGTAGTTGAAAAAAAGGTGAGTATGATGGATGCCTTTAAGGTGGCAGATAGTATTTTAGGTGAAGGCGTGCAAGGAATATCCGATTTAATAGTTATGCCTGGACTTGTTAATGTTGACTTTGCAGATGTTAGGACAATTATGACAAACAGTGGTAGTGCGATGATGGGTATCGGAACTGCAAGTGGCGAAAACCGAGCAGAAAATGCAGCAAAAGCAGCAATTTCGTCTCCACTTTTAGATGTTTCAATAGACGGAGCAACAGGAATACTAATTAATGTAATAGGTGGTAGAGATTTAGGGCTACACGAGGTAGATGCAGCAGCACGAATAATTGGAGAAAAGGCAAGTCCTGATGCTGAGATAATTTTTGGAGCAACAATGGATGAGGCACTAAACGACCAGATAAAGATAGTTGTAATTGCAACCGGTTTTGATGAAGGGATTAGTAATAGTTATAAAGCATTTAACAATCCATTGGTTAAAGATGGGACACCTGCAAAATCAACAGATGAAACAAAAGAAGTTGCAGAAGAAAAAAAGGATGATGGCAACGATAGGCCAGATGACAGCAAGTTTGATATCCCAGCGTTTTTAAGAAATAGATAGAATAAAAGTCCTTGATTTAACCCATAGTTATTGATAATATATATTAAATATGTAGAGCTTTTCTACAGTTTCAAAACCCAACTTATCTAAGGAGAATCTCTAATGGCTGGTCAAACGCACAAACTTACTCTAGTGATTTCCTATGATGGTCACAGAAGTGCATCTTTTCAAGTAAGTGATGCAATGAATTTTGATTCCTGCATTGCTTGGTTGAAAAAGCAGATTGTGCGAATTAACAGTAAT
>Ga0210019_1004514_pt1 | contig 12049 bp, 9 predicted proteins | sample CryGeyCG2114_020_2_FD_183969 | JGI IMG/M metagenome (GOLD analysis project Ga0210019, IMG submission 183969) | Groundwater microbial communities from aquifer - Crystal Geyser CG11_big_fil_rev_8/21/14_0.20 (SPAdes) (version 2) | ecosystem: Environmental > Aquatic > Deep subsurface > Groundwater ...
CCGCCGGTAGGAATCGTAGGCGAAGCGCGGGTTCTCGGTTTTGACGATCATGCCGTGCACGGTCTGGGTGTTCAGGCCGAGGTTGAGGATCGTGTCCATCATGCCCGGCATCGACACCGCAGCCCCCGAGCGCACGGACACCAGCAGCGGGTTGCGCGGATCGCCGAAACCCTTCTTGGTCACGCCCTCGAGCCACTTCAGCCGCTGCGCCAGCTCCGCGTCCAGCCCTTGAGGCCAGCGTTGCCCCAACTCATAGAATTTGCGGCAGACCTCGGTGGTAATCGTAAAACCGGCCGGCACGGGCACGCCCATGTTGGTCATTTCGGCCAGGTTGGCGCCTTTGCCGCCCAGCAATTGCTTCATCTCGGCGCGGCCATCCGCCTTGCCTGCGCCGAAGGCATAGATGTATTTGGTTTTTCCGGACGCCCGCGCGGACGCAGCGCGTTTGGGCTGGGTGAGCACAGCGGTTCTCCGTGGGGATTTCTTCATCATGACTCCTTTGGTTGCGCGGTTTGCAGGATCGAGAGTTTCGACAGGTCGGCAATGCGATCAGTATACAACTGGTGAATCGCCCGCATCAAGGCGAGCCGGTTTTGCTTCAAGGGTTCCTCCGGGACGTTGACGAGCACGTGGTCGAAAAACGCGTGCAGCGGCTCGAAGAATTGTTCACCGAACAGCCGCGTGGCATCGGCATACGACTTGCGCTGGGCCAGTTCGGCCACGCGGCCATGCTGCTGCTGGTAGAGGTCCCAGAGCGTGCGCTCCGGAGCTTCCTTCAGATGGGCAGGATCCACGTCGCGCTGGCTCACCGATGCCCCTTTCAGGATGTTGCGCGTGCGCTCGATGACCTTCGCGGCCTTCAGGAGCGCGGGGTGGCCGTACAGTTGCTGGAGCATGCGGATGCGATCCATGAGGTCGATGAGGTCATCGCCCGGGCTGGCCAGCACCGCGTCGATGCAATCCACGCTCGGCGCAGGCTTGGGCCAGGCGAAGGTATACAGCCGATCGACGAGGTATTGGCGAATGCCGCGGCCGATGGCGGCCGCGTCGGCTTGGGCGTTGGCGCCGAACGGTTTGAGGGTGGCGCGGGTTTTCAAGAGCGCATCCAGCCGCAGCGGACGGTGCACGCTCCAGGCGACTTCCACGATGCCTTGCGCGGCCCGGCGCAAGCCGAACGGGTCCTGGTCACCGGTCGGCTGGATGCCGATGCTGAAATACCCGGCGAGCGTGTCGTACTTGTCGATGATCGACAAGGCCCCGCCCAGCAATGTTTTCGGCAGCTTGTCCGCCAGCGGCAGGTAGTGCTCGCCGATCGCCTCGGCCACGGCGCGCGGCTCGCCTTGCTGCAGCGCGTAGTGCTTGCCCATGATGCCTTGCAGCGTCGGAAACTCGCGGACCATCGTGGTGGCCAGGTCGGCCTTGGCGAGCCGGCAGGCCCGCTCAAGGTCGCGCCGTTCTTCCGGCCCGAGTTGCCACAGCTCGGCGAGCGTGTGCGCCAGCTGGCGCAGCCGTTCGGCTTTGTCTTGCATCGAGCCGAGCTTTTCGTGCACCGCGATGCCGGAAATCGGCACGGTCTCCAGCGGCCGCTTGAGGTCTTCCTTCCAAAACAGCAGGCTGTCGGCAAGCCGCGCGTTGAGGATGCGCTCGATGACTTGGCGCACCTGTTGAGGCTTGGCTGGTGTCCCTTCCAGGATCGCCACGAGCCGCGGCGCCAGCTTACTTCCAGCGTCGATCGCGAAGACGCGCTGGTGTTTCGCCATGCTGGCCAGCAAGACCTCACGCGGCAGCGCCAGATAGCTCGAATCAAACCGGCCTTCCAGCGGCACCGGCCGCTCCACCAGGTGCGTCACCTCATCGAGCAGGCCGTAGCTGATCATTTCAGGGGCGATGCGCCCACCCGCCTGCTTGGCGGCCTTGTTGATCGTCTGCTCGATCCAGGCGCGCCGCTCGTCCTGGTTCAACAGCGTGCCGCTGCGCGTAAGCGCCGCAAGATACTGTTCAGGGGATTTCACAGCGACGGCGCGAGGATGTTTCGGCCCATCGATCCATGTGCGCGCAGCGCTGCTTAAGCGCCCGCACGTGCAGCGAATCGGGGTGGTGCCATAGAGTGCCAGCAGCCAGCGGATCGGGCGCGCAAACCGGACACCGCTCGCATCCCAGCGCATGGTCTTTGGCGCTTTCAGCTTTCCAATGAGCTGCGGCAGCAGCTCAGGCAAGACCTTAACGGTCGGTGTGGTGATCGCGGGCTTCACCAGAAAGACGTACGCGCCTTTGTCTCCGGAGATGAGCTTGGTATGATTCACGCTTCCCTGTTGGGAGCGCAGGAACCCCAGCAGCGCTTGCGTGGGGTTACCTTCTTTATCGTAGGCCGCCTGCTGGGATGGGCCGCGGACCTCGACCGCCGGCTTGCGCTGCACCGCGCAGAGCGCGCGGATGTGCAGCACGAGCCGCCGGGGCGCTCCCCAGGCAGACACCTCCCCAGCGGTCAGATGATTGGCGGCCAGCAGCGCGGCGGCTTCCCGGCGCAGCTGGTCGATGAGATCCGGCAAATAGGCCGCCGGCAACTCCTCGGTGCCGATCTCAAGCAACAGATCCGCAGCTTGGGGGGCGTGGGGCGTGGGGCGTGGGGCGTGCGAAATCTTAGAGCGCTTCATTTGGCACTAGCTTCCCCCGTCCCTTGGCTCCCGCCCCCTGCCCCTGTGATGCGTTCAAGATATAATTCGGCGCATTGCTTGGCGAGGCTGCGGATGCGCAGTACGAACCGCGGCCGGTCAGACTGGCTGACCGCCCCGCGCGCATCCAGCAGGTTGAACGTATGGCTGCACTGCAGGAGCTGCTCGTACGCCGGCATCAGCATCTTGGCGGCCAGCAGCCGCTTGGCGTCGGTCTCGTACTTCGCGAAGAGCTCCTGGTGGAGCGCCACATCGGCGTGATGGAAGTTGTACTCGGACCCTTCCTTTTCATTGGCCAGGTGCAAGTCGCCGTAGCTGACGCCAGGGCCGTAGGCGAGCTGGTACACCCCCTCGGTCCGCTGGGCGAACATGGCGATACGCTCAAGGCCGTACGTGATCTCGCAGGCGATATGCTCCAGGTCGATGCCGCCCACCTGCTGGAAATACGTGAACTGGGTGACCTCAAGGCTGTCCATCCAGACTTCCCAGCCCAAACCCCAGGCGCCCAGCGTCGGCGATTCCCAGTCGTCCTGGACGAAGCGGATGTCGTGGTCTTCGAGCCTGATGCCGCAGGCGCGCAAGCTCTCCAGATAGAGCTGCTGCATGTTGTCCGGCGTGGGTTTGAGCAGCACCTGGTATTGGTAGTAGCGCTGCATGCGCAGCGGGTTCTCGCCGTAGCGGCCGTCGGTCGGCCGGCGGGAAGGCTGCACGTACGCGACGCGGGAGGGCTGCGGCCCGAGCGCCCCGAAAAAGGTGGCTGGGTGGAAGGTGCCCGCGCCCATCGCCATATCGTAGGGCTGGACGATGGCGCAGTCGCGCTTCTCCCAGAACGTGTCGAGCGTGCGAATGAGCCGTTGGAGCTGCATGGTCAGGCGAGCACGGTTTTCAAGGGGCGGTCAAGCCGCCACCTGAGAAATTCTTCAAGACGCTGGCGCAGCCCGGTGATCACGTGCTCGGCGAGTGCCGGCGGCTGGTTGGTGTGCGAGAGCGCGTGCAAGGTGTCCAAGAGCTCTGCGTCGGCCCGGGGCGCGCGTGGATCCTGGTGCAGGCACGCCGGGCACAAGAGGCCGCCCTGGCGCGCGCTCCAGTACCCTTCCCGGTCCAGCTCGCGGTTGCAGCCGGTGCAGGAATCCACCTGCGGTTGGAACCCGGCCAGGCGCAGCAACCGCACGGTGAAGTGCATGTCGATCGTCCGGACCTGCCCGGCGCTGAGTGCTAGGCGCTCCAGCGTATCCTTCAGCAGTCCGTAGACCAACGGGTGCGGCTGTTCAAGCGGCATGACCACGTCGGTGAGCTCCACACAGCGGGCGGCGGCGCGGGCGGTGTCCAGATCCTGCTGGATCGATGAGAGCGGCGAGAGGAGATCGCATTGGCTGATGAGGTGCAGCTGGCTGGTGCGCGTGTCGTAGAACACGATGCGGTTGACCGTCATCGGCTCCATCGCGCTGTGATGCCGGTTCGGGTACGTGCGCAATCCTTTCACCAGGCCGCGGAACTTGCCGTACCGGTCGCTCAGCAGACTAACGATGACGCTGGTCTCGCGGTACAGGTAGCGGCGAAGCACGATGACGTCGGTTGTGTGCAGGCTCATTGGCCGGCGCGGGCTGACAGCAAGTCGTTTTCGAGGCGGCGCATCCGCTGCTGCTGCGCGCGCGTGCGATCGTCGTGGCCGAGCCAGTGCAACAGGCCGTGCGCCACGTAACGCGCCAGCTCCTCGCGGTACGCCAGCCCATGCTCGGCGGCGTAGGCCCGCGCCGCCGCCGGCGCGATCAGGATCTCGCCGACCAGCGGCTCCCCTTCCTCGTAGCGGAAACTGAGCACGTCAGTCGGGCGGTCATGCCGGAGAAACCGCCGGTTGAGCTGGCGCATGCGCGCGGCGTCGATGAACGTGATCGCGATTGTGCCGCCAACACGGATGCCTAACCGCCGCGCCGATCGCTGCGCAAAGCGGGCGAGCGCGCGCACAGGCACCGGCAGCCGCCGCTGGGCGTTTACCACGTTAAGCCGAACGGTGGTTGCCCTGCTCATACGCCTGGATAATGGCCTGCACCAGCTCGTGGCGCACGACGTCCTGCGCACTGAACGGAATAAATTTAATCCCTGGGACCTTCGCAAGGAGCCCCTGGACCTGAATGAGGCCGGAGATCTTCTCTGTCGGCAAGTCAACCTGGGTCACGTCGCCGGTGATCACTGCTTTGGAGTCGAACCCTAAGCGCGTGAGAAACATCTTCATTTGCTCACCGGTGGTATTCTGGGCTTCGTCGAGGACAATGAACGCGTCATTGAGCGTTCGACCGCGCATGAACGCCAGAGGGGCCACTTCGATGATGCCCCGATCGATATAGCGCTGGACCATATCGATCTCCATCATCTCATAGAGCGCGTCGTACAGCGGGCGCAGGTAGGGGTTGATCTTCTCGGCCAGGTCGCCCGGCAGATACCCGAGCCGCTCCCCGGCTTCGACCGCCGGGCGGGTCAGGATGATGCGGGACACTTCGCCCTTCGTCAGGTTCTCCACCGCCATGGCCATCGCGAGATAGCTCTTCCCCGTTCCCGCAGGACCAACGGCAAACACGATGTCATGGCTGCGCATCGCATCGACGTATGCTTTCTGGCCGGGCGTGCGCGGCAGCACGAAGCGCCGCTTGGAAGGCACGTCGATGCGCTCCTGGTACATTTGGCGCAGCTGGATCAGACGGGGGTCGTTGATCGCCCGCAGCGCGTACTCGACGTCTTCCTTATGCAGCGGCGAGCCGGATCGCACGATGACGAGCAGATCGTCAAACAGCCGGGCGGCCTTGCCGAGATTGACCTCCGGGCCGTTGATTTTGACTTCGCCCGCCCGCGCCACGACCGACACGCCCAGCGCATGCTCGATCTTGCGCAGGTGCTGGTCATGCTTGCCGAAGAGGGCCAGCATCTCCTGGTCGTTGCGGATCGTGACGGATTGCTCTGGCATGAGGCTTACTTCTTGAACGTCATCCCTTCGTCTTCGTCAGCCGGAAACTCCTCGCCGCCCGAGCCGCGGGGAATCTTGAGCGTCATGCCCACGCGCACGCGGTCAGGGCTCTTGAGCAGCTCGCGGTTCGCCTCGAAAATCCTACGCCAGTGGTTGGCGTTGCCGTAGACCTCAGGCTTCGCGGCAATGGACCAGAGCGTGTCGCCCTTTTGGACCGTATAGGCGTCGAAGAGTGCCGGCCCGGCCATCGGAGCGGCGGCCATTTCCTCGGTATCGGACGGCTCAGACTCGCGGGAGAGCACATCCTCCAGGCCCACCTTTCTGCCGGAGGGCTTCGCCTTGTAGAAACTGGGGATCTCGACATCGGCGCCCATCATCTGGCGCGTGGTCCTCTGGTCGCTGGGCGAGGGCGGCGTGCCGGCCAGGTAGCCGCGATTACCGCTTTCCAGCGCCAAATCGACCCGGGGCATCTCGATGACCCGCGCGGCGGTGCGGCAGCCGCTGATGATGACCAACCCCAATAAGCCCCAGACGATCCGTGTGGCTCCCCTCATCCCGTCCCCCTGTGGTTATTTGCGCGGTGTGAGTACCGCAATGCCCAGTTCTTTGAGTTGAGCGTCCGTGACGGTGGACGGCGCGTCGGTCACCAGGTCCACTGCCTTCTGTGTCTTCGGAAATGCGATGACGTCGCGAATGGACGTCGCGTGCGTGGCCAGCGCCACGAGCCGGTCGATGCCGACCGCGAACCCGCCGTGGGGTGGTGCGCCGTACGCAAACGCCCGCAGCAGGAAACCGAACCGCTCGCGGACGGTCTGCTCATCCAGACCCAGCACCGAGAAGACCGCACGCTGCATCTGTGCGTTGTGGATCCGGATGCTGCCCGAGCCAAGCTCCATGCCGTTGAGCACGAGGTCATACGCGCGTGCCCTGACCTTGCCCGGCTCGCTTGACAGCATCGCCGCGTCGTCAGGATGCGGCGAGGTGAACGGGTGGTGCTCGGCGTTCCAGCGCTTGGCCTGGTCATCCCACTGGAAGAGCGGAAAATCGACGACCCAGCAAAACGCCCAGGGCTGCTCGGGCGTGCGCAGGTCCGGCTTATCGCTTTGGTATTTCGTCTTCGCCTCGTGGTGCGTGATGCGCGGAAACGGCGTGGTCAGCGGAATCTTCAGCTCATCCACAAACACGCGGCGAATGACTTCTTCAATGACGCCTAACACATCTTCCTGGTCCACGAACGACATTTCAAGGTCCAATTGCGTGAATTCCGGCTGCCGGTCCGCGCGCAGGTCTTCATCGCGGAAGCAGCGGGCGACCTGGAAGTAGCGTTCCATCCCCGCCACCATGAGGAGCTGCTTGAAGAGTTGCGGCGATTGCGGCAGTGCGAAGAACCGGCCAGGGTTGACGCGCGAGGGCACGAGATAGTCGCGCGCGCCTTCCGGCGTGGACTTGGTGAGGATAGGGGTTTCGATTTCAAGGAAGCCGAGCTCGCTGAGCGTTGTGCGCATGCGGTGCACGATTTTATGGCGAAGAATCAATTTGTGTTGGCTGGACGGCCGGCGCAAGTCAATGTAGCGCCACTGGAGCCGGACCTCTTCGGAAACTTCAAGCTGGTCGTCCACTTCAAACGGCGGTGGTGTGGCAGGGTTCAAGACGACCGCTTCGGCGGCTTGCACTTCCACCATGCCCGAGGGCAGCTTCGGGTTTTCCGACCCTTTGGGCCGGGCCCGCACGTTGCCGGTGATGCGCAGCACGTACTCAGGCCCGAAGCCTTTAGCCTGCTGGTGCAGCTCAGGCTTCGACTTGGCGTTAAACACGACCTGGGCCAGGCCGGAGCGGTCCCGCAAATCGAAAAAGCTCAGCCCCCCATGGTCGCGCCGTCGGTGAAGCCAGCCGCACAACGTCACGGTTTGACCGATGAGCGATTCCGTCAGCTCGCCGCATCCATGCGTTCGCATCATCGTGGACGTATCCTTATGAGGAGTGGCATGACGCCTTGGCGGGTCCGGCTATCTCCTCCGCGAAGGAGGCGAGGCGCACGGTCCGCTGGCTGCCCTGTCCTAAGTCCTTGATCGTGATCGTCTGTTCCTGGAGTTCCTTCGCGCCCAACACCGCGACAAACTGGCAGCCGGACTTGTCCGCTTCGCGCAACTGGGCCTTGAGGCTCTTGCTGTCGTAATCCATCGTGGCGGGCACGCCCCGGCTGCGAAGCGTTTGGATCAGCCGGAACCCTTCACCGGTCAAGTCGGGCTGTGCGATCGCCAGATACACGCCGCGGCGGCTGGCCGCGGCATCAGCTGGTTTGACGTCTCCTGAAGCCGCCATGAGGACGCGCTCGATCCCCGCGGCAAAGCCGAACGCGCCGACCGAGGGGCCGCCTAGCTCTTCCACCAGATGGTCATACCGCCCACCGGCCGCCACCGCATCCTGCGCGCCAAGACCCTTGGCGCGGACTTCGAAGACTGTGCGAGTGTAATAATCCAAGCCGCGCGCAAACGTCTTGGTGTCGTCATACGCGATACCGGCGCCCTTCAAGCCCTGCCGCACGTCATTGAAATGCGCGGTGCAAGCGTCACACAGGAGAAAGGGGGAGCCCTTGAAGTCCCAGGCGATCTCGTGGCACGCGGGATTTTTGCAGTCCAGCACCCGAAAGACGTTCTTCTCAAAGCGCGCCTGGCACTCCTTGCACAGCTTGCCGAGGTGCGGCCGCAGCCGCTTGCGCAGCGCTTCGGCGGATCGCCGCTGGTCGTCCCGGCAGCCCATGCTGGAGAGCCAGACGTCGGTGCTGGCCACGCCGCAACCGCGCAGGATTTCCACGCACAGCGTGATGGCCTCGACATCGACCCACGGGCTGGAGGATCCGATGGCTTCCGCCCCATATTGGTGGAACTGGCGGAAACGGCCGGCCTGCGGCCGCTCGGCGCGGAACATCGGCCCCAGATAGAACAGTTTGGCAAAGCCTTGGTTCTTGTCGAGATGGTGCTCCAGGTAGGCCCGGACGATCGAGGCGGTGCCTTCCGGCCGGAGCACGATCTCGTGCCCTCCCCGGTCCTCGAAACGGAACATCTCTTTCTGGATGATATCGGTCGTTTCGCCCACCGAGCGCAGGAACAGCGCGGCGTCTTCAATGAGGGGTGTGCGAATCTCGCTATATCCGTAGAGCTTGGCAAGCCGGCGGGCGGTGTGCTCCACGCGGCTCCACTGATGGACCGTCTCGCCCAGCAAATCGGTTGTGCCGCGCAGTGACTGCAGCGCCATGAGCGTCAGTTCCACTCCACGTGACCGGGCGGACTCCAGGAGACTGCCTGGCGGATGGGTGGGAGGGATCGAGGGATTATTTGATGTCCTGGCGCATGAGAAGGCCAGGCTTAAAGACCACAACGCGCTTGGGGGGCACCGGAACTTCCTGCCCAGTTTTCGGGTTGCGACCCCGCCTGGGCGCCCGCTGCCGCACCTTGAACACGCCGAAATTGCGCAGCTCGACGGTCTTCCCTTCCTTGAGGCTGCCGACAAGATGGTCGAGGCACCGCTGGATCACCCGCTTCACATCCACCTGGGTGACCCCGGTGTCCTTCGCCACCATGAGCACTAAGTCCTTCTTAGTCAGTGCCATAGGAAGAGCTAAATTAACATAGATGCGGCGAACTTGTCAATGAATTCCTGAACGAGGCTGGAAGGCCGCGGCAGGTTTTGGCGGCTGCCGCTTGATCGTCACCGACGACTCGCCCAGCAGGCGGTGGAGCTCTTCCAGAAGTTCTTGGCGCGGCTCGACTTTGAACTGCTCAGGCAGTCGCAGGCGCATCGCAGGCTGGTCCGGGGTCTCAAGGCGCAGGTAGATCGGCACCGCCCCGGGAAAACGCGCCAGCAACCCCTTGAGCTGCTCGAGCAGATCCTTTTCGCCATGCCGCTGCAGCACCAGCTCCATCGCCTGGGCGAGCTTGCTCGCGCCCTGCTCAATGGGCACGATCTGCTGCGCGATCAAGCGGGGCCGGTCCTCCCGGATCATGATTCTTCCCTCGACGAACACCACCGCATTGGGCTTTAGTTGGGGTGCGAGCTGCGAAAAGCTGTTGGGAAAGATCAGCACCTCGACATCGCCCTCCAGGTCTTCCAGCATGCAGACCGCCATTTGCTCATTGGTCTTTTTGGTGGTGGTCAGCTTGATCTTTGTGAGCATCCCGCCCACCGTCACAATCGCCCCTTCCTCCACATGGAGAAGCTGTTGCGAGGTGGTCGTGCCCAACGTCTTGATCGTGGTCTCATACCGCGCCAGCGGATGGCCCGAAACGTAGAAGCCCAGCAGCGCTTTCTCAAACGCCAACTTCTGGCTTTCCGGCCAGTCGCGCAGCCGGTTTGCCGGCGAGGGAGCGGCAGCCGGATCAGGCGCTGAGGCCGCGGCCAGCTCATCAAAAAGCGTCATCTGGCCGCGTACGCGGTCTTTCTGGATGGTCGTGGCCTCCTCCATCGCCTGGTCAAGGTTAGCCAGCAAGGCGGCCCGCGACAACCCCATGCTGTCGCAGGCCCCGGCCTTGATCAGGCTTTCGCACACCTTACGGTTCACCAGGCGCAAGTCCACGTCGCGGCACACCGCCTCAATGCTCTGGAACCGGCCCAGGCTTTCGCGCGCTGCGATGATGGAGTCGATCGCCCCGAGCCCGACGTTTTTGATCACGCCCAGCCCGCAGCGGATCGACCGGTCATCCACCGCGGTAAAGGCTGACTGGCTCTCGTTCACGTCAGGCGGCAGCACCCGCAGCCCGGTGCGCTTGCCCTCATCGAGGTAGACCACGAGCTTGTCGGTGTTGCCCATTTCGCTGGTGAGCAGCGCGGTCATGAACTCGACCGGGTAGTGCGCCTTCAAATACGCGGTGCGGTAGGAGATCATCGCGTAGGCGGCGCTATGGCTTTTGTTGAAACCGTAGCCCGCGAAGTGCTCCATCAGATCGAAGATCCGGTTGGCATGGCGGTCGCTGATGCCGTTCTTCTTGCAGCCATCGACGAAGGCCTTGCGCTGCGCTTCCATGACGTCGGCGATCTTCTTGCCCATGGCGCGGCGCAGCAGGTCGGCTTGGGCGAGGGAGAAACCGGCCAGGTCGCTGGCGACGCGCATCACCTGTTCCTGGTAGACGATCACGCCGTAGGTCGTTTTGAGGATCGGCTCAAGCCTCGGATGCTCGTACTTGATGGGGATCTGCCCGTGCTTGCGCTTCATGAACTCATCGAGCATCCCGGAGCCGATCGGGCCCGGCCGGAACAAGGCGATGACGGAGATGATGTCCTCGAATTGGGAGGGCTTGATCTTCTTGAGCAGATCGCGCATCCCCGAACTTTCCAGTTGGAACACGCCCATGGTTTCGGCGCGCGCCAGCAGCTGGTAGGTCGCCGCATCATCCAGCGGCAGCGCCTCCAAATTGATCAACACCCCGCGGCGGCGCTCGGCGAGCTTCACCGTTTCGCTGATGACGGTGAGCGTGCGCAACCCCAGCATATCGATCTTCAGCAGCCCGATGTGCTCCAGCGACGTCATGTCGAAGCCGGTCGTGATCGAGCCGTCGTTGCTCTTAAAGAGCGGCGCGTAGTCGGTCAGCGGCTTGTCGGCGATCGTGATGCCCGCCGCATGCGTCGAGGCATGGCGCGTGAGGCCTTCGAGGACCAGCGCGGTGTCCATGAGCTGCTTGATCTGCTCGTTGGTGCGGTACAGATGAATGAGCTCCGGCACTTCGGCCAGCGCGCGCGAGAGCGTGATGTCGAGTTCGTTGGGGATCAGCTTGGCGAGCCGGTCCGCCTCGGCATACGACATCTTCATCACGCGGGCGACGTCTCGCACGACCGCTTTGGCCTGCATCGTCCCGAACGTGATGATCTGGGCGACGCTCGTTTTGCCGTACTTCTGGATGACGTACTCGATGACCTCGCCGCGCCGCTCGTAGCAAAAGTCGATGTCGATATCCGGCTGGGTCACGCGCTGGGGGTTGAGGAAGCGCTCGAAGAGCAAGTCATAGCGCAGCGGATCGATGTCGGTGATCCCCAGGCAATAGCTCACGAGGCTGCCGGCGGCCGAGCCGCGGCCCGGACCCACCGGGATGCCCCGCTCTTTCGCGAAGCGCACGAAGTCCCAGACGATGAGGAAATAGCTCGTGTAGCCCGCCTGCTGGATCACGGAGAGCTCATGCTCGAGCCGCTGCTTGAGCGCGTCGCTCTGCTGCGGGTAGCGGCCGTGCAGCCCGTTGGCGCACAACTCGCGCAGATAGTCGTGCTGCGGCTTGCCCTCGGGCGGCTCGTAATGCGGCAGGTGCAGCTTGTTGAATTCCAGCTCGACGTTGCAGCGGTCCGCGACCTCCAGCGTCGCGGCGATGGCCTCGGGCTCTTCCTCGAAGAGCGCTTTCATCTGCTCCGCGGACTTCAGAAAAAACTCCGGCCG
>Ga0210019_1004520_pt1 | contig 12041 bp, 5 predicted proteins | sample CryGeyCG2114_020_2_FD_183969 | JGI IMG/M metagenome (GOLD analysis project Ga0210019, IMG submission 183969) | Groundwater microbial communities from aquifer - Crystal Geyser CG11_big_fil_rev_8/21/14_0.20 (SPAdes) (version 2) | ecosystem: Environmental > Aquatic > Deep subsurface > Groundwater ...
AGAAGACTCGTCAAAAGGGCGGGGCTTCGCAAATTTGGGAGGTTGGCATGATTTTATTTTACATAACTCTATGCTCTTTTATTTTAACTTTTTTATTGACCCCAGTTACTATTAAGATAGGCGCGAGGTTTAATATATTGAAGCCTGCGAAAAGCGGGCATGGCAAACCTTGTATAGGGGGGATAAGTATTTACATAGCATTTCTTGCGGCAGTTTTATTCAGCCTGTTTTTTATTAAGTTGCCTGCTATGAAATTATCAGGAGTTATATTATCTTCTTCCATAATATTGCTGCTTGGCTTGATAGATGATATAAAAGACCTGAGGCCCCTGTTAAAAATAGCAGGAGAACTGCTGGGTATATTTCTCTTAATATCCTTAGGATTTTTCACTAAAATAGCATTTGTTCCCGGATGGGCAAATATCTTCATCACAACAGTATGGCTTTTATTTATAACAAACGCATTTAATCTGCTTGATATAATGGACGGCTTAACTTCAGGCCTTGTTATTATCATAGCCTCAAGTTTGCTGGTGATCGCGCTTATAAATAAGGATATTTTTTCCTGCGTTATCCTGACGGCTCTTATAGGCGCTCACGCAGGATTTTTAAGATATAATTATCCTCCTGCGAGGGTTTACATGGGAGATACAGGCAGCCTTTTTTCAGGATTTTTGCTGGCCCTGGTTGCTATAAATATCAGCTATGCTCCCATGGAAAGGAAGATCGCGCTTTTGACGCCTATTTTAGCTATGAGCCTGCCTATTTATGACACATTGTTCCTGATGGTCATGCGTATCAAAAAGAAAAAGCCTATTTTTAATAAGACAAGAGACCATTTCGCATTGAGGCTGGTAGCCATGGGGTGCAGCATAAAGAAAAGTATCTGGATAATGTATTTTTTCAGTATGTTTTTGGCGTTTTCAGTGATAACAGTAGCGTTTAGTAAAGATTCAATAAGCTTGATCGTTCTTGCGGTTGTAGGGCTGGTATTTATTTTGATGGGTAAAAGCATTGGGATGGTAAATATAGATGAATAGAGAAGAAACTATAATATTAGGCGCTGGCCTTGCAGGCTTGAGCGCAGCGTATCATCTGAAAAGCGGTTATGCCTTATTTGAAAAAGATAACGAAATAGGCGGCATGGCCAGGTCAATACATAAAGACGGGTACATATTTGATTACGACGGCCATCTTTTGCATTTCAGAAATAAATATACATTCAATCTGGCTTCAGAGCTTTTAAATGGAAACATGGCTCCGCATAAGCGCAATTCTTGGGTATATTCAAAAGGCATTTTCACGCGTTATCCCTTTCAGGCAAATTTCTATGGCCTCCCGAATTCTGTTGTAAAGGATTGCCTGATGGGCCTTATTAAGGCCAGGCTTCCCCTCATCCAGCCCTCTCCCCATAGGGGAGAGGGTAAGGGTGAGGGGAACTTTGAAAATTGGATAATAAAAACCTTTGGCGAAGGCATAGCGAATCATTTTATGCTGCCTTATAATAGGAAATTCTGGACAATTGAGCCAAAGGAACTGACATGCGAGTGGCTTGATGGGTTTGTTCCGGTCCCTGATCTGGAAGATACAGTGACGGGCGCTATTTCAGATAATACAAAACCATACGGCTATAATTCCAGATTCTGGTATCCTGTAAAAGGAGGGATATCTGAGCTTGCGAAAGGATTCTCAGAGAGGATCAGGAATATACATGTTAATAAAAAGGCTGTTACCATAGACCAGCATAGAAAAGAAGTTGTTTTTGCAGACGCTACTATAAAGAAATTTAAAAATATGGTAACTACTATGCCGCTGCCAGAACTTTCTAACCTGCTGGTAGATATGCCGCTAGATGTAAGGCGCGCTTTTTCAATGTTGAGATGGACATCTATATTTGTATTAAATATCGGCATAAAGAGCGATAACCTAACAGAGAAACATTGGGTGTATTATCCTGAAGAAAACGTAATTTTTTACAGGATAGGGTTTCCTACAAGTTTTTCAATGGATGTCGCGCCTGAGCGAAAGATTTCGATTTACGCTGAGATAGCATATTCTGATACAAAGAAAATAGATAAAAATGAAGCTATTTCTAAGGCTATGAGCGATCTTAAAAGATGTGGTATTATTTCAGATGAGTCCAGCGTGGAAATTTGCCTGCCAATGGATATAAAATATGGTTACGCGCTATACGATTCCAATAGAAAACATGCAGTTCAGGTTATAAAAGATTATCTGGAAAAATTTGGAATCTATACTATTGGTAGATATGGGAGCTGGAGATATATGTCAATGGAGGATGTTATTCTAGATGGGAAAAAAATAGCAGAGAGTTTAAAGTTTAAGGTTTAAAGTTTATGGCTACTTACATATTAGGAATTTCATGTTTTTATCATGATTCAGCGGCTGCGCTGGTAAAAGACGGCGAGATCATAGCCGCAGCGCAGGAAGAGCGTTTTACCCGCAAGAAACATGATTTTAGTTTTCCTGAAAATGCTGTTAAGTATTGCTTGAATGAGGCTGGCATAGTTAGCAAGAATTTATCTTTCGTAGCTTTTTACGATAAGCCTCTTTTGAAATTTGAAAGGATACTTTTGACTTATCTCTCTTACGCCCCCACAGGCTTCAGGTCTTTTAATAAAGCAATGCCATTATGGTTAAAAGACAGGCTCTGGATGTCCAGCCTTATTTCTGAAAAACTCAATTATGACGGCAAAATCCTTTTTACAGAACATCATGAATCTCACGCTTCATCCGCTTTTTACCCTTCGCCGTTTAAAGAAGCTGCTATTCTAACAATGGATGGCGTAGGAGAATGGGCAACTACAAGTTTTGGGGTGGGGAAGGATAATGATTTTGAATTACTCTATGAGATAAAATTTCCGCATTCCTTAGGGCTTTTATATTCCGCTTTTACCTATTATATAGGTTTTAAAGTGAATTCAGCTGAATATAAAGTCATGGGCCTTGCGCCTTACGGAGAACCAAAATATGCGGATTTAATTTTAAAGGAACTTATAGATTTAAAAGAAGATGGTTCTTTTAAGCTTAATATAAAGTATTTTAACTACTGCGCAGGGTTAACAATGACAAACAAAAATTTTGACAAACTATTCAATAGGCCTCCCAGAAAGCCTGAGACTCAGATTACCCAGATGGATATGGATCTGGCCAGATCTATCCAGCTAGTTACAGAAGAGGCGATGTTAAAAGCCTCAAGGCATATACAAAAAATAACCGGCCAGAAAAATCTATGCCTTGCAGGAGGCGTTGCCTTAAACTGCGTAGCAAACGGAAGGATTTTAAGGGAAGGGCCTTTTGAAAATATCTGGATTCAGCCTTCCGCAGGAGACGCAGGAGGCGCGCTCGGAGCAGCGCTAAGAATCTGGTATAAGTATCTTGGTAATAAAAGAATAGCTGATAATATAAATGATTTTCAGAAAGGTTCATTCTTAGGCCCGGGATATGCAGATTCATATATAGAAAATTATTTAAAAACTAATGATATCCCATATGTCAAGTTGACAAAAGAGGCATTGCTAAAAACAGTAAGCCAATATATAAACGATGAAAAGGTGATAGGCTGGTTTCAGGGAAGAATGGAGTTTGGGCCAAGGGCTCTTGGGGCCCGCAGCATAATAGGAGATGCAAGGTCTCCGGCTATGCAATCCAGGATGAATCTTAAGATAAAGTTCAGGGAATCATTCAGGCCATTTGCGCCAAGTGTCCTGGCTGAAAAAGCAAAAGATTATTTTAATATAAACTCCGAAAGCCCTTACATGCTTTTAGTGGCAAATGTGAACAGCAATAATTTGAAAAAGGATAATGCAGAAGAGCCAGAAGGCTTTGATAGGCTGAAAATTGTACGATCTGGCATACCAGCAGTTACTCATGTTGATAATTCAGCAAGGCTGCAGACTGTATCAAAGGATACGCCCAATCGAATTTACTATGAACTTATGAATGAGTTTTATAAAAATACAGGATGCGCTGTGATAATAAATACATCTTTTAATGTGCGAGGAGAGCCTATAGTCGCAAATCCCCAGGACGCTTATAGATGTTTTATGAGAACAGAAATGGACTACCTTGCGATGGGGAGTTTTGTGGTAGATAAAAAGTTACAACCGAAACAGAAAATAGAAACTAAAAGGTATTTCGAACTAGATTGAAATTTAGGAACACTATATGAATAGAATTGGTAATACTGTTCGAGCGAGGCCGAATATCCCTGTCCCGAGCGGAGTCGAGGGATTCTCGACAAGCTCGAAGAATATTCGGCCGAGTCGAGAACTGCGCAAATTTGGTTTTAGTTTTGGCTTAGGCTTAAATATTCTAGGCTGTATAATGTTCTACAGGCATAAGGAGCATTTTATATGGTTTTCCAGCATAGGTTCTTTTGTTTTAGTATCAGCTATTTTATGTCCTAGTATTTTAGCGCCTTTAAAAAGACTTTTAGATAAGTTAATTTTTATTATTGGCTGGCTTACGAGCGCAATAAGCCTTTCGATAGTTTTTTATCTGATATTTGCGCCTATTGGAATTTTACTGCGTTTATTCGGCAGAGATTTGTTAAACAAGAAGATAGGCAAGAACGTTTCTTCATATTGGATTAAAAGAAATGTTTTTTCAAAAGGATCTTACGAGCGCATGGGTTAAGATATGAAAAATTTGCTAGAGTATAAAAGCCTGATTTATGAATTAGCTGCGAGAGATTTGAAGATACGCTACAGAAAGCCTTTTTTAGGATTTTTCTGGATGCTGATAATGCCTTTTTCCACAGCTTTTGTTTATAAAGTATTGTTTTCAGATTTTATGCATGTTTCAAGCGGGCGATATCCGTTTTTTATCCATTTAATATCTTCATTATTGCCATGGAGTTATTTTGCTACCGCTGTTCAGAGTTCCAGCGGATGCATATTAAGCAGTAAGAACATAATTAACCAGATATCTTTTCCAAAATATCTTATACCTGTTTCAATGGTATTTGCCAATCTTATAAATTTCCTTCCCACGATGGTGGTTTTGTTAGGGTTTATTGTTATATTTCATGTTAAGATCAGCGCTTTGATAATTTTTTTACCAATTCTAATATTGATCCATACATGCTTAATTATAGGATTGTCGCTTTTGGTTTCAGCGTTGCAGGTTGTTTACAGGGATGTAGAATACATTGTCCAGATTGTGATTATGACATTGTTTTTTCTTACCCCGGGTGTTTATGCGTTAGAAGAAATGATAAGCAAAAGCAGCCATCTTGTTGCAAAAATTTACATGCTCAATCCTCTGGTGGGATTTACAAATCTATATAGGATTGTATTTATCGGGGGTTATTTAAATGGTATGCCAAAGGAAGTTAATTTCTTGAACACACTTATCATCCCTGTTATATTTTCAATAATAGCGCTATTTGCAGGGTATTTTATATTTAATAAATACGAAAACAGGTTTTCGGATTATCTGAATGTGTGATTTTTTTAAGCCATGGAAATAATCAGATTAAATAACGTAGGAAGAAAATTTCATAAAACTGTCAATGCGGATAAATCGCAGGATAATAGAGCTATTCTGAATAGCCCGAATAGTTTTTGGGCTTTAAGGAATATCTATATGAGCATAAGTAAGGGAAAGATAATAGGTATTATAGGTAGGAACGGCTCCGGAAAATCAACCCTTTTAAATATAATCGCCGGCGCTCTGCCTGTCAGCGAAGGCGAGATTACGACGCAAGGCAAGGTTTCTGCTCTTTTGACATTAGGGGCAGGGTTCCAGGACGAATTTACCGGAAAAGAAAATATATATCTGAATGCCAGCTTGTTAGGCATGAAAAGAGAGGATATAAAAAATATTTTCTTGGATATCGTAGAATTTTCGGAATTAGGGGATTTCATAAATGCGCCGTTAGGAAGCTATTCTTCTGGCATGAAGATGCGGTTAGGGTTCAGCGTGGCGATACACAAGGAATTTGATGCCTTGGTAACAGACGAGATAATGGCCGTGGGAGATATATCTTTTCAAAAAAAATGTTTTGAAAAGATGGCGGATTTCAAAAGACAAGGGAAGTCTATGGTAATAGCTACGCAGGACATAGGTGTGGCAGAGAGGTTTTGCGACAGGTTATTTTTATTGGAAGACGGACACATAATATCCGAAGGCAAATCTACAGAGGTTGTTGAGCGGTATCAGGTGTTATTGACTAAGAAGAAGATATTATCCGCAGGCGCCCGCTCAGTTATGGTAACTGAAACTAAACGCTGGGCTACGGATATGGATGAATGGGGAAGAAGTGAAGGGACGAGAGAAGTTGTTATAAAGGATTTAGTCGTGTCTAATAAATTTAAAGAGAAAGTAGATAAAGTGAAGTCCGGCGAAGCGGTAAAAATTAGAGTTAATTTTACCGCTTACGAAGAAATAGATAATTTTCATTTTGGGGTAGCCATATTCAGAGAGGATGGCGTATATTGTTACGGCCCAAACACGCAGTTTGACGGGCTGGCGCTACAGCGGATGCATAGAGGCGATGGGTATTTTGAATTAGAATGCGCGGAATTATTACTAATGCATGGGGATTATTATATATCTGCGGCAATTTGGGATAAGAATGAAACAATCGCTTATGATTATCATAAGTGTAATTATAAACTAGAGGTCATTGGAGATTCTCTTTCAGGACAGTTGTTGTATTTAGCTTACAAGTGGCATGGGTTTCATTTTATGCCTTCTCTTAATGAAAGGTATATGCCGAATCTGGATTGCCTGGTGGATAAGTGGGGCAGCCAGATGAATAGCGCCTTAATAGTTTTTGAATCATTAAGGTTTTTGAATAATTATGGCTCCAAGGACAGCGTATTTTTGATGGGCAGAGAATTTAAAATAAAGGCGGATTTTAAAATAGGCCATTCTTTACAAGATGCGGTTAAAAATTTTGTATTCTGGATAGGCATATACCGTTCAGATGGTATTTATTGTCACGGCAGCGTAAAGAAGGTTACGTCCTGCGGCGCTAACTCAGAGATATTGATTTATCCTAAGCTAAAATTGCTTCCCGGAGAATACAAAGTTTCAATAGGTATATGGGATACGAATGTCAATGCATTTCTGATGTATGCTCACGGAACGCATTCATTCAATATGATTTCTGAAAAAAGAGATCATGGCACAGTTTATTTAGAACATCGCTGGGATTGGTCTATTCCAAAAGGAGGATAGCCTGATGTCAAAAAAACAGCCATTTGTGAGTATTATCGTAGTAAATTTTAACGGCAAAAAACTCATAAAGAAGTGCCTAGATTCTTTATTTAAAATAGATTATCCTGATCGCAGATTTGAGATAATTGTGGTAGATAACTGCTCGCAAGACGATTCTGTAAAATTTATCAAACATAAATATAAAAAGGTAAGGGTTATAGAAAATAGACAGAATAATTACTGCCAGGCATGTAATCTTGGTATTTTAAAGTCAAAAGGAAGCTATATTGTTTTATTAAACAATGATGTCGTAGTTAAAAAAAACTGGCTTTCAGAGCTGGTTAAACCAATAGAGAAAGACAAATCTATAGGCGCAGTGACCAGCATGCTCCTGAAAAAAAATGGAGTTATTCAGAATGCAGGCCTGTATGAACTGCCTAATTTTTATTGGGACGAGAGGGGAGCTGGGAAAAAACCGGAGAAATACGCTTCTATGACTGAGATTGACGCCATTTCAGGCGCATGTGCCCTATACAGAAAAGCTGCTTTGAAGGATATTGGACTATTGGACGAAGATTTTGTGATGTTTGGAGAAGATGTCGATATGGCTATAAGATTCAAGAAGAAAGGGTGGAAATTGGAATATACGCCATTTAGTACAGCCTATCATAAAAAACATGGCAGTTGTAATGAAGAGTTTACGCGTGAGGCCGTAGAAAAAAATAGATTATTGTTAATTGCAAAGCATTATCCTGACAAATTAACAAATGCATTGATAGGTAACGGGCACTTTATTGTAAAAGAGGGCAAGCAAAAAAGCGGGAGGTTTTTTGAACTGCTGCCTGATATATTTATAAAATTAGCAAAGGAGCACGGCCATTTAGCAGCAGATGGGATAATGAAAGATGCCTTTGTTGAATTAGAAAAGATATTAAATTATGAAAATAAGAAATTGGAAGAGGAGATAAAGAACCTTTTAGATGATTTAATCGAAACAAAAAAAGACAGAGAGCACTATAAGAAACAAGAGGAGAATTATAAAAAAGATATAGAAGAAGTATCTAAAAATCTCAATGGGTTGTCCCAAAACCTCAACACTACCCAGAATGAACTTCAGGCTTACAAAGACGAGGTATCTAATTTGTCGAACAAGCTGAAAATAAGCCTGGATGACGGCCTTCGTAAAGACGGCGTTATCATGGGACAAAGCAATGTTATTGCGGAGAAAGACAATAATATAACAGAAAAAGAAAATGTCATCTTAGCAAAAGAGCAGCGCATAGAAGAACTGTCCCAGAACCTCAATTCCATAAGCGCTGAGCTAAAGGCCTACAAGGAAGAGGTATCCAATCTCTCGAATAAATTGAAATCAAGCCTGGATGACGGCCTTCGTAAGGATAGCGCCCTAATGGACAAAGAGTGCCATATAGAAGAACTATCCCAAAACCTCAACACTACCCAGAATGAACTTCAGGCTTACAAAGACGAGGTATCTAATTTGTCGAACAAGCTGAAAATAAGCCTGGATGACGGCCTTCGTAAAGACGGCGTTATCATGGGACAAAGCAATGTTATTGCGGAGAAAGACAATAATATAACAGAAAAAGAAAATGTCATCTTAGCAAAAGAGCAGCGCATAGAAGAACTGTCCCAGAACCTCAATTCCATAAGCGCTGAGCTAAAGGCCTACAAGGAAGAGGTATCCAATCTCTCGAATAAATTGAAATCAAGCCTGGATGACGGCCTTCGTAAGGATAGCGTAATTTTTGAAAAGACTCAACACCTGGAATCTACAATTGATGAATTAAGCAAGGCGCAAAAAGAGTTATCCGGCATATATAATTCCGAAGGATTTAGATTTATCCTGAACCCGTTATGGAAAACTATATGGCATATCAGGTTTATTTTAAACGCCTTAATACATAAAATAGGCAGTTTTTTATGGCCGCTGGTTATTATTTTACTGAGCCCTGTTATTTTATTACAGGTTTTATTTATTGTTTTTGAAAATATAATAGAAGCATTGTTCGGTAGATTAATGCCTGGTTTTATAAAGGAAAGAGATGTTGTTCCGTTTGATAAATTAACAGTAAGCGTAGTTATCCCAAACTGGAATGGGATAGATCTATTGGAAAGATGCCTTTCTTCGCTCCACGAAATAGATGAATTCAAGGATCGAAGATATGAGATTTTAGTTATTGACGACGCCAGTAAATATAGTATCGCTGACGCTATTAAAGGCAGTTTTCCAAAAGTCAGGGTAATACGTAATAGCCGTAATATGGGATTTGGCAGGACTTGCAATAAAGGCGTTAAAGAGGCCAAAGGAGAATTGATAGTCCTTTTGAACAATGACATTATAGTTTCAAAGGATTTTTTGGAACCCCTAAAAACCCATTTCAAGGACACAGATATTTTTGCGGTTTCTCCTAAGCTGTATTACTGGGATATGAAGAGTTTTAATTACGGAATGCACATGGGGAGATTTAAAGACGGATATATAAATCTATGGAATGAAGCTGAAACTGGCCATGGAGACAGGATATCGCAGGCTTCTCCGACTGTCTTTGCAGTGGGCGGAGCTATGTGTTTCCGCAAGAGAGATTTCTTATGGCTTGGAGGTTTTGACGATATATACCGGCCTAACTGCTGGGAGGATATAGATATTTCGTACAGGGCGCAGAAAAGAGGGCTCAAGGTTTTATATGAGCCTAAAAGCATTGTATATCATAAAGGGGCAGCCACTTTAAATTATGTCAGGCATAAAGAGATAAAAAATGAACTATTGTTTATGTGGAAAAATTTAAATGATATCGACATGCTCTGGGGCCATTTGAACCAGATTCCCAAGTTTCTTTATTACGGCAAACACAGCAGCCGCCTTACATTTTTAATAGGTTACCTATGGTCGTTTAAATATATAATTTCTGCTATGACAGGCAGATTTCTGGAGAAGAGGCATATTAAAATCTCTGACAGGAAGGTTTTAAATAGAAGCATGCTTTTTTATAGAAATTTCATGCGCAGCAATTTTAAGCATGCTGAAAGAAAAACAATTCTTCTGGTAACGCCTTTTCTGATATATCCTCTTACTAGCGGAGGCAAATTAAGGATATATAATCTTTATAAGCGGTTGGCTAAAAAATATAACCTGGTTCTTTTATCTTTGATCCACGATGAAAAAGAAGCGGAATACGCAAGCCAGCTTAAAGAAATTTTCAAAGAAATACACATGATCCATGCAAAGACACCCAGCAATGAATTTTTATTCCCTAGGCGGTATAAATATTCTTTCAGCAGCTTTTTGGTAGAAAAGCTGAAAGAGATTCAGGAAAAATCTCCTATTGACCTGGTTCATATAGAATCTAATGAGATGCTCTACCTGGCTAGGCATATCAAGTATACCCCTTTAGTATATACAGAGCATGATATCAGTATTTTATCGTATAATCAGTCATATTATAAAAAGAGCATGAGCTATTCGCTGTCAGATTTTATTGATTATTTGAAGATAATAAGGCACCACAACTCTTTCTATAAAAAGATCGACAGGGTGATCACGCTTTCAAATGAGGATCTGGATGTTATCAGGGCCTTTGCCCCTAAGTCCAGCTATTCGCTGATTCCTACCGGGGTAGATCTGTGCCATTTTGAATTCAGAGAAAAGACAGGCAAGAATAAATCCCTTATATTTGTAGGGCATTACCCTCATTACCCTAACGAAGAGGCGGCGCTTTATTTCTGCAGGGAAATTTTCCCTCTAGTAAAAAAGATTGTGCCTGAAGCGGTTTTGAAACTTGTAGGCTCAGACCCTACGGAAAATATAATGAAACTTTCAAAGATAGACGGGGTGCAGGTTATAGGCACTGTGCCTGATGTGAACCCATACCTGCAGGATGCGTCTGTATTTATATGCCCTTTTAAGAGCAGCGCAGGTATAAAAGGCAAGGTCTTGGAGGCAATGGCTACCGGTACCCCGGTTGTGTGCACAACCCGCGGTTCTTACGGGATAGATGCCATTAATGGCTTAAATATATTGATCGCAGATAAGGCGAAAGACTTTGCAAAAAACATCGTAGAGCTTTTAGAGAATGACGAGTTATATAAAAAACTTGCTCATAGCGCCAGGATGTTGGTGGAGGAAAAGTATGATTGGGAAAAGATCGCGAAAAAATTGGATGCGGTTTACGCTAATCTAATAGAATCTGATTCTGGCGGCAAACAGGGCGAGTCCGATATTTCAAAACCTGAAAAAGAAAACAGGCTTTCTGTTTCAGATATGATTTTTGTCCATGATATTATAGAAAAAACCGATAAGATCGTGGAGATGTCTCTTGGATATACGGATAAAGGCATAACAGAAAAGGCTAATTTAAAACCTGAAGAACTTCATATTGAATTGACGCATTCCTGCAATAGTAAATGCGTCACCTGTGATATCTGGGATTATCACCAGAGGAACAATAAAAGCGTTAATGATGAGCTTACTTTAGAAGAAATCAAAGATCTTGTAACCAACTCAAGGCAGCTGAAAGAAATAAAAACAGTAGTGCTTTCAGGGGGAGAGCCGTTTCTAAGAAAGGATATTGTTGAGATATGCGTTTTTATTAAAAATGCCCTACCACAGGCCTCGCTTGGGATTTTAACAAATGGGATAAATACAGAAACAATACTAAATAAAACAAAAGATATTTTAAAGAAGTTCAGCCGCGATTCTTTATGGGTAGGAAGTTCGCTTGACGGCATGGGCGATGCTTATGACAGGGCGAGGGGCACTAAAGACGGGTTCGACAGCTTTGTCAAAACCATGAATCGTTTTAAAAAAGAATTGCCGGGCGTCCGTTTTAGCGCAA
>Ga0210019_1004524_pt1 | contig 12040 bp, 10 predicted proteins | sample CryGeyCG2114_020_2_FD_183969 | JGI IMG/M metagenome (GOLD analysis project Ga0210019, IMG submission 183969) | Groundwater microbial communities from aquifer - Crystal Geyser CG11_big_fil_rev_8/21/14_0.20 (SPAdes) (version 2) | ecosystem: Environmental > Aquatic > Deep subsurface > Groundwater ...
CCAATTATCATCTTTAAAAAGCGAGGCTTTCTCTATTCTAAAACGCGAAAGCAAGGACATTGTAGCTTGTAGATTTGAAGGAGACAATTTATTATGCTCTAATAAAAATTGTTGTTTTTTAGTCATCTTTAAATAAAAAGCAATCCTTAACCGTACTCTCAACTGATTCTAGTTTACCCCGTTAGTACCCAAAAACCGCCTGATTGGAAATTTTTTGCGAATTTCTCTTATTTTTTCTTTAATCTTTTTTTAATAATGCCTCTCTTTTTCAGCTTTCTATTAAGTCGTTTTTGGTTTCGCCACCCTATACCCATTTTTTTATCTCTTATTTTTTATTATAGTTATGACCTTTTTATTATACCAAAAAACCACCTACTTGGCAATTTTTTTTCGTTGCTATGCTCCGGGGCTTGGATTCCCCGAAGGAAAGCCTTCGGCTTCCTACGGGGCAAGCGCACCAAGATTTTGCTGGAGGGCTAGGCTTCGAACCTAGATTTGATGCTCCAGAGGCATCTGTCCGACCAAATTAGACGACCCTCCAAAAAATTAAACTTTCAAGTATTTTCTAATAGCGAGGGCGCTGGAAATTATTCCCAGTAAAATCCCGCTAATGAGTTGAATGAGAAATAATATCCAGAGATTTTTAGCAAAGAGAGAAAAGAGATTAAAACCGGGAAAGAAAAATTCAATTTTAGGAGAGATGAACCAGGAGGTTATGCTAAAAATTAGAAGGCAAATTAGGGCAGCAAAAAAACCGGAAATTAACCCTTGGACCAAAAATGGTCCCCGGATAAACCAATTGCCGGCCCCAACCAATCTCTGAATTTTAATTTCTTCTCTGGAATTGTAAATTGCCAATCTAATAGTGTTGAAAGTAACTAAAACAGCAACGACTACTAAGATTGCCGCGAGGAATATACCAGCCTTATTAGCCATTGAGGTTAGGGAAAAAATCTTTTCGATTACCGGCTTTCTTTGATAATAATCGACTTTTTCAATCAAGTTTTCAAACGAAGGATGTTCGAGAAATCTAGAAATTACACCATACTGGCTGGCTTCCCAGGCTTTGATATTTAAAGCAGCTAAAAATGGATTTTCTCCCACCTCTTCCAAAGACTCTATTAAAACCGGGTCTTCTCGGTGTCTTTCAGTAAAACTTTCCAAAGCTTGATTTTTAGAAATGTATTTAACCTCCATTATCTCCGGAAGTTTAGAAATCTCTTCTTTCACGTCTAAAATTTCTTCCTCTCTGGTTTCTTCTTTAAAGTAAACTGAGATGTCAGCTTTTTCCCTCAGGCTAGAAATTAAAACCTGGCTGATATCCTTTAAGAGAAAAAGGGAGGTGGCTAAAGCAATGGCAACGAGAATAATAAAAATGGTTGCCATCGACAACTCTCCGTCTCGGGTAAAATTTAGCCAAGCTGATTTAAAAACTCTTTTTAGTATAATAAACATTAGAAATTAGAAATTTATAAGATAAATCGGCCTTTTTCTTCATCTCTAATTACTCTTCCCTTTTCTAAGCTGATTACTCTCTTCCCCAGCGAATTGATTATTTCTTTATTGTGGGTAGCTAAAATTACGGTGGTTCCCATTTCCTGGATTTTTAATAAAAGCCGAATAATATCCAAAGCATGGTAAGGGTCAAGGTTGCCGGTAGGTTCATCAGCCAAAATAACTTGGGGCCGGTGAATTAAGGCCCGAGCAATGGCTACTCTTTGACGCTCTCCGCCCGAAAGTTCAGCTAAAAAATTATTAGCCCGGTCAGTCAGTCCAACAATTTCCAAGACGGCAGCTGCATCTCTAGCAATCTCCTCGTCCGAGGCGCCGATTGCCTCCATAACATAGGCAATGTTTTCATAGGCGGTCTTCTGAGATAAGAGTTTATAGTCTTGAAAAACTGCTCCAATTTTTCTCCTCAGTTGGGGAAGCTTGGCGGGTTTAATTTTATGAACATCGATTCCATCAAAAAAAATTTGACCCTGGGTTGGTTTTTCTTCGACTAAAAAAAGCTTTAATAAGGTGGTTTTCCCTGCTCCCGACCGGCCAACAATCGAAACAAACTCCTTTTCTTTAACTTCAAAAGAAACATTTTCTAAAGCCACTATGGGCGGATTTCCTTTACGACCCGGATAAATTTTAGTAATATTTTCAAACCTTATCATTATAATTTAATCTGGGCTTCAACAAATTTATCTAAATTACCATCTAAAACCTCTTCGGTGTTCGATGTCTCAACGTTTGTCCTTAAATCCTTAACCATCTTATAAGGATGCAAAACATAGGAACGAATTTGATTTCCCCAGCTGGCGGAAATTTTTTCTCCTTTGATTTTTTTTAATTCTTTTTCAGTTTTTTCTTTTTCCAGCTGATAAAGTTTAGCAGTTAAAATTTTCATTGCTTTCTTTCTATTGTCACCCTGCAATCTTTCACTTTGACAGGCAACGGAAATTCCGGTGGGTAAATGAGTAATTCTGACTGAAGTTTCTCTTTTATTAACGTATTGACCGCCGGGACCAGAAGCTCGGTAAAATTCAATTTTTAAATCTTCCGGTCGAATCGGAATTTCTTTTTCTTTGGCTTCTTCAATTTCTGGCAAAACCTCAACTAAGGCAAAGGAGGTGTGACGGAGTTGTTTTGCTGAAAAGGGAGAAATTCTGACTAAACGGTGAACTCCGGTTTCTTTTTCCAAAAATCCGTAAGCATAATTTCCCTTAACTTCTAAAATGGCTGACTTTGTTCCAATTCTACCTTCCGGTCCTCCGGGCTCGCCAAAAGATTGATGCAAAATCTGGGTTTGAAACCCTTTTCTCTGGCAATATCTTTCATACATCCTTAGTAACATTGTCGCCCAATCCTGGGCATCCTGACCTCCGGCTCCAGAAAAAATTGATAATATAGCATTTCCTCTATCATGTTCTCCTGGAAGAAAAATTCGTAGCTCAATTTTCCTTAAATCTTCCTCGGTTTTGATTGCCTCAAATTCGGAAACCTCTTGCTGGAGATCTGATAACTCTTTAGTAACTTTTACCGCTTTCTCCTTGTCCTTCCAGAGATTTGGATTCTGCATTTCCTCCTCCAATTCTTTTATTCTCTCGCGTTTCTTAGCAATGTCAAAGACGGTCCTCCAAAAGGAGGAGTTTAGATTGTAAGTCCTCAGTTTTACTATTCGGGTCTATCATTTTAAAATATCTTACCACATTTCTCCCAAAAATAAAAGAGCCACCCGTCGGGCTTGAACCGACAACCTATCGCTTACGGAGCGATTGCTCTGCCATTGAGCTAGGGTGGCAAAGCGGCAGATGGGATTCGAACCCACGACCTTCTCCTTGGGAAGGAGACATTCTTCCACTGAACTACTGCCGCACTTTACTTTTTAGCCAGTCCCACCAATCTTGAGGATTCCAAAAACCTTTTTCTTCTTTTTTCGTTTCCTCTTCTTTCGGGGGTAAAACCACTACTTGTTGTTCTCCTTTTTCTACATAACCCTGTTCATAGAGTCTTCCTTTCCAGTAATCTTCAGTTTCGGTCTGAGATTTTCCGGCTCGCAAATTCGCATTTTTCTCTTCTAAAATTTGGATTTCTTTTTTTAGGGTTTCGATTTTGCTTGTCAGTTCTGCTCTTTTTTGGGTTATCTTCCAGTTAGAGTAGATGAGAAAGGTAATGACTGCTAAAAGTAAGAGACAGAGAAAAATTGAAAAAAAGACTGTTTGATAAGAACTACCCTTTTTAAACCTTCTAGATTTTGGTAACATAATTAAAACAGATGAAACTTCGACCAAAATCAGTCTTTAGAATAATTTGGATTATTTTAATATCTCTGGTGATTTTGAGTATGGTTGGCTTTTTACTGGCTCCTCTATTTTAGCACAAAATTAGGTACTTTTAAACATCTCTAAAAATACTTTGGACGGAATTTGAATCCGGCCTTTTTCTTTTAATTCTTTCTTTCCCTTCTTTTGTTTCTCCAATAATTTTCTCTTTCTGCTATAATCTCCGCCATAAAGAGGAGCTATCACATCCCTTCTTTTTGCTTTAATTGTTTCTCTGGCAGCGATTTTCCCGGAGATGGCTGCTTGTAAAGGAACAGAAAAAAGCTGGGCCGGTAGAATTTCTTTTAATCTTTCGACCATCCTTTTTCCTTCTGAAAAGGCATCTTTTTCAGAAACAATTTTGGAAAAGGCCTCCTCCCGTCTCCCGGCAATTAAAATTTCTAACCTAACCAAATCTCCTGGTCGCCAAGATAAGAGCTCGTAATTCATTGAAGCGAAACCTTGAGTTCGGCCTTTGAGGTTATCGTAAAATCCAATAATAATCTTTCTTAAAGGGACCTCGTAAATTAAAAGTAATCTATCTTGAGTAAAGTATTTAGTCTCAATAAGATTTCCTTCGGAGTTTTTTAAAAGCTCTGAAACCTCTCCTAAATAACTGGTGGGGGTCATTATTTCTATTTTTACCCAGGGTTCTCGGGCTTCTTTAATTCCAGCTGCCTCTGGCCAATCGCTCGGAGAATAAACAAAAGTTTCCTTTTCTTTTTTATTTATAATTTTGTAAACTACCGAAGGGTTAGAAACTACCAAATCTAAACCAAATTCTCGGCGCAGTCTTTCCGAAACGATTTCCGCGTGAAGGGTGCCCAAAAAGCCGCAACGGAAACCCCGGCCTAAAGCCTCTTTCATTTCGGGTTCAAAACTAAGTGAGGCATCATTTAGTTTCAATTTAGCCAAAGCTGTTTTTAAGGCGTCGAAATCATCAGGACTTTCTGGATAAATTGAGGCAAAAACCATGGGTTTGGGTGTCTGGTAACCTGGTAACGGCTCAACATTTAAATTTGAAATTTTTGTTATTGTTTCGCCAACCCGAACTTTTTCAGGTTCTTTAATACCGGTAGCAATATAACCAATCTCGCCGGCTTTTAATTCGCCAGTGGCTACTAATTCCGGCTTAAAATATCCCACTTCTTTCGCTTCACCTTTAGTTTTGGTCTGGATTAAATAAATTTTATCACCCGGCGAAATTTCGCCATCAACTACTCTCACATAAGCAATCACTCCTTTAAAAGAATCGTATTTTGAGTCAAAAATCAAAGCTCGCAACCCTCCCTCAACGAAGCCCGAAGACCTTGACGGACAAGGAATTTTTTCGATGACGGCTTGTAATAACTTTTCAACATTGGTGCCATATTTGGCAGAAATTTCAAAAACCTCCTTTTCTGGAATATTTAATAGTTTAGCTAAATCGGTTTTTGTTTCGGCAGTTCTGGCCTGGGGTGAATCAATTTTATTTACGGCTGGGATAATCACGAGGTTCTGCTTTTGGGCTAATTCTAAATTAGCTAAGGTTTGGGCCTGGATTCCTTTGGTCGCGTCAACTAATAAAACTGCGCCCTCAACCGCTGCTAAAGAACGAGAAACTTCATAATTGAAATCGACATGGCCGGGAGTGTCAATTAGGTTTAAGGTGTAAGGTTTAAGGTTTAAGGCGTAGTCCATCCTGACTGGGTGCATTTTAATTGTAATTCCTCTCCCTCTTTCTAATTCCATTGAATCTAAAAATTGCTCCCGCATCTTAGTTTTTGGAATAGTTCCCGTCAATTCCAAAAACCTATCCGCCAGAGTAGACTTCCCATGATCAATATGAGCGCAAATTATAAAATTACGAATATTTTCCATTTTAGAATATTTTTTTGATTTTTTGCTTAAAAGAAAAATAAAGAAGAATAAATTGAAAAATGGCGGAAATGGAAAAAGCTAAGGGCAGTCCCAAGAGAGAAGTATTTTCATTTCTAAAGAGAGAAAAAAATTCAATTAAAGAATTACTAAAGATATTGGGAGATTTCAAAAGCCAGACAAAAGAAAAGCATAAAATGATATTTAAGGAAACTGCCCAAAAGGTAATTAAGGTTGGGGTTTTAGTATCTTGAAGAGAAAAAAAAGCCCGAGCCAAAAGAGGAATTAGAGATTGGGCGAAAATTGAAAGGGCAAAAATTCCCAAACAAGCTGAGGTTAATTGAACATCGCTTAAAGTAAATTTTCCTGTTTTATAAATAAAAGTAATAATTGGAGTTCTTAATAGGAAAATCAAAACCGAAACCGGTATTACAAAGAAAAGAATCTGGCGGAAAATTGAAGAAAAGTTTTCTAAAAATTCTTTTTTTTGATTTTCAGCAAAGAATCGAGAAAGAGCTGGGAAAATAGCCACGGCAAAAGAGGCACCGATAATCCCTACCGGTAAACTCTGAAAATTATTAGAAATACTGAAAATGGCGATGGAGCCAGCAGTTATGGTCGAAGCAATGGCAGTAATGACAATTAAGTTGATTTGTTGAGCCGCCACTCCAAAAACTCGAGGAACCATTAACTTGAAAATTCTTTTTAGGGCCGGATATTTAAAATCTAAAAGGAATTTGTAAGAAAATCCGCAATTTATTGCCGTAGGGATTTGAATTGCCATATGCAAAAAGGCGCCAAAAACCACTCCCATTCCAACTCCGAAAATACCAAAATAGGGAGCTAAAAACAAAATGCCAAAAATTATTCCTAAATTATATAAAATTGGAGTTAAACTATAAATAAAAAATCGCTGAAAGTATTGTAAAATTCCAGAGAGAAGATTAGAAATACCAAAAAAAATTGGACTTAAAAACAGTAATCTAATTAAAGGAATGGCTAATTTGTAATGCTCCTCACCAAAACCGGGAAAAAGCCATTTAATTAACCAGGGGGTAAGAATAAAAAAAATGAAAGAAATTGAGATAAGAAAAATCAAAAAGGCATTTAAAACATGGTTTGCCATTTGCCAGACTTCATCTTTGTTTCTGGAAAAATATTCAGCAAATAGGGGCAAAAAGGCAACAATTAATCCTCCTAAAATTAAAATGTTGTAAACAAAATCGGGAATCCTAAAAGCGGCAAAATAAACATCGAGTTCTAAACCTGCTCCAAAACGACCAGCTAAAAGTCGATCACGCAAAAGCCCCAAAATAGCCGAAATAAAATAAGATGCACCGATAATTAAAGCTCCTCTGGTAATAGTTTTCGTTTGGGAATTAAAAATTTTATTAAACATTTTATTTTATTCTATTATTTTTACCCCCACTTTACAAACCTTGCATTCTCTGTTATTCTTTCTCTTAGAAGAATTTAGTTCTTTATATCCAATCAAAAAGAGGAGGTGTACTGAAAATGGAAAGGTTATACCATCTGACCAAAAGTGAGGGTCTCTCTCTACCAATTATCGAAAGGCTCTTTCAAAGAACAGAATTTTATGAGGAAGGTCTTAGAAAGAAAGTTACTGAAAGAATAGCCCTTCCCCGCGATTTAGATGGAGTGAGAGTTTATATTGTATTTCTGGAAGAAAGCACCAGAACCTATTCCACCTTTAATAGCGCAGCCTTAGAATTGGGGGCTTTAGTTACTGGCTTTCCTCTGGCTAAGGTTTTTTCATCCTTTGCCAAAGAAGAGGCTTTAAAACATGCTATGGAATTTTGGAGTGGAGCCGGAATCTCTTATCTGAGATTAGCTGACATAATTGTCCTTCGCCACTTTGAAGTTGATGCAGCCGAAAGAGCGGCCGGATTTTCGAGGGTTCCGATTATCAATGCCGGAACAGGAGGCGAGGATGGCGAACATCCTACTCAGGGCCTTTTAGATAATTATGGCTTTCGAAAGTTTTTAGGAAAATCGAACAGCCTCTCCATAGCTTTTATGGGTGATGTCAGATTTTCCAGAATTGTTCTCTCGGAATTGCCAATCTTGCATTTGCTCTATCCTAATCTTAAGGTCTACATTGCAGCTCCCGAGGGATTTGGATTAAATACAAAGGCTAGAAACTACCTTATTGAAAAGAAGATTCCCTTTAAAGAAACGAAAGATGGTAGAGAGGTAGTCAATGAATGTCAAATTTGTTATGTACTAAGGGTCCAGAAAAACCGCCTGAAAGATTTAGTAGAAGGAGGTTTATTAAAGGGAGAGGAGGCAGAAAGATTATTACAGCTGTACCAAGAAAATAGGGATAATTATGCAGTTACCAAAGAACTCTATGAGATTTCTGAAAGGAAAGGAACCATCTTCTGTCATCCGGGGCCGATTAGTGAGAAAGAACAAGAAATCCGGCCGGAGGTTGAGAATTTGCCTCGAGTGAAATTTTTAAAGCAATGGGCTTATGGATTCCCCATGCGAATGGCTATCTTAGCCGAATCGTGGGAGACTCAAAGAGAAATTGATATGGCTCGCTAAAAAGCGAGCTTCTTTATTTACGCGAGCGTCAGCGAAGCGTGGAGATGAAGCGATAGCTTCATCGACGCCAAAACAAAAAGCTCAAGTAGGCAATAAGCCGAATTCTGTTTTGGGCAATCATCTGTCTAGGCCAAAGATTACTCTCTGGCTCAGGCGAACTACTTTTCACCCTGTGAGATGATGATTCTATCTCACCGGGCTTTGTTCTTGCTTCCAGTAAGGATTTAGCCGTATCAGCCCCGAAATTACTTTCGGGATTCGCCCTATTCCATCTTGCGATGGACGGGCGCCCGACGCCTTTCGGCGTCTAGGGCGTTTCTTTTCGCACCTCTAGCCTCACGGCCGACGGCTGTTAGCCGCTACTTTTTTATCAAGCACATAAGATTTATGTGCTCGAGGAAGTTCGGACTTTCCTCCAAGCTCATAACAAGTTATAAGCTCAGCGATTGCCTTGCCTACTTGAGCAATTTAAATCTTAGCAAATTAAATTTTTTTTGTCAAGACAAACAGTATTTTTCAATCCTAAATTAATTTTTGAGTCCTGTCTTGAGAATCAAGAACTTCATTAACTAACCTGTCTGCTTCTTTATTTTTTTCTCGAGAAATTAATTTAAATTTCACTTTTTTAAAATCAATTTTTAAGTTCCAGATAGTGAGAAATAAAGATTGAATATTTGGTTCCAAAGTCTTGTATTCCCCATTTAATTGGCGGATTAATAATTCCGAATCTGACCTTACTTCAATTTCGGTCAGGGCCGCCAATTTTTTTCCAAAGAGAGCTTTGAATTTTTCGAGAGCAAAAATTACCGCTTTATATTCGGCTTCATTATTGGTCGTCTCTCCCAGAAAATTAGAATATTTTTTAATTATTTGACCTTTCTCGTTACAAAAAACAGCGCCAGTTGCCGCCGGCCCAGGATTACCCCGAGAACCACCGTCGGTATAAATAATAATCTTTTTCATAGATTTTCAATTAAGCAAGTTTTGAATTTCTCTAAGTTTTCGTTTTTGATTCGAAAGCCAGAAGCTAAAGGGTGGCCACCGTAAGTTAAAAGATATTTAGAACACTTTTTCATTAATGCCACGCTGTCTATTCCGGCCGGAACCCTCACTGTTCCCTGTGATTCGTCTTTAAGAATTTTGTAAATAAAAGTTGGTTTTTGATATCTCTGACAGATAATTGAGGCGACCGAACTGATTAGAGTAAAATCCCAAGTAGAATTTCCTTCAAAAATAATCGAGTGAGCTCCCTTAGTAATCCTTTCTTCAATTTCTCCAGTAATTTCTTCTATTTTTTGTTTTCTGATTTCGCTTTTCTCTATTAATCTACTAATAATCTTTTTTGATTCTTCCAAGTCTGGGCTGGTTAACAATCTAAAGCTAGCCGGAAAATTATTTTCAACATCCCTGACATTTAAAATAGAAATCATTTTGGAAACCTTTTGGTTTAAATTGGAATAGTGATTGAAAGCTTTTTCTTCAAAAATAGCTCTAATTCCCGGCCGCCAAGAATTCTCTAAAGATACTAGGCCTTGTTCAATCATTATTTTATTGTCCTGGGAGCGCGGCATCATATCAGCGATGGTGGCTAGGGCTACTAATTCTAAAAAATTTTGTTTTATATTTTCTGTCAGTTTCTTTTTTAAAAGAAGCTCGGAAAGTTTAAAGGCAATCCCCACCGTCGCCAGCTCTTTAAAAGGATATTTGTCGCCTTTTTGTTTTGGGTCAACAATGATTTCGGCTTCGGGTAACTTATCCAAAACTTCATGATGGTCAATAATGAGCACTTCAAAACCCAAGTTTTTAGCCATTTTCACCTCTTTGAAATTGCCAATCCCACAGTCCAAAGCAACCAATAATGCCGGGGCAAAGTTTTTTAGATGCGTTAAACCGGTTTCTGATATCCCATAACCTTCCATCTCCCGGTCGGGAAAATAAAGCTCTGAGATTTCGCCGTTTAAATTTTTAATTGTCTCTTTCAAAATAATAACTGCTGCCACTCCATCTAAATCGGCATCTCCATAAAGGATAATTCTTTCCTTGTTTTTTATTGCTTTTAAAATCCTCTCGGCCGTCTTTTTTAAATTTTTTATTTCTGCCATTTTTCTAAGGCTTCAATTCCTGGTAATTTTTCTTCAGCTAAAAATTCCAGAAGGGCACTCCCCCCTGTTGAAATATGATTGAATTTTTCAATGACCTTAGCCTTATTTAAAAATTCAATCGTATCCCCTCCCCCAACCACTGAAAAGGCCCGGCTTTTAATTATTGCCCGGGCAATCTCTCTTGTTCCTTTTTGATATTTTTTTTCCTCAATTTTTCCCAGGGGACCGGCCCAAAAAATTGTCTTTGCCATTTTAATCTTTTCTTTAAAATTTTCAATTGTCTTTTTATCCAAATCAAGAATTTGGCCATTCAAAACTGGGAAGATAATTTTTTCTAAATTCTTCATTGTCATTTCCTTTTCTCTAATTTCTTTGGCAACCAAGTTTCCCACCAAAATCCAATCTCCAATTTCTAAAAATTTTCCAATAACTTTGGCCTTATCTTTAACCTTGCTTCCGCCAATAATCACAATCAGGGGTCTTTCCGGATTTTTAATAATTTGTGATAAAATTTCTATTTCTTTTTCCAGCAAAAAACCGGCTCCCGAGGGTAAATATTTAGTTATTCCTACCACTGAGGCCTGAGATCTGTGGCAAACTGAAAAGGCCTCATTAATAAAAATATCACCAAGTTTAGCCAGATTTTTTGTAAAATTTTCCTCCCCTTTCTCTTCCTCTTGATGGAATCTCAAATTTTCCAAAAGTAAAATTTCTCCAGGTTCCATTTCTCTGACCCATTCTTCAACTTCTTTCCCAACACAATCTGGAGCTTTGGTCACTGAAAGATCCAAATATTCCATCAATTTCTCTTGAATAGGTGTTAACCTTAAGCCTTCAACCACTTTTCCCTCTGGTCTTCCTAAATGACTCATTAAAATTACTTTGGCTTCCTTTTTAATTAAATATTCAATTGTCGGAATAGTTTGTTTAATCCGAAAATCATCTAAAATCTCTCCTTGACCGGAGAGGGGGACATTAAAATCACATCTAACCAAAACTCTCTTATTCTTAAAATTAAAATCAGGCAGGGTTTTCATTTGGCTTGTTTTTTTAGGGCTTCTTCTAAGGTCTTTTTTAACTCTTCAACATTAACCTCTTTTCTTTTTATCGGTTCCCTTTCAGTTTTTGCTTTTTTTGATGGCGAAAAAGAAATAGGCTCTGTTTTTGCTGCCTCCTCTAAAGAAATAGTTGGCGCGGCTGTTTCTTTTATTGTCTCTTTGGTCGCCGGGGCTCTTTCTAGGGGCCCACCTTCGGTGGGAGGGCGGTGGGTGGGTTGTAGTCTGTTTTTCTTTAAACAAGATTTACAATAAATTGGTCTTTTTCCATCAGGAGGAAAAATGACCTTGGTCCACCTTCCACAAACAGCGCATTGAGCATCATATAATACCTGGGGAGTAACTTGAGGAGCCTCGGCTGACTTTATCACCCCTGCCCATTTAGAAATTTTTTCTTCAATAATTTTTCGGGGAGTACCATATCTTTCTCGGGAAACCTTAATGATTTTTTCTCGATAAGATTCTGCTGATTTCGACGCAGGAGGTAGGGTTTCAGCCGAAAAAGGCCGACCGGCTAATCCATCAATCATTAGTTTCAAATAAACATTGTATTTCCCTAAATTAACAAAATCGGCAGCCAGAAACTCGGGAGTGAATTCCTTTTCCATACACTCGGCGTCCTCAGCGCCTATCCTGAAAGAAACAA
>Ga0210019_1004525_pt1 | contig 12038 bp, 17 predicted proteins | sample CryGeyCG2114_020_2_FD_183969 | JGI IMG/M metagenome (GOLD analysis project Ga0210019, IMG submission 183969) | Groundwater microbial communities from aquifer - Crystal Geyser CG11_big_fil_rev_8/21/14_0.20 (SPAdes) (version 2) | ecosystem: Environmental > Aquatic > Deep subsurface > Groundwater ...
ATGGCGTCTTGTTTTGCTGAAAAGTTGAGATTGTTTCATATTGTTTAAAGCCAACTGGATTGGCATTAAGTTATGGAAATATTAGCGTACTGGAGCGTTTTGGGCAAATTAACCCAATTCTATCCAAACACAGCAACAGTAAAACAAAACTAAAAAAAAGGGGCGTGGAATCCGTCACCAACATTAGCACCCACTCTTTCATTCTTTATTATTTAGCAGAACCCAGCTCCCCCGCTATCTCTTCTATTACAACCAACGACTCTTTATCACAGCGGTCAAGGAAATCTTTTTCGGTTTCTATTCTGCGCTGAAAAATGTTGTTGAATTTACTTGAAAAATCATCAATCCACTTTGCCGCTTTTTCGTTTTCATTGTGTTCAATACCATAATAATGCATCAAACCAACTTGAATAAAATTCTTCAGTTTCATAATCCTTACCGCGTCTTCTCCCGATTCATATCTTGAAGCTGTTTCTATTCCCATAAATTTTAAAATGTTATTAGAATAACTTTATTATATCGTTAAAGGTCACAATTACCATAAGAAGTATGAGAAGAGCAAATCCAATAGTGTTTAAGATGTTTGCAATTTTGGGTTTTATTGGAGAACCCTTTATCGCTTCAATGATTACAAACAAGATTCTTCCTCCATCCAAGGCGGGTATGGGAATAAGATTTATAACGGCTAAGTTTATGGATATAAACGCCGTGAAAGAAAGAATAAAAATGAAACCAAGTTGGGACACATCTCCAACCAAACCCACAATTCCCACAGGTCCCGCTACTTGAGAAAAATCAGCCTGTCCAGTAACTGCTTGCTTAAGAAAATCAAACAACCCTACAGTTATAGCAACCGTTAAGTTGGCGGTAGTTTGCGCTCCTTCAACAAGGGCTTTGTGAATGGGAAGTTTTAAAATACCTATCATATCCAAGGACACACCTATTGCCTTTCTGCCGGTTACCACGCCATCTTGGGGCACGACACTGGAAGTCAGAACCTCTTTACCGCGAATGTGTTCAACTGTAATTTTTTTATCACCGTTTGCTTCAATAAAATTTGATACCGATTGGGCAGTAACATCAGTGAGCGTATTATTGTCAGATGAAATTTTAGAGATAGAGTCGCCGGCTTTTATTCCCGCGATTTCGGCGGGTGACCCCACGGCTACCGTAGTGACAACAACCTTGGGATCGGCTACCTGGTCTTGCGCTTCCGTAACGGGAGTCGGTAAACCAAAAATAAATCCCGCTGAAATCAAGAGCCATGCAAAAATAACGTTGAATATGACTCCGGCCGATAGCACCCACACTTGAATGATTTTGGATTTGTGAATAAGGCTCCTTTCTTTTTCTGGACCGGAAATTGATTCCGCATCGGGGTTTTCTCCTAGAATTTTAACAAAACCGCCGAATGGAATGGCGTTTATGGAATACAGGGTTTCTCCTTTTTGTTTACCCCATATTCTTGGAGGAAAACCTATACCGAACTCTCTAACCTTTATTCCGGATTTTTTGGCTACCAAAAAATGTCCGAGCTCATGGACTAGCACCAAAACCGCCAAAATTATGATAAATAATATAACTGACATTAATTTAATATATCTTTTTCTTTTCTTTCTGATAATTCGTCAATTGCTCTATTTGCATCATCTACCAATCTCTGCATATCTTCTTTCAAACGAAATTTCTCATCTTCGTCTATCTCCGCGTTTTTTTCTCTTTTTTGGATGTCTTCCCATATTTTTTCCCGCTCTTTTCTGACTGAAACTCTCGCCTCTTCCTGTTTTTGTTTGAGTACTTTAATCAGGGTTTCTCTCCTTTCGCTTGTAAGTTCCGGAAAGTGAACTCGCAAACCCCTCTCATCGGAAGACAGAGAGAGACCCAACTCTGAATCATTTATGGCTTTTTCTATAGCTTTAAGTTGACCCATATCCCACGGCACAATCCTTATGCTCCTTGCGTCTTCAACCGTCACGCTCGCTATTTGGTTAATATGCATTCTTGAACCATATGATTCTACAGAAACGGCATCCAGAATAGAAGGACTCGCCCTTCCTGTACGAATAGAAGAAAACTCGTGTTTTAGCCAAGTTTCAACATCCGCCAACTTTTGTTTGAAATCAGAAAAATTGTAAACCATCATCACTTATTTTATCAGAGAAAAATGTTTAGGCAATCAAAGCTTAAAAAGTAAAATAACCGTTATTATCAAAATAATTTGAAACAAAGAACCAAGAAATTGTTTGTCGTCTATTTTGATAGATGAGTGCATAAAATTATGAAGTTTTTGAATAGAGGTTAGGGGTTCTTTCTTAATTTTATAATATAGAAACTGAAGCCCGTCTGGTAAAATACTTCCAGCTACTCCCCACAAAACAGGGTCCGATAAACCTCTCCACAAACCTTGAGTTGTAGAAAAATCAAAAGTACTAAAAAAATGTAGAGCGAGAAACAGTCCAAGAAAAAGGTCCGGCAAAAATTTAAATGAATCAAAAATAAAATCCCTTCCCAGTACAATATTACCGTCAAGAGCATCACCAGTAGTTGATTCTTTGCATGATGATAGAGAATATTCCCAATGAGGAATTGCGTCTAAGATATAGTGGCTTGCCAAACCAACAGCAAAAGCGCCTATGGGGTCTGCACCTATAATTTTTGCCAACGCACCACCTACTACCGCATGTGTTGTAAATACCATTTGCTTATTCTAGATACTTGGAACGATTCCCGCAATATGCTCAAGTATGAGCTTGACTGACGGAGAACGGTCTTTGAGATAATCTCTGGATTTCATTATCTCTTCAAGAACAAAGGCATCACTGCTTCCGATATTGGAAAAATTGGTTTTTTTATAGAAATATTCTTCCAGTTGGTTTAAGAAATTAATAGCCTCTGATTTGTTTTTGCCTTCTATTATTTGGTTCAAAAACTTAATTCTGTTCTCCATTGTGCTGTACAAAAATTCTTTTATTGATATTACTTCGCTCGTCTTTTGGTTATCAGAAATAACAAAAAGTCTTGATGCTAGAGTTGGTAACAAAATATCCAAGGAGGGAAAAATTAAGAAAAGGTGCGTGGAAACCGAAGGCTCTTCCAAAAGCTTTAGTAATGAATTTTGAGCTTCATTTGTAATGAATTTGAATGAAACAATCATAATCTTTTTTTCAAATACCGGTTTGATGGTAGAAAAACCTTTCAAGAATTTACTTTCATCTATTCCGAGTGTTTCATAACTTCTAATCCAGACATCCGAATTACCGTGAGTTGAAATTCCAAGAGAATCTTCAACAAAAGAAATCAGTTCGGGAAGTGTTTCTTCACCACCCCCGTTAATTCCATACGCGTGATGAAGTGACTCTGGTTTTATAAGCAATGATAGATTCATATTCTAAAATACTATTAAGAATGGTGGCTAAAAGCAGTTTCTATCTTTTTGCAATAATACTTTTCTTATAAGTATCCAAGTGCTCTAAAGCAATGCCGGTACCGCGAACAACGCAATATAACGGGTCTTTTGCTATCACCGCCTTAACCCCCGTGCGTCTAAAAACGAGTTCAGATATGTTGCGTAGTTGAGATGACCCTCCAGTCATTATTATTCCTTTGTCAATAATGTCGGAAGACAACTCTGGCGGAGTTTCCTGCAAAACATCTTTAATGGCTTTCACGATTTCACGGAGGTCTTTGCTTATTGCTTTTACGATTTCGTTTGTTTTTATATCAATAGACCTGGGCAATCCCAAGACATAATCTCTACCCTTGATTGTCATAGAAAGTTCATCGTCAATATGCACCGCCGAACCAATGGTGATTTTTATTTCCTCTGCAGTTTTATCACCAATTGCCAGGTTAAAGGTTTTTTTAATATAGTCAGCAATTGAATAGTCAATCTTGTTTCCCGCGAACTTTACTGAAGTGGACGATACAATTCCTCCCAATGATATGACCGCTACATCCGTTGTGCCTCCCCCAATGTCAACAATCATATGTCCCATCGGCTCTTGTATTGGTATCCCCGCTCCAATGGCGGCAAGAATGGGTTCCTTGACGACATATGCGTTCTTGGCACCGGCTTTGATGGCGGCTTCCACCACCGCTCTTCTTTCGGTCGAAGTAACACCGGCCGGAACGGAAACCAAAACATCCGGCTTCGCGATATTCCATCTGCCAAGTGATTTGTTTATGTAATAACGAAGCATTGCCTCGGTGGTACGATAATCCGCTATAACACCATCTTTCATTGGGCGATAGGCAATTATATTTTCTGGAGTTTTGCCTATCATTTTTTTTGCTTCAGCGCCTATTGCAAGAATTTTATTATCTTCTTCAGACACAGCCACCACGGACGGTTCGTTGAGGACTATTCCCCGCCCAGGCACATATACCAGAACGCTTGTGGTTCCGAGGTCTATACCAATTTTTTTACTAAAAATTGACATACAATACCCATAGCTTATAGTGTTTGGTCTTAAAAATCAAAAGCTATTGTTTGCATTAGTTGGCGGATTTTGGCAAAATAACCCTACAAAATGAGCAAAAGACTACTTACAAGAATTTTAATAGTTACGGGTATTATGGGCATTACGGCTGTGGGTATAGTACTGCAATCTGATTGGCGCCCAAGTTTTTCCCTTGCTCTTTCCGGAGCAACAGTAGCCATTAGTCTTCCGCACGCGGACTCTTTGGTTTTTTTTGATTCCAAAGAAATAGCACTAACTACCACCCCAAACGAATCCGTGCTTATAGATAGAATTTCAAAGGGAGAGCACACCGTGCTTGTGGCAAAAGATGATTCGTGGCCGTGGATAAAAACAATAAATGTTTCCGGAAAAGAAAAAATAGTTTTACAAAGTTTTAACCTGCCAAAGACAAGCGACCTGCAAGAAATATCTTTCGGAGACGAAAAGTATAACGAGGCGTGGAAACTTCTGCTTGCAAACGACAAAGACAATCTGGGCAACGAAGAGTCCGATGCGATTATTTCTCAAGACAAAAATGTTGCCATTTGGAAAGAAAACAATAATATTTTTGCAAAATGGGTTGGAGCTTCTGGATTAGAACCTTATTATTTTTGCAAAAACGGCGTTTGCAACAGCAGATTGCAAGTTGCTTCTATTCAATCAAACGTGGTGGATGTCGATTTTTTCCCGAATAGAAGCGATGTACTAATATTTTCCAGCAACGAAGGCCTGTTCGTGATTGAAATCAATAATATCGGCACGCAAAATTTTCAACCTATCCTGCGTACTCAAAATCCCAACTTTGTTCTTCAAAATAACGACTTATATATAAGAACTGGAAACAACGTTCGTCTAGTATCTTTGGAATAACAAAGTTTTTGCTATATTTGTAAAAGTGGAGTAAACAAACTAATATTTACTCAATGAAAGTCTATGGTGTCATCCCCATCGTCCGTGGCGCGGGAGGTAAAAATCTTCTTACTTATTTTGGCCCTGATTCAATATCACTCGGCTCTCTTGTTGTTATACCCCTTCGTAATAAAAACATATCGGCGATTGTAGTGGAAAAACATGATGTGTCCAAATTAAAATCGTCTTTGCGAGCGTCCAATTTTAAACTTAGAAAAATTACATCGGTACGCCTCAAACACTTTTTGCCGGAATTGTTTTTGAAAGCGGTTAAACAAATGGCACAAAATTATGCTTCTCCCGTTCCATCGGTATTGGGAACACTTGTACCCAAGCGCGTTTTGGAAAATTATTCAAAAATACCGAATAAAAAAGAAAATCCTTTGGTAAGTAGTGGAGAAAAATTTATTATTCAAGAAGAAGATGGTGAGAGAATGGCTCATTACAAATCATTCATCAGAGAGGAATTCGCTAAAAAAACTTCCGTATTTTTCTGCCTTCCCACGATAGAGGATATAAACCGTGTAAGAAAAATTCTTGAGCACGGCATTGAACAATACACCACTATTTTTCATAGCAACCTTTCAAAAAAAGAGTTCATTAAAAACTGCAGTAAAATCCAAGACCTTAAGCACCCCGTCCTCATTATTGGTACCGTGCCATTCCTTTCCTTGGCTCGGCCGGATGTTGCTACGATAGTGCTTGATCGCGAAAATTCCAGAGGTTACAAAACTATGGCTCGTCCTCTCATTGATTTGCGTAAATTTGCCGAATTTTTCGCAAAAGAAAGGAAGGCGAAGTTTGTTGTCGGTGACTCCTTCTTGTCTATAGAAACGCTTTGGCGCAAACATAACGATGAATTCCTAGAGCTCTCATCGGTAAAATTTCGCTCTCTTTCCAGTGCCGAGGGGATTGTTATAGATATGAAAAAAGATAAAGATTCCAGAGAAAAGGAGTTTAAGGTGTTGAGTCCTGAACTTGAAGAATTGATTGAGTTTAACCACAACAAAAAACAGCATCTATTTATATTTTCCGCCAGAAAAGGGCTGTCGCCGTCAACCGTTTGCGGAGACTGCGGAAAAATCGTGACTTGCAAAAATTGCAAGGCGGTGCTTGTTCTATATTCCGGCAAAGGAAAAGATAAGGACAATTTCTTTCTTTGCCATAGGTGCGGAGAAAAGCGCTCCGCATTGGAAAAATGCGAAAATTGCGACGGTTGGAGATTAAACACTTTAGGAATAGGTATTGAAAAGGTCGAAGCGGAAATAAAGAAAAAATTTCCCAATATTCCAATATTTAGGGTTGATAAAGAAAGCGCGAAAAACAGCAAGAAAGCTACGGAGATTGTGGAGAAATTTACCACAACACCCGGCTCAATTCTTTTGGGAACAGAAATGGCATTGCTCTTGCTCAATTCCCCAATAGAGAACACCGCCGTGGCATCACTTGATTCATTTTTTTCTCTTCCGGATTTTAGAATTAACGAAAAGATATTTTATATACTGCTAAAACTTAGGAATCTGTCAAAAAATATTTTTCTCATTCAGACACGCAATATAGAAAACCAACTTTTTGAAAAAGTGCTTGGAAATAATTTGATTGAATTTTATAGGAAAGAAATTGAAGACAGAGAAAAGTTTGGCTACCCCCCATTTTCTGTTTTTGTAAAAATTAGCGTTCAAGGCAAGCGAGAGGTGGTAGAAAAGCAGGTTGAGTCAATACAGAAATTATTCGCGGAAGAAGATTTGAGTACCTTCACGGGATTTTCTTCCGGAACTAAGAGGTATTTTATTATTCACATTCTTCTTAAATTCAAGCCGGAAGTGTGGCCGAAGGAAAACGCGGTTCAAAAGCTACTTTCCCTTCCCCTAAGTGTCAAAGTCCAAGTAGACCCAGAAAGTTTGCTTTAAAAACAGGAATTGACAAATTAAATAACGCCCTGTATTCTCTGTGACGGATGTTAATCCAGCCAACCGATACACAAAACTAGGGGGCAAAATGGAATTCGACGATACGCTTATTTTAGTCAAAATCATATCCCAACAGCTTCGAGCCGTGCGCGAAGCGATTGAAACACTGAATTACATGACATATTGTGCAGGTAAAGGAAGGCCACACGAACCGGAAGAATTGCAGAGAATAATATCCTATATTCGGCTTCATCAAAAAAATCTTGACTGGCGCATCAAGACTCTGATTGGCAGGTAAGGAAGGTGCGTCCACCCCACGAAGCGCCTCACTATATATGTGAGTTGCTTCGTGGGGTTTTCTGTTGGGAAAAATGGTGCGCTGTGGTAAATTGACAATATGGTAAAAATTGTTCAAAAGGGCAACAAAATTCTCCACACGGTAGCAAAGGATGTGGCAGTTGAAGAAATCAGAAGCAAAAAAATTTCTAAAATTATTTCTGATATGAAAAAAGCTCTGGCCAGAGAGCCCGATGGTGTTGCGATTGCCGCACCGCAAATTGGTATTCCTTTGCGAATTTTTGTAGTTTCTGGAAAAATTTTGAAAACTCTTTCTGGTAATGAATTAGAAAAAAAAGACGAGGTGTTTGTAAACCCCAAAATCACCAGATATTCAAAAGAAAAAAAATTAGTTGAAGAGGGGTGCCTATCCGTACGATACATGTATGGCAAAGTAAAAAGGTCGGCAAAAATTTCTCTGGAAGCATTGGACCAGAAAGGAGATATTATTAAAAAAGGAGCAAGCGGACTATTGGCACAAATATTTCAACACGAAACAGATCACCTAGAGGGCGTACTTTTTATAGATAAGGCAAAGGAAGTTGAAGAGATAACAAAAGAACAGTGGGAAGAATTTACAAAACGCTCAAAAAAAGATGAATGAAATAAAATTTGCATTTTTTGGCACTCCATATTTTGCGGAAGTTATTCTTGATAAGTTGAAATATGCCGGCTTCTTGCCCTCCGTTGTCATCACCACACCAGACAAACCAAAAGACCGAGGGCTTGCGCTAGCAATACCAGAAACAAAAAAGTGGGCGCGAGAAAGGAATATTCTTGTTTTCCAGCCCGTAAAGTTAGATTCTGAATTTATCAGCAAATTGAAAGAAGAAAAATATGATTTGTTTATAGTCGCTTCTTACGGCAAGATTATACCGAAAGAGATTATAGATATGCCAAAATATGGAACCCTAAATGTTCATCCTTCTCTTCTTCCGAAGTTACGAGGCGCGTCTCCCATAGAGGGCGCGATACTTTCGGGTGAAAAAACCGGAGTAACCATAATGCTTATAGATGAAGAAATGGACCACGGTCCGATAATCGCCCAGAAAGAACTTGATATTTCAAACTCCGAAATTTTGAGCCGAAACGAGCTTGAGGAGAAGTTGGCAAAGATGGGTGGAGAAATCTTAGCTGATACTATTCCTAAATGGATAGCAAAAGAACTTAACGCCAAAGAACAAGAGCATAAAAAAGCGACCTACACGAAAAAAATAAAGAAAGAAGACGGGCTAATAGACCTAAACGAAAGCGCCGAAAAAAATTTGCGCAAAATTAGAGCTTACGATGGCTGGCCGGGTGCGTACTTTTTCATAAACCACAACACTCGCTCTGTGCGTGTTCTCATAAAAAACGCGGAAATAAAAGAAGGAAAGCTGGATATTCTACGTGTCGTACCGGAAGGAAAGAAAGAGATGAGCTGGGATGATTTCGCTAGAGGATATCAATACTACCTAGGTAATTCAATAAAATCTTCGGGGTAAACCACGACATAATAAGATTCTTGCAATCTTTCTTCAGTTTTATTCAGAAAAAACAAAAGACCGGTAGTAAAAATCGCTCCCATTAGCACCCCGAGAGAAACTACGGGACTAACTTTTCTTTTGAAATCCAACATATCTTTCTTTCTATTTTTTTCTCCAGTCGTTCCAACCTCTTATTGTATTTTTCACCATAAGAGCCCCCTTCCTCATCAATGTTTGGTTCTTGTCTTTTTGAGATGTGATTTGATAAAGTATTTCATCTTTTACTTCATCAATCGCGGCATACAAATCGTCTTTTTCAGAAACCGCGTAGAAATTCACGCCCGAAATGGTTAGATTTACTTCGGCCCTAAAAAAGTCTCCTGACTTGTGGCGCTTGCTTGTTTTGCCAACCTCCACTTGGCAAACGCTTGCACCATCTTCTTTGATAAACTTGTCAAATGCAGAAAGGCGGTTGTCTAGGTATTCGGAAATAGCCGGGGTTAAATCAATATTGGTGGATTTTATGTTTTTATTCATATAATATTTTGAGACTAATATCTATTGAATTATATCAGAATAAGTAAGGTGGTTTAATCTTCTACTACAAATATCTTGCTTTTGTGTTTATGACCGGTCAAAATTCTAATTTTACCTATAGGTAAGAGTAGTTTTGTGGCCAGTAATTCGCGAATTCTTTTGTTTGCCATATTGTTTTCTGCTTTTTCGCGCACAAAAATTTCAAACAAATCCGGCTCTAAAATATTCACCTCTTCTTTCTTGGAATCGGCATTTGCTCTAACTCTAATGTATCTGCTAATTTCTCTCATATAGCCCTATAAGTTCAGTCTTTTCAATAATGTGTCCTTTCATCGCTTTCTCTAATTCCGCCTTACTACTACCCTCAGGCAAATCAAGATTTTTGTCTAAAGCAAAGAGTTTGAAAAAATACCTGTGTTCCCTATCCGGTGGGCATGGTCCCAGATATCCGTTTCTGCCGGCACCGTTGCTTCCAAGTATTCCGTCCGGCTCTTGTCCTTCCAAGATTTCCACCGTGTCCGTGGGAATGTTAAATACCACCCAGTGGTCAAATACTTCTATACCCCGCGCGTCTTTTACTTCCTGGGGAATGTCGGGGTCGTCCATAATGAGAGCAAGTGATTTTGCTTTTTCCGGGACTCCGCTAATGTTAAGGGGTACTACTACATTCTCCGCGTCACAAGTATATTTGGAAGGAATTCTTGTGTTTTTTTCAAAAACCGGACTGGTGAGGGTTAGAGATTGTTCGTTATTTTGCATATTATTTTTCGGTTTTCCTTTAAATGACACAAAAGCGACTAAAACAATTACTAATAATAGAGCCCCGATTGCCAATGCTTTTTTCATAAAATGATTATATCATTTTTGCATTCTTCCTCCATTTTGATATTATCTTTTTGTTCTAACCACATTCCGCAGTAGCTCAGTGGTAGAGCGATCGCCTGTTAAGCGATTGGTCGTAGGTTCGAATCCTACCTGCGGAGCAACAAACATTAAGTTCCGATACAGCGTATCGGGGCTTTTTGTTTGTCTTTGTCAGGAGGATTCGAAAGGCGGAGGCGCGAAGCCTGATACGAAGTATCAGTCGCCGAGTCGGGGTCGAGAGTACTTAGGATTTTGTGCGATTAGCAACAAAACACTTAGTAACTCGTGACCGAATCTCAAAGAGCCTGAGGTTCTCAGAACCGAATGGCCTACCTGCGGAGCCAACAATTTAATCCTTTAGTTAAGCCATTTTATTTTTGACCCGAGTTGGATATTCGAACCTATTCTGGTAAAATTAGAACTGTTGAAACAATTTACTTATTAAATAAAAAATCAGAATTATGAAAACAATGAAATGTAATTTGTGCGACCATACAGCAGAAGGTGAGACGTTTGAAGCGTGGATGGAAGCAATGAAGTCTCATTATGGCGAAGCGCACGCTGATTTTATGAAACAACAAGGTGAGAGGTCAAAAGAAGAACAGATGGCTGAAATGCAGAAGTGGATGGCTGACAATAAGGCACGCTTTGATGCTCAGCCAGAGAACAATTAGGTATTAGCCACTTTCTCATCAGTAAGATTTGGGATGTAATGATATTCGTCTGTGGTTTGAAAATAGGTTATAACGTCGTTCACTAGGGAGAGTTATTTGACAGCATGCGCTACGTATGCTATTCTTAATTTAGATTAGAGACTTAACCAAGGGGGTGTTTCGTGAACACGCTTTCTGGCGTTCTGTTCTTTGTCGCCTTTCTGCCCTATATTTGGGCAATCGTGAACTATCAGACTGTGCCTTCTACCGTATCGTGGGCTATCTGGGCAAGCGTAGATACGCTGGCTCTGCTGGCAATGAGAGAGGAGAAGTCGCCGACAGGTCAGCTCACAGGAGCGGTAGCAGGAGCGTGGATTGTCACCCTACTTGCTGTGGTCTTCGGTAAACCGACGATGGGTTCAATTGAGTGGGTCAGTATTGCTGGTGCTGTTGCAGGTATCGTACTGTGGCAGATAACCGGCAATGCTGTTCTTGCGATTGTTTGTTCGCAATTGGCTGTTTTCGTTGGGGCTTTCCCAACATTTGCCAACGGCTACAACAATCCATCGCAGGAAAACCCAATCGCTTGGACTATCTGGTTCGTGTCGTGCATCTTTGCTTTGTTCGCAGTCAAGAAGTGGAACTTGGCAGAAGCACTTCAACCAATAACCTTCACGGTGATTGAAACTGTAATGTTCGTCCTCGTAGTTATCCGCCCTCACTGGCTTTTATAGCAGTGGGGCGGTTTCTTTTTTTGTGTAAAAAATTTTAAAAATCATGTATAATTAAAGATATGGCAAAAAGAGCTACGGGAGTAGGAAAAGTAAGAAAGTCACATTCAAAAAAGACAAAGAAAAGACTGGCGATAAAACGAGAGATGCTAGCAAAGAAGAAAGCTGGTAG
>Ga0210019_1004530_pt1 | contig 12026 bp, 9 predicted proteins | sample CryGeyCG2114_020_2_FD_183969 | JGI IMG/M metagenome (GOLD analysis project Ga0210019, IMG submission 183969) | Groundwater microbial communities from aquifer - Crystal Geyser CG11_big_fil_rev_8/21/14_0.20 (SPAdes) (version 2) | ecosystem: Environmental > Aquatic > Deep subsurface > Groundwater ...
GGTCGGCAGGGCCAGCAGCCCGAGGAGCGCCCCGCCGAGGAGAGCGATTCCGGCCGCGACGCAACCGTCCGCCCAACGGCTTCCCGGGGAGTTTGAGGCGGCCATGGCCGTCGGGTCAACTGCGGGCCGCAGCGTCGTCCGCTGCCGGCGGTTGGGAGGCCCTCAGGGCCGGGACCTGGTAGCTGGAGCAGAGCCGGCAGATGTCCACCGTTCCCTGATCGGAGCGGATCTGTTTCCGAAATGCCCGGTACTTGGGGCCGTTCCATATTTTTCCGAAATCCTCCCGGAAGACATTTCCCATGATGTGGTGGGCCTTTGGGTCCCGGCAGCAGGGAACGACGTTCCCGTTCCAGGTGATCACCGAGGAGAAGTAGATCCAGTCGCAGCGGTTCTCGGGGAGAACCTTCGGCCGCAGGATCCCCTTCCGGAAGGCCGCTTCATCGTAGAACCAGTACCGCTTGTCTTCCGGAAGCATCTGGATCGCCTGGGCCATGTTCCGCACGCAGGGATCCACAACATGGACCCGGTCCACCCCCCACCCCGAAACGGTCCGGACGAATTCCTCCACCTCATGCTCGTTGTGCTTCATGACGATGAACCCGACATTGATCTGAGGTGTCTTGAGTGGTCCCCGGGTGCCGGATCCGCCGAGCCGTTTCCGGGCTTCCACGAGTCCCCGGATGTTGGCGCAGACACGGTCAAAGCTGCTGTTGATCCGGTAGGTTTGGTGGGTTGCCTGGGTCATGCCGCCGATGTTGAAGTTGATCTCGTCCAGGCCCGAACGGACCGTTCGTTCGGGGTCCAGAACGGAACCGTTTGAATAGATCGTCACATAGATTCCCTGGTCCTTGGCGTGGCGGATCATGTCGTAGATGCGGGGATGCCAGAAAGATTCCCCCATGAAGTAGAGCTGAATCGAGTTGGTGTGGTGCCGCACCTGAGCGATCACCCGCTGAAAATTCTCGAAGGACATCTGTCCCACCGGCCGGTCAATGATCTTAGCGCCGGTCTCGCAGACCGGACAGCCGAGGTCGCAGGCACTGGTCGGTTCGATCGTCAGGAAAGCGGGCCGGCCGGCCGCCCGTTCGGTCCGGAGCCAGGCTGAGGGGATCGTCCGGCAGAAGGCCCAGAATCCTTTGGGGCGCTGCGAAGCCATCCAGGCGAATTTCTTCAGCTTGTGGAGGATCGGTTTCCGGATCGGTTCGCTCACGATGTCCCCTTCCTGCTTTCGGCCGGAACCGGGAGGATCTCGCCGGCCGATTCCATGAAGCGGCGCAGCCACCATTCGAAAGCCGCCAGCGACCAGATCAGCAGCCGGTGATCGGCGCGGCCGTTCTGGTGGGATTCGAGGATTTCCTGAAGCCACGCCGGCTGGAAAACTTCGTTGACTCGGCTGTTCGGTTGAGCCAGCAAGGTTCGGACGGTTGCCATCCGGTCGGCCCGCAGCCAGGCCGATTCGGGGGGGCTGAATCCCTGTTTCGGACGCCGGCAGGTCCGTTCCGGGAGGAGGGGCGCCAGCGCCCGGCGCAGCAGCCGCTTTCCTTCCGGCCCGGGGTCCTTTTGTTCGACCGGCAGCCCCCGAACCCAATCGGACAATTCCAGGTCCAAAAACGGCACCCGGCTCTCCAGCCCATGAGCCATGCTCAGCTTGTCCTCCACCATCAGCAGTCCCTGCAGAAAGGTGTCGGCTTCGAACCGAACCGCTTTCTCGACCGGCGGCAGCGCCCGATAGGGGGCGATCCGCTCCCGGTACCGCTCCCAAGGGGAATGGGAGCGCATCCGTCTCCAGACCTCCGGAAGGAAGGCATTGGCCTGCTCGTCTGGAGGGATCAGCCGGCACCAGGCGGCGAACTGGATCCGATCAAACTGCTCCGGGTCGTTCGCCTCGGCGATTGCCGCGTAACGCCAGGGGTAGCCGCCGAACAGTTCGTCTCCTCCGACGCCCGAGAGGACGACGGTCACGTCCCGGCGGGCCAGTTCCGCGGCGAAGAAATTGGGGTAGGACATCCCGACCCGAAGTTCTTCCAGGTGGGTCACGAGGCGGGGCAGCAGATCCCACCCGTCACCCGGTCCGATCGTCCGTTCATGATGCCGGGTCTTGAGCCGGCGGCTCAGCCACCGGGCCTCTTCCCGTTCGTCGAACCGGGCTTCGGGCCCGGTCACTCCCGAGACATCGAATCCGGCGGTAAAGGTATCGAGCTCGGGCAGCCGCCGCTGAGCCAACGCGACCAAAGCCCCGGAGTCCATCCCTCCGCTCAGGAAGGCGCCGACCGGCACGTCACTGATCAGGTGGCGGTTTACCGCCGCAGTCAGCCGTTGGAGCAGCTCTTCCTCCGTCCGCCCGGCCGGCTCGCTCCGGTTGACGGGGATGCCTTCGGCGATCCGATGGGTTCGGATCTTCCCCTCCGCCACTTCGAGCAATTCTCCGGCCGGGAGCAGTTCGATCCCGTCGAAAAGGGTCTGCCGGCCGAACAAATTCTGAAAGGTGAAGTACTCCCGAAGCGCTTCCCAACAGATCCGGCGGGGAGCTCCATCGGCCTGCAGCAGCCCTTTGACTTCCGAAGCGAAATGAAGCCGATTTCGGAAGCGGCCCAGGTACAGCGGCTTGATTCCGAACCGGTCTCGGGCCAACCAAAGGGTTTGGGAGCGGCCATCCCACAGGGCGAAGGCGAACATCCCGTTGAGCCGGGCGAAAGCCGCCGGTCCCTGCGCCTCGTACAGGTGGAGGATCACCTCCCCATCGGTTTGGGAGGCGAAACGGTGCCCGAGCCCTTCGAGCTCCCGGCGCAGTTCCCGGAAGTTGTAGATCTCGCCGTTGAAAATCAGCTGCAGGCGGCCGTCCTCGTTGCCCAGCGGTTGGCGGGCCGTGTCGCTCAGGTCAATGATGGCCAGCCGCCGATGCCCGAGTCCGATCGGTCCTTCGAGGAAGAAGCCTTCCCCGTCGGGTCCCCGATGAGCGAGGGCCCGCGTCATTCGGATCAGCCCCGCCCGATCGGCCCGCCCGCCCGACAGGTCGATCATCCCGGCGATCCCGCACATCAGGCCTTCCGTCCGATCGCCGAGATGCCGTTCGGGTTCGGGGTCAGCAGGCGGATTTCCTTCAGGCCGGCCGCTTCGAACCATCCCCGCACTTCTTCCGGGGTATGACGGAAGGCGTGGGCGGGATGGTACCAGTCAAAGTTCACAAGGGTGTTTTCGTCGAACTTGAAATCGGGGTTCCAGAAACACTTGAAGAAATGATCGTAGATCAGCCGCTGCAGGTCATACCGGCCGGCCGGGATCCCCAGGCCCGGCAGGTCCTGCGGCACGTCAACGGTCGCCTGCATCTCGGAGAGCGCCTTTCCGAACCGGGTGAAGGCTTCGCTGAAGGCCCAGCAGGCTTCCGGCTCCATCCGGGTTGCTTCCGCTCGGAGCAAGTCATCGCAGAATTCCCGGGCCGGCCCCATCTTGCGGTAGACATGGATCGCGATCAGGCCGCCCGGCGCCAGGAACGGCAGCAGCGCTTCGAAGGCCCGGCGGGTATCTGGAGTGTGATGCAGGACCCCGTCGCTGACGATCAGATCGAACTGTTCTTTCCGGAATGGCATGCGGAAGAGGTCGGCTCGAAGAATCCGGGCGTTGGCGTGGTGCCGCACGTTTTGCCATGCTGGGACGACCGATTCCGAGAAATCGATGCCCACTGCCGGGGCGGTCCGGTTGAACCGGCAGAAGGTGTCGATCTTGGCCCCCAGCCCGGTCCCAACGTCGAGAAAGGAGCGCCGGCCGGACAAGAACGCAGGAAGCTGTTCGGGGGCCGGCAGTCCCAGTTTTCGGCTGAACCAGTCGTCGTAGAACTGTTTTTGGCGCTCGTCCTGGAAACCGAATCCGGGCAGCCGGTTCCATTTGAACGAGAAACTGCTTTGGACCTGCCGGCGCCGGTCGGTCAATTCCGGAGTCATCGGGTTTGTTCCCGGTCGTAGACCAGCCGGACCCCGCCTTCGGCATCGGTCTCCACTCGGCCGACGATCCGGGCCGGGGCGCCGACGGCGATCGAATGCGCAGGAAGGTCTCGGTTCACGAAACTGTGGGCTCCGATCGCGCAGTGGTCTTCGATCGTCACCCCTTTCGCAATCGTGGCTTGAGGGCCGATGAAGCAGGCGTCGCCGATCCGGACCGGCGCATGGGCGTAGGGAGCTTTCCCGCCGCTCAAGGCCCAGGCGACGGTATCATGGGAGTAGATCTGAACGCCCGCCGAGATGCTGCAGAAATTTCCGATTCGGAGCTTTCCGGTTCCGTCGAGGATGACCAGGGGGCCGATCCAGGCGTTCTCTCCCACCGTCACATCGCCGTAAACATAGCTGAGCTGGTAGATGCTGCTCCCCTTCCCGAAACCGAGCGCTTGCGCTCGTTCCTTCCGGTCAAACAGGGATTCTTCAAAAGGAAGGGAGCGGTTCCACTTCCGGCGGATTTGGAGATCCAGTTCCTGTCCGAGGCGCTTGAGCTGGGCGTGAAGGGGGTGGGGCAGCTTCGTCATCGGGCGCTCAACTCCTTGCGGATTGTCTCGATCACCTGGTCCTGGTCGGCGGCGCTGAGTGCCGGATAGAGCGGCAGGGTCAGCGATTCCTGATCGGCCGTCCAGGCGTTCGGGAAATCTTCCGGACGAAAGCCGTATTTCCGGGCGTAGTAGTCCAGCGCATGGACCGCGTGGGTCCCCTGCCGGGTGGCGATCCCTTCCCCTTTGAGTTGTTCCGCCAGTTCATCCCGGGAACAGCGGGCCGCCGGCGTGATCCGGATGACATAGGATTGGAAGGGATGGACCTCCCCTTCCGGGATCGCCGGGGTTTCCAGTCCCGGCACGCCCCGCAGCCCTTCGGCATACCGCCGGGCCAGCCGGAGGCGGGCCTCCAGCAGCGCCGGGAGGCGCTTCATCTGGACCGCGCCGAGGGCGGCCTGGAAGTCTGTCATCCGGTAGTTGTAGCCGGCCAATCCGAATTGAGGCAGCCGGGCGCTCTGATCGCCGTGCCGGCTCCAATCCGACCGGGATTCCCCGTGCGATCGCAGCTGCCGAAGCCGTTCGGCGAGCGTTCCGTCGGCGGTGACGATCGCTCCCCCCTCCCCGGTCGTGATCACCTTCCGGGGGTGGAAGCTGAAGCAGCCGCTTGTCCCGAAGCTGCCGGCCGCCCGGGACCCGCTCCGGGCGCCGATGGCGCAGGCGGCATCCTCGATCACCCGCAGGTTCCGGCGCTCAGCCCACGGCATCAGCCGGTCCATCGGGGCCATGCGGCCGAAGAGATGCACCGGGATCACGGCGCGGGTTTTCGAAGTGATCCGGGCCTCCCAGGCGTCGGGATCGATGTTCCAGCTGTCGAGCCGGATGTCCACGAAGACGGGGCGGGCCCCGGTCTGCTCGACCGCGTTGGCGGTGGCGACATAGGTCAAGGCGGGGACCAGCACCTCATCCCCCGGTCCGATCCCGCAGGCAACCAGACTCAGATGAAGGGCGGCGGTGCAGGAGGAGACGGCAATCGCGTGGGGGACGCCGCTCGATTCCGACAAGAGGGTTTCGAACCGCCGGACCTGCTCCCCCTGGACCAGCCAGCCGCTCCGGAGGACCGCGGCGACCGCCTCCAGTTCCTCCGGACCGATGTTCGGTCGGGTGATCGGAATGGTCCTGGAAGCGGAGGCCGGGTTCATCGGCCGGCTCCGAAAGGAAAACGGTACCGGAGGCGCAGTTCCCCGTTCCGGTTCCAATCATCCGACAGGTCGGGAGAGCTTCCCTTGATGCCCGACAGGTCCGTCGGCTGGAAGTAGCGGGAAGAACCCATGTGGCGGACCGAGAATTTTCCGGGACGCCGGAGCCATCGCATCGGCAGCGGCCGGGAGGCGGTGGAGATCAGATGGTCCACGACCTCGATCCAGTCCGGCTCCAGGGCGATCGTCCGGGTCAGCGCGATCGGCGCCGTCCGATGTCGGTACAGCAGGGCGCCGACCAGCAGCCGCTTCAGCCACAGGGCGGCGGCCGGCAGCCGGCCGATCGTCAGGTTGAACAGCCGGAACAGGAAGAATGGGCCCGGCGAGAAGGTTTTCCTCGGCAGCCGGCGGAATTGTTTTTGGATCCGCCAGCTGTTGCCGGCATTCTCGATCCCCGCTTCGCCGGGATGCTGCAGCCACAGAGAGGAAACCAGTTCCCCGCCCCGGGTCAGGCCGGCGTAGCCGCCGTCGGCGATCACCGGCTGTCCGGTCGTCCGGTCCCAGGCTTTCAAGACCCCTCCCTTGGAGAGTCCCAGGATCGCGAAATAGCGCGGGGTGCTCTTGACCAGCAGCCCGGCTTCCGCGAAATGGCGCTCCCCTTCCCGCTCAAAACCGAAGGCCGGGCGCTGCGCGGGGATCGGACCGGCCGCTTCCTGCGCGAACAAGTAGTTGTTCAGCATCGGAAAGAAATTGTAGGGATCCATCGCCGCCAATCCCGCCGCTTGCTGGTCGGCGACCGCCGGCCGCATCCAGGCGGCAATCGCGGCGGCCTGCGGGTCGTGGGGGGCCAGGATCTCAAAGGCCGCCGGAAAGAAGAATTCGGTGTCCCGGCTGCCGGTTTCGCCGCCGAGCGTCCGGTCGGGGTGGATCACCTCCAGCAGGAAGGCGCTGGCCCGTTTGAGCGTCGTCAGCAGCCGGCCCTCCCGCGACTGCTGCCAGATGCGGGCCAGGTAGAACATCCCCAGCGTCTGGTAGCCGGGATCGGCCCCGCCGTACTCATGCAGCCAGCCTTCGGCTGATTGGTGCTTCAGGATGATTTCCAGGAAGTGGTCCCGCCGCTGCAGGAAATCCCGTTCCGCCAACAGCTCTCCGGCGTGGTGAAGGGCGCCGGCGGCGGCGGCGAGGTGGTTGGTCAGGATCCCATGGGTTTCTCCCGATCGGCAGAGCCAGCGTCCCGCTTTCCGGAGGGCCGACTCAACGGTGTTCCGTTGGGGGACCGAGAGCCGGCCTTGAAGGCGCCGGAAGGCTTCGGCGGCATGAAACGCAGAGACCGCAGTGGCGGCCAGGCTCTGTTCGTGGGGGTAGGCCTCATCGAAGGAGCCGTCGGCGTGTTGAATCCGGCTCCAATAGAGCAGCGCGGCGGTCGCCCAGGCTTCGGCCTGAGGGAGGCCGGCATACCGGTTGCCGGGAAACGGCAGTGTCGCCACCGCGGCGAGGGCGTAGGCCCCTTCCTGGAAACGGGCTCCCGGGAAATCGGTGAACTTCCAGCACCAATGGGTCCGGTCCAGACAACCGTAACTCTTGGAATGCTCCTGACGGTCCAGCATCGAGAAGAGGCGGGGCAGCTCCGCCGTGATCCGGGCGGCGTACGGCGAAGCCAGCGCCTGCGAATCCGAAACGGCCGGTTGAGTCGGCATCAGGAATAGCGGGAACCCCGCCCCCGGTAGGTCCGGACCTCTTCGACCCAGGAAGCGAACAGAAAATAGTAGAGACCGCTCCAGAGGAAGCGGAGGAACCGGCCAAACGGCATGTGCGGGAGATTCCGCAGCCAGGTCCAAACGGTCTTGGGCCGCAGATAGAACTTCCGGAAGGCCTCCCGGGCGACCTGCTCCAGCTCCTCCCTGCTTCGGTGGGCGGGAACCCAAATCTTGTCGAAGTTGGTCAGCAGATGGTTCTGGTGTTCCCCGGACTGGATGAAGGAGCCGTTTTCGACCGCGTCTTTCCAGATCTCCGTCCCCGGGTACGGTTCGAAGATCGGGAAGACCGCGTAATCGAGGCGGCTGGTGACCGCGAAGGAGATCGTCTTGCGGGACTGCGCCGGGGTCTCGGTCGGCAGTCCCAGCATGAAGGAGGAGAGGGTCCGGATCCCGGCGGCGTTGGCGATCCGGATCCCCTCGTAGTTCCGTTCGACGGTCAGCTTCTTCCGAATCAGGTTGAGCAGCTGCTGGTCCCCCGATTCGCAGCCGAAGACGATCAGGTAGCAGCCGGCCCGCTTCATCACCCGGCACAGTTCGGGATCCACCAAGTCGGTCCGGGTGAAGCACATCCAGCGGAACTGGTGCTTGTTGGACGCCAGCTTCTCGCAGAGGGCCAGCACCCGCTTCCGATTGGTCGTGAAGATGTCGTCGTAGAACTGGAAGCTGTCGAACCCGTAGGTTGTGTGGAGCCGGTTCAGGTCCTCCACCACGCGCTGCGGCGAATGGTGGCGGAAGGTCCGGCCGAAGGTCATCTTGGCTTCACAGAAGGTGCACTCGTAGGGACAGCCGCGGGAGGTCACGTAATTGGCGACCCGCCGGCCCCAGATGTGAATCGCCGGGTAGTAGCGGTCCATCGGGTAGAGATCGAGCGCCGGCATCGGGATGGAGTCCAGGTTCTGGATCAGCGGCTGTCGGGGAGTCCGGACGATTTGGCCGGACCGGTCCTTGACCCAGATCCCCGGCACCTGGGTCAGGGCCTTCGGGTCGTCCAGCGCGGCGGCAAGTCGGCAGAAGGAGATCTCCGCTTCGGAGATGATCACCGCGTCCACATGGGGGTTCTCGATCGTCCGTTCGGGGAAGATCGTCGCCTGCGGTCCCCCGAGCACGACGCGGGCTTTGGGGGAGATCCGCTTGACCAGTTCCGCGACCTTCAGGCAGCGGTCGATGTTGTTGATGAAGACCGCCATGGAAACGATGTCGGGGCCGAACTCGGCCAGGTCCCGGGCGAGGGTGTCGTACCCCTGCCGGAGGATTTCGTAATCCACGAGGCGGACGGTGTGACCGACGCTGCGGGCGGCCGAGGCGACATACGCCATCCCCAGCCAGGGCAGTTCGGTCGCCGCCACCGCGAGACGGCCATAGTTCATCTCAACCGATCCGGGAGGGACCAGGAAGAAGATTTTCCGCCGGGGGCCGCCCCGGAAATCATCGGCCCGGAAGAGGACGTCTTTCTGCAGGAGTTCGGAGGCCTTCGGGGCCTCCGGCGCGATCAGGAGGGATTCAACCATGCGAGGGCCTCGAGGCGATCGCAACCGGCGCTCCGGCCGCTTCCCAAAGAGTTCGGCGCTCTCCCAAAACCAGCTGGAGCGCGGTCAAACGGCTGATGGGCCGGTGCCGGCGGCGGTTGTCCGAGAAAGGGGAAAAACGGGTTGGCGCCGCCGGTCCTTCCAGGAGATAGGCGGTCTCTCCGACCACGGAGAGAGCCACCGCCTGCCCGGCAATCCCCTCCCGGATCGGGGTGAGCCGGCCGGCCGGATCCAGCCGGCTCAAGCGGCCGGTCGTTCGGTCGGCGACCAGCAGGGTCCCGTTGGTTCCCCAGGGGGTCACACCGACTGGATTCGATAATTCCGTTTGTTTCCACAGCACTTGTCCGCTCTCCATTTCCCAGGCGACCACCGCCCCTCGAACGCCGTCCAGACAAATGGCGGCCATCACTCGTTTTCCATCCGGCGTCAGAACCAGCCGCCGGACACCCGGCGACAGACAAAACAAAGCTTTCGGGACCGCCTTGAAATTTTCCCAACAAAGAAGGCGGCCCGAAGTAGACTCCACCCCATAGATTGACCTGGACTTCAGGTCTAACCCTATGGCGCATAATTTGTTACGGCCATGATACACCATTTGGAGGGGGCCGTCAGCCGATTTCATGAAGGCGATCCCCTCTTCGACGAGGAGCCACAGTCCCTCGGGGCTCCAGAGAAGGTCCAGCAGGGTTGAGGGGAGGGGGCGGCCGAGGCGGCGGATCGGGCCAGCGGCATCCCCGCCCCAAAGCCGAGCAAAGGATCTCCCCAGCCAATTGCGGCGACGCAGAAGACAGAGAAGCGGTGGAAAGGAGTTTTTAGCGGGCGCCGGCATCCCGCCCGTCCAGCCAGCCGCTCTCTTCCAGCAACCGGGCAATCGCTTCGGCCACCGCCTGGTTGCCGACGGCATTCGTATGCTGCCAATCGATCGGAAAGCGGGTGTCGGCGGTTGCTTCGAAAGTTTCGGAGAGATCTGCCCAGCGGGCCGTCCCGTTCCGGCGGGCATCGGCTGCTTCGGCGATCCGGTTTCGAATCCGGTCCCGGATCCCCTCCCACAGCGGCCGGTAGGCGGGATTCGGAACACCTCCCGAAAGGCCCTGTTCCAGGACGGCCCGCTCCTGGGAACTTAAGGCCGGTTTGTCGAAGAGGGTCGGCTGCCAGAGAAAGAGGGTCTTGAATCCGTACCGCTCCCCGAGGGCCGAGGCGATCCGGAAGTTCTGGAGATAGATGGAGGCGGCCGCCGCCTCCATCGATTCCAGCTGTTGGGGGTCCTGCCCGAACGGGCGGCCCGACGGGCCGCTCGTTCCCGAACGGTTTCCGGTCCCGATCAAACGGACCAGATGGGTTTCCTGAAATCGTTCCCGCACCCGGACGGCGAGGTGTCGGATCAGATCTCCGAAGCCGAGACTGTACCCGATCTTCTGCGCGTCTTCGTAGATGCCGGCGATTCGCTTCAGGTTGTGGTGGTCGCCGGGGGATCCCTGCGCGACCGCCACCGTCTCGTTGATCCCGTCGTAGAAGATTACGATGTCGGGCGCCGCGCCCCGTTCGAGCTGGTAGATGAGGTCGATCAGCTCCTGCGAGTTCACATAGCCGCCGATCCCGAAATTCACGCACTCGACCGGCTCCAGTCCCCGGTTGGCTCCGAGACGCTCGGCCAAGCGGGCCGGAATAGTCCAAGCGTCGGAGGCCCCCTGCCCCAGCATCGTGGAGCCTCCGAACAGGAAGATCCGCCGGGCCCCCGGCTGAACGGTTTGCGGGGTCCGCCGGCGTCCTTCCGAATCGATGTTGATATGGCGGCCGACATGCGGCGCGTATCCCCAGACCCGGTACGGCAGATAACGGGCCCGGTAGAAGGCTTTCTGTTCGGAGGAGATCCCCGGAAAATCTTTCTCCGGGGTTTCCTGGAACCGATTCACCCGGGCCGCCTCCCGCCGGTCGAGGATCACCTTGGCCCCCACTTCCAGCAGACAGCCGGTGCCGCCGATGATCCCGGTCCAAACGGCCAGGAGCAGAACCAGCCGGCGGCCGCTCATGCGGGGAGGATCTCCCGATCGATGAAGATCATGTGCCACCACTCCAGGATAGCCAAGGCGAAGACCCGCTTCAAGCTCAGGAAATCGTCCGTCGAGGAGTGGGCCAACAGCATTCGGACCGCTTCCCATCGGAAGTAGCCCCGCCGCCGGACCCGCTGTTCGGTCAAAGTGGTCCCGATCAGCTCCCGCCAGGCGGCGCTCTGCGCGTACCGCTCGAGCGGGACATAGAAGGTCTGCTTCGGCCGGCGGACCACGCGGCGGGGCAGCCAGCGGGCCGCCAACCGCCGGGCCGCGATCTTGTCCCGCCAAGCGGTCAGCTTGAGCGTTGTGGGGCAAGCGGCCAGATGTTCGACGAGGCGGTGATCCAGGAACGGGACCCGTCCCTCGATCCCGACCGCCATCGTCATCCGGTCCAACCGCAGAAGCAGATTGTCCGGCAGCCAATCCCGATACTGCAGACGCAGGATCCCTTCAATCGAGTTGATTCCCGGTTCTCCCGCGGCGGCCCCCTCGGCCGGCGCAAGGGCCGGTTCGCAAAGCGCCTGAAGCTGCTGCGCGTCGAACAGGGAGCGCAGGTGAAGATTCCAGGCGGCCGGGTCGTTCCGTCGGGTGAGCTCAAGGTAATCCAGCAGTTTCCGCTTCCCGCTCTCCCCGAGGCCGGCCGGATAGCGGAATCCCCGACTCAAGCATTCCGCCGGGAGCCGACGGATCACCGCGGGAGCGATCCGGGTGAGCAGTCCCGGGGTTCGGCGCCGAAGCCGCAGCGTCCAGAAGAGGACCTGATGGAAGAGATAGCCGCCGAGCACCTCGTCTCCCCCCTCCCCGGTCAGGACCACTTTGACCTGCTTGGAAGCTTCCCGAGCGAGCAAAAACATCGGCAGAATGATGGCATCCCCCATCGGCTGGTCCAGATTCCAGATCAGCCGGGGGATTTGCTCCAGATCGGCCGCTTCGCATCGGAGGGTGTGATGGGGAGCGGCCAGCGCGGCGGCGGTCTCGGCGGCCCGGCTCGATTCGTCCCAACGGTCCCCGAACCCGATGCT
>Ga0210019_1004531_pt1 | contig 12026 bp, 12 predicted proteins | sample CryGeyCG2114_020_2_FD_183969 | JGI IMG/M metagenome (GOLD analysis project Ga0210019, IMG submission 183969) | Groundwater microbial communities from aquifer - Crystal Geyser CG11_big_fil_rev_8/21/14_0.20 (SPAdes) (version 2) | ecosystem: Environmental > Aquatic > Deep subsurface > Groundwater ...
GGGGGGGTGGATTCCTCGGTGGCGGCGGTGCTGCTGCATGAGGCGATCGGGGATCGCTTGGTGCCCATCTTCGTGGATACCGGGCTCTTGCGGCAGGGGGAGCGGCAGGAGGTGATCGACACCTTCCGGGGGCATTTTCAGATCAAGCTGATTGTCGTAGACGGCGAGAAACGCTTCCTCGAGAAACTGGCGGGGATCGAGGACCCCGAGGAGAAGCGGCGCCGGATCGGCCACACCTTCGTGGAATGTTTCGAGGAAGAGGCCTTGAAGCACAAGGAGGCGAAGTTCCTCGCCCAGGGGACTCTCTATCCCGATGTGATTGAGTCCAAGTCCCCTTCCGGCGGGCCGTCGGCCACCATCAAGACCCACCACAATGTGGGGGGGCTGCCGGAGAAGATGAACTTAAAACTCATTGAGCCGCTGCGGCTGCTCTTCAAGGATGAGGTGCGGCGGATCGGCCGGGCGCTGAAAATGCCGGAGGGGATGCTGGGCAGGCATCCCTTCCCGGGGCCGGGGCTGGCGATCCGGATCCTGGGGGAGGTGACGAAGGAGCGGCTGGACCTCTTGCGGGAAGCGGACATCCGATTCATAGATGCGCTCAAGCGCGAGAAGCTGTATGATGAGGTCTGGCAGGCCTTTGCGGTGCTGCTCCCCTTGAAGACCGTGGGGGTCATGGGGGATGAGCGGACCTACGAGCACATCGTGGCGCTGCGGGCGGTCACCAGCCAGGATGGGATGACCGCCGATTGGGCCCGCCTGCCGAGTGATTTTTTGGAGCGGGTCTCCAACAAGATCGTCAATGAGGTCCGGGGGATCAACCGGGTGGTGTACGACATCACCTCCAAGCCGCCCGGGACGATCGAATGGGAATGAGCGGAAACTGCTAAAGGAGGAACGGATATGTTCGGTGGAATTCCATTGCTGTTGATCGCGGCGGCCGCCGGCTACTGGGTCCTGACCCTGGCGGCGGGGCAGAAGGGGAACTTGAAGCGGTTCGGACAGATTGTCGGGATTTTGATTGTCGTGGTCGCCATTGCCGGGACCGCTTGCAAGCTGAGTTACCAGTGGCGGGGTCGGTGCGGGATGGGCTCGAAGGGGAAGATGGCCTGCTGCGCCTCCAAGGGGATGATGCCGAAGGCCAACTGTCCCGTCACCGGCGGGAAGATGGCCCCGGCTCCGGCGAACTGATCCGCTTCTCCTAAAAGATGGAGGGGCTTCCCCTCACTCCGCAGACTGCCTCGGCGATCTCGGCCTGGATCTTGGCCGTCGTCCTCGGTTTTTATTTGGTGGTCTTCCCGATCTGGATGCTGGTCCATCTCTTCATCCAGCCGGAGCGGTCGGTGGGGGGGAAGGTCGCCTGGGCATTGGGGATCCTGCTGCTGCCCTTCGGGGCCACCCTTTACGGCTTGTTCGGCTCCCGGCGGACCGGCGTCCAGTTCGTCGCCCTGATGTTCGGCCCTTTCCTGGCGTTGTCGGTCTATGCGCTGTTTGTGGCCGGGGCCCAGGGGTACGACTGGGGGAGGAAACCGGCCAGTCTCGTCGCGATTGAGCGGCTGGGGCAGGTGGAGGCCCCCGACATCTCCCTGCAGGAGATGGACCAGATGAAATACGCCCTGCAGAAGCTGGCGGAGCCGGGCAGCCCGACCGCGCGGGAGGAGTTCGGGCTGATCGCAGCGCTCCACAACATACTGCAGGACGGGCTGCTCTCCCAGCAGGAATACGACCGGTGGATCCAGGCCTACTGGTCCCGCGCCCACTGATGGGGGTGATGTGAAAAAGCGATTGCTTGTTGGTTGTTATTTTGCGGTCGTCGGTTTCGTGGTGGCGTTCGTGACGAGTTGGTTCTTTTTCGGCCGGAATACGAGCATCGCCGGCGGCCTGCTCCGCGCGGCGCTTCCGGCCGTGCCTCCCGGTTTTTTGTTGGGGATGTTGCTGGGGCCGCTCTGCTGGCGTGGCGGGGGGTTCACCCTGCTGGCCGGTTTTCTGATCACTTTTTTTGCCTTCCCGATGACCGGTTTTTTCACCGGGTTGCTGGGTGGATTCCTGGGGCAGAGTCCACTTCCCCTCTCGGAAGTTCTGGGACGGGCCGTCAAGCTCGTCCCTCTCTATGCTATGGCCGCGGTGACGACCATCTTCTGGGTTGTATTTCCACAGGTCCTGGCAGCCTCGTTTCTCTTGGTTTTCTGGATAAAACGCCGTGAGCAAGCTCGACGCTGATTTTGTGCACCTCCATGTCCACAGCGAGTTCTCGCTGCTGGACGGGGCCTGTCGTCTGCCGGAGCTGGCGGCCGCCGCCAAGCGGCACGGCATGCCGGCCTTAGCACTCACCGACCACGGCAACCTGTTCGGGGCGATCCCCTTCTACCAGGCCTGCCTCAAGGAGGGGGTCAATCCCATCATCGGGGTGGAGGCCTACATCTCCCCTGGCTCCCGCCAGGATCGCGGCACCTCCAAGGAAATTCCCGAAGCGTCGTTCCACCTGATCCTGCTGGCCAAGAACCGGACCGGCTATCAGAACCTGCTCAAGCTCATCTCCCTGGCCAACCTGGAAGGGTTCTACTACAAGCCCCGGATCGACAAGGAGATCCTGGCCCAACATTCCGAGGGGCTGATCTGCCTCTCCAGCTGTTTGCAAGGGGAGGTCAGCTACTGGCTGGCCCGGGGGGAGGCCAAGCGGGCCGAGCAGGCGGCCGGGGAGCTGGCGGCCCTTTTCCCGAAGGGGGACTTCTACCTGGAGATCCAGGACCATGGGATCCCGGAGCAGCGCAAGATCATCGTCCCGATGGTGCAGTTGGCCCAGAAACTGGACCTAGGGCTCATCGCCACCAACGACATGCATTACCTCGAGAAGCGTCATGCCCGCTCGCACGAGTGCCTGCTCTGCATCCAGACCGGCACCAACCTGGACGACCCCAACCGGTTCCATTTCGACACCGACGAGTTTTATTTCAAGTCGCCGGACCAGATGAAGAAGCTCTTCACCGAGGTCCCCCAGGCGGTCCTCAACACCCGGCAGGTGGCGGAGAAGGTGAAGTTGGAGTTGGAGTTCGGCAAGCTGCATCTGCCCAACTTCACGCCGCCCGAGGGCAAGAGCCAGCAGGGGTACCTCAAGGAGTTGGTGGCCGAGGGGGTGAAGCGGCGATATCCGAAGGCCGGCCCCGAAGTGGCCGAGCGGGTGGAGCGGGAGCTGAAGGTCATCACGCAGGCCGGCTTTACCAGCTACTTCCTGATCATGTGGGATGTGATCCGCTTCGCCAAGTCCAAGGGGATCCCGGTGGGGCCGGGGCGGGGCTCGGCAGCCGGTTCGGTCGTCAGCTATTGCCTGGGGATCACCGACCTGGACCCGATCCAGCACAAACTGATCTTCGAGCGGTTCCTCAACCCCGACCGGATCTCCATGCCGGATATTGACATTGACTACTGCTACGAGCGCCGGCCCGAGGTGCTGGATTATGTGAACAACAAGTACGGGCGGGGGAATGTCGCCCAGGTGATCACCTTCGGGACGATGCAGGCCAAGGCGGTTGTGCGGGATGTGGCCCGGTCGCTGGGCTTCACCTACGGGGAGGGGGACCGGATCGCCAAGCTGATCCCGTTTGAGTTGGGGATGACGCTTCAGAAGGCGCTGGCCGCCTCGCCGGAGCTCAAGCGTGTGATGGAGAGCGACTCCAAGGTCAAGCGGCTCTTCGAGATCTCCCAGGATCTGGAGGGGCTGACCCGGCACGCCTCCACCCACGCGGCGGGTGTGGTGATCGCCGACGGGGATTTGACCGATTATGTGCCCCTCTTCAAGTCGTCGGAGAACCAGATCACGACCGGCTACTCGATGGAGGCGCTGGAGAAGATCGGGCTGCTCAAGATGGACTTCCTGGGGCTGCGGACGCTCACGGTCATCGAGGAGGCGGGGCAGTTGATCGGCGCCGGCTCGGGCAAGCCCTTTGACATCAAGGCCATTGCGCTCGATGACGCCAAGACCTACGAAATGCTGGCCCGCGCCGAAGCGACCGGCGTTTTTCAGATGGAGTCCAGCGGGATGCGGGATCTGCTGCGGCGTTTGAAGCCGGAGCATTTTGAGGACCTGGTGGCGCTGGTGGCGTTGTTCCGCCCAGGACCCATCGGCTCCGGGATGCTGGACGACTTCATCCGCCGGCGGCACGGGGAGATCCAGGTCAAATACGAGCATCCCGATCTGGAGCCGGTCCTGAAGGACACCTACGGGACCATACTTTTTCAGGAACAAGTGATGCAGATCGCCCATGTGCTGGCCGGCTTCACGCTGGCGCAGGGGGACACCCTGCGCAAGGCGATGGGGAAGAAGATCCCTCAGGTCATGGCCAAGGCGCGGGAGGACTTCATCCTCGGCTGCGTTAGAAATCGGGTCTCCAAACGGCTGGCGGAGACGATCTTCGAGAAAATCGAGTATTTCGCGGGATACGCCTTCAACCGGTCCCACTCGGCCGCCTACGCGTTGATTGCCTACCAGACGGCGTACTTGAAAGCCAACTATCCGGTGGAGTTCATGACCGCGCTGTTGACCAGTGAGCGGGGGAACACTGACAAGGTGGCCCTCTATGTCAACGAGGCGCGGCGGATGGGGATTGAGGTGCTGCCGCCGGATGTCAACAGCAGCTTCGCCCGTTTTACCGTCGATCAGGGGCGGATCCGATTTGGGTTGACCGCCATCAAGAATGTCGGGGAGAAGGCGATCGAATCCATCGTCGAGGCCCGCCAGGAAGCCGGACCGTTCAAGTCGCTGGTGGACTTCTGCCAGCGCGTGGACAACCGGCTCAACAACCGGAAGGTCATGGAGTCGCTGATCAAGTGCGGGGCGTTCGATTCCCTCAAGGCTCATCGGGCCCAGTGGATGGCGGTGCTGGACCGGGCGCTGGAGTTGGCTGCCAGCCGGGGCAGGGAGAAGGGGGCCGGCCAGCTTTCCTTCTTCGATGTCTTCGGCGATGCCTCCCCGGCGGCCGAGGGGCTGACCTTACCGGAGGTGGAGGAGTGGCCGGCCGGCCAGCTGTTGGCTTATGAAAAATCGCTGCTCGGCTTTTATCTGACGGGGCATCCGCTGGACCGCTACCAGGGGCTCTTCCAGTTGATGCGGCCGGTCCGGATTGAAGAGCTGGCGAACCTGCCCGACGGCAAGGAGGTGACGGTCGCCGGGCTTTTGGCCAAGACGAAACTGACCACCACGAAGCGGACCAACGAGCGGATGGCGATCCTGACCCTGGAGGATTTCAGCGGGGCGGTGGAGGCGCTGGTCTTCCCGCAGGTCTTCCCGAAGGTGGAGGGGGCGCTTTCGGCCGACGGGGTGGTCTGGCTGAGCGCCCGGCTCTCCCTGCGGGAGGATCAGCCGAAACTCCTGGTGGAGGGGATGGCGGGGATCGAGGAGGCGTTGACCGATCGGGCCGAGCGCCTCAAGATCCGGCTGGCTCCCGACATGCCGAAAGAGAACCTCAAGCAGCTCAAGGACCTTTTGGCCCGCCACAATGGCCCGCTGCCGGTGGACCTCTTCCTCGGGGAGGGGGAGAAGAAGAGCGCCCGGGTCGCCGTCGGTTCGGCCCTGCACATCACCCCGTCGGTGGAGTTCTTCTCGGAGCTGTTGGCCCTCGTGCCGGCCGAGCAGGCAGTCCTTCAGATGCGGCCGGCGGCTGCGGCCGCTCCCCGCGAACGCTTCCGCCGCCCCGTCCCCGCCCGCTAAGTTATCAACACCCAGGGACAGTCCCCGGTTGTGGATAACTGTCTACGGGGTGTAGTTCAGGTTTAGTTTTTGGGCGGCCTGGCGCAGCAGGCGGTCTGAGGTCCAGAGAAGGGCTCCGGCCAACTGGGTGGAGGCCAGCAGGTGGGCGTCCACGAAGCCGATGCCCGATCCGGGCAGATGCCTCTGCTCGACGAAGCGGAGCAGCTCAGCTTGTTCCACGGCTGGCGCCGCCGGCAGGGCATGCAGAAGGGAAAGGGTTTCTTTCCGGTTCTTGGGATTCCCGCAGGCCAGCTCTCCGATGACGAACGGATGGACCAAGACCTGATTCTCATTGAGCAGATCTTTCAGGCGGGCTTCTCCATGACGCAGGTGGGAAACCCAGACCGAGGTGTCCGCCAGAATCACAGGTTAGGCAGCCCGGCGGCGGGGGATTGGGCGCAGGTTCTTTTCGCTGCCGCCCAGCCGAGCCAACCGCTTGGCGCTCTCCCGGGCAATCAGGGCCTCCAATCCCATCCGAACCAGGGCGGTTTTTTCCTTGATCCCGGTCAGGCGGGCGGCCCGTTCCAGTGCCTGCAGGTCAATGTTGAGCGTTGTTCTCATGCATATAAGTATGCATGATTTATATGTATCTGTCAATCGAATAGTAGGAGGAGTTGAGCCGGAGCTTCGCGGAGGGGAAGATCCTTCGGGAGGTTGGCCGCTTAAGCTCCTCCCTGTAAAAATCCGTATCGTTCGGGCTGACTTGGTGTTACGATAATACCCATCACTGTCTGCGACTAGGGGAGGAATCAATCTTATGTCCATGACCAAGAAGGACATCGTGCTCAAGGTGGCTTCCGAGACGGGCCTGAAGCAGTTGGATGTGAAGCGGGTCGTCCAGAAGGCCCTGGAGGCGGTGGTGGCGGCGTTGGCCGCCGGTCAGACCGTGGAATTGAGGAACTTCGGGATCTTCAAGGTGAAGTCCCGAAAAGGACGGACCGGCCGCAACCCGCGGACCGGCGCCAAGGTTCCCGTGCCCCCGAAACGGGTGGTCACCTTCAAGCCCGGTTTGATCATGAAGCGGGACATCCGCTGACCTCTTTCTCGCAGACCGCATGTCTCCTGTAAAGGCGCTCGGCGGCACCAGCGACCTCTTTCCCCCTGAAACCCTCCTCTGGCAGCGTCTGGAGTCCCAGGCCCGGCGCGTCGCCCACCTGTACGGCTTTGAAGAAATCCGCACCCCCTTGATTGAGATGGAGGAGGTCTTCACCGGCTCTCTCGGAGAAGCGGCGGAGATCGTCACCAAGCAGATGTACCGGTTCGAGGATCGGGGGGGGCGGGCGGTGACCCTGCGGCCGGAGGGGACCGCCCCGATCGTCCGGGCCTTCGTGGAGAAGGGGCTGGACAAGACGGCTTCCTTAAGCCGCTTCTACTATCTCGGGCCAATGTTCCGGGCCGAGCGGCCGCAGGCTGGGCGGCGGCGGCAGTTCCACCAGTTCGGCGTGGAATTATTCGGCGCCTCCGCTCCCGCGCAGGATGTGGAGGTGCTCGCACTGCTCAACCGGCTGCTGACCACCTGGGGGCTGACCGGCTGGACGATTCGGATCAACACTTTGGGAAGCGCGGCGGACCGCCCCCGCGTTCTGGAGTACATCCGCGAACAATTGGCCCCTCACGCGTCGAGACTCAAGCTGGAGGAACGGGAGCGGCTCACGAAGAACCCCTTAAGGATCCTGGACAGCAAGGAGCCGGAGCTGCAGAAACTGTGCGCCCGGCTTGATTTTACGGAGGTCCTCTCTGCGGGGGCCAAAGAGCGCTTTGAGCAGGTGCTGGCGGGTCTCAAGGCGGTCGGGGTGCCGTTCACCCGGGACCCCCGGCTGGTCCGGGGGTTGGACTACTACACCGACACCGTCTTTGAGATCGTCCATTCGGGCTTGGGAGCGCAGGACGCAATTGGCGGCGGCGGCCGGTACGACAACCTGGTCCGCTCAATGGGAGGGGTCGCGGTGCCGGCGATCGGCTTCGCGGTCGGTTTGGAACGGATCCTGCTGGCGTTGGAGGCGGGGAAGGAGACGCCGGCTGTTTCCGGGGGGACGGCGGTCTTCGTCGCGGCGGTGACGCCGGCGGAGGTTCGGGAAGGGTTGGTTCTGGCGGAGCGGCTGCGGGCCGAAGGGATCGCGGCGACCGCCGAACTGGAGGGGCGGGCCCTCAAGCGCCAGTTGGAGCAGGCGGTCAAGTCCGGCTGCCGGCTGGTGGTGATCCGCTCGGAAAATGAGAGAGCCAAGAAAGTGGTGAGCGTCAAGGATCTGTCGACTCGGGAACAGAAGGAAATTCCGGAGGCCGATTGGGTCGCCGAGGTGCGCGGGATGCTGAACTCCGGAGGGGGAGCGTGATCCGGGAGCATTTGGCGCTGGATTTGGCTGAAGCCCGGCCTGGTGCGGCGGCCCGGCTGGCCGGCTGGGTCCACCGCCGGCGGGATCACGGCGGACTGATCTTCATTGATTTGCGGGACCGCTCCGGGCTGGTGCAGGTGGTGTTCGATCCCAAGGGGGATGCGCAGCTGCACCGGCAGGCGGAACAGTTGCGCTCGGAGTTCTGCGTCGCGGTGGAGGGGGAGGTGGCTCCCCGTCCCGCCGGGACCGAGAACCCCAAGCTGCCGACCGGCCGGGTGGAAGTTCGGGCCAGGAAGCTCACCATCCTCAATCCCTCGCCGACCCCGCCGTTTGAAATCGTGGAGGGGGCGCCGCTGTCGGAGGAGCTGCGCTACACCTACCGCTACCTGGATCTGCGGCGGGAGAAGCCCCGGCGGCTGATGCGGCTGCGGCACGACATTGTTCAGGCAATGCGCCGTTTCCTCGACCAGGAGCAGTTCCTGGAGATCGAGACGCCGGTCCTCAACAAGTCCACCCCCGAAGGGGCGCGGGACTTCCTGGTGCCCAGCCGTTTGAGTCCCGGCAAGTTCTACGCCCTGCCGCAGTCCCCCCAGCTGTTCAAACAGATCCTGATGGTGGCGGGCGCGGAGCGGTATTATCAGGTGGCCCGTTGTTTTCGGGATGAGGATTTGCGGGCCGATCGCCAGCCGGAGTTCACCCAGTTGGACCTGGAGCTCTCCTTTACGGACGAGGAGGAGATCTTCTCGATCATGGAGCGGCTCTTCGCGGCGATCTGGCAGGCGGTGCGGGGGGAGAAGCTGCCGACGCCGTTCCCCCGGCTGACCTACACCGAGGCGATGGCCCGGTACGGGACCGACAAGCCGGACCTCCGGTTCGGGATGGAGTTGACGGAGTTGACGGAGCTTTTCCGGGAGACCGGCTTCAAGCGGTTCCAGGAGGTGATCGGGGCCGGCGGGCGGGTGGTCGGTTTGGCCGCCCCCGGCGGGGCCGATTTCAGCCGGAAGGATCTGGACGACCTGATTCAGGTCGCCAAGTCGGCCGGCGCCGGTGGGCTGGTGCCGGTGCAGGTGACGGCGAACGGGCTGGTCTGTCCGGTCCTCAAGCATCTCGGCGAGGAAGCGCTGCAGAAGGCGGTCGCCGAGGCGCGGGTTCCGGCCGGTGGATTGCTGCTGTTGGCGGCCGACCGGCCCCGGATGGCCCAGGCGGCCCTGGGCGCCTGCCGGCTGGAGCTGGCCAAGCGGCTGAAATTGATCCCGGAGAGCGGGTTCCGGTTCCTTTGGGTCACCGAGTTCCCAATGTTCCATTACAACGAACAGGAGAAGCGGTGGGAGGCGGAGCACCATCCCTTCACCGCGCCGTTCGAGGCCGATCTGCCGGCGATGGAAAAGGAGCCGGGAAAAATCCGCTCCCGGGCGTATGATCTGGTGATCAACGGGGTGGAGCTGGGGTCCGGCTCGATCCGGATCCACCGCAAGGAGACGCAGGAGGGGGTCTTCCGGGTGTTGGGGATCCCGGAGCCCGAAGCGCTGGACCGGTTCGGTTTCCTGCTGGAGGCGTTTCGGTACGGGGCTCCGCCGCACGGCGGGATCGCCTTCGGGGTGGATCGGCTGACCGCGCTGTTGGGCGGGGCCGATTCGATCCGGGAGGTGATTCCGTTTCCGAAGACGCAGAAGGGAATTGACCTGATGGTCGGCTCCCCGACGGAGGTCTCAAGCGATCAATTGAAGGGGTTGGGTTTGGGTCTTAAAAAGGGATAATGGAGGGGACGATGAAAACGGCAGTCGGGATCGGCATGGCGGCGGCGCTGACGCTGGGGGGCGTTGGTTGCGCCAAGATCAGCACGCAGGTGGTGGAGAAGCCGCGGGTGGATCAGTCGCTCGCTAAGGGGAACCGGGGGACCCTGATGGGGACGCCGCCGGAGGCGACCCCCCGCCGGACCACCCGGAAGATCATTCAGGCGGATGTGGAGCTGGCGACTGCCGGTGAGATGACGCCGTGGAAGGTCAAGAAACAGGAAGCGGCCGCTCCGGAAGTTGCCGGGATGGAGTCGGCCGCTCCGGTGGCCGAGCCCGCTCCCATGGCGGAGGAGCCCAAGCGCTTTGAGAAGCTGCGGGAAGCGCTGGCTCCTTTGATTCCGAAGGAGGAGAAGCCCGAGCCGGTGACCCAGACCTACATCGTCGAGAAGGGAGACACCCTCGGGGAGATCTCCTTCAAGATGTACGGCACTTCCAAGAAGTGGCGGCTGATCTACGAGGCCAACCGGAATACCTTGAAGAGCCCCAACCGGATTGTCGTCGGGCAGAAGCTGATGATCCCGCCGGCCGATCTGGAAACCGACGCCGGACCGGTCACGAACTACGACATCAAGTAGCCGGCGCCGGATGGAGAAGTCGTTTCACCTGCTGTCGGACCACGAAGCGGCCACGCTGTACGGTTTGCACGACGAGCACATGAAGCTGCTCGAAGCGGAGTTCGGCGTCCGCACCGTTGCCCGGGGGCGGGAGCTGACCCTCAACGGGCCGGAAGCGGCCGTCGGTCGGGCTGCCCGCCTCGTGGACCAGTTGCTGGAATTGATCCGCTCCGGACAGTACCTGCGGCGCAGCGAGGTGGTCTACGCGATCCGGGCGCTGCAGGCCGACAGCGCGCTGGATTTGAACGCGGTCTACATGGACAAGATCGAGGTCTCCTCCAAGCGGCAGACGATCTCCCCCAAGACCGCCGGACAGAAGGCCTATGTGGACGCGATGCGGCGCAACGACATGGTGCTGGCGATCGGGCCGGCCGGTTCCGGCAAGAGTTATCTGGCGATGGCAATGGCGGTCAGCGCGCTGAAGACCCAGCAGGTGGCCCGGATCGTCCTGACCCGGCCGGCGGTGGAGGCCGGGGAATCGCTGGGGTTCCTGCCGGGCACCCTCGAGGAGAAGGTGTCGCCGTATCTCCGGCCGCTGTACGACGCGCTGTACGATATGATGGAGGTCGAGAAGATCCGGCGGTCGCTGGAGAGCAACATCCTGGAGATTGCCCCCTTGGCCTATATGCGGGGGCGGACCCTGAACAACGCCTTCATCATCCTGGACGAGGCGCAGAACGCCACGCCGGAGCAGATGAAGATGTTCCTGACCCGCATCGGCTTCGAATCGAAGACGGTGGTGACCGGGGATGTGACCCAGTCGGACCTGCCGTCGGGGAAGACCTCGGGCCTGCGCCATGCCTGGGAGGTGCTGCGGGACATTCCGGGGATCGCCCGGGTGGAATTGGGCGGCCAGGATGTCGTGCGGCACGAACTGGTGCAAAAGATCCTGGAAGCGTACGACCGCGTCAACGGGAACTCATCCTAGCCGGATGCCGGTCCTGCTGAACAACGGACAGCGGGCCGTGGCGGTTCCGACGGCGGCGGTCCGGCGGACGGCCGGACGGATCTTGAAGGGAATGAACCGGAAAGGGGAGCTGTTGTCCATTCTGCTGACCGACAATCGGAAGATGACCGAGCTGCATGAGCGGTGGATGGGGGAGCCGGGCCCCACCGATGTCCTTTCTTTTTCCGGCGACGGTTCCGTCGAGGTCTTGGGAGATGTCGCGATTTCGGTGGAGATCGCGGCTCAGCGCGCCCGCAAGCGGGCCGGCCGGTTGACTCCCGCGGGGCTTCAGCGCCAGATCACGACCCTGCTGATCCACGGCGCCCTGCATCTTTGCGGGCACGATCATCATCGGCCGGGGCCGGCGGCCCGGATGCGGCGTCAGGCCCGGCGGCTTGCCCGGCTGCTGGAGGGGGCGGCCTGATGCGGCGGATCTGGCGCAACTTCATCACCGGTTTTCTCGTGATCTTCCCGGCGGTCCTGACCGCCTACATCCTCAACTTCCTGTTCGGTTGGGCCTTCAACCTGGTGATCAACCCGATCTCCGACCAGATCGCCCCCTGGATGCCGGCGGTTTGGGCCCAGGGGCTGACCCGG
>Ga0210019_1004533_pt1 | contig 12019 bp, 8 predicted proteins | sample CryGeyCG2114_020_2_FD_183969 | JGI IMG/M metagenome (GOLD analysis project Ga0210019, IMG submission 183969) | Groundwater microbial communities from aquifer - Crystal Geyser CG11_big_fil_rev_8/21/14_0.20 (SPAdes) (version 2) | ecosystem: Environmental > Aquatic > Deep subsurface > Groundwater ...
TGCTAATCACCCCACAATGGACAAATATAGCGATCTTCTAATTCTTACCAACGCAAAATTGAAACAAAGAGCAAATGAATTAGGTGTTAATCTTGTCACCGTAAATCAAACCATCAACACTGACCTTAGATCTGCAATATGGGCCCATGCAGCGGAGCTAAATTCTCAAACGACCGAAATTGAGCTCAAGTCCGAAACAGCCGAGAAAATTTGGGATCAATTAAAGAAGCATATCCCTGTTTATGCATTTTTTAAATCGGATCGTCCCAGCACGGATCAAGATTCGGAAGCGCAAGATCCAATGAAATTAGCTATCAAAGAAGCAATAAAACAACAAGAGGCCGCATTAAGCGCTATTTCAGAACAAGTGAAAAATGAGGTTCAACAGATCGCGAATCGTACGGTGGAAAAAATTCGAGAAATGAATCCTGAATTAGCACGAGAGCTTACTCCTCGGGTAACAAATAAAAATTGGGATAGTCTTTTCTCTGTCAGTCTTACCGGAGATGAAAATATTTCAATAAATAAGAGAGGTAGTGGGACACGGCGTTTAGTATTGTTAAATTTCTTCAGAGCCAAAGCGGAAATGGATGCCAAGGGAAAGAAGACGAGCGTTATTTATGCGATAGAGGAACCAGAAACTAGCCAGCACCCAAATAACCAAAAAATGTTGATAGATGCATTTGAAGACTTGGCGAGTCTTGCTGGTTGCCAGGTATTTTTGACAACTCATAATCCCACACTGGCTCGCCGCTTCTCGCATAAATGCCTACGGTATATTTCACAAAGAAATGGCCAGTCAACAATAAGCGATGGTCAAATTCAAGCAACAATAGACGATATAGTGACTTCTCTGGGGGTCTTACCTGATCACAACATAAAAGTATTTTTTGGTGTTGAAGGCCGAAATGATATGACTTTTCTTTTGGCTATTTCCAAAGTGCTTCGAAATGTAGGTGGAGATGTTCCAGATTTGAGTAAGGCCGAAAAGGATGGGTATCTAGTGTTTGTCCCGTTGGGAGGGAGTAATCTAGATCTTTGGGTGTCACGACTCCAAGGATTCAATAGACCAGAATTCTACCTTATGGATAGAGATACCCGTCCTCCGGCAATACCTAAGTATCAAGCCATTGCGGAAGAAATGAGTAGGCGAGAAAAATGCAAAGCATGGACAACAAGTAAGCGGGAATTAGAAAACTACATTCATCATGATGTTATAAAAAGTGAATATCCGCAATATATGGGGACCGGGGACGGGTTTGAAGATGTCCCATTACTTTTTGCCGAAGCAGTGCATAAGGCGAGTGGAAGTGAACAGCTATGGGAAAACATTATTTCCGATCCTGAAAAGTTGGGCAAGAAAGTGTCGAATGCCAAGCGCCGAATATGTACTGAATTTGTGTCAAAGATGACCGTGGAATTACTTACAAAAGTTGACCCAAGCAACGAGATTCAAACATGGCTTGTGGCAATTGGCACAGCCCTGAGAGCAAATTAAACGGATCGGAAAATTATGACAAAAAAACAGAAGCTTGAACTGACGTGGATCGGCAAAGACGAAGAACTAAAACTCGAGCCGAGGATATTGATTGAGGATCCAAAGAAATCTTACGGTGATCCGAAAACCGAAAATATCCTTATTCATGGCGACAATCTTTTAGCGCTCAAAGCATTGGAGCAGGATTTCGTTGGGAAAGTAAAATGCATCTATATTGACCCGCCATACAATACTGGTTCTGCATTTATTCATTATGACGACTCTATTGAACATTCGCTATGGCTAACGTTGATGAGGGCGAGACTTGAATTGCTTTGGAGATTACTTAGCCCTGAAGGATCTTTTTGGATATCGATCGATGATGACGAGATGCCTTATTTACGGGTTCTAATGGATGAGATTGTTGGCCGTGATAAATTTATTGCTCAAAACGTTTGGCAAAAACGCTATTCGCGTGAAAATCGAGAAGCGATTGGAGATGTTCATGAATATGTTCTTGTTTATGCAAAGGAACCAGCGGATTTTAAGGAGCAAAGGAACAAAGTACCTTTGACGGAAGAACAAGCGAAAGTTTATAAAAATACGAACAATGATCCGAAGGGACGATGGCGATCTATTCCAATGACAGCACAGGAAGGCCATGCTACTCCAGATCAATTTTACGAAATAATTACACCTAGTGGAAAAGTGCATAAACCTTCTGAAGGACGTTGTTGGGGACTTTCGAAGAAAACTTTTGAAAAGCTTAGAGCTGAGGGGCGTATTTGGTTTGGAAAAGATGGTAATTCACAGCCCAATGTAATTCGCTATCTTTCAGAAGTTGATGGAGTGGTGCCTTGGACATGGTGGCCAAGCGAAGAAGTTGGACATACCGATGAGGCAAAGAAGGAAATCCATGCACTTTTTGGGAAAGTGGATGCCTTTGATACGCCTAAACCTGAACGTTTACTTCATCGTATTCTCACAATTGCCAGTAATCCCGGGGATTGGGTTCTGGATAGTTTTTTAGGCTCTGGGACAACATCAGCTGTCGCCCATAAACTTGGTCGTAAATATATCGGCATAGAATTAGGTAACCATGCCGTCACGCATTGCTTGCCTCGTCTTAAGAAAGTTGTTGATGGTTCCGATCAAAGCGGCATTTCAAAAGCGGTTGAATGGAAAGGCGGCGGTGGATTCAAGTTCTATAATCTCGCGCCAAGCCTGCTTCGTAAAGATAAATTTGGTAATTGGGTCATCGACGAAAAATACAACGCCAACATGCTGGCCGCGGCAATGTGTAAGCACGAGGGGTTTAAGTTTTCTCCGGACAATGAGATTTATTGGAAACAGGGCAAGTCAACCGAATCGGATTATATTTTTGTGACGACAGCGTTCGTGACCGTTGAGCAATTGGACAAAATTCATTCTGAAATGAAACGCGGCGAGAGTCTTTTAATTTGCGCCAAGTCGTTTGCTCCGCCATGCAAAGAGCGTCATAGTAATATCACCATCAAAAAGATTCCGCAGCTGGTCTTGGGGAAATGCGAATTTGGCAAAAATAATTACGATCTCAATATCATCAACTCTTCGAAAGAAGATGAAGAAATGGAAGACAGCGATATGGGATTGGAAGGTAAAAAATGACTGAAGCAACATTTGAGAAACTTATAAAAGAGCTTGGCAGTCTTCCCGCAGAGACTGAATGGGTTGAGTTTAAAAAGAACCAGGCGCGTCCGGAAGAGATTGGAGAAAATGCTTCCGCATTGGCCAATTCAGCCGCATTGTTAAGGAAACATTGTGGTTATATTGTTTGGGGAATTGAAGATGTCGGCCACGCTATAGCGGGAACAGGCTTTAAGCCGCGAGAGACAAAGATTGGGAATGAAGAGTTGGAGAACTGGCTGCTGCATAATCTTGAGCCGAGGGTTGATATCAAAATTCACGAAGGCAACGTCGGCGGGCAACATGTTGTACTTTTTGAAGTTCAGGCTGCTAATAACCGGCCAGTACGCTTTAAAGACGCTGAATATATACGAGTAGGAACATATACAAAAAAATTTCGCGATTATCCTGAGAAGGAGCGGAATCTTTGGCGGATATTCGACCGGGTTAATTTTGAAGATGGGATTGCGAAGAAAGATGTCAGTTCTGATGATGTTTTGGTGTCGATTGATTATCCGAATTATTTCAGCATGTTAAAAGAGCCATTGCCGGATAATCGTGCAGCCATTCTTCAGCGATTAATTTCCGATAAGATTGTCGTTTCTGCTGTTGGTGATCGCTACGACATTACGAATGTTGGAGCGGTCCTGTTTGCAAAAAATTTGAATGATTTTGAACGTTTGTCGCGCAAAGCATTGCGAGTTATTATTTACCGCAGCAGTAACCGCACGGAAGCGGTAAAAGAGATTCTTTTACCTAAAGGCTATGCGATAGGCTTCGAAGGCGCTATGCGATACATTAACGATCAGTTGCCGCAGAATGAAGAAATAGGCGAGGCTCTGCGCAAAGAAGTCCGAATGTATCCTCAAATAGCGATTAGAGAGCTGGTGGCAAACGCGTTAATTCATCAAGATTTTAATATTACAGGATCCGGACCTACTGTGGAAATTTTCTCTGATCGAATGGAGATAACGAATCCCGGCGTTCCTCTGATTGATACACTGCGGTTTATTGATGAGCCGCCCAGATCTAGAAACGAACGGTTAGCGGCCTTGATGAGACGTATGACTATTTGCGAGGAAAGAGGAAGCGGGATCGATAAAGTTATTTTTCATATTGAGATGTTTCAATTGCCTGCTCCGGATTTCAGGGCTTCCGCGGATAGTACAATAGCGGTGCTTTACGGTTATAGAAAATTTACCCAGATGAAACGTGAAGAAAGGATTCGGGCTTGTTATCAGCATGCCTGCTTGCAATATGTGTCTGGCCAGCACATGACAAACACATCGTTACGTAAACGGCTTGGAATTAAAGATAGTAATTATCCGGCAGCTTCAAAAATTATTAGGGATGCTATTGAATTAAATTTGGTTAAATCTAAATTTGAGAAAGCCGGCTCCAAGAAAGATGCGAGCTATGTGCCTTTTTGGGCTTAAATTACATGTAAGGGGATGTAGCAAATCATAGCCATAGATTTTTCAATAGTTTTATAAGTTGTTATATGTCATATATTTGTGTTAATAACATTGATGGTTTCTATGTAACAATGAGCAGTTTTTCCTTCTTTTTTATTTAGGCAAAAATATGGACTATAAGGCCCAGACGATAAGAAACCGCTTAAGTTTACGTCAGCCTCAAACCGACAGTTTGGAAATATTGGCAAAGCTTGCGGAGGATCTGGAGCTGAAGAAAAATGCCGATGTTTCAGATGCGCTGGCCAAGGTGCGGACGCTCTATCCGACCTGCACGGATTTTGAACGCGATTTCCCTTCCGTCTGTTTCTCTCTTGCCACCGGCGTCGGCAAAACGCGGCTTATGGGAGCATTCATCACTTATTTGTTCGTGACCAAGGGTATCAAAAATTTCTTTGTGCTTGCTCCAAATCTCACGATCTATGACAAATTGATAGATGACCTTTCCAATCCAAACAGTACGAAGTATGTTTTTCGTGGTATCGCTGAATTTGCGGTTACGCCTCCGCGCATCATCACCGGCGACAATTATGAAGAAGTGCGTCAGGGGCAAGGTGTTTTGTTTCCGTCCGTCAATATCAACATTTTTAACATCTCAAAAATTAATTCAGAAGTCCGCGGTGGCCGCGAGCCGCGGATTAAACGGCTTTCGGAATATATCGGCGATTCGTATTTTAACTATTTGGCTCAGTTGCCGGACCTGGTGCTATTGATGGACGAATCGCATCATTATCGGGCGGATGCCGGGTTACGTGCGATTAACGAATTGAAACCTGTTTTAGGTTTGGAGTTAACTGCGACACCAATTGATAGACACGGAGAAAAATTCAAGAACGTCGTTTTTGATTATCCGTTAGCTTTGGCATTGCGTGATGGATTTGTCAAAGAGCCTGCCGTCGCTACCCGTAAAAATTTTAATCCGGATCAATACAAGCATGACCAGAAAGAACTGGATTTGATCAAGCTCGAGGATGGCGTGCGTATTCATGAGGATACCAAAGTTAACCTGGAAATTTACGCGCGTGATACAGGCAACCGTATTGTACGACCGTTCGTTTTGGTCGTGGCTCGGGATACCGATCACGCCAAAGAGATTCGGACGATGGTTGAATCCGACCGATTTTTCGAGGGACGTTATCGCGGCAAGGTTATGGAGATTCACTCCAATCAGCGCGGTGAAGAGAAAGAAGAAAACGTCCAGAAACTTTTGTCATTAGAGAAACCGGAAAATGCGATTGAGATTGTGGTGCATGTCAACATGCTCAAAGAGGGATGGGATGTCACAAACCTTTACACGATTATTCCGCTGCGTGCGGCGAACTCTCAGATTTTGACCGAGCAGACTATCGGACGCGGGTTGCGATTACCGTACGGGAGTCGCACCAGCGTCGGCAAGGTGGACAAGCTGACGATCATTGCGCATGACCGTTTTCAGTCGATTGTGGATGCGGCGAATGATCCGAATTCAATCATCCGCAAGGAGAATATTATTGAGATTGATCCGGCGGCGCTTCCTGCTCAGCAAGAAGTCGTGGTTGCCGCTTCGGTGATTGATGAGGATATTGCAGAAAAACGCAAAGAGATTTCCGGGATAAAAAATGAGGCAGAGCGCCAAAAAGCGACCATCGATATTGAAGCCCGGGAGATTATTTCTGAGACGATCAGCAATCTGGGATCTTCGGTCAGGAATATTAACGACCTTAAAAGCCCCGAAGTACGCAAAATTGCTTTGGAGAAGATGACAGCGCGGATTGACAGCGCTCCTCAACAGGATTTGTTCAAGGCGGATAAACTGGAAGCGATCAAAAAAGAATATGATGAAATGGTTGAGGAGATGATCGACAAGATCATCTCCATTCCGCGTGTTGTGCTCCTGCAGAAAAATGAGGTCAAAGGCGGGTTTCGGAATTTTGAGCTGGATACGGCCGGATTGAACTATCAGCCGGTTTCGGAAGAGATTTTGATCAAAACATTACGCACCAATGTGAATGAGGTTTTGCAAAGCTCCGGTATCGGTGTGGTGCGCGATGTCGCTGAAAATATCATTGTCAACGAGCTGATGAATAACGATGACGTTGATTACGATCGGGAGACTGAACTTTTATATAAGCTGGCAAGACGGGCGATAACCAGGCTCGGCGCCGGTCGCAGCGAGGAGGATTTGCGGAATATTGTTCTTTATCATAAGCGGGAAATTGGCCGGTATATTTACGTCCAGATGCAACCGCATTTCCATTTGGACAGCGCAGAATTTGAAGAACCGAAGATTTATCCTTTCTCAAGAATCGAGCCGCACAATTTATTCAAGTATACGGTTGATGTCATTCATCATTTTGCCGAAACGATTAATCCGGCGCATGCGATTCCTTCGAAGGTCTTTGGAGGATTTAAAAAGGCTTGCCATAATTTGTATAAATTCGATTCCAAAGCTGAGAAAGATTTTGCGTCGATTTTGGAACAAGATCATGATGTATTAAAATGGCTGCGTCCGGCTCAGGCACAATTCTCTATTTACTGGAATCATAATTCTCAAAGATATACGCCGGATTTTGTTGCAGAGTCGAAAGACGCGATTTATATGATCGAGATCAAAGCCGAGAAAGATATTGATGACGCCGAGGTGCTTGAAAAAGCCGAAGCCGGGAGAAAATATTGCGAAGCGGCTTCCGGATATAATCTTCAGAATGGCGGCAAGCGGTGGTTATATGCGCTTATTCCGCATACCGCAGTTGTGGTGAATATGAGTTTTAGAAATTTAACCAAAATGCCGGAAGCTGAGATAAACACTGAAACCTTATTTTTTAGCGATGTCGTTTCTGATGAAAAAATAACACCGGAACAAAGAGAAACTCATGTGAGGATGTGCTCTCTTCAAGCCGCGGCGACTTCATTGGTTGAACAGCGAGTACCGAATGTCATCGGCTGGAAACCTCTGGCGGGAATATTCAAATTAAATAAAGACATGTTTATCGCTCAAGTCATCGGCAAATCGATGGAGCCGGCCATTAAAGACGGCAGCTGGTCTCTGTTCCGTCCGGATCAAGGCGGGTCACGCAACGGCAAGGTCGTATTGGTTGAATCGAGAAGAATCATTGATCCGGAAACACAAATGAGTTTTACAATCAAACGATATCATAGTGAAAAAGAGCATTTCCCCGACGGTACATGGATACATAAGAAAATCACCCTTTCGCCGGATAATAAAAGTTTCGCTGACATCGTCCTGGAGAATGTCAGAGAGGATGAATTTCATGTCGTGGCGGAGTTTGTGAAGATCGTATCCTGATTGCCGATGCACAATTGTTACATTTTCTGTAACATTCCTGCATTTTTATGTGCGGGAGGCGCAACGATCCTTGCCCCTGCGGCAGCGGGAAGAAATATAAGAAGTGCTGCGGGACGTGAAACAAACGCATTAAAAAATTGTCATTGCGAGCCCTGTTTTTTAGGGCGAAGCCTGCCTGCCGGCAGGCATTTTTGAAGGGGACAGGCTGAATGCTTGTTACCGTTGAGGTAACCTGGTGTTAGATTTAAACATAAGCTGATGAAAAGGAGAAGGCAGTATGCTTTACGAACGCATTTTGAACGAATTGGGCCGCCATAAGATCAAATACCTGGTGGTTGGAGGGCTCGCGGTTAACCTGTACGGATACGACCGGATCACGGGCGATCTGGACATTATTTTATTGATGACGGATGTTAATGTGAAGAAGTTTATCAAGGTTGCCGAACAATTTAAATTAAAACCCCGGGTTCCGGTAGCGTTGAAGGATTTTGCCGTGCCCCGGTTGAGAGAAAACTGGATCAAAGAAAAAAACATGAAAGCCTTCACATTGTATAATCCCCGCAATGATGCCGAGCATGTGGATATTATCATTGATCATCCGATCGATTTTCAGAAGGCGTACAAAAAAAGGGAACAGATCAAGTCCGGCGGCATGAATATTTCTTTGATTTCTCTCGCGGATCTGATCAGAATGAAAAAGGCTGCCGGACGTGAGAGGGATAAGGTTGATATCAAGGCTTTAACTTTCATCAAGGAGTTAAAAAATGATCAAGAAAAAGGGTCCTGAATTTAATGAAGAAGAAATACGGGCCTACATGTCCTTTCCGGCCGAGAAAAAATTTCGACATCTCAAGGCAATGAATAGTTTCTTAAGGAAAATTCGGCCGGCTAAAAGTAAAAACATCGCACGGCTTCTTCAGGAAAGAGGATTTTGAGATCAAGGAAGGGAATAAAAATCCGGAAATCAACACAATCCGCCAACTCTTATGCGTATCATTTTTTGCCAAGCGTTAGCCGAGGCCGTTGTTGGTCTTGATTGATACCAATAATCCCACCCAAACTACTTATGAAGTGACGGATGAGATTCCTCGTTATATTGATGTTGCTGTGCCGATTGGAATGAAGGTGAAACCGGTTGAAGGTCTTCCGGTAAAAATTTATCATTTCTCGCTGGAAACATGGAAGCAAGGCATTGAAGAGCATAATCTTGACGGGCATAAGATAAAGATTTTCAGCCTTGCTAAAACAATTGCTGATTGTTTTAAATTTCGTAATCAAATCGGTATTGATACCGCGCGTTGTGCCCTTAAGAACGCGCTCGAGGAAAAAAAGACAAACCATCGTGATGTCATGAAATACGCTTCGATTTGTCGTGTAACAAATATCATGAAACCTGTTGTAGAAGCGCTGATATGAAGAAAGAAATTAAAAATATTGCAGGGTCTGTTCGGGCCAGGCTGAACAATAAAAGAAAAGAATCATGATGATATCTGAGATTCAGAGGACTTAAAACCCTGCACAATTGTTACATTTTCTGTAACATTCCTGCATTTTTATGTGTGGGAGCGACTGCAAGAAACTTACATAAATGAAAACCTTCGTCATCGGCGACATCCACGGCGCGCACAAGGCGCTTGTGCAGTGTTTTGAACGGTCGGGATTTGATTATAACAATGACCGTTTGATCGCGCTCGGCGATGTGTGCGACGGATATCCGGACGTCAAAGAGTGTATTGATGAACTGTTGAAGATCAAACATTGCGAGTTTATCATCGGCAATCATGATCTCTGGACGCTGGATTGGGCTCTGCGCGGCATCAAGGAAGATTTATGGCTGAGCCAGGGCGGTTTGAATACAATCACCTCTTATGACGGAGACATGCCGGCGGCGCACATTGATTTTCTGAAAAAGGCGCATCTCTGGTTTGAATTTGAAAATCAATTGTTTGTTCACGGCGGGTTTGATCCGGACAAGCCGCTGACGAAACAAGATTTACAGACGCTGGTCTGGGATCGGGAATTGATTGAAGACGCCCGGCGCAGAGAGATGAGAGGCGAGCAACATCGCTACACGAAATTTGAAGAAATTTTTCTGGGACACACGACCACGGAGATGTTCGGCTCCGACAGGCCGCTGAAGTTTTGCAACATTTGGGCGCTGGACACCGGCGCGGGCTGGTCGGGGCAGTTGACGATCATGGATGTTCATACAAAACACTATTGGCAGTCGGATTCCGTTAAAGCCTTGTATCCCGGTATGAAGGTCCGTTGAAAAATTGATGACATCCTCCGGCATTTCCAAAAATTTATTTTTATCCATCCTCTCCGCCGGTCTTCTCATCCTCGCCTATCCTCAAACGGACTGGTGGCTTCTGGTGTGGGTGGCGCTGGTGCCGCTGTTGTTCGCGCTCGACGGGAAATCCCTTCGCGCTTCGTTCGGTTACGCTTATCTGACGGGTTTTGTTTTTTTTGCCGCGATGTTTTACTGGTTTATTCATGTTACGTGGGTCGGCGCGTTGTTGCTGATCGCCTATCTGGCGTTGTATTTTGGAGTGTTCGGCGCGGGATATTGGTATTTGAATCGTCTGTTATTGAAACGCGAAAATTCTGTAGGGGCAATTCATGAATTGCCCCTACGATCGATTTGTCTTGCCGCCCTCTGGGTTTCGCTGGAATTCATTCGCGGGCATCTCTTCAGCGGTTTTGATTGGGCCGGGCTTGGGCATTCGCAATATAAAAATTTAGTTCTTATCCAGATCGCGGAGATCACCGGCGTTTCAGGGATTTCGTTTTTAATTGTTTTCGTTAATCTGACGTTGAAAGATATTTTGACAAATTATTTTCGTAAGGGCGGCCCCCTGTGGTCGCCCGGTACTGGGCAGGCACAGGGGCCTGCCCTTACAGGGCTGGCAGTCAACGGGACCGTTTGCGTGGTTTTGTTGCTCCTATTCGTCGGATATGGAATCATTCGACTGCAGCATTTTCAAAAATTGTCCACAGATCAGTGGCGCGTCGCGGTGGTGCAGGCCAATGTTCCGCAGGATCTTAAAGGCGAGATGACCGAATGGCCGGAGAATTTTGACCGCCATGCCAAGTTAACGTTTGAAGCTGCGAAGCAAAATCCTGATCTGATCATCTGGCCGGAGACATCCTTGCCCGGCTACATGTGGGAAACGGATGTCTTTATTAAGGAAATCAGACGCATGGCACAGCAGTTGGGCATTCCGATCCTTGTCGGGGCCGTGACCCAAGAGTACGGGAAATATTTCAATTCCGCGGTGTTGATCTCCGCCGACGGCAGCGCCGGCGGGTCATACGACAAGATTCACCTGGTGCCGTTCGGCGAATATGTTCCGCTGAGAGGATTCTTGCCCAGGACATGGGAATCATGGATTCCCGTCGAGGATTTCTCTTCAGGGAAGAAGTATAAGATTTTTTCTTTGTCGAAAGTGTCATTGCGAGGAGCCGGAGGCGACGCGGCAATCTTTAATGATGAGATTGCTTCGCTCCCTACGGTCGCTCGCAATGACAGCAGGAAAAAAACGCTCGTAATGACACAATCTTTGAAACTCTCCGCGCTCATTTGCTTTGAAGACACGCTGCCGCGTCTGGTGAGCCGTTTCGCCGACGAAGGCGCGCAGGTTTTGGTCAACATCACTAACGACGGCTGGTTCAAAGACACCAAAGCTCCGTTTTTGCATCTGCAGGCGGCGGTGTTTCGCACGGTGGAAAACCGCCGCTGGCTTTTGCGCGCGGCCAACACCGGCGTAAGCTGCGCGATTGATCCGTCGGGCCGCATCACGGATGCCGTCAGCGATTCCTCGGGCAAAGAAACTTTTATCAGCGGATGGAAAATGTTTATCGTCAATCCTCACCAGGAAAAGACTTTTTATATGGCCTGCGGCGATGTTTTCGTCTTTGTCTGTTTCGGTGTTGCCGGGCTATCGCTGGCCGGATTCCGGAGGCACGCATGAAGTCGCTGGCTCGTGCCATCTTGCGTTTTTTGTTGGTTGGTTTGTTCCAGCTGTTTCGCTGGCTGCCGTTTCGCTGGAGTTCGGCTCTGGCCGCGGGGCTGATGGTGTTCGTTTCGTGGTTTTTGAGACGTCATCGCCGCATCGC
>Ga0210019_1004537_pt1 | contig 12009 bp, 14 predicted proteins | sample CryGeyCG2114_020_2_FD_183969 | JGI IMG/M metagenome (GOLD analysis project Ga0210019, IMG submission 183969) | Groundwater microbial communities from aquifer - Crystal Geyser CG11_big_fil_rev_8/21/14_0.20 (SPAdes) (version 2) | ecosystem: Environmental > Aquatic > Deep subsurface > Groundwater ...
CATCGGCATCCTGTTCGTCATCGCAATAATCAGTAAGCTCGTTTCCGGATGGGGCTGCCAGAAGAAGGTTGCTTCCCGATTGGGCGTGGGTATCGGCATGATACCTCGTGGCGAAGTCGGGCTTATCTTCGCCACCATCGGTCTTTCCGGAGGCATCATCAGCGCCGAGTTGTATGGTATCCTGGTCATCGTCATCATGGCGACGACGCTGGTGACGCCGCCCGTACTGCGGCCTGTGCTGCTGGCGCAGGGAAAGAAGGAGGTGTGAACGATGGTGCAAGTGCGTCACTCGTGGCTTACCGATGCTACCGTGGATAGAGGCGAGCTTGGAAGGCGTCTGTATTCTGGCTTGGTGGATCCTCCTGCTCCCTACCGGCAACTGGGGCCTGATACTCCTATTGTCCTGGCGAGACCGATGTTCGGGACCCATGGTGAGACGCACGGCAAGAATGTGCACGCTAGTGCGCATGACCTTGCTCAGGTAATCCTTGATGTCATGGACGGCAGGCAGTTAGCGCACATGGCATTCGATTGGGACTCTGCGATACTGGGCACCTCCCGCATTCTCTGCAAGGCATTTGGTCCTGGGTATTACTTCATGCATAGTTATGGAGGCCAGGGCTGCAATATCCCGGAGATGTATCCTTTTGTGGTGCAAGCCATGGAGGACGCCGCTGTGCGACAGATGGGGCTTCTGCGAGAATCAGGGCGGTATGGGGAGGGTCCCCAAGCGATGCTCATCGTGACGCACCGACCACTCGCTGCGACCTTCGTGCAGGAGTGGACCAAGCGCGTCTATGGCGAGCAGCCTGCGATAACACGCCTGCACATGGGCGAGGCGTACGCGCATCTGCCGGAATCACATTCCTGGGTGAAGCTGCCGGAAGGCAGCCTGGAGTGGCACGCGAGCCGGCCCATGGATCCAGGTGAGCGACGATGAGATGCTCGTCAGGCATACCGGTGATGGATATCTTCGGTTCTGCCAAGCAGGCAGATACCTTGGGCGCAGCCAGACAGCAGGTCGGCGCGCGACCACCCTTGCATGGCCTGGAGTATGTGGCATTGGGTGTGCCTTTCTACGGCTCTGCCGGGGTGTTGGGCCTGCAGGCAGGTGGGGATGCACCGGTCTCTGTCAGTGGTGCGTCACGGGAGGCAGCTATGGCAGCGGTCAAAGACCTGAATACCGTGTCTGATGCATGGCTCGTCGTCAGGACGCGGGCGTGGCCGTCTGCGCTCATGGATATCGACCTGCGGGACGCAGGCCTGGACGTGAGGCTCAAAGTACTGCCCTGGGGTTATGGCGGTAATAAGGAGGGTCTTGGCGCTTCATACAGAGGTCTTCAGCAGGCCATTGAGCAAGTGTATAGCTACTGGGATAGTACTCAGGAATGCCCGGGTGCGCTCATCCTGGCAGCGACGCATGAGGAGCTTCTTGCGGCGCAGCAGTACTTCGTGGACGTGCTTGGTTCAGAGCTGCCAGAGCCGGCGCCAGGCCAGATGTGGATATTCGGCCAGAGCATCGGGATAGGAGCGACTATCCCTTATGTGGATGGCCCGGATGCTGATGCATTCGATGTATGGCGATGAGTGGGTGTGGCGATGAGTGGGCCAAGGGTGCTTATCCATGGTCGCGCCTGCGGGACATGACCTATGAAGCATTCATCTGTATTGCGAAGCATTCCTCTGTATTGCGGTCATTATGCAGGATTCAGATTCATAATGGGGGCGGGTGCAGTTCGCTGTCGGGCTGACCTGCGACCTCGAGATGGTGTTGTGCCGACAAACTCGTGGATCAGTACCGCCATTCAGAATGTCCGAAATGGATGAGCAGGTCAGCGCCCAGTGACCTGGCGTGCAGCGCGAGATCGCACGCGCCGAAATTCGAGCCCAGCCAGATAGTGACATCGCAACCGGTCCTGCTGGTCAGTTCATCAGCGATCTTCTTCGCCCTGGACTTGAGTCCATCAGGCAGTTGGATGACAACGCTCTTGGCCTGTTGCTCTTGGATGGCAGCGACGGCCTTGTCAAGTTCCAGGTCATAGGTCTCATCAGGTGTGTCTGTCATTGCTGATGCGGGGGCAGAGGTGCTCTTCTCAGAATCGGGGAGCACTGTTGGCATGGCCTTGGGGGTGTCAAGCATAGAATCAAAGAAAAGGCAATAGAACATAAATCTTGCCCCTTGAAGGGTCTGAACGCGAGGGGCGGGCCTTGAGGCTCTGCGAACTCGCTTACTCAAGGTCCACGAACAGCTCATCCATCTCGAAGCTAGAGAGCTTCTTCTTGTTAAGCAGACTCATGACGGGCTTGCGCTTCCTTCCGCTGATCTCATCTAGCAAGAACTCGTCTTTTTCGTCAAGCATGGTTCATCTCCTCGTGTCGCGCGCCGCATCTCGGGCACGCGATCGTGTTTTCCTTCACTGTACAGAGCGTGAGGCACAGGCCGCAGAGCACTTCTGTCGGACAGGAGAGCCCGATGGGCTCAGCGTTCCAGTCGATGGTGTTCGCGTCGTGGCTTGGCAGCCGTATCTGGTTGAAATCCATGTCACTCACTTGTAACAACTGGTCAGGAGTAAGTTATATTTAAGGGTTTCGGTAAGTTTCTATTGTAGAGTGGTGACTATAGGTTTTTTGTGACCTAAGGGGGCACAGAACAGGTTCTCAAATGATGTAATGTCCCGTAAGGGTGTTGTGGCGTACAGTCTGATGTGCTCACACTCTTAGCACACAGCGTGACCTGCTCACAGACTCTAGAATTCTATCTAGCGCACTCTTCGCGCTTTCAGCACCTTCGCAGGCCGTTTACTATAGGGCACCCTTCTGAACCTTCGGCACGTGAGGCACGCGATGGTGCGCTTGCCTTGCTTGAGCCTTACGCGGCAATTGACGCCAGGGACCAGATATGTTCTGCACTGCTTGCAGTAGCGCTCCCGCAGCGCGGTGGGAACGCGCACCTTGTACTTCTGCTTGACCTGCAGGGCGAGCGAGACATATCTGTCGCGAAGCTGCATATCCTTTTCTGCCTCCGCCACGCTCAGCAGCGTGACGATGCGCTCGCTGGCGATGTCCTGGGTGCGCTCCTTTCGGCGGGCGAATCGCTTGGCCATGAGCAGCGAGGATTCCAGCTGCCTTTTATATTGTTGCGGCAGAGATAGGGAAAAGAGTGTCTATCCAAGCAATTGGCTCGCAAGGACCACAGTGCAGGATGGATGGGGTGATGGAAGACTGGACCTCATACTGTCTATGTCCCATCCGTAGTCCTGTCCTGGATTTCGTAGCGCATTGGGCAAAATTCTTATATCAGGGCCGCAGATGCGACACCCAGGTGATTGCATGACAACCATGACTAGGACGTATCCGACTCTTGCTGACTGCCCTGTTGACAATGTCAAGGGGAATCCTGTGCTCGTGCGTGTGGATTACAACCTGCCCATGGACGGCGACCGGCTCTTGGAAGGCAATGAAGGAAACCTTCGTATCGAGATGTCATTACCGACACTTGAGCGGCTCATCGAGATGCAACCAAGCAGGCTCGTGCTCATGACCCACTTGGGTGACCCTGATAAGCTCGCAAAGAAAACAGGGCGTCCGCGTGAGGAATTCCTCGCAGCGCTTGACACCGAGAAGGTGGCCCGACGCCTCAGTGAGCTCTGGGGCAAGCCCGTGCAGTTCCATGGTGATATCGCGACGCCAATCACGGGCGAAGGCATCTACTTCCTTCAGAACACACGCTTTGACCCCCGGGAGAAGAAGAACGATCCTGGATACGCGGCTCTGCTCGCTGCGCACGCGCAAGGTGGCATCTTTGTCAATGACGCATTCGGCGCCGCGCATAGGGCGCATGCGTCTAATGCAGGGGTCGTCCCGTTGTTCCAGGGCAGAAGCTACATCGGTCTGCTTATGCAAAGAGAGCTGGAGATGCTCTCACCATTGCTCTTGCCGCCACAGCAGAGCGTCGCGCTCATCGGCGGGCTCAAGATAGCGGACAAGATAGACACCATCACATTCCTGGCAGAGCACTACGGTACTGTCCTGGTCGGTGGCGCTATGGTCTATGCGTTCCTCGCTGCGCAGGAAAAGCCCATCGGTGCCGCGATTGTGCCTCCTGAGGAGCGCGAGAAGGCGCAGGAGCTAATCGGAACCTATGGCCTCAGGGTCGTTGGTATCGATGGCGGCAAGATTGTCCTGCCGACTGATGGAGTGTTCGGCACAGGCAGTGCGAAGGCGCCGCAGTACACCAGGAGCGCGGGCATTGAGACCATTGAAGGCAATGAATACTTCTTCGACATCGGCGAAGAGACACGCAGCCAATACGCGGGCATCATCTTGCCAGCCGAGATGGCGGTCTGGAACGGGCCCATGGGCCTCGTAGAGTATGAACCGTTCCGAGGAGGGACCGACGCCATGGTGCTAGCCATGGCTGCCTGCGAGGGCATTTCTGTCGCAGGTGGCGGCGAGACCACGACAGCCGAACAGCAAGCGGAACTCGAGAAAAAGATACCAAAGGTAGGCACGAAGGGGGGTTTCTCCCATGTCAGCACTGGCGGTGGCGCGACACTGGCCTACCTCACAGGAAAGGAGCTTCCATCACTCGCGGCGTTCGGGCAGCAATAGTTTAGGCGCCAGAGGGGACTGAGCATCCATCCTATGATGCATGCGCGCAGAAGCGTCAGAAATAAGTACGGCTGAGCGTATGAGCTTGATTGTGGTCTACGTCAGCACAATCTTCACGGTGTCATAGCCTGACAACAATTCACCAAGTTCCTTCAGCGTGGCCTGCAGCTCATCATCCAGCTGTTTCTTGGTGATGCCCGCTATCGCCTCTTTCACCTGCGCTATCTGATGCTCGACTTTCTTGAGCGACTCTTGAAGCTCTTGCTGCTTGGCGACGACACCGTTTGCGCTGATGTTCTCCTCCACCTGCTCATAATCTTTGCGCAGCTTCCTGAGTCGCTGCTGTTGCTCCTGCAGCCCTTCCAGGGTCACCTGTGCTATGGCCTGCTGCGCCCTGCGCCTTCGCGCGGGCTTCAGGTCAGTAGTCTCTACATGCTTTGCCGCGGCCGCGATGACGCCCATGATGGCGAGTTTCTCATCCTGTTCGAGTGCTTTGGCCGCATTGTCCAGATACTGCTGCATCCCCCCATCCAGCAGGCTTGGTGCTCGTTTGAGGATGCTCGCTATGGGCGAGAATTCCGTTTGCATCTTTTGCTGCTCGAAACTTAGCATGTTCTGGATGGTCTCTTTCCTGCTCAGCAGGCGCTGGTAGTCAGTGTACGCGTCGCTGGCTTCAATGCCTGAAAGCTCGCCGAGGATGCTATGCTTCTCCCGGGTAAGTGTGCTCCTGCGCTTCTCCAGATGATCTTGCTCCTTGGCAAGTCCTGCCAGCGCCGAGAGTATCTCCTGGGCCTTTGCGGCGAGCTCTCTGGCGCGCCGACCACGCTGGCCTGGCTCTTCGCCCGGAGCGGCAAGTAGTGCCAAATCATGCAACCCTGACTGCACCTGCCTGGTCTCATTGGCCAGGAACTCATTGAGCACCGTGACAGGCTTTTGGTTCTGCTGGCCAAGCTGCTCAAGGGCTTCGCGCAGGTGCGCCTTGAAGTCCTCTATGCCGCCGGGCTCAACCTTCAGCACACTGCTGTGGTCAAGGAACCTGCGGACCTTGTCAAGATAGGCCTTGCGGTTGCCGTCAAGGATCTGCTTGTGCTGCAGGGGTATGTTAGGATTCGGTATGGTCGCGTCCGCCAGTCCATCAAGTCGCGCTGCCACCTCCTCAAGACCGTGGCGCACCTGGGACGCGAAGGTATTGGCCGCTTCAATGGCATCAGTCGATGAACGCTGCGAGAGTTCATCAGCTTCCAGCGTAGCACGCTCAAGAGAGATTGTTCGTTGCGTAGGCGCCTTGCCGGTCAGCCCTTTCACTATGCTTTTGACCCATCGCAGCACCATGGACTTGTGGGGACCATAAAGGATTAAATACCTTTGCCTGAGCAATCGCCTTAGCCGGCCTATTCCTCCACAGGATTACGGGCACTCTTGCTGACTATCCCGATAAGATCCACTATCCTGCTGGAATAGCCGCATTCATTGTCATACCACGCGACAACCTTGACGAAATTGCCGTCCAGCAGCTTGGTGCTCTGTCCGTCGACGATGGTGCTGTTGGTGTTGCCGACGATGTCCGCGGAGACGATGGGATCCTCCGTGTACTCAAGGATGCCTTTGAGCTCTTTCTTGGCGACACAGGAGAACAGGTGGTTGATTTCCTGCAACGAGGAATCCTTGCCAAGCTCTGCCACGAAATAGACCATGCTGCCCACGGGTATCGGGACTCTGAGCGCGGAGCCGTCCATCTTGCCCTGCAGGATGGGGATGACTTCTGCCACTGCCTGCGCCGCGCCGGTCGATGTCGGGATGATGGACAAGGCGGCGTGCCTGGCTCTTCGCAGGTCCTTGTGCGGCGCGTCGACCAGGTTCTGGTCAGCAGTATAGGCGTGCACCGTGGTCATGTACGCCTTGGTGATGCCGAAGTTGTCAGAGAGCACTTTCGCCACAGGAGCGAGGCAGTTGGTCGTGCAGCTCGCATTGCTGATGATGAAATGCTTCTGTGGGTCAAAGAGATGCTCATTGACACCGCGCACGATGGTGATGTCCGGATGCTTGGCCGGAGCGCTGATGATGACTCGCTTGGCGCCGGCTGTGAGATGCTTTGCCGCCCCATCACGATCCCGGAAGATGCCGGTGCTTTCGATGACGACGTCGATGCCCAGTTGCCCCCAGGGCAGGTGCGTCGGATCCTTCTCAGAATACACATGGATCTCCTTACCATCCACGACCAGAGCGTGCTCCTTGGCGGTCACGGTGCCCGGGAACCTGCCATAGACAGAGTCATATTTGAGCAGATGCGCCAGGGTGGAAGCGTCTGTCAGGTCATTTACTGCCACCACATCGACATCAGGCCTGTTGAATCCTGCGCGAAACACGAGTCGTCCTATCCTGCCGAATCCATTGATTGCTACGCGAACCATGAATATCCACCTCTTTTTTTTTGCATGACTGCGCCCTGTTATGGCGCAGTCCTGTCATGCGCTGGCAGGGGATGTCCTGCTCTGCAGCCAGTGCATGCGTGTGCAGGAGAGGCATGTGCTTATATAGCTTTCGTCGGGTGTCCCTGCTCGGGGACAGAAACAAGGAGCTGTTGGTTGGGCCGCTCAGCGGTTGACTCATCCATAGCCCTATGGATGCTTTCTTGCTCCGTTCACCGCTTGTCCTTCTTGTTGGTGCGTTTCCAGGCGACGTACGACCAGGCGACCGAGCCTATGCCTGCTACAAGACCTCCACCGATGAGCAGCCAGATGGCCTGTCGCGGGAACGCGAGTCCGACGAGTGCCAGTATTCCTGCTGCCTTGAACAATGCGGCGCCTTTCTCATGTGTCAGCTTCCAGGCAGCGTCACTAGACAGGCTCCAAGGAGTCCGGATGCCCATGAACCAGTTGCGCGGCACGTCCCGGATGAGCGAGCCTATGCCAAAGAAGAGCAGGGCGAACGCTGGCATGAGCGCGGTGGTGAATACGAATCGATGACCGAGGTTCCACGCCAGGATGAGCGCCTGCATGTAGGCCAGATACCCGGTGATCAGTAAGACAAGCAGCCAGTATTGTCCCTGATACCTGCGCATGTTCTTCTGCAATGGGTCGATGCGGGGTATGACCGCGAACAGCGCTAGCATGACCAGCGCCAGGATGGGCGAGAGCCACGAGCCGAATGCCTTGCCGCTGGCGCCATTGGCAGCGCCTTGTGCGTCCCAGTGCGTATCCATGCGCGAAGGGAGTTGTGGATAGTACCATGCGGTGGCGATGACCATGGCAAGCACGATGAGCAGCGATAATTGCAGATTGCGTTCCATGACAGAAGCAGCAGCGCGAGAAGGTTATGAATGTTGTGGTTGAGCGCAAGGGAAGATGTTGTGGCGCCCGCCATGACTCCTGATGGCGGTGCTGGTCAGGAGTTGCTCAAGAGTCAATGAACAAAAAATATAAACTCGAGACGCTGCCGGAGCAGGATGGCAGGACCAGCAGAAGCGCAGGAGCTTGCATTCGTGCCTGCTGAGCGACTGTGGGATGATGTCACAGTAGACCGTATGTACAGCGCGTCAGAGCCAGATATGGAGGGCATCATCCAGGCGCATCCTCTCCCTATGACAGGTTCTCTGGCATATGTGCAGCAATACTACTTTTCGACTATCGGCACTGGCGGTATGCGATGGGACGCGATGGTATTTCCTCTGGGGGAAGCGGGCTTGGTTGTCGATGAGACGACAGGGCACGACGGGTCGACGCGAAGGAGCATGGCGCTTGACGTGCGCCCCCATGTCAATGCAACGACAGGCCTGACCGAGCAGCTCGCTGTCCACGGGCAAATGAGAGACTCCTGGTATAAGGAGCTCATAGGGTACTGCATAGAGTCCGCGGAAAGTATACCTCTGCGTCCTCATGCTACACGATGGGTGGAGGCCTTTAATGAAGGTACCTTCTCGCGTTCAGGTCCGGACTCCTGGATGGAACATCTCACAGATTATACTGCCTTTGTCTCTGTCGATGAGCCGTTCATACAGGCGATGTTCCGCGATGCCATCGACGACATTACCTTCAGGCAGGACGCGCTGGAGATCGTGATACCGGCAGACTATCTCCCGAAAGAATCAGGGGGGCATAGGACCACGACGGGCAGGGTGCCAAAGACGATGTATCCGCAAGGCATAGGTGGTGTCTACGTGCTCGAGCAGGTCCGTGACGCCCTCGGCCCACTCGCCTGCAGCCTTGGTCTCTCGCATACATGGTACAATGCGAATCTTGATTGGAGCGCCAAGCATCGCGACCAGACCCTGCCTCAGCAATATTTCACCTATGGCGGCTCGAAGGGCACGCCTCAGTTCATGCTGCGCATCGCTCCTGGTTTCAGCAATGTTGTCTGGATACAGCCGCGGCTGTTTGAGAGCAGTCCGGACAGTTACGAGGCAGGAAAGGAGATCCTGCAGCATCTTCCTGCGCACCTCCAGGCGCGTTTTCCAGGCGCATCGTCGAATCTGCCTCCCGCATTGCCTCCTGCATGGTCGTATCAGATATGACATCTCTTGTGACGCTCTTCATCTCCTTCATTGCTTCGCCTCCTTCATCCCTTCTCTTCATCTGGTTTCTTCGCCAGTATCGCCTATTTCCGCAACATTGAAGTACCTGCGCTTCAATGATGCTGCATCATGGCCAAAGTGAAACAAGGCGACGCGACAAGCATCGTCAAGGTGCTTCTGCACGACGCTTCGAGCGGCAAGCTGCTGCTCCTGCAGCCAGGTTCCGACAACCCATGGGAGCTGCCCGGCGGCCGCATCGAGAAGGGCGAAAGCCCTGCACAGGCAGCGGCGCGTGAGCTGCAGGAGGAGACGGGCATCGTCATCCCCGTCGCATCCTTCATTGCTGTCGACAAGGTTCAGGTGCCGGGCATACACGCGATGGTGCTGTACGCGCGGTTGGGGGAGGCATCCTCAGAGACCACGCCTCGCGTCAGGATATCTCCCGAGCATACTGACTACCTTTGGGTATCGGTAGAAAAGACCCCCTCTCTCGATTGCCTCTTCAAGCAGGAGCTGATAGATGTGATAGGCGAGGCAAAGGCCAAGGGATTGCTGCACTGAGCAGTGTCATTGGTCTTGTTTTTCCGATGTGTTTGTTCTATGACCTATGTTCATCACTGAACGGGGAAGAAGTGGAGGGGATGGGGTGCTGGTGGCGCCGCGATATCGCCCATCAGTCTGCCCTGCAACGAGAGCGCAAGACCTGGCGAGATACCTGTCAGCGCTGACACACACCCCTCTGCAAATCGGTGGCTCTCGCCACAGCCCAGCGAGCAGGGGAAATGCGAGAGCACGCAGGCATCGTGTCCCTTCGCGTAGATGTTCATCCACCAGGGAAAGCTCGCCCCGGACGGCACGGCAACAAGTGAGGTGAAATCATTGTCGCATGCAGCCAATTCTTTTTCATGCGCTTGGAAGAACTGACAGCAGCATTCTGGATAGCCAAGCAGCGTTCCAAAGCGCAGTGAGTCGCGAGCAGCCTCAGCGGCCTTGAGCGTGCCAACCGCTGCAGCGTCAGGAGCGCAGTAGAAGAAGCGCAGGGCGCCAGGCCTAGCGCTCATAACGCCCTTGTTGCTGTAGTGTCCTTCTCCTTTCCCGCTTGTCTGGTCAGCGAGCGTGATGCCAAAGTCGCTCACGTCCCAGCAAAGCCCATAGGTCTTTGCGGAGTGCTTCGCATGGTCCAGTTGCTCTGCACGAAGCGCGAAACGCAGGCCTGGCTTTGCGCGGCTTGCGACCAGCAGGAATTCCACTGCGCGGATGCGAGAACCAAAATCCCTTGCGAGCGCCATCCATTGCGCATCAGCAAGCGGAAAACCAGCATGTGCGATCCCTCCAAGACCCGTCCCGCGTGCATCCGCGTCATGGCTGTTGCTCATTTCAACGCCAGGATGATGAGGTAGAGCAGTATCAGCACGATGATGGCGATGAAGAATAAGTCACCTTTTCTTCCCGAAGGCAATACGCGTATGGTATGCATGCTGCGCAAGGAGGAGTCCTTACATAAATACTTGTCGCGTCCAGGCTCTTTAGGAGGATAGTCCATCCCCCATATTTATTAACCCTGCTCATGTTCTGCTGCATATGCAACGCGAGGATGTCACCATCAAGCCCGCTTTTGAGGAGCGCTATCGTGCGCTCTTGGGTGAGCGTTATGAGGAGTTCCTGAAACGCTCCCTGACGTTCCTGCGGCGCAGTGTGCGGATCAACACGCTCAAGGCTCCAAGGTATACTATCCTGCGCCAGCTTGAAGCGCAATTCACTGTGGAACCTGTGGCATGGTGTCCAGACGGCTTTTTTGTCGAGCATGCCGAACGCCGTGACATCGGCAATACCACGCTGCATTCCCTGGGTCTAATCTATGTGCAGGAGGCGGCCAGTATGATTCCCGCCATGGTGCTTGACCCGCAGCCAGGCGAGCGCGTGCTGGACATGTGCGCAAGCCCAGGCAGCAAGACCACGCATATCGCGCAGCTGATGCGCAATCAGGGGACCCTGATAGCGAATGACATACGAGGGGATAGGATAAAATCGCTGGGTCTGAACCTGCAGCGCTGCGGGGTATCCAACATCATCGTGACGCAAGGGCAAGGCCAGTTCATCAAGGGTGAATTTGATCGTATCCTCGTTGACGCGCCATGCTCAGGCACAGGCGCTATCAGAAAGAGTCTTAAGACATTGCTCATCTGGAATCCGACCATGGTCTCTCGTCTCGCAAAGCAGCAGCAGGCGCTGCTCGCCCGCGCGTATGCCATGCTGCGGCCTGGCGGGACGCTGGTGTACAGCACCTGCTCAGTCGAGCCTGAGGAGGACGAAGGTGTGGTGTCGCATCTGCTCAAGTCCACGGACGCGCTACTCGTGCCGATAAAGACCCCTGCAGGCTCGTCAGCAATAATGTCCTTTGGTGAAACAACGTATCATCCAGACGTGAAAGGCTGCTTGCGCCTATGGCCGCAGGACCATAACACGGAAGGATTCTTTGTGGCCAGATTGCGAAAGCCAGACGCATCATAACTGCCCTGCTATCCCCCTGTCATGGCTTTCTATGTGTCATATTTCCTCCGGGGTGATTGCTGCTCGTTTCGATGCAGGCGGAAAATCCTCGGCTGTGAAACAGATAGAAATATAGACAAGCAAGTCCTGCGTGCCCTCATGGACACTATTGCTGTAATGACCATCGCTGACGAGGGCGCAAAGGCGCTCCTGCAGGCGCGCATCATTGACGTGCGCAGGTTCAAGGGTTTTGTGGTTCTGCATGTCACGGACGGGACGGGCAGTATCTCCGCTGTAGTGCGCGGTCTGAAAGCGGATGTGTCGCCCGGTCAGGCAGTGCGACTGGAAGGTACCATCGGCAACAGGGATGGTGTGCTGGAATTGCAGGTGTACAGCTT
>Ga0210019_1004538_pt1 | contig 12009 bp, 11 predicted proteins | sample CryGeyCG2114_020_2_FD_183969 | JGI IMG/M metagenome (GOLD analysis project Ga0210019, IMG submission 183969) | Groundwater microbial communities from aquifer - Crystal Geyser CG11_big_fil_rev_8/21/14_0.20 (SPAdes) (version 2) | ecosystem: Environmental > Aquatic > Deep subsurface > Groundwater ...
GATATTTAAAACTACCCTATTCGTCGTCAGCAACGACGAGTTATGCAAAGCTCTCTTCGTAGAAGGGGGAGCTTCAATGGACCCCTCTTTTTCAAAGAGGGGCTGGGGTGATTTACAACCTCTCATGCAATATGCGGGTTAAACGTCTCTTTCGTTTTGCCGCCTTCATATAATTTTTCTTATCCTTCATCAAAGATCAATACGCCGAGTTTGCCCAAAACCTCTTCCATGACCTTTTTAGGGGCCTTGGCCTTGTGCTTTGCCTGACGAACCTGCCAGTCGACGCTCTTGATTTGATCAACAAGAACACAGCCGCCACCTTCTTTAGGAGGAAGATTGACCGCAAAAGGATAGTTTTTCACTTTTGACGTGATGGGGCAGACAAGGACCAGCCCCGCTTTTTCATTGTAGATTTTCCGGGAAATCACCAAAGCGGGCCGGTGGCCGGCTTGTTCGTGTCCAGCTTGGGGGTTGAAGTCGAGCCAAACAATATGCCCTCGTTCGGGAACATATTTTCTTTTGGCTACCATACTTCTTTCCCCTCTGGCCCACCAAAATCAACTTCCTCGTAAGTATTGTCGGAGGAAATTTCATCTACCAGGGCTTTAAGGGAATATTTCTTGACGGGCTTGACGACCAACTGCCCGCCCTGGACGATAATTTCCACTTTCGCGCCGCTTTTTAGGCCGATCTCCCTGGCGTAACCCTTGGGAATCCTCAGGCCAAGACTGTTTCCCCATGCGCTGATAACCGAATCCATGAATTTCCCCTTTCCAAGGTCAAAATAAGAAGTATATCCATAGTATATACATTGAATCGGCCCTGTCAATGCCTTGGGACAGGCATTATGAGAAAAAGGAAGGGAGGAAATTATTTATCTGTGGTTTACAAAGGCATTCAATAGAAAGATTCTGCAAAATAGATAACGTACAATTTGCCATTCTTTCTTCATGCAATATGCGGGCTAGTGACGGTTGAAGAACTGTTCGAGTTGCGCGCCCATGAACCCGGCAATGGCACCGCCGCTACCAGCGGCGATGATGAGGATATCCTGATCGCCAGTACGGTAACCAAAGAAGGTGCCGATTAAAACTCCCAGGCAGATGATGAGCATATAACGTCGACCGCCGATCCAGCCGACAAAGCCGCCGACCACCAGCCCCAGCGCTCCGGCAATCGCCATGAGAAGAGGACTGTGCATCACCCAGCCCATAGCCAGTCCGGTGGTACCCATCAACGTCATCCCTAAATAAATTTCATTTTTGCCGTGCGATTTGGGCATACTGACCTGGATAGATGGGGTGATTTAAAACCTCTCATACAATTTGCGGGTTCGTACCATGAAAACCATAGTAACAAATTTATTTACCGTCCTGCTTTTTATCTTACCCACCCACCCGGTTGAAGCCTTTCGTGTGGACGGATTAAAAACTCCGCAGAGTTTTATTGTTGACCCGGCCCTCGGGAATTATTTCATATCCAGCACCAACGGCGCTCCGGCGGACCGGGACAATAACGGCTTCATCGTCAAACTTGACGGATCCGGGAAACCTCTACTTTTCATCCGGGGAGGAAGTCCGCAAATTACCCTGAACGCTCCGGGAGGATTGGCCCTTCAAGGCAATAAACTTTATGTCACAGACATCGACTCCTTACGCTGGTTTGATAAAAACAACGGCAGGCCTCTGGGGCATATTGATTTCACCGGCATCGGTGCCAAGCGGTTAAAAGGCCTGGCTTTCGATGATGAGAGCAACCTTTACATTTCTGATGTCCTGGCGAATACCATTTACAAAGTGGACACCGGAAACGACCATAAGGTTTCGGTGTTCAAGAAAGACAACCGTCTGGGAAACCCCAGTGGGATGGTGTATGACCCTGTACGCAACCGGCTTATTGTTGTGACCCGGGCCACGGGTAAAATTTTAGCAGTTGGACCTGATGGAAGGATCACGCCTGTCATTCAAAATACATTTAAAAGTTTATGTGGAGTGGACTGGGACCGGGAAAATAATTTACTGGTCTCTGATATAGCGGAAGGAAAAATCTATAGAGTCGAAAAGTTTTCCCGGACAAAAATCATCCGGGAAAATATTCTGACTCCGGCGGGCATTTCTTTTGACTACGCCCGCAATCTTATTCTCGTGCCATCTTCAAAAGGAAATGTGGCGTTCACTATTCCCCGATGAAAACTAAAGATTTTTAAAAACCTCATCCAGGCTGGCCCTGGCATCACCAAACAGCATGCGCGTGTTCTCTTTGTAGAACAATGGATTCTGCACTCCGGCATAGCCGGTCGCCATACCGCGTTTCAGCACAATAGTTGTTTTACCCTTCCAGCATTCCATAACCGGCATGCCCGCGATCGGGCTGTTGGGATCAGTTTGTGCCGAAGGGTTGACAATATCGTTGGCGCCAATGATGATCGAAACATCCACCTTCGGAAAATCATCATTGATTTCATCCATTTCAAAAACAATGTCGTAAGGCACCTTGGCTTCCGCCAGCAAAACATTCATATGCCCCGGCATGCGCCCGGCAACAGGATGAATGCCAAACCGCACATTTACCTTTTTTGCCCGGAGAGTTTTGGTGATTTCGTAGACAATATGCTGGGCTTGCGCCACGGCCATGCCATAACCCGGAATGATCATGACTTCTTTTGCTTCGAGCAGTAAGCTTGCAACCTCTGGGGCTTCCAGAGCAATGACCTCGCCCTGCTGTTCTTCTCCTGAAGATGCGCCCCCTGATGTCGTGCCAAACCCCCCCGCAATAACCGAAAGGAACTTGCGATTCATGGCGCGACACATGATGTAACTAAGGATAGCGCCACTGCTCCCAACCAGAGCCCCGGTGACAATAAGCAGGTCATTGTTGAGCATAAAACCCGTCGCGGAAGCCGCCCAGCCGGAATAACTGTTGAGCATGGAAACAACAACGGGCATGTCCGCACCACCGATGGCCATGACCATATGAATCCCGAACAGCAATGCGATTCCCGTCATGATCAACAATGGAACCGTGCCGCTACCCGCGGCCGATTGCTCGACAAATTCAACACAGAACCAGATGGATGACAGCAACAAGCCAAGGTTGAGCCAATGCCGGGCCGGCAACAACAACGGGTTCCCGCCAATTTTACCGCTCAGTTTTCCAAATGCGATAACAGAACCTGATAAGGTGATGGCTCCTATCAGGATTCCCAGATAGGTCTCCACATCGTGAATTGTTAATTCGATCCCGCTGAAATGTTGCAACCTTCCGGGATCCATGAAATTGGCGAACCCTACCAATACCGCCGCCAATCCCACAAGACTGTGCAACATCGCAACCAGTTCGGGCATTTGTGTCATCTGCACCCGTTTGGCCAAAATTATGCCGATGGTTGAGCCAATCAGCAGTCCGGCAATCAAAATTCCCAGATTAGCGGTCACACTGGAAATCGTGGCGATCAAGGCCACGGCCATGCCAATCATTCCAAAAAGGTTGCCGCGCCTTGAGGTTTCCTGGTTACTCAAGCCGCCTAACGCCAGAATAAATAAAATAGTTGCCCCGACATAAGAGGCGGTTATGATACCTTCACTCATCTTCCCGCCTCCTATCTACGAAACATTTCGAGCATGCGGCGCGTCACCGCGAATCCGCCTGCAATATTAATGGATGTAATCAGCACCGCAAATCCGGCCACCCACATGATCGCCTTGTCCCCGGAACTGATCTGTAAAAGAGCCCCGATGATAATGATACTGCTGATGGCGTTGGTCACACTCATGAGCGGCGTATGCAAAGCCGCCGTCACATTCCAGATAACCATGTAGCCTACAAAACAGGCCAGCACGAAAACCGTAAAATGCGCCATGAATGATGCCGGCGCAACCGAACCCAGGCCAAGCAAGGCCAGGGCTCCTGCTCCAAAGGTGATAAACGGACCCATCGCCGAGGGTTTTTCTTCCTTGGCCTCTACAGGTTTGGCGGTCTCCACCGGTTTGGCGGGTGCCGCAGAAAGTTTTGGCGCGGGCGGCGGGAAAGTGATCTTGCCATTTTTAACCGCTGTGGCTCCGCGAACCACCTCGTCTTCAAAATCAACTTTAACGTTGCCGTCTTTTTCCTTACACATGTCCGTCAGCAAGTGACGCAAGTTCGTTCCATATAGCTGGCTCGACTGCGATGCCAACCGGCTGGGCAGGTCGGTATAACCGATGATTGAAACTCCGTGCACCTTGATCACTTCTCCCGCTTTGGTCAATTTGCAGTTACCGCCTTGTTCAGCGGCAAGGTCTACAATCACGCTACCGTCTTTCATGGAAGTTACCATGTCTTCCAAAATCAGTTCGGGTGCCGGTTTTCCCGGAATCAACGCTGTGGTGATGATGATATCCACTTCCTTGGCCTGTTCGGCGAAGAGTGCCATTTCCGCTTCAATAAACTCTTTACTCATCACTTTTGCGTAACCGCCTGATCCCGACCCATCTTCCTCAAAGTCGAGTTCCAGGAATTCCGCATCCATGCTCTCAATCTGTTCTTTCACTTCCGGCCGGGTATCGAAGGCTCGTACAATAGCCCCCATACTTTTCGCCGCACCAATGGCGGCAAGACCGGCAACGCCCGCACCGATGACCAGTACCTTCGCAGGAGGAATCTTCCCCGCCGCAGTGATCTGTCCAGTGAAGAATCGACCAAAATGCTGAGCCGCCTCGACCACTGCGCGGTACCCGGCAATGTTGGCCATTGAACTGAGCGCATCCATTTTCTGGGCACGCGATATGCGCGGCACCATGTCCATCGCCAGGGCAGTGACTTTTTTCTCCGCTAGTTTTTTGAGTAAATCGGGGTTTTGCGCCGGCCAAAGAAACGAAATAAGGATCTGGTTCTCTTTGAGCAGGTCCACTTCCTCGGTTTTCAGGTCGGGATTAAGTTCAGGACCACGGACTTTTAAAATAATATCGCTTTCAGTCCAGATCTCTTTGGCACTTTTGACAACGGTCACGCCCGCTTCGACATAAGAAGCATCAGAAAAATGAGCGGCAGAACCGGCACCAGCCTCAATCGCGACTTCAAAACCCAGTTTGATAAGCTGTGTCGCGACTTCCGGAGTGGTGGCCACCCTTTTTTCGCCAGCATGTACTTCTTTTGGGATACCAATCTTCATCGCTTTTATCTCTCATTCAAGAATGGTTTGGGGGAATAATAAAGCGCATAAGACTAACATAAAATCAGAAATTTTTCTAAAAATCTCATGAAAATAGTACAAATTGCCTGAACAAGAAATGGAATGATCGTAGTCCACCATGGTTATCCGACCATATAGGCGAAGCCGGAAAATTAAACGGGCTCAACATTCCTGACCGCTCAAAACCCTCCTGCCGCCCAGTCACGCGGAAAGGAGGGGGTTGTTGTTTAGTCGTCCTGATCGTCAAAGAGATTGGAGGCAAGGCTTTTGCGGGCCGTGCGGGCTTCCTGATCCGCACGTGTGATGCCGCCATCGTAATCGTTGTAGTCGACAAATTGCAGGACCGGTTCCATCTCCGGGTGGAGTTTGAGGTATTGACGAGCCATCATTTGCGCCGTGCGCCGGTATTTGGGGTGACCGGCTTTCTGAGTACGCAGTTCAACAAGATGCCCCAGCTCCCTGAGATTCATGCCCACATTCCAGCGGATGAAGTGGTTGAAAAGGGTAGCGTATTGCGCTTCCTGTTCCATCCCGGCCCGTTTCAGGTCGCGGTGCAGGGATTCCGTGCGCTCAAAACATTCCTGCACTTTCTGTCCCATGCCGATTTCATCAATCTCCTCCGGCACCGAATAACCCAAATCGATCCCCAAGTCCTGCCTTTGCTGGGTGAGCATGCGATGGCGTTGCAGGTCCCGATACTCGGCGAATCCAGCAAGAATATCAAATTGAATGGGATAGCCATATTCCAGTGCCCTGCCGGGGCGATCGCGCTTGCTCTGCCGCGACCCGATATAGGACGCGAAAATTTGTTTTTTGCGTTCTTCAGGCAAGCCTTTCACAATTCCACGAATCTGGCAGGAAGAGTGCCTGACATAGGGAAAAATCATATTAGACAAAAGATTGACCCACTGGTCTTCGGGGCTATCTCCCAGCAATTCCACTTCGGCTGAGGTTTCGATATGGACCGAGGCAAAAAGTTCCTGACACAATTTCCTCATCGCATGATGATTGTCCGCCATATAAGCATTTCGCCCGGCTCGTTTAATGAAAGTGGGAATCTGGGTATTGAGGGCTGTACGAATCGACCCTGCAAGCTCATGCGCTTCGCATAAATCGTGCGACAACAGTTTAGTAATCAAACCGGAGTAAAACCTCCCGTTGCCCACCAACCCGACATTGGCCTGGGTGCAGGCCGGAAGGATACAGCGGATCACATCGCACGCCGCACTGCGAATAGTAAAACTGTAGGCAATGCGATGCGCCTTGATTTCGTTTTCGCCTTCCAGAGAGCTCCGTCCCGCCTTTTGAATCTTGCCATCGCGCTCCACTTCTATCTCAAATGCGTCTTCCGTCAGGCGCTTTCGAAACAAACCCTGCATGGGCTCTACCATTGCGGCATAGGTCTCAAAAAGAAAGTCCATATTCGCCACAAAAGCATTGCCGAGTCCGGACTCCCTGATATTGTCCGGGCACACATAACGCCACCGGCCATTTTTTTTGGCATCGTAGAGAACATAACGGGTCGACTCTTCGATGGGTGACCCCCCTATCCTGCAGTCTTCGATGACTTTTGTCATCAGGTTCGAGATTTCTTCCATGCAAAGGGGAGCGACCGCCAGTTCGGCAACAGATTCATCCCCAAACTTGTTGACCACCCGGTCGATCATCTGGGAACCCTTGACATCATTGGGACTGCCATCCTGATTTAAAAATTCGCGCGCGACCGTTTCCTTGAATCCGGTCGGTGCCCGGCTGTAGCGGGCCAGTGCCCCCCCGATCACCTCAGGGTTCAAGTTCCCCAACGCAAATACATTGGCATCCACATGGGAGAGATAGGGCTTTAACATCTCCCGTTCCCGGTCGGTCAACCCATCGGATCTTTTTGGCTTGTCAGTCATGATTAATTCACGAATTTCATATCAGGGGGGGCAGTCTTGGCACAGCGAAAACCAGTATCGTTGAACCGGACATCGGGCCGGCTCCATCTTCGAAATGCGCTCCTCAAAGAATCGGCATAATTGACCCAGGACCCACCACGGAGGGATTTGAACTCTCCCTTGGACCAGCCCTTGGGATTGCTTTTTGTTCCTTTGGTGTAGTAGGTGCGATCATACCAGTCACCCACCCACTCCCAAACATTGCCCGCCATATCGAACGCCCCATAAACCGAAGCGCCCTCAGGATAACTGCCAACATCTGTCATGGTGTACATGCCCTTCCACTTTCTGTTGAAAGTAGCCCGGCCCTCTGGCGAAGCATTCCCCCATGGGAACCGACTGCCGCTGGGGCCGCGTGCGGCTTTTTCCCATTCCGCTTCTGTAGGCAGACGCTTGCCCCGCCACTTGCAATAGGCCTCCGCATCATACCAGCTTACCTGCGTCACAGGTTGTTTGCGAATGATCGGCGGGAAAGATGCTCCGTCCCACAAGTTTCCTTCCCGGCATGCGTCTGTGGTACACGAATCATCCAAAGCAGGGGGATGCCCGGTGGCTTTTACAAACTCCAGATATTGTTCGTTGGTCACTTCATAGATGTCTATCCAGTAGTTATCCAGCGACACCAGCTTTGCCGGGTACTCATCGGAAAACCACCAGAGCTTACAGGCTTTATCAAACTTACGGCACATTTTAAAGGCCGCCTTGTTTTCTTCAAAATTGGAACCGCGGAGAAACTTGCCTGACCGGATGAAGGCCATGTTTGAAACATCATCGGGATCGGGTCTGGCAACGGAAATTTTGGGCTCCCCAGGATCATCATGAACACCCTCAACAACTTGTTTAGCCAGAACCGACCCTGCAAAAAACAAAAATAAGGTGAAACCCGCCAACGCCCATTTAAGCGGAGAGCCTCCGCTAACAACTTGAAATATCTTTATCATGCCCTCAATCGGCCTCTCGGCCCACTCTTGCGGGAGACAATGGGGCAAAAGCTCATCAAGCCGCCCACCCCTTTTGCCCACCAGAGAGAGCTATTGCTCATCGGACCCACGCCTGATGGAGAAGCGGGCCATTTCTTTGCCATTAATATAGAACAAGGTCAGGCCCAGAATCATATTTACGGTATAGATCCAGGTTAACCTGGAATGGTAGCGGTCAAACTGGATTTGCAGTTTTTGATCGGAAGGGTTTGCCTTCTTAAGCTGATCCATAGCATGCATCTCCGGCCTGAGAACACTTCCGATATACAAAGCCAGGACGACCATGACCGCCAGGACCACCTCGCGAGTGTATTTACGCCTGGTCACAACTTGCGGCTCATAACCGGCGGAACTGTATTTAGCCACGAGAAATTTGATCACCTCGGCCAATACCATAAGCATGATGCAGGTATATATAATATGGACATTAAAAACATCCATGATTTTGTTCATGATAGTGCTGGCCACCAGCGGCTGTTCCTTCAAATTTATTCGCACCATGATTTCTACCAGAATACCGAGCAGAAACATCCCTCCAACCCACAGGCTGAGAGAAAACAGGTAAAACCAGTTAGAAATAAATATTAAACGCTTCATTTCAACCTAATTGGTGTTTATATTTATAAGTTAGGACAACGCTCGTTGCCAGGGTTGGCTCGCCACGGCTAGTGCCCACCGGAAACCCTTTTACGCAGGCCCTTGAAGCTTTCCTTGATTTCCCGTTCTTCTCTTTCCCTGGCATCAATTATTTCCTGACGGTCTCCCCCAAACCAGGTTTTAACAGTGGTTCCGGTCTTCTCCCGATTGACGGTATTGAGAATCGACAAATAAATGACCCCGTAAAAAACAGCGACCGCATAAAGGAGCCATGGAATCAGGGATCGCAGACGCTGTTTTTCTTTTAGTGACCTGTGATCCCACAACCGGTACCATAAAGTTCCCTTTTCATCCTCGGCCATAATCACCCCCCCCCCACTACTAAACGGCCTTTAAATACATAAAGATAACAGAACCAAACCTCTTAAAAACTTGATCATAGCAGAATCCCCCAGATGAAACAACAGGGCAGAAACCCGCAAGCAGGAGACTAACTTTAATCTGGAGAGTAAAAAATTGTCCTAGTCGAACCGCCTACTGCTAATTTACCTCATCCCCGCATGAAATTAATGCTGGCAATAACACACCCTCCCCTGTCGAGGGGTGTGTTATATTTCCTTACTCTAAATCTTTAAAAACAATCGGACTTTCCCTTGATAGAAATTAAACCTGTAGAAAATCTCCAAGCAAGCGTTACTGTCCCCGGCTCGAAAAGCTATACCAACCGGGCGTTGCTGATCGCCGGACTCACCGATGGAGATTGCCGGTTGGAAAAACCCCTGGTGAGCGATGACACCAAATACATGATTCGGGCTCTTAAAGCCTTCGGCATCCCGGTTCAGGAAGAAAGCGAGGCTTTTATCGTTTCCGGAAAAGGAGGGAACCTTTCCGTACCTGATGAAGATATTTTCATTGGCAACGCTGGAACCACCATGCGGTTTCTCACTACCTTTTCGGCTCTGGCACCTGGGAAAATCCGGCTGGATGGCGATGAACGCATGCGTGAGAGGCCTCTGGCAGACCTTTTGGATTGTCTCGCCCAAATGGGGGTACAGGCAATATCAGCCAATGGCAATGGCTGTCCACCGATAGATATATCGGGCGGGGAAGTTCCTGGGGGAGAGATCAAGCTCGCCGGAGACAAAAGCAGTCAATATCTTACATCTATTTTACTTTCGGCTCCTTATTTCAAAAATGATACCTGCGTTCATATTCTGGGAGATCTCACTTCAAAATCTTATGCCGATATCACCCTCGACATTATGAAGACTTTCGGCATCCATGTTGAAAATGAGAGGTATCAGCGTTTCAAAATCAAAGCAGGGGATCGGTATAAAGCCCAGACCTACCGGGTCGAAAGCGATTGGTCGAGCGCCTCCTATTTTCTCGCGGCCGCCGCGGTAACAGGAGGGGAAGTGACCCTCACCGATATCAACCCCGACAGTGCCCAAGGGGACGCGCAGTTCGCCTCGGTACTGGAAAAAATGGGGTGCCGGGTGGAAAAAAAGGCTACCGCTCTGCATATTAAAGGAAACCCTTTGAGGGGAATCACCATCAATATGAATAGCATGCCAGATGCCGTTCAAACCCTGGCCGTGACGGCTCTGTTTGCCAAAGGAGAAACGGTGATTCAAGGGATCGGCAACCTCAGGATCAAGGAAACCGACCGCATCTTTGCACTGGCAACGGAATTAACCCGTCTGGGTGCAGGGGTCGAAGCTGGAGAAGACTGCCTGATCGTGAGACCGGGGAATTATACTGGCGCAGAAATCGAAACTTACAACGACCACCGCATGGCCATGAGCTTCGCGGTAGCCGGATTAAAAATTCCCGGGGTTCGTATCAAGAATCCCGGTTGTGTAGATAAATCGTTTCCGGATTTTTTCCAGCGATTTAAAAATCTTTAACCGGAAAAAAGACACACCGCCCTTACTCCACACCCAAAATATGGTTGAACACGCATACACAAATTCGCTCATCACTGAAAAAAGCCCTTATCTCCTGCAACACGCGCATAACCCGGTTAACTGGCAGTCGTGGGGCGACGAAGCGTTTAAGATCGCCAAAGAAAAAAACCTGCCCATTCTGGTAAGTATCGGCTATGCCACCTGCCACTGGTGCCATGTGATGGAGCGTGAATCTTTTGAAGACCCCGTTCTGGCGGCGGTGCTCAATGAAAGTTTCATCAGCATCAAGGTCGACCGGGAAGAAAGACCGGATGTTGACAGCATCTATATGCAGGCCGTACAGGCTTTGGGTCAGCAGGGAGGGTGGCCGCTCAATGTGTTTTTGACGCCAGACGGCGTCCCTTTTTACGGGGGCACCTATTTCCCGCCCGAACGCCGCTATAATCTGCCCTCTTTTCTTGATGTCCTGCAGTTTCTCATCAATACATGGAAAAACGAGCAAGACAAGATTTCTAAACAAGGCAGAGCCCTGGTCGACTATATCCGCCAATCTTCCACCCGCGAACCAGGCTTGGCCGAACCCTGCGATTTGGGTTTTGAAGGAGAAGATAAAGCCGTCGAGCTATTTGAAAAACATTACGACCGGCTCAACCACGGTTTTCAGTTTCAACAACAGAATAAATTTCCACCTTCGATGGGGCTCTCCCTTTTGCTCCGGCATTACCACCGCACGGGACACGCCAACAGCCTGACGATCACAGAAAACACGCTCAAAGCCATGAAGTTCGGCGGAATTTATGACCAGATCGGCGGCGGACTTTCGCGCTACAGCACGGATTACAAATGGCTGGTGCCGCATTTTGAAAAAATGCTTTATGATAACGCCCTTTTCACCATCGCCTTGATCGAAACCTATCAAGTCTCCGGGAAAAAAGAGTTTGCCGATTTTGCTAACGACCTTTTGCAATACATTGATCGGGATATGACCTCTGCAGAAGGAGCTTTCTTCAGTGCTGAGGACGCCGACAGCGAAGGCGTTGAAGGTAAGTTCTATGTATGGACCCAGGAAGAAATTGAAAAGATACTGGGAAGAAAAACCGCCAGCGTCGCCATCCCTTATTACAACATCACGGCAAACGGAAACTTTGAAGGGAAGAACATATTAAACGTCACCCGGAGCCCAGAGGCCATTGCCAAAGATGTGGGCATGCAGGAAGCCGATGTCATGACTGAACTGAAAACCGCCAGGGACAAATTGCTTGAAGTTCGTAGCCAGCGCATTCGCCCTCTGCTCGACGACAAAATCCTCACTTCCTGGAACGCCCTGATGATCAGTGCCATGGCAAAAACCGGCCGGGTACTGGGCGATGCTGACCGTACACAAAAAGCCGCCCGGGCCATGGAGTTTATTCTCACCC
>Ga0210019_1004541_pt1 | contig 12002 bp, 9 predicted proteins | sample CryGeyCG2114_020_2_FD_183969 | JGI IMG/M metagenome (GOLD analysis project Ga0210019, IMG submission 183969) | Groundwater microbial communities from aquifer - Crystal Geyser CG11_big_fil_rev_8/21/14_0.20 (SPAdes) (version 2) | ecosystem: Environmental > Aquatic > Deep subsurface > Groundwater ...
GATTGACGACGGCAAGTACAGAAGGAACGCCGCAAGGCGGGCCATTATCGCCGTTGTTGTCAAACATTCTTCTCGACGATTTAGACAAGGAATTGGAGAGAAGGAATCACACCTTCTGCCGGTATGCGGATGACTGCAATATTTATGTGCATACGCAAAGAGCGGGAGAGCGGGTGAAAGAATCCATAACGTTATTCTTGAGCAAGAAGCTGAAGTTGAAAGTCAACGAAGCTAAAAGTGCTGTCGAGCATCCATGGAAGAGGAAGTTCTTAGGCTATACGATAACCAATGAGAAAGAACCGAGGCTCAGAGCATCGGTTCAATCCATCGCAAGGTTAAAGGATAAACTGAGAGTCATCTTCAGACGCGGACGTGGGCGCAACATAGGACGGCTCATTAAGGAGGAATTGAATCCCGTGATACGAGGCTGGGGAAATTACTTCAGCCTCAACAGGGTTAAGAGGATTCCGGACGAGCTGGACTCTTGGATACGGCGGAAGTTACGCTGCATCATATGGCGCCAGATGAAGAAGTGGAAAACCAGGATGAAAAGAATGATACAGCTTGGGTTAAGCAAGGCCAGGGCGTATCAATCGGCGATCAACGGACGAGGGCCATGGTGGAACGCCGGGGCGTCGCATATGAACGAAGCGTACCCTATAACCTACTTCAACAAACTTGGATTAGTAGCCTTACAAACAAAACTGACGAACTCTTAAAACCTTTATGAACCGTCGTATACGGAACCGTACGTACGGTGGTGTAAAAGGACGGCAGGGCGACCTGCCTCCTATTTTAATTGATAAAAAAATCTTGACAATCCGAAGGGCCAAACGTATCGTAGGGCAAAAATAAGTTAAGAAATAACGTATTTAGTCCTTCATGAAAGAAGAAATCATTTATCATAATGGCGAGACAATCGTCGAAGTCCGTTCCGACGGCGGGAAGCTTCTTTACAAGAAAACCAGGCGCGGATACGAGATGAAATGTCCGCGCACCAAGCGGATTTGCCTGGTGCCCTATGAACAGATGCTTGTCGATTGTCTGAAATGTCTGGCAGAGGGCGCGGATGACAAGGAACTTTTGGAAAAAGCAGAACAGATCAAACGTATGCTTAAACGATAAAAGGGGACAGGCAGCCTTTTAAAAATTTTAAAGGGCTGCCTGTCCCCTTTTTATTCGTCTGCATCGTTGTACATCGGCGTGTGGAGGCCGTGTTTGTGGACGAGCTTTCCGCCGTAGTGGCCGGTAAGGGTCAGAAAGACCAGCAATCCCGCGTAAATCACGACGAGAAGAGCGGGAAAAAGGTTTTGAAGGACACGCGGGAAACGGCTTTCGAAGCAGAGATAGAAAATAAATATAACGCTGAAGGCCGCGAAACCAACCATGGTTTTTTCAGCCAATTCCGAATGGTCGTTGAGGTCGTGCAAAGCTTCCGAGGTCAATGACCTTTTGGAGATCATTTCCGCGGCGGACTCTCCGGCTTCCAGCGTCACCCAAAGTCCGATGGTGCCGAGGATGACTAGAATCAGAGCGGATGTCAGAAAAGCTTTGCGCCGCGAGGGGATGATAGCGCCGAGGAAAACAAGGACGAACGTCGTCGTCAAAGCGCCAAGCGGAAAATGCACAAGCAGGGGATGGTAAATGCCCAACATCAGAGCCTCCTTTTAAAATATTACCGTCACAATCTTATCTTCCTGATGCGCGAGATCAAGCTAAAACTCAATTAATACCGACAGGACACAGGCTCACCGTCCTTTTTCTTTGCAGCCTGCAGCCTGTAGATTTCATTGCCGTATCTTTTTTCGATGTTACAATGGGATGATTTTTTAGAATTCCCTTAAGACACTTAGACGATTCCGTGGTCCTTGATCCTTTCCAACAGCAAGCCATTGATTATATCAACCAGGGACTTTCCGTTCTGGTGTCAGCTCCGACGGGCGCTGGTAAAACCGTAATTGCCGAGCACGTCATCCGCGACTGCCTGGCGCGGGACGTGAAAGTGATTTACACCGCGCCGATCAAAGCCCTTTCCAACCAGAAATACCGCGATTTTTGCAGTTTTGATTGGAATCGCCCCGACGCTGCGGTCGGGGCTCCGACTTCCGCGAAGCGGAACGTCGGAGTCGGGATCATGACCGGGGATATCACGCTGAATCCGCGCGCGCCGGTTTTGATCATGACCACGGAGATTTTCCGCAACAAAATTCTGGAAGACCGCTCTTCGCTGGATGATTATGCCTGGGCGATTTTTGACGAGATTCATTATCTGGATGATTTCGAGCGCGGAACCGTTTGGGAAGAATCGCTGATTTTTTTGCCGGAGCACATGAAACTGCTGGGACTTTCCGCCACGGTCCCCAACATCGACGAGATCAGGCTTTGGCTGGAATCCATTCACAACAAACCGTTCAAAGTCGTCAAAGAATCCAAGCGTCCTGTGCCGCTTCATTTCTTTTTTCAGTGCCAGGACCGGATTTATAAAACGGCTGACGATCTCATCCGTAATGGTTTTACTTCATCGACGCATCACCGCTACCGCGCCGAGCGCCTGCCGGATTTTGTCCGCACGCATCCGAATCCGCCGTCGCATCTGATTGAGAAATTGCGCGACAAGGATTTGTTGCCGTGCATTTTTTTCGCCTTCAGCCGCCGACGCACCGAAGAGCTGGCCGGCCAGTCGCTGGATTATAATTTTTTGTTAACGAAGGAGACGGAGACCATCACCGGCTTGTTCAATGATTTGTGCGACCGCTTCGACTTGAGAGATGAGCCAAGCGCCGAAGAGGTGAGGCCGCTGATTGAGCGCGGCATCGCTTATCACCACGCGGGAATGCTGCCGACATTGAAAGAAGTGATCGAGCGGATTTTCACCAGCCGCCTGTTGAAAGTGATTTTTACCACCGAGACATTCGCGCTCGGCATCAACATGCCGGCGCGCAGTGTTGTTTTCGACGAGCTGCGCAAATATTACGGCCGTTCCGCCTTTGATGTTTTGCGCACGCGGGATTTTTACCAGATGGCCGGACGCGCCGGCCGCCGCGGCATCGACGACGAAGGTTTTGTCTTTCTGCGCGTCAATCCGTGCGACATCACGCCGGAAGAGTTGAAGAAAATGCTCTTCGGCGAGCCGGAGAAAGTGTGTTCACAGTTCAATGCCTCTTACGCCACGGTGCTGAATTTGTATCAGCATTACGGCGAAAAACTTTACGACGTTTATCCGAAATCGCTCCATTATTTTCAGAAACGCCGCTTTCTGCGCCAGCAGGCCGTGTATTTCCTCGAGGGGAAAGTCAATATTCTCAAGGAACTCGGATACATCAAGGATGAGACGCTGACGACCAAGGGGATTTTCGCCAGCAAGGTTTACGGTTATGAATTGATCCTTTCGGAAATGTTTGATTCGGGATTGCTGGAAAAATTGCCGGGTCCGGAATTGGCGGCCCTCGCCCTGGCCGCGGTGTTCGAACCGCGCAAGGGAACGGCAAAACCGGACTTGCATAAAAAAATCCAGGCGTTGGAAGATTTCACGAACGATATCGTCCGGCGGATTCAGAAATTGGAAAAAGTGATTCGCCTGCCGGATTTGAGCAAGAGGTGCAACTTTCATTTGACTCCGGCGTTGGAAGCGTGGATCCGCCAGCAGGATTTCCATGACATTTTGAAACTCACGCAGGTCGACGAGGGCGAAGTGGTTCGCTATACGCGCATGGCCATCCAGCTTTTGCGTCAGATGATTGAAGGTCCTGTTTCCGATGAGTTCCGGCAGAAAGTTTCCAAAGTCATTGTGCAGATCAATCGCGGCGTGATCGATTCGGAGAAGCAGTTGAGGAGTTAATGCCTCCGGCGCCTGCTAAAGAACAAATTTTGTTGACCGAAATCCGGGATATTTTGAAAGCTAAATAATTTTAGAAAACCCAGCGATATGTTCTTCGCTCAGACAGTCCTCACGCAGCCGCTTTTAATTTGTCAGCGGCTGGTTGTGGGACTCGCTCGGGAACATATCGCCGGGTTTTTTGCCGTCAGCCTTGACAAATTCCGTCGCCATCTTCACAATGGCGCCATGCCGAAAAAATTCCTTTCGTCCCGTTCACAAATATCCTTCAGCGATCAAAGCTTAGAGCAAATTAGCAAAACATCACCGCTGAGCTTTCGCATGCGACCGCAGACGCTGGAGGATTACGTCGGCCAGACGCATATTCTCGGGCCGGGCAAACTTTTGACCCGCGCCATTGAAGCTGACCGCATTTCTTCTCTGATATTATACGGACCGCCGGGCGTCGGCAAAACCACGCTGGCGCATTGCATCAGCAACCGCACGGAAGCGGCGTTCGAACGCGTCAATGCGGTCTCGTCCAACGTCGAGGAATTGCGCAAGATCATTGCGGCGGCGCAGAATCGCCGGATGACATCCAATCGAAAAACCATTCTTTTCATCGACGAAATTCACCGCTTCAATAAAGCCCAGCAGGACACGCTCATGCCGGATGTGGAATCCGGCAACATCGTTTTGATCGGCGCGACCGTGATGAATCCGTTCTTTACGATTGTTGGTCCGCTGTTATCGCGTTCGCTGATTTTTGAACTTCAGTCATTATCGAAAGAAGATATCCTGACGTTGTTGAACCGCGCGGTGAAAGACAAAAATCACGGCCTTGGAGAGTTGAATGTCAAAGTCGAAAGGCAAGCGCTGGAATTTATCGCCGAGGTTTGCGAAGGCGACGCCCGCCGCGCGCTGAACGCGCTGGAAGTCGGCGCGTTGACCACGCCGAAAAATGCGAAAGGCGAAATTGTTTTTGATCTGGCGGTTGCGCAGGAGTCCATCCAGAAGAAGCAGGTCAATTACGACCGCGATGGTGATCAACATTACGACACAGCGTCGGCATTTATCAAATCCATGCGCGGGTCTGATCCCGACGCGGCGATTTACTGGATGGCGAAGATGATTTACGCCGGGGAAGATGCGCGGTTCATCGCGCGAAGGATTGTGATTTGCGCTTCCGAAGATGTGGGTAACGCTGATCCCAGAGCTTTGCTGATTGCCAATGCTGCGCTGCAGGCGTCGGAATTTGTCGGCATGCCGGAAGCACGCATCATTCTGGCGCAAGCGGTTGTTTACATCGCCTGCGCGCCGAAATCCAACGCGTCCTATCTCGCTATTGACAATGCTCTTGATGCTGTTAAAAACAAACGTGTGCAGGAAGTTCCCGTTCATTTGAAAGACGCCAGTTACAAAAGCGCCGAGAAACTCGGCCGCGGCGAAGGTTACAAGTATGCGCACGGCTTTGAAGGTCATTACGTGGATCAGGATTATCTGACGATCAATGAAAAATTTTACGAGCCGACCGATCAGGGATTTGAGAAAGAAATGAAGGAACGGCTCAGAAATTTGAAGAAAGGCGCGTCATGAAAAAACCAAATAAAAAATTTTCCAAATTCAAATTAAGCAGCGATCTTTTTTGAGAGGGAAATCTTATGAAAAGAATTTTACTGTTTATCTTGCCTATTTTAATGATTGTTGCGGCTGCTTTCGTTGCTTTTGGTTTATTGCAGGTTCGTTTGGAAAAACAAAAACTTATGGACGAGTTGAAACGCAAGGCGAAGACTGTCGCGGAGAGCATTGATCTTTCCGCAAAATATGTTCTTCTCAATAACGATTTAAAAGGCGCTCAGCGTTTAGTTGAAAGATTTCAGGCCAGAGAAAGATTGCAAGGATGTGTTATCTACGATAAAGAAGGCCAAATCCTGGCTATTACCGAGAGATTTTCCGATTGGCGTGAAAAAGAAAAGTCGTATATTAAAAATGTTTTAAGCAATAAAATTCCCCGTGCCGAGTTAGAGAATTTTAAAGAATATTCCGTCTACACTTATGTGATCCCTGTTTTAGATGATGACGACAATCCCTTGGGGCTGGTGGAAGTCATTTACGATACCGCTTATGTGTTTGCTTCCCTTACCGAACTTTGGAAGCAAATCAGCGTTACTCTGATTATTCTAGTTTTAGCCATTTTAATCATTGCGTTTTTTGTTCAAAGACAAATATTTACCTTGCCCGTCCAGCGTCTCACGGAATGGTTCACGCATTTCCAAAAAGGTGAAACTGACGAGATGCATTCGATTAAAGATAAAGACGAGTTGGGAAAACTTGCCAACGAGGTGGAGCAGGCGGCTTTGACTCTGCGGGTGGCGCGCAGAGCCATCTCGAAAGAAGCCACTCACCGCATTGAGACAAAAGATCTCTGGACGGAGTCCAGGCTTAAAGACCTTATCCATTCTAAATTAGGCGATAATTCCCTGTTTGTCGTTTCCAACCGTGAGCCGTATATGCACGTTATGGATAAAACGACCGGTAAGCCGGCATGTATGCGTCCCGCAAGCGGTGTCGTTACGGCGATTAATCCTATCCTTTATGCGTGCGGAGGAGTTTGGGTGGCGCATGGCAGTGGCGAGATGGATCGGCAATTTACAAATTCAAAGAATAAATTAGGAGTTCCACCCGAGGATCACCGATATATTCTCAAAAGAGTTTGGCTTAACAAGCAAGAGGAAGAAGGGTATTATTACGGATTTTCCAATGAGGGTTTGTGGCCATTGTGCCATATTACGCATACGAGGCCCACATTCAGAGAAGTGGATTGGCAGATGTATAAAAGTGTTAATCAGAAATTTGCCGATGCCGTTTTAGAGGAGCTTCCTAAAAAAAGTCCGTTTATTTTTATTCAGGATTATCACTTCACTCTGTTGGGAAAGATGATCAAAGAAAAAAGGCCGGATGCCACAGTTGCTCTTTTTTGGCATATTCCATGGCCCAATTGCGAAGTCTTCTCGATTTGTCCTTATCAGCAGGAAATATTAGACGGAATGTTAGGTTGCGATCTGGTTGGATTTCACGTGCAGTATCATTGCAATAATTTTTTGGAGACGGCCAACAGGCTTTTGGAATGCCGCGTAGATTTGGAAAAATCCAGCATTGTCCGTTCCGGACACGAAACGTTGATCAGACCGTTTCCTATCAGTATCGATGGTTATTTCAACAATGACACCCCGGATGATTTGGCTAAAGAGGTCGAGGCTCTTCGCCGTGAACACAATCTTGAAGGTAAAATTGTCGGCGTAGGAGTAGAAAGAATAGATTATACAAAAGGCCTGCTCGAAAGATTTTTGGCGATAGACCGGTTTTTGGAAAAGTATCCGGAGTACAAAAATCAATTTGTTTTTGTTCAGCTTGCCGCTCCCAGCCGTACGCATATTAAGCGCTATCACGATTTTATGGAAGAAATCGATGAATTAGTCAGCAAAGTCAATCGAAAGCATTCCAGCGGGAATTGGAAACCGATCGTGTATTTAAAGAAGTATTTTTCCAGCGATGAGATTAAGCCATATTATGCGTTGGGTGATTTGTGCATCGTCAGTTCTTTGCATGATGGGATGAATCTTGTGGCGAAGGAATATATCGCGGCTAAAAATGATTTGATGGGGACGCTTATTTTGAGCCGTTTTACCGGCGCGGCCAGAGAATTGACGGATGCCGTGCAGATTAACCCTTATTCCACAGAAGAATTCGCCGACAGTATACGGTTTGCCGTGGCGATGCCTGTGGAGGAGAAAAAAAGACGTATGCAAGATATGCGGCGGAACGTTAACGAAAACAATATTTACCGCTGGGCGGCCAGTATTATTGCGGAATTGACTTCTATCAGAAAAGATTAAGAGTTTTATATTTAAGAGGAGGACGTGTTGAGCAAAAAAGCGAATCATTTCTTTAATCATTGGCCTGTCATTAAAGAAACTTTCAAAGACAAAGATATTCTTTTATTTCTGGATTACGACGGGACATTAACGCCTATTGTTGAAAGGCCGGAGTCGGCCGTCCTTTCCACGGAAACGAAAAAAGTTCTAGAGACATTAATCGAACATGAGAGTTTCAAAGTTTTTATAGTCAGCGGCAGGGCTATGGCGGACGTTAAAATGCGAGTCGGCATCAATAACATTGTGTATATAGGCAATCATGGCCTTGAAATCGAAGGAATGGAAATTGATTGCGGAGATTTTTCTTTTCCGCGATTTCGAAAAATTCTGGAATATTTAAAGTGTGAGATCAATCAAGAGCCGGTCTTTTTAAAAGGCGCTTTTGTGGAAGACAAGGGATTGAGTTTAAGCGTGCATTACCGGATGCTTAATTTAAAGGACGAATCCATTTTCAGGATTTTTTTTGAGAGGATCACAAAAGAGTTTGCTTTCAAGAACAAAGTTCGTATTGTCTCGGGCAAAAAGGTTTTCGAAATAAGACCGCCGATGGATTGGGACAAGGGCAAGGCGGTATTACAGCTGCTGAAAACACATGAAGATGCCATCAAGAATCAAAAAGTGGTCGTTGTTTATATCGGAGATGACCAAACCGACGAAGATGCTTTCAAAGTCTTAGACAAAATGGCCGTAACGATTCATGTCGGGGATTCTCAATCAACAGCTGCCGGGTATTTTCTGGAAAGCCCTCGGGAAGTCACGAAGTTTTTAGAGTGTCTTGTCGATTTGAAAGGAAAAAAAGGATGACAACATACCCGTTTGGAGTGATCGGCAACTGTACCAGCGCCGCGCTTATTTCATCCGATTGCAGTATCGAGTGGCTATGTTTGCCGTTCTTTGATTCTCCATCGCTTTTTGCGCGGATTTTAGATCAGAATAAAGGCGGGTATTTTAAGATCACGGCGCAGGATATTGTCACTGTCAAGCAAAACTATATTCAGCACACGGCCATTCTAAAAACTATTTTTGAAACCAGGCACGGTGTTTTTGAGGTCAGTGACTATATGCCGCGGTTTCACATGGAATATGGAGCGACTTATTGTCCTTCGGAAATTCACCGTGATATCCATGTCCTTTCAGGAAATCCGCGCCTTATTGTTGAGCTAAAGCCGCGGCCGAATTATGCCGCAAGTGAAGCTGACCTTACGTCGCATTCCGATTATATTAAAATCACATCCAAACACGGAGGATATAACAGTTTTTATTTGTATACAAATCTCAATCATGGAAAGGTCATTTCCGGAGAGCCGGTTGAATTGAGTGAGTCGTCCTATTTTCTTCTCTCCTATCATGAGAAATTGGAGCCGATTCATTTGAATAAAATTTATGTTGAATACGAAAAGACTAAAAGTTATTGGCTTGATTGGGTCTACCGCACAAAAGTTCCTTCAAAATACCGTGAGGTTGTCATTCGCTCAACAATTACGCTCAAACTTTTGATGTATCAACGGACCGGCGCGGTGATCGCCGCTCCCACGACATCACTGCCTGAAATTATCGGAGGAGAACGTAATTGGGATTACCGCTATTGCTGGATGCGGGATGCCTCGATGATGATCGACCTTTTCGTTCGGTTGGGGCACACAGGATTTGCCGACCGGTATATTAAATTCGTATTAGACCAGATGCTGTTAAAACATGAGAACGCCGCTGTTGTGTATGGGATCAACGGTGAACGGGACCTTCCTGAGAAAACATTGGATCATTTGGATGGTTACGAAGGATCCAAGCCGGTGCGTATCGGGAATGACGCTTATCGACAGAAGCAAAATGATCTTTACGGTGAGTTGATGGAAACGATTTATACTTATCTGGTTTTAAGTTCTAAAGTGACATTTTCCTATATCAACGAGGAGATTTGGACGGTCGTGCGCTCTTTGGTTAATCATGTGCGGGCATCATGGAAAGAGCCCGACAGCGGAATATGGGAGCGGCGAGGAGAACCTCAGCATTATGTTCATTCCAAGATGATGAGCTGGGTGGCGATGGATCGCGCTGGGCGCATCGCGCAGCATTTGGGAAAAATACAATATGCTAAATTGTGTTTTAAAACAGCGTCAGAGATCAAGGATGATATTCTCAAGAAGGGTTGGAGCGATCAATTACAGGCATTTGTCATGCATTATGGTTCTAAGGAAATGGATGCCGCCGTACTGCTGATGCTTCATTACGGATTTCTGCCGCCCAGCGATGAACGGATGATCAGTACTGTTAAGAAAATGTATCAGACCCTTGTCCGCAATCATTTCATGATGCGCTATGTGGCGGAAGATGATTTTGGCGCGCCGCGCAATGCTTTTATTGTTTGTACGTTTTGGATGATTAACGCGCTTTATCTTGTTGGCGAGGAAGCCAAGGCCAAGGAAATGTTTACCCAGGTTGTGCAATGGAGGAATCCTCACGGGCTTTTTTCAGAGGGGATTGAAACAGATACGGGGCGTCTCGTGGGGAATTTTCCTCAAGGGTATTCCCATCTGGCGCTCATTCAAACGGTTTTACTTTTGGAGACGGATTATAATTGGATGGGGCCGCTGATGATGGATGGCAAGACCGGGCCTTACGGTGGTATTTTTCGTTTTGAAAAATGATTTTGATTATAGATGAAAGGGTCAAAACTTGAACAGGAACTGATTCAGGGATACCGGAATGTTGTTCGTGAAGATCAGGAATTGAACCGCGAGTGGGATGTGACGATCACCGACGGAGATTGGTCGTGAATGAGTGTCGCCCATCGCTGAATCTTCCGAATCGTTTTGACAAAATTGTTATCGATCAAGATCCCGAGTTGGAATCTGAACAGCGGCAGTACAAGACCGTATGGGCCGCGCTCAACACGGGTGATTTCGACAAGCCCGGCGAGAAACAGTTGAGTTTATTCTAAATGGAGGCTGACCAATTACGGCCAGTAAAATGGCCTGAACTTTTTGAACTCGTTAATGAGAGAATGATATCGGATGACAGGAAAAATGCTTGAGTATTCATCGGTCCAGACCGGAAAGTATCCCTGGACTTTAAGATTTCCGGCAAGTACGGTCCATCCCTGCTTGACGAGTTCATCCCGCCGCTCTTTATTCCAGACCACCGCCGACCAAATGCTTGTATTGGTTAAAGGCTCTTTCGGCGGATTCTCTTTGAAGAGCGCGTAACCTTCAAGCATCTGGGCGATATTGTCGACGACAGGTCCAAGTTCGATATATTTGTTACTGATGTGAAACATAATCACGCCATCGGGATTGAGTCTTTTTTGATAAAGCCGGGCTGCGTCCAGATTGATCAAGTGCACAGGAATCGTATCTCCGCTGAAGGCGTCAATGATCAGCAGATCGTAGCGTTTATCCGCGTGGCCTGCCAGGGAGACCCGGGCGTCTCCGAAATGATAATTGATTTTTGCAGGGGAATCGGCAAGGAAAGTGAAATATTGATCGGCGATTTTATAGACGAGAGGATCCAGTTCATAAAAATCCAGCGTTTGGTCTTCCCGGGTCAGGGCTGAGACCGTTCCGGCTCCCAATCCGATGGCTCCGATCGACTGGAAATGAAATTGATCCGATGACATCACTTCTCCCAGCGGTGTCTGAAGGCTGTAGTATGAGGTTGGTTTCATTTTATCCTCAGGGGCCAGCATCTGAAATCCGTGAAGGGTCTGATTATTAACTAATCGCAAGGACTCGCCATTGGTAAAGACTTTGTAAATGCCGTAAAAATTACGGTCTTTGTGAATGATGGATTTGAGCGGGTCCATGGTCAAGGGAAGCAAAGGTGAGAAAATCAAGAAACAAATGGCAGTCACCAAAGCTGAGCCTTGACGTTTTTTCATTATCAACAAAGGACTCATCGAAAAGAAAAAGATCATCAGCAGCCCGCGGAAGTCGTACTGACGATATGTTTCAACCCACCAAATCAGCGCCAGGATGAATATTAAAGAAGTCGATATGTTCCGGATCAAGTCCTTCCGTCGGGGAAGACCTGTAGCGGCGGCGATCAGTCCCAGTCCCAGAGGGAACTCCAGATGAACGTTAAAGGCCATGGGAATCAGCCAGGTGACGATGATTCCTCCGATAAAACCTCCGATGGAAATCAGGACATAGAAAAGCGAAAGGCTGGATTCATTAGCGGGTTTGGCGGCGATCAGTCTGTTTTGGCAGTACATGGAGATCAAGAATTGACTCAGGAGAAGAAGAGGGATCATAATGAGA
>Ga0210019_1004544_pt1 | contig 11999 bp, 13 predicted proteins | sample CryGeyCG2114_020_2_FD_183969 | JGI IMG/M metagenome (GOLD analysis project Ga0210019, IMG submission 183969) | Groundwater microbial communities from aquifer - Crystal Geyser CG11_big_fil_rev_8/21/14_0.20 (SPAdes) (version 2) | ecosystem: Environmental > Aquatic > Deep subsurface > Groundwater ...
GTAGTATAAAAAAGGTAGGCCCGGTGCGGAGTGCACGACCATACTATCTTGATTGGGTGAGCGAATATCCAGGCATGATGTATATGCATGTCGGGGGCTCGCCGGACGCGCTCGAAGATATTGATCAGTTTGGGATATTTGATCTCAACGAATTTTATCGTGGGTGGTATTATTGGCGTGACGGGGCGAGATACGCACCACACAATGTCTACACGAGTAGCGTGTTGTGGAGAAAGGCGATGGAGGACTACTCAGACAACAGACTACAGACTACAGACTACAGTCTTGATTCATGGAGGTTTGAGAAATGGGGTCAGTGTGAGGAAAATTGTGTGAACGAGATTTCGACTGTCTTTTCGGGTGAGACATATAGTGCGACATGGGAGTACAATTCTTCGACAGAGCAGTACGAGCGGTTTGAGTTTGGGGAGCCGGTGGTGGATCTGCAGACCGGGGATCAAGTCGTTGCTGACACGTTGATCGTTCAGTATGTCGATACTGAGGTGATTGATGGGGTTGGGAGACTTTCGATGGAGACGATCGGTTCGGGAGATGGGATCCTCTTCCGCAATGGATTCAAGATTGAGGGCGAGTGGCGGAAAGAGTCTCGAGAAGGGCGGACAAAGTTTTATGACTTCGATGGAGTCGATGGAAATGAGATTGCGCTGAAGGCAGGGAAGATTTGGATTGTGGTGATGAATGGAACCGGAAGTGTTTCGTATGAGTAGACCCATGTATGGGGACTTGACAAAAAGCTATATTTTGTATACATGAACATATACATCTAATATGGAGGAAGTATCAAACAGTATAGGATTTGAATGGGATGAGGGAAATATAAGAAAAAACAAATATATTCGTGTCATATCGGCGAGAGACATGAACAAAAAAGAGAAGCAAATATATGAACAAAAAAAAGATTCCTACATTTAAAACAAAGCAGGAAGAGCGAGTATTTTGGGAGAGTCATGATTCTACCGAGTATATTGATTGGTCGAAGGCACAGCCGACGGCGTTTCCAAACCTCAAACCTTCTACAAAAACAATTTCGCTTCGCCTACCGGAAGATCTTTTGATAAATATCAAAATCCAGGCGAATAAGCGTGATGTGCCGTATCAGTCGCTCATGAAAATGCTTTTGAATGACAAAGTAAGGGAATTGAGTGAAGAAAACTAAGAAGGAACTGAACGGACAGCAAAAATACCCACATGTGGGTATTTTTGCTGTCCAACAGGCCCGTTGGGAATGTGCCGGGTTGTTTTACAAGCTCCGGCGGTGCTTGGTAGCTGGCATACTTCCTTACAGGGTGGATCGTTTCTTTATGATCCACCGACGCGCGGTCGGACAGGATTGCGTGAGCGTGGTGATCGTGGTCCACTGGTCGTCTGTGAGATTGCGCTGATGCGTCAGCCCCGCAAGACCGGTCAGCCTTACCACGAACGCTGCCATGCTATTCCCGACCTCGGTTCGCACGATGTCGTGCGTAACATAGCTTTCGTACAAGAGCGAGTGAAACCTCTTCCTCTCTGGGTCGAAGATGAACATCCCGTGCTCGTCGCCATAGATGATGGGATTTGTTTCATCCCACCCTGCGACGTGCCAGATGACCGTATGAAACGGTATGACAACCTCTTCTTCGATGGCTGTCCCATTGGTTAGCCATGGATCAATACGTCGTGGCATATGCTCTCCGTTGTTGCAAGTTCAGGACAAAAAAACCGACCTCTCGGCCAGCTACGCATTATATTTTTTTAAAAACAATACAACGCTCAAGTGGCCGAGAATGGGTCAGATGAGGATGTAGAATATCTATTGTGTGTACAGATGCATTTCATATAGAGAAAGTGTCTCACGGGAGGTAGCTTGTTGTCAAGATGGAGTAGGGGGTTCTTGACTATTTCTAATTTTTTTGTACAATAGGCTGATTAACTATCATTATCTATAAATCATCTAACCATTTTTCTATGAAGTATAGAATATATAAGGGTATTGCTTTTGTTGCTACATTATTCGCATGTGGTATGGGAGCCAGTAGTGCCATGGCCACCACGACACCTGCTATTATCGGAGTCGTGGCAGATACTATCCCAGCACAACATGGCACGCTGAATACAGAAGGGCAAGAACCCGAACGGTCTGGACACTATTCAAGGTATTTGCAGACACCTGGTCTTGGGTAGCCATATCTTACTGCAGAGCATGGCACTGAGCTACTTTTGTGTGGTGTGGCTCACAAGGATAAAGTCAATGCATTTCTCAAGCCGTATGGTGTGGAAGCCATTACCTATCCGACATTTACACCACTTTATTTTTCAGGTGAAACATTTTTGTGTGTAGGTGGCAAGTCGTTTACCGACGCGACCTATGCCGGCGGTAGTGTGATGAGCTATGGTGAGTTTAATGTCGGACTTAGTGCCAGAGTTATTGGCACTCCGGCCGTTGGTCCAAAAGCCGAGGGCGACACATTTTATTTCGATACTATTTTCAATAATCAACAGGCCAAAGCCTACAAAAATAACAATTGGCAGTACGGAGGGGTAATGGGCACGGTCACCGTTACACAGCCCTTTGTTGACGGTGGAACTCCTATCGTCGCCCATCCGGCATCGTTGATTGTGCGAAAACAAGGTGTGTCCGGTGTTTATTTTTTGGCCACCATTGGACAGCCGATTGATTCATGGTACAACGTCGACTTTTTTGCACAAAAAGTCAATAATATGGAGGATGAGAAGAATCAGTATTTTTTGTACGACATCACTCCGGGGAACGTATGGAACAATGGCTTGAAGTTCAACCGTCGTTGGTACAAAAAGGTTTACCGTCAAGATTTTAATCCGGCCGTTGACAGCTACTATGTCAAACCGGGAACCGAGCTGTCGCAAGCTCTCAAGCAGATCGATTGGCAACCAAAGTTCTGGAATAGCTCCCCACATATCGAAGAAGCCTATTACGTGGGCAAGAAGTTGTTCACGCTAGCTCCATAAGGAAAAGGAGATTGATGTTCATTCTCATATTGCTAAAACCAGTAGAATGGAAGCAGTACAAGTTGCTGAAATCTTCTTGAATTGCAACCATGAAGATTTTCAAGATGTTCAAAAATGGATATTCGCCATTTTAGAATCATAGATCATAGAAGTAGACATAGAATCTAGATATCTCAAGATCTGTGATTGTTACTGCGGAGTTTTGTTTGGGATGGCGATGTATACCACCCGGTCATTTTCTGCCAGATCTTTGTAGACGTTGACGCCGGCAGTCGGGAGATATGTGTGAATGAGGGTTTGCATCTCGGAAGATTGCGAAGGGTCGATTTCGAAGAAGCATGTAACCTGTAACCTGTAACCTGTAACAATTTGTTTGAGTTGTTTGAGCAATTCTTCGTAGAGTGCGAGACCGTTCTTTTTTGCGACCAATGCTGATTTTGGTTCGTGTTGGATGGATGGTTCGGAGGTGAATTGTTCATCGGTCAAGTATGGGAGGTTTGCGGTGATGATAAAAGTCGATGGACGACAGATTACAGACGACAGCCATGGTTTGAGCAGATTACCTTGCTTAAATGTGATGTTGACCTCGTGTTTCTTTGCGTTCTTCTTTGCTACTCGTAGTGCTTTTTTTGATATGTCGCTTCCATAAAAGTGGGTCTGTAGTCCGTAGTCTATAGTCTGTTTCGCTATTGAGATCGGAATACACCCGGATCCTGTTCCAACATCAATTAATGTGATCGGTTGACTGTAGTCTGAAGTCTGTAGGCTGTCGAGCGTCAGCGAGACCATCAATTCAGTATCTGGTCTCGGAATGAGTGTGTGCGTGTTTACTTCAAATTCGAGTCCGTAAAATTCTTTTTTTCCTGTGAGATAGGCGAGTGGCACACCGTTCTTTCTTTTTTGTACCAGTCTGCGAATCAACCAATATTCAAATACACCAATACTCAAATCGTCGTGTGCAATCAAAAATTCACGTGGCTTTTTTAGCACATGCGCGAGGATGAGTTTTGCATCAAGATGGTCTATTATGTTTGATGCAGAAGTAAGTAGTTTTTTTATTGTGGAAGAATAGAACACGGATGACACGGATTAAACTGATTTGAACAGATTTGTTTCATGCTACATGCTTCATGTTTTACGCATCCATCGCCTCATTGTCTGCACTCTGTAGCGCGTTGATCACTTTGTCAAGATCACCATCGAGAATCGTCGGGATGTTGTTCCAGCTTTCGTGGATGCGGTGATCTGTGATGCGGTCTTGCGGATAGTTGTACGTACGAATTTTTTCACTGCGGTCGCCAGATCCGATCTGACTGTTTCGTTTTTCGTCTTCTTCTGCTTTTTGCTTTGCATACTCTGCTTCGTAGATACGCGCCCGGAGGACTTTCATGGCTTTGTCTTTGTTTTTTATCTGAGATTTTTCATCTTGGCACTGGGCAACAATGCCAGTTGGAATGTGTGTGAGACGAACAGCAGAATAGGTGGTGTTGACGCTCTGTCCACCGTTTCCTCCAGCACAAAATGTATCGACACGAATATCATTTGAACTGATGTCGATGTCTTTTTCTTCCACTTCTGGAAGCACGGCGACACTCGCGGTGGAGGTATGGATACGTCCTTGTTTTTCTGTCTCCGGTACGCGCTGAACACGGTGGACGCCCATTTCATATTTCATATCGCGATAGACATCAGTACCTTTTATCGTAAAGACGACTTCTTTGTATCCGCTTTGTTCATTTCTGCTTTCGTCGAGTATTTCTATCTTCCATTTTTTTTGTTCGGCATAGCGTGAGTACATACGGAGGAGGTCGCCAGCAAAGAGACTGGCTTCATCACCCCCGGCTCCTGCGCGGATTTCTACAATAACATTTTTTTTATCCATTGGATCTGTTGGACGGATGAGCTTTTTGATCGCTTCTTCGAGCACGTCTTTTTTGGATTCCAAAGACACTAGCTCTTCTCTCGCCATCTGTTTCATGTCACCCTCAGATTCTTCAATCATGGTTTTAGTTTCCGTGATTTGCGTTTCGATTGTCTCAAGCTCCGTGATATGTTCAACCGATTTTTTCAGATCACTATAGGCTTGTGATACCTCTTGCAGTTTTGTACTATCTCCAAGCACAGCCGGATCTTGGAGCTGCTGTTCGAGAGATTGGTATTCGGTTTTGAGGTCAATGTATTTTTGGATCATATGTTTTTGATCTAGGGTAGCTCAGGTCTTTAGACCTGATCGGATGCGTCTTGTTCAGACATAAAGGCCTGAGTTACAAGATACAGGAAACAAAAACAGACCAAAGAGTGGTCTGTTTTTCATTTGTAACAGCTATTTTTCTGTTGCTTCTTCGATTTTTGATTCTTCAACAACAGGAACTTCCTGAGTAACTTCGGTTTTTGTTTCCTTTCCTGCCTTTGTCCCCTTTGAAACCTTTGTTGCTTTTGAAGGAGTGTCTTGCTTTTTTGCAGCCGCGCGTGTTGCTTGCTTTGCTTTTTTCCCTTTTCGTTTTTCTGCTGTTGCCTTGACACGTTCCAATTTTTCTTTGAATTTATCGACACGTCCCGCAGTGTCCACAAATCGTGCTTCTCCTGTAAAGAATGGGTGTGATGCACTGGAAATTTCTACATTGATGATACAATGTGGTACACCATCAATATCTCGCGTCTTGTCAGATGAGAGTGTTGATGTGGTCACAAATTCTGCGCCACTTGTTGTGTCGACAAAGACGACAGGGTTTGTTTGCGGGTGGATATTTGGTTTCATATACTCATTGATTACACTGTTTTTTGGTTATACAGAGATATTGGAAGTGATGATATCTGGTTGGACTGAAACATCCTATCAGTTGTTTCATTCCCACTCTCTCGCGTGTACCGCCTTTATTTTTGGACGTGTAAAATTGTGGCAGGAATATATCACAAAAGGGGGGTATCTGTCAAGATGTCATTGCGATTTTGTCAAGGCAAAGTAGAAATGTCATACTTGGTGGGTTTTGTTGTGCAAGCGAGAGTTGCATCCGTGGTGGTATGTACTGTCTCTAAAAATAACGACCGCTTTTACAGGCGGTCGTATATTTTTGATACGTTTGTAACGTCATACGTTGTTTTCGTCTATGATTTCTTGAACTACATCATCAAAATTATCCTTCAGAAGTACTGGCGCGACGTCCATACTTTTTTTTGTGTACAGTTTCACGAAAAGTATTTACGATGCCCCTAACAAGAATAAAAAAATCTCTTTTGTCCATATCGGTGCTACGTACGACATCTATGCTGAGTACTTCATCTAAATCATCCGGGGGAACTCTCCGGGGTGCTCTTAAGACACACAGCGAAACACGATATGCTTCCCCTCTTTTGGTTTCATTTATTTCTACGTCTTCCATTACAAATTGTCCTTTGGTAAGATTATCAAATGTAGCGTGTGGTGCACCGTCGGTGACCATTTTGGTTTCGATACCTACTTTTTGAAACAAGGCTTGAAGTTCTCTCATCATTTCCTTTCCCTCCTGATATTCCTGTGTTATTTCCACCTCCCTCGATGGATCAAAAGGCTCACCTTGACCCGGTTCTTTAGCTGACATATACTGCTACAGATTAAATAACTTAAATTCTCTTACTCACAGTTTACCCCCCCCACAGCAAAGTCAAGGGAGAGGGGGGTGTGCACAAGTTTTTTCAGTGTATGTCTTACGCTATTCACCGAAAACAAATACCGGTAACGGTTGACAAGAGTCATCTGATTACGATTGGTGAAAAGCTCTATACTGAAAAGTCCAGTTTTATTCGTGAGCTGGTCAACAATGCATACGATGCGGATGCGCGCGAGGTGCGGATAGATATTCAGCCGAGCCGTATTACTATTTCCGACAATGGCAGTGGCATGGACGAAGACGGTCTGCGCCAGTATTTCACCATTGGATCATCGGAAAAGCGATCCCGAGCTACCAGTCCGCGGTTTGCCAGAAAGCGTATTGGTGAATTTGGCATTGGCAAATTTTCCGCACTTTCCGCGTGCAAACGGTTTGAAATAGAGACACAGCGCGGAGAATTTCGCGCGCGACTTGTCTTTGATAAAGCTCGGTGGAGCAGTCACGAAGATTGGCATCTGGATATTGATGTATTGCCACCCGATGTCACGATTGGCAATGGCACCAACATTACATTGCACGACCTGGACACAGCATTCGCGCCCGGCAAAGTGCGGCGGTATTTGGCCGAGCGCACACCGATTCATGCGCCGGATTTTGCCGTGTATATAAATGATGAACGAGTAACCGACGAGATTGTGAGTGGGGCTCAACACGCGGTCCATGTACAGACATCTTGCGGAGACATTGGCGGGGTACTTGTCATCCGTCCTCTTACTTCACGCGTGGATTAGGGAGGGATTGCCGTGTCAGTGAAGGGCGTCCTTATCCGTTATGAATGGTTTGGCTTGGATATGTCGCGTCGTCCGGGAGCACGCCGTATTGCTGGCAGAGTGAACGCGGATTTTTTGCCGGTAACGAGTAGCCGAGACGATTTTCTGCGGGACACGGACGAATTTCGGGTATTTGACAATGCAATGAGAAAAGAAGTGGACAAGCTTTTGATTTCAGTCAAAAAAGAAGGAGATAACAAAGCAAATCTGCAAGCGTCCCGTGTGCTCAAAGATGCCATGCATCTCGTTGGTAATGCCATGCGCCGGAGAAAAGAATTGTTTCCTGCGGCGCAGGTTCCTTTTGGAGAAGCTGATGCTGTTTCTTCAAAACAAGGCTATGATGTGTCGCAAGCCACGTATGTGGATGCAGGTTCTCAACTTGACAGTACGCTGGCAAATCGATTGGGCATTGATAAAAAAAAGAAACAAGCGCGAGGCCGTCCGTCCGCAGTACTTGGCGACAAATCCGTGATTCGTCATTTGCGCGTTGCCAATATGGATGTGGCGGTGAGGATGGAGCATCTGGGCGCGGACGAAGATGAGTCGCTTCGATCAGGCGGAATTATCTTTCTCAATCTTGACCATCCGCTCTACACACTCTATCGGGACAACGATGAACTGCTCAGTCTGCATCTCACCCGCGTTTTGACCAAAGAAATTACCCTAAGCATCGGCGATGTGTCAGCGCCGCAAGCCTTTGCCATACAGTCTGAACTGTTGACCGATGCGTTGAGACGAAAAAGAAAATCAATCTAATGGAAAGGCGATATTTCCACCCTTCCATTGTATATTTTTAGATAAAGCAAGCCAAACGAACAAAAATGAATACCCCCAAAGTACGTTTTTAGGGACAGTAAACTATTTTTTCGTATTTCAACAGCGCTTTAGTTTTTTGACTATCTTTTTTTGTAGACATCGTGTGAGCCTGTATCAAGCAGATTGACGACATTAGGAGCAATATATTCAAAAAGAACTCGATAACCATCTCGAAGTTGGAATGCAAGACACTCTTGGAATTTTCCTTTGAGTGTATGTGTTTTCAGAGACGGATGCTTCGGGTTCTGTATAAAGAGGGCGATTTGTTTGTTGAAGTCGGTTTGGATATGAATGGGCAATTTCTGGTACGATCGTTTAAAATGCGGTGAGAAATTGATTGTCATACTATGCCCGCAAAGCCGCGATCAAGCCTCGTGCAGTTTTGTACGAGGCGTAGTTGCCGAGTGCGTAGTCAAGCCGAGCTGATCCGATAATTTCATCGAGCGTTGTGGCGTCATTGACTCGCACGATATCGTCAGTGGCGATTTCCACCACGATTTTTTTCTCGCGCGGATAACGAGAGAGATAACGCAAAGCAGATAAAGGTACTTGTACCATTGCCTCCTTTGTTTTTTGAGTAGTATTTTTATGGTCCATATAGTTTTTAATGGGGTACTTTCTCTGTGTAGAGAGTACCATACTATTATCAAAAAAGCAAGGGAAAGTATCGCCTTGGCATCTGTCATTATCGTGGAATAGCGAATAACACAGGCATAAAAAAGACACGGAAATAAAATACCGTGTTTTTCTTGAGAATCAACTAAGTAAGACACATACTCCCATCAAGGTTGTGATGTATTAGGTCTCACCTCTTGTTTAATTTTTTCAGATAGCGTAAGCAATTCTTTGTAAGATTGATAAGCGCCAGCTAACAATGTTTCTTTTAGGTCATTTCGATGTTCTATGCACGTAAACTGAGCTTTTAATCCCTCGAGACAGATAATCATTTCTGTTAAAAAACCATATATTTTGTTACGTGGTTTCTCTTTGCTCAAATACTGTTCTGCTGGTTTCGTGCCTGTGGCTACCTCAGGCAATTGCCCGTATTCTTTTGATAATTTGTCTATTTCCTCTTGTGCCATTCTAATTATGTCATCCAATTTTTTTTGCATTTTTTCTGCTTGTTCATTCTCATCATATCTATATTTTGCGTTTTCATAATCTGTATATGCCTGATTAAGTTCTACTTCATATTGATTAATGTATCGTAACGGATTAATGTATTTTTCTTTAAAAGCATCAAAATCGAACGATCCGCTATCTCTTTGTATTATTTCTTCTCCTCCTTGACCCTGTAGTTCATGTATCATATAATACTATAACTTAAATGAGTAATTCTCTTACTCACAGTTTACCCCCCCCCACAGCAAAGTCAAGGGAGAGTGGGTGTGCACAAGTTTTTTCAGTGTATGTCTGAGTTGGCACGGTATAATCTTCTCCTCCATGAAACACACAACTCTCGACATCACCCCTCAATTCACCGAAGCGATCCGGCTCATGGAAGAAACACGCGAGAACGTATTGATCACAGGCAGGGCCGGTACCGGCAAGTCCACGCTGCTCAATTATTTTCGTGATACCACCAAAAAGAACATTGTCGTACTCGCGCCAACCGGGGTGGCGGCCGTGAATGTGCGTGGGCAGACCATCCATTCTTTTTTTGGATTTTTGCCGAGCATTACCCTTGAAAAAGCAAAAAAATTGAACCCGCGCAAAAAAGAGATATACAAAAAACTGGACACCATTGTCATAGACGAGATTTCCATGGTGCGGGCTGACTTGCTCGACTGCGTGGATGTATTTTTGCGTAAATGGGGCAGGACAAAAGGCATGGCGTTTGGCGGGATTCAGATGATTTTTATCGGGGACTTGTACCAATTGCCACCGGTCGTTACCAGCCATGAGAAAAAAGTCTTCACCACGCTCTATGACAGCCCGTACTTTTTTTCCAGCGATGTCATGCGCCAGCGTCAGCAAGCGATATTGACCGAGCCATTTGCATTTTCTTTTGTGGAATTGGAAAAAATTTATCGTCAAAAAGAAGATCATTTTATCGCGTTGCTTAACGCGGTTCGGAATAACACCATCACCGACGAGCAGGTGGATGCTATCAATACTCGCGTGATTTCCTCGTTTCTCCCGCCAAAACATGAGCGGTATATCACCCTCACCACGACCAATGCCATGGCCGATACTGAAAATGCGGATAATTTGGCGCGTCTTTCCGGCAAAGCCTTTCAGTCTCGGGCGCGGATGTTTGGCGACGTGGATAGGCAGATGTTTCCGGCCGATGAACTGCTCTCTCTGAAAAAAGGCGCGCAGGTCATGATGCTAAACAATGATAGTGCCGGCAGATGGATAAACGGCACGATCGGAAATGTGCGTGAGATTGTGCCTCCTGATGACGACGAACCTGCCCGTGTGGTCGTGGAGCTGGAACATGGCGGAGAGGTGACGGTGGGGTCACACCATTGGGATATATACAAATTTTCTTTTGACACTCATGCCAAGCAAATTATCTCTGACACGGTCGGTTCATTTGAACAGTATCCCATGCGGTTGGCGTGGGCCGTTACCATACACAAGGCGCAGGGCAAGACTTTTGACCGAGTCATCGTGGACATGGGTCGGGGCGCGTTTACCACCGGACAGACATACGTGGCATTGTCTCGCTGTACCGGATTTAACGGATTGGTACTCCGTCGTCCGGTAAAAAAATCAGACGTGCGGATTGACTACCATATTGTTCGTTTTGTTACGGGTTTGCATTACCAAAAAGCGGATCTGGATATGCCGGTCGCACACAAGCGTGACCTACTGGAACACGCGCGCGCACACAAACAAAAAGTAAAAATCACCTATCTGAAAGGGGCGGATGTGAAATCCACGCGTGTTATTTCTCCAAAACAAGTAGGAGAGATGGAATATATGGGCAAAACCTATTTGGGTGTGGAGGCATTTTGCCACACACGGCAAGACACGCGGGTGTTTCGGGTGGATCGAATACTTTTGATCGAGGTGGTGGGGGAGTAGGGAAAGTTTTGTTTTATAGAATTGGCTCGTTGGGGCATTGTCTCGTTATTGTATAACATGTAAGATATCCTTATATATGAACCCCGAATCCCCCGAACGCCACTTCGAAGCCACCCTCTTTGAAATGCAAAGACAATACAACCAAACCCGAGACGCTCTCGCCTCTGACGGGTGTTTTGGCAATGTCTTTGATCGACTCAAAGCAGACCCGACCCTAGAAAATCCCTACATCATCACCGGCATAGACGGCAAAGAGTACCCTCTCCCATCATTCACCCACATCAAAGCAGAGATACACAAAAACCAAGAAACAAAAGACTTCTACCTCGAACAATTCCACCGTGGCTTTACCCACCTCCACATCACCCCCTTTGCCCTCTCTATTGATCAACACATGGCTATCCTCAAAGCAACCATCCTCGCTGAATACAAAAAGAACGGAGGACACATCTACAGTGCCACACCAGACATCCTCCACACCACCCTCGCGCAACTTCAAGCCATGCAGGACCAAGAGTTCCCCCTCAATCCGGATGATCCACTCTACCAATGGGATCAATATACCAACGCAGACACGACAGGCGATCTGGTCTACTTTCCCACATCATTTGACAAAACCAACCATGGCGGTAAAACCAAACAACAGATCCTCGATGCGCAAACCACAGCCGGTTCACCTTTCGCAGGCTACCAGGTATCTCTCCTACACCCACATCTGCACATCCCGAGAACAGGAAACACCCCGAAC
>Ga0210019_1004546_pt1 | contig 11998 bp, 10 predicted proteins | sample CryGeyCG2114_020_2_FD_183969 | JGI IMG/M metagenome (GOLD analysis project Ga0210019, IMG submission 183969) | Groundwater microbial communities from aquifer - Crystal Geyser CG11_big_fil_rev_8/21/14_0.20 (SPAdes) (version 2) | ecosystem: Environmental > Aquatic > Deep subsurface > Groundwater ...
GGGCCGCCTCCGGCGACCGGGGGAACCGCCACGGAATCGCGGGGTTCCAGGACCGGAGCATCGGAACCGGGAAGTTGTCCCCGTAGTAATTACGCCGGCCGCGCATGGGCCGCCTCTTTGATCTGACCGGCCAACCGGCGGGCTTCGGAATCCGAGCCGCTCAGCCGCTTCTTCAACCGCTCCCCCAGTTCGGACTCCGCCCGGAGCCCTTCGCCGTTGAGACCGATCTTCCGAGCCACCTCAATCAAAGCCGAGATGATCCGGGTCCGCGGGAACTTCACCCCGGTCGAAAAGAGGGCGTCCTTGCCCAGCTTGTCCAGGTAATCCACCTGCTCCCGATCCAGGAAGGTCACCACGCGATGCACTTCCCGCTTTTCCTCACCCTGTCCCCTGACCATTGTCGTTTCCTCCCGATGTATGAATAAAAAAGGCCTGAAGGCACCTTCCCAGCCCTCAGGCATTGTCTGTTCACCCTTGGCAGCCCGGCTGCCCCCCACTGGGGCCCGCGGCTTTGCGCCCCCGCCTTACGACGGGTTTGCCTTTATCATGGTGCCGAATTGTCCAACTTTCGCTTCCAAGGCAAGGTTGGCATATCGGGTGTCAAATTGTCAAGGGTCAAAGGGAAAATATTCCCCTTTTCAGCTCTGAGCTGATTGAAGGGCCAGGTGGAGCTGGGCCAGCGCCGCGACCGCGGCGGTCTCGCACCGGAGGGTGGTCGGCCCCAGGGAGACCGTCCGAGCCCCCTGAGCCTGAGCCTCCCGGATCTCCTCCGGGCTCCAGTCCCCCTCTGGGCCGATCAGGAGCCAGACCCGCTTGGGGAGGGGCTGAGGCAGGGCCTGTGGGATCCAGCCGGCCGCCCCCTCCACCAGGCAAAGGAGCACCAAATCCGGCTCAGAAAAACGGCCCAGGAGCTCCTTCCAGGGGGTGATCGGGTCGATCCGAGGCAACCGGGGGATGCCGCACTGCTTGGCCGCCTCAATCGCCACCTGCCGGAGCCGCTCCAGCTTCCGGGCCCGCTGGTCGGCTTTCAGCCGGACCACCGTCCGGGCGGTCTGAAGCGGAATGAAGGCGGCCACCCCCATCTGGGCCGCCTGGTCCACCAGCTGTTCCAGCTTGGCGTTGGCGGGGACCGCCGCGACGAGGGTCACTTCACAGGGGGGAGCCGGAACGATCCGGGCGGCGGCCACCTCCAGGGCAACCCCCTTGCGATCGAGAGAACGAACCCGGGCGGCCGCTTCCCGCCCCCGGCCGTCGAAACAGATCAGTTCCGCTCCGGAACGGAGGCGAAGAACATCCCGAAGGTGATGGGCCTCCCGACCGGTGAGATAAATTGCCCCTTCAGCCCAGGATTCAGGCGGGAGATAGGCCCGCAGGTTGGCCCGGCTCAAGAGGCAGGCGGCTGGTCGGGGAACTCCGACTCGGGACGGCTGGATTCCCAGCGGGTCAAGCTGTCCCCGTCGAAGTAAAGCTTCTTGGTCTGAGAGACATAATTGTAGTTGAGCGGAACCCCCGGCAACCGGCCGGTATAGACCCAAATCGTCTTGGCCTCCCCCAACTCGTCGGCGCCATTGGGAACGATCTGGTCCGGCTCCCCCCAGGCGGCCCGAACGGCATCCTGAGAAGTCCCCCGCGGGAAGGGGGTGACATTGGCGAAGTGCTCGAAGGTGTTGCCCGCCCCGCCGCCGCAACCGGCCGCTCCCAAGAAACCGGCCCCCAACAGAAGAACGAAAGCAGTGGCTGATCGTTTCATGGTGCTATTGTAGGGCCTTTCCCCCCAAAAGGAAAGGCCCCCGGAAGTTGCCTTCCGGGGGCCTCCCACAACTCATTCCGGAAAGCGCCCCAGGCGCTTTCCCGGGATAGCTTAGAACTTCACCGAACCGGAAGCCCCAGCCGTCCAGGCGAGATCATCGCCCCGGGTGTTCGTGTTCGACTGGCCACTGTAATAGTCGCCAGGGAGGAACCACCCACCCCACGCGGCCAAGGAAACATCCTCGGTGTAGTTGTAGACCACCTTGGCGTCCAACTCATCGCCGGCGTGCTCATCGCGGCCGGAGATCGGAGCCTCGGCAAAGCGAGCGTGCGTGTAGCGCGCCCAGATCGAGACATCCTCCAGCGGCTGCGCCCCGACATCGAAGTAGAACAGATGCCGGTTCGTCGTGGCCGCCGTGTCGTTGGCGTCAAACGTGGTGTACAGGCTCGGCGTCGAATCCAGGCCCGAGAAGAAGTCCTGGATGTAGGTGTGGAACTGCCCGCGGAACATCGGATCCCAGGCGTCGAAATCATCGCTGGCATCCGCGCCGTTGGAGACAGACTCCGACTCTTCGCCGGAATAATACACCCAGCCGATCCCGGTCGTCGGGGTCCACTTCACATCGGCCCAATGGTACCGGGCGTCGATCGTGGCGCCCCACGCCTCGCGATCCCGCTCCTGCTCGATGGTGGCATCCGCCAGCTCACCGAACTGGAAGGCCCCTTCCCCGCTCAGCACCAAATTCGCGATCGGAGAAGCGGAGGTCCGCAGACCCACCGCGTGGACCTTGTTGGTCTCATAGGTCCGGTTGACGCCCGCGCCGCCCAAATCGGCGTCGGCAGTCGTCACCGTGGCCCCCGCGCGGCCCGACTCTGACTTCTTGAAGAACCAGTACGGCTCGATCTCGGCCTCCCACTGATCCAGCTTGTAGTTGACCAAAGCACCGTACAGATCCTCGTCATCGTCAGCGACGCCGGTCTCGTTGATCTTGGCCCAGACACCCTCGATCGTCAGAGGGGCAAAGTCCAAAATCACCCGGATGGCGTCATAGGAGTTGAAATCACTGAACTCCTGTCCCTGCGTGGTGTGCGGTGAAACACCCGTGGCGAGGGTCCCGAAGGTCCCCTCCGGATCGGCCAGAATCCCGGCGCCGACGATGAAGCCGGTCCCGTACTGCAGATCCTGGCGGCCCGCGATCACCGTCACCGGGGAGTAAAGGAACTCCCGCAGGACGACATAGGCCTGATCCACGCCGATCTGGTTGTCCCCCGCGCCGTTGTTCTCGCCGTCCCAGACCCGCTGGTTGACGAGCTGCACCGTCGCCGAGACATTGTCAGTCAAATCAGCGTCCACCTGCAGGTGAACGGTCGAGAGCAGGAAATTCACCTCGTCGTCGTTGGTGACGGCGTTGGCCCCTGCCCCGAGCCCTCCACCCGGATTGTTGATCTGCTTATTCTTCAGGTCGTAGTTGTGCTGCGACACGCCCTTGAGGTCAATGTCGCCGCTGACCCGAATGTTTTGAACCTCCGCGTAGGCCGTGCCGGAAACCGACACCGCGAACGCCAGAAGTCCCGCATACAGCCATTTACCCATTTTTGATATACCCCTCCTCGTTTTGAGGTGATGGGTTCATCATAACCTACCTTTACGGTAAGCCAGGGGAGCACTGACTAACCAACCGCACGCCCGTGGCCACCTGCACCCGCCTTGGGCGCTTGGGGACAAAATAGGGTGTAAACCAAGTGGTGTCAAGGAGTTTTTTCTTTAAGATGTGCGATATACTTGAAGGAAGAGCTTCGCGCCTGTAGCTCAGGTGGAAAGAGCACCTCACTCCTAAGGAGGGTGTCGGCCGTTCGAATCGGCCCAGGCGCACCACTTATTCGGCGTCGTATTGGAGGAGGGAGAAGGGGGTGACCCCGAACGGCTTGAGGCGCTGCGCCCCTTTCAGGAAGGTCAATTCCACCAAGAAGGCGGCTCCCACCACCTTCCCCTTGAGTGTCTGGATCAGCTCCAGGGAGGCGGCGGCGGTCCCGCCGGTCGCCAGCAGGTCATCCACCAGCAGCACCCGGGTCCCTTCCGGGAAGGCGTCGGCATGCAGCTCAGCGGTCGCCGAGCCATACTCCAGCTTGTAGGAGGCCTTCACGGTGTTCCAGGGAAGCTTCCCCGCCTTGCGGACCGGGGCCAGGCCGGCCTCGAGCAGATAGGCCATCGCCGAGCCCAGGATCAGCCCGCGGGACTCCACCGCCGCCACGGTCTGGACGCCGGCCTTCCGGAACGGCTCCACCAACCGCTCGGTCATCTCCTTAAAGGCGGCCGCATCGGCCCAGAGGGGGGTCAAATCCTTGAAGACAATCCCCGGCTTGGGATAACCGGGCACATCCCGCACCAGCTTCCTGAGATCGGCCAGGGCCATCAAACGGCCTGCTCCTGGGTGGCCAGGAAGGCATGCAGCTTCTTCTCGGCCGACCCCTGGATCTGCCGGACCCGTTCCCGGGTGATCCCCAGCTTCTCGGCAGTCTCCCCCAAGGTCAACCCAATCCCATCCTTGAGCCCATAGCGGAAAGTCAGCACTTCCCGCTCCCGGTCGGTCAGCCGGGTCAGCAAGTCCTGCACCTGCTCCCGGGTCAGGAAATCATCCAGCTCGTTCTTGCCGGAGGCGGCCGCCTGCTTTTGCTCCACGATGTCCATGAACTGGGCGCCGCTCTCCTCATCCCCAACCGGGGCGTACAGGGAGGTCGGCTGCACCAGCATCTCCTCGATCTCATTGATCTTCCGGACCGTCATCCGCATCGACTTGGCCACCTCCCCGGAGGCCGGCTTGCGGCCCATCCGCTGGGTCAGCCGCTCCACCGTCTTGCGGTACTTGGAGATGATGTCCACCATGTAGACCGGGATCCGGACCGTCTTGCCCTGGTTGGCGATCGCCCTCAGCACATACTGCTTGATCCACCAGGCCGCGTAGGTGGAAAAGCGGTACCCCTTGCCGGGATTGAATTTCGTGACCGCCCGCATCAGCCCCAGGTTCCCCTCCTCAATCAGGTCGGAGATCGGAAGCCCCAGGTACCCGTACCGCTTGGCAATGCTGATCACCAGCCGCAGGTTGGAGCGGATCATCTTCAGCCGCGCCTCGGCGTCCCCGGCCCGGACCTTGCGGGCCAACTCCACCTCCTGCTGGGCGGTCAGCAGCGGAATGTCCTTGATGTCCTTCAGGTACAGTTTCAGCGCATCAGGCATTTTCCCTCCTCAGAACCGCTTGGGCCGCCGCCAGACGGGCGATCGGAACCCGGTAGGGGGAGCAGCTGACATAGGAAAGCCCCGCCCGATGACAGAAGTCGATGCTGTCGGGGTCTCCTCCATGCTCCCCGCAAATCCCAAGTTTCAGATCCCGGCGGCGCTTGCGGCCGCCGGCGATCGCCAACTCAATCAACCGGCCCACACCCGGCTGATCGATCGAAGCAAACGGGTTGACCTTCACGATCTCCCGCTCCGCGTAGACCGGCAGGAAGGAGCCGCTGTCGTCCCGGCTCATCCCCAGACCCGTCTGCGTCAGGTCGTTCGTCCCGAAACTGAAGAACTGGGCGGTCTGGGCAATCCCCTCGGCGACCAGGGCCGCCCGGGGGACCTCGATCATCGTCCCGATGAGGTAGGCGATCTTCTGCCCGGTCTTCTTCTGAACCGCCTCGGCCGTCCGGTGGACCACCTCGCTCTGAAGCTGCAGCTCCTTCTCGAAGGCAACCAGAGGAATCATGATCTCCGGGCGAACCCGGACACCGCTCTTCTGCACCTGCGCGGCCGCCTCGAAGATCGCCCGGGCCTGCATCTCGGTGATCTCGGGGTAAACGATCCCCAGCCGGCAGCCGCGGTGCCCGAGCATCGGGTTGGCCTCGTGCAGCTGATGGATGCGGGCCGACAACTTCTCATAAGGCAGGCGCAGCTTGTCGGCCAGGTCCCGGATCTGTTCGCTCTCCTGCGGCAGGAACTCATGCAGCGGCGGATCCAGCGTCCGGATCGTGACCGGCCGGCCCCGCATCGCCTTGAACAGGCCGATGAAGTCCTCCCGCTGGAACGGCAGCAGCTTCTTCAGGGCCGCCGCCCGGGCTTCGGGCGTCTCGGCGACGATCATCTCCCGGACCGCGTCGATCCGGCTGCCGCCAAAAAACATGTGCTCTGTTCTGCAGAGGCCGATCCCCTCGGCGCCGAAGGCGATCGCCGTCTGAGCCTGGTCCGGCTGATCGGCGTTGGTCCGAACGCCGAGCTTGCGGACCTGGTCGGCCCAGCCCATCAGGGAGGCGAACTGCCGGTAGGCCCGGCTCTTCCTGGAATTCAGGTTCTTTTTGACAAGCACCTGGACCACCTCGCTCGGAGCGGTCTGAACCTGGCCCTCAAACACCTCCCCGACGGTCCCGTCGATCGAAAGGAACTCCCCCTCCCGGATCGTCTTCCCCTTGACCCGGACAACCCGGGCCGAATAATCCACATGCAGATCCTGCGCCCCGCAAACGCAGACCTTCCCCATCTGCCGGGCCACGAGGGCCGCGTGGGAACTGACCCCCCCGCGGGCGGTCAGGATCCCCTGCGCGGCGATCATTCCCCGCAGGTCCTCCGGGGTCGTCTCCACCCGGACCAGCAGGACCGGGTCCCCCCGGTGCGCCAGCGCCACCGCGTCCTCGGCGTTGAAGACCACCTTGCCGCTGGCCGCCCCCGGCCCGGCCGGCAGCCCCTTGCAGAGGAGCCGTCCGGCCGCCTCGGCCGCCTTCCGGTCGTTTCGGTCGAAAACCGGCGCCAGCACCGAACTGAGGGAGTCGGCCGGAACCCGCATGAGCGCGGTCTTCCGGTCGATCAGCTTCTCGCCGACCATCTCCACCGCGATCCGGACCGCCGCCAGCCCCGTCCGTTTCCCATTGCGGGTCTGCAGCATGTAGACGCGGTTGTCCTCGATCGTGAACTCGAAGTCCTGCATGTCCCGGAAATGCTTCTCCAGCGTGCGCCGGATCTGCTCCAGCTCGGCGTGCGCCTTGGGCATCTCCTTCTTGAGCTCCTGCAGCGGCCGGGGCGTCCGGATGCCGGCGACGACATCCTCCCCCTGCGCGTTGATCAGGTACTCGCCGTAGAAGACCTTCTCGCCGCTGGCCGGGTCCCGGGTGAAGGCGACGCCGGTGCCGGAGGTGTTGCCGAGGTTCCCGAAGACCATCGTCTGCACATTGACCGCGGTCCCCCACTCGTGCGGAATCTTGTACTTGCGCCGGTAGACGATCGCCCGGTCGTTGTTCCAGGAGTTGAAGACCGCCTCGATCGCCCCCCACATCTGGGTGACCGGGTCCTGCGGGAAGGCCCGGCCGGCATGCCGCTGGATCAGCTGCTTGTAGCGGCGGATCAGCTCCTGCAGGTTGCCCGGCGTCAGATCGCTGTCCCGCTCCACGCCGACCTCCCGCTTGAGCCCCTCGAGCACCTCCTCAAACGGTTCGTGGGCGTCCTTCCCATTCGCCTGCACCCCCATGACGACATCGCCATACATCTGCACGAAGCGGCGGTAGCTGTCCCAGGCGAAACGGGGGGAACCGGAGCGGCGGGCCAGCACCTCGACGGTCTTGTCGTTGAGCCCGAGATTCAGGATCGTGTCCATCATGCCGGGCATCGATTCCCGGGCGCCGGAGCGGACGGAAACCAACAGGGGGTTCGCCGCGTCGCCGAACCGCTTGCCGGTCAGCTTCTGCAGGCGGGTGACCGCCCGGTCCGCTTCCCCCTTGAGCCCGGCCGGCAGCCGGCGCTTGTTCGCGTAGTAGCCGGTGCAGACCTCGGTGGTGATCGTGAAGCCCGGCGGCACCGGCAGCCCGATCCGGGTCATCTCCGCCAGGTTCGCCCCCTTGCCGCCCAGGAGCGTCTTCAGCTTGGCGTTGCCGTCCGCCCGGCCGGCCCCAAAGAAGTACACCTGCTTCTTCCTGCTTGAGCTCATTCCTTCCCCTTCGCGTTGACCGCCGGCGCGACACCCGAGAGGGGCAGCTTCGAAAGATCGGCGAACCCCCGGGCGACCGGCCCATAGATGTCCCGCAGCATCGCCAGACGATTACGCCGCAGCTCGACATCCTCATCCATCACAAAGACATTCTCGAAAAAGGCATGCACCGCCGGATACAGGGTCCCGTAAACCCGCACCGCGCCAGCGTAATCCCGGGCGTTGAGGGCCCCATTCAGCTGGGGCGACAACCGCTGCCACTCGGTCCAGAGGGCCTTCTCCTCCGCCCCTCGGAAACAGGCCGCGTCCACCGCCCCGGGCAGCGGCTCCTTCCCCAAACCCTGAGTGATCCGGCCCGACCGCTCGGCCACCTTGGCCGCCTGCTCCAGCAGCTGCCGTTCCTTCGCCGGGCCGTTCCAGAGACCGGCCAGAACCCGCAGGCGAAGGGCCGCCCCGGCCAGGTCGGAGCCGTCGGCCGCCAGGACCGCCTCGATCATCGGGCGGGCCGCCGGCCCGTATTCCATCGCCATCAGCCACTCAAACCGCTCCCGCATAAAGGCAGTCAGGGAACGCAGAAGCGCCGGCTCGACGGAAAAACCGGGATACGATTGTATCCCCGTCTCAAAGAGGGTGTCAATCGAGACCCCGTGGAAGGCAATCCCACCGGGATTCGACAGAAGAATCCGGACCGCCCCGAGCGCCTGCCGCCGCAGGGCATAGGGATCAAGCGAACCGGTGGGCTTGAGCCCCGCGGCGAAGAATCCGGCCAGCATGTCCAACCGATCCGCCAGCCCGATCACCGCCGCCAGCGCTCCGGACGGGAGCGGATCAGACTGGGAACGGGGAGCATACTGCTGGGCGATCGTCTCGACCACCTCGGCCGGCTCCCCGGAGGCGGCCGCGTAGCAGCCGCCGACCACCCCCTGCAGGGAGGGGAACTCCCGCACCATCTGGGTCACAAGGTCCGCCTTCAACAGCCGGACCGCCCGGGGAATGCTCCGGGCGACCGGCTCCGGCAGGTGGGCCGCCGCGGCAATCGTTTCCGCCAGCTTCTGGATCCGGGGAAGCCGGTCGGCGACCGACCCCAGCTTCTCGTGAAAGACCACCTGGGCGAGGGCCGGCACCCGCCCCTCCAGCGGCAGGCGGGTATCGTCCCGGTAAAAGAAACGGGCGTCCACGAAACGGGCCTCGAGAATCCGCTCGGTGTTGGCCAGGACCCGCTTCGGATCGCTCCCCTTCCCCTCCAGCACCGCCAGGAAATTCGGCTGCAGCCGCCCGCTCCGGCCCCGGACGCCGAACAGCTTCAGGTGCTTGGCCATCGCCGTCTCCAGCACCTCGGCCGGCAGTTCCAGGAACTTCGGGTCGAAGCGGCCGATCGCCACCTCCGGCGCCTCGGCGAGAAAACTGATCGTCGTCAACAACTCTTCGGTCATTTCCCGGCCCGCCCCCGCCAACCGGCCGCCGGCCTGCCGGGCTGCCTGCTCCAGCCGCTTCTTCAACGCCGACCGCTTCGGCCACACCGACTCGATCCGGCGAGTCGTCCCGTCGGGAAGCCGCTGAAGCGACGCCCCCTGCTCCAGATGGACCCCCAACGCCTCCATCTTTTCAAAGTAAGCGGCCGCCTCCGGAACAAAAAGGGCCGTCCCTCCCGAGCGCCGGGTCCCGCGGGTGGTCCGCTCGGCCCGCAGCATCCCCAACCGGCAGGGGACCGGCTGCTTCCCGTACAGCGCCAGCAGCCACCGGATCGGCCGGGCAAAACGGATCCCGGAAGCGTCCCACCGCATCGTCTTGGGGGCCGGCAGGTCGGACAGGATCTTCGGCACCGCCTCGAACAGCTGTTGGGAAGCGGTCCGCTGCTTCTCGGCGATCAAGACCTCCTCCTTCCCCAGCACCTTCCGCTTGAGGCGCCCGAGCACCACCCCCTGCCGGCGGGCGAAGGCGGTCGCCGCGGCGGTCGGCCGACCGTCGGCATCGAAGGCGATCCGAACCGGCGGACCCTTCTCCTCGATCCGGACCACCGGCGCAACCCCCTCGACCCGCAGGACGAGGCGGCGCGGGGTCCCATAGACCGTCAGCCGTTTCCAATCCAGACTCAGTCCGTCGAAGACCTGCGCGGCGATCGCCCCCAGCCCCCGGCCCTCCGGATCGGCGTCCAGGAACCCGGGCATGAAATCGGCCGGCAGCTCCTCACAGCCGATCTCCAGCAGGAAATCGTGCCGGGCCGGGCCGCTCTCAACTCTTTTTGGCTTTGCGCTCTTTTTTCTTGTCGGCATTCGATTCGCCGCCCGTCTCCCGGTCCAGGTAGGCCTGCGCGCACCGCTTGGCGAGCCCCCGGATCCCGGCGATCAGGGTCGGCCGCTCATTCTGGCTGACCGCCCCCCGGGCGTCCATCAGGTTGAAGGCATGCGAGGTCTTCAGCAGCTGCTCGTAGGCCGGCAGGATGAGCCCGGCCTCCAGCAGTTTCCGGGACTGCGCGGCCGCCTCCTCGAAATAGCGCCGCTGCTGCTCCGCATCCGCGTGCTCGAAATTGTAGCGGGAGCATTCGATCTCCTCGATCCGGTGAACCTCCCCATAGGTGCGGCGGTCGTCCCATCTCAATGCGTAAAAATCCAGGTTCCCCTGCAGGAACATCGCGATCCGCTCCAGCCCGTAGGTGATCTCCGCCGAGATCGGCTCCAGGTCGATCCCGCCGATCTGCTGGAAGTAGGTGAACTGCGTCACCTCCAGTCCGTCCAGCCAGACCTCCCATCCCAGCCCCCAGGCGCCGAGAGTCGGCGACTCCCAGTCGTCCTGAACGAACCGCAGGTCGTGGGCCTTCAGATCGACCCCCAGCTCCTGAAGGCTTTCGATGTAAAGCTGTTGAACATCCTGGGGAGCGGGCTTCAGGATCACCTGATACTGGTAATATTTCTGGGAACGGAGGGGATTCTCGGCGTACCGCCCGTCGGTCGGCCGGCGGGAGGGCTGGACATAGGCGACCGACCAGGGGGCCGGACCCAGCGAGCGGAAAAAGGTCTGCGGGTGGAAGGTGCCGGCCCCCATCTCCATGTCGTACGGCTGGGCGATCAGGCAGCCCCGGTCGGCCCAGTACCGGGCCAGCCGGGCGATGATCTCCTGAAAGGTCAGTCCCTTTCTCATGCCGCGCTCCTGGCCGGCAAAGCCGGCCGGTCGATCCCCCGCTCACAGCCGGTCTGCAGCAGGAACCGCCGGCTCCTGAGCTCCCGCTCCAGCACCCCGTCGAGCAACCCTTGGAGCTTCAACCGCAGCTCGGCGGCGACCGGCGGACTCAACGCCAGCCGGCGCAACTCCTCCCACCGCATCGTCAGCATCCGCTCCAACGACAGCCGACCTCCCGGCGAAAGGCGCAACGCCCCGGGGTCCGGCAGCACCCCCTGGATCTGCAGCAGATGGACTTCCAGGAACCGGGCGACCGCGGCCGGATCGGCCCCCTCGGCCAGGCTCCGCAGGACCGACAGCAGCAGCCGGTAGATCTCCGGATGAGGATCCCCGATCTCGGTCATCTGGTCCACCAATTCCAGGCAGAAGGTTCCGTAGCTGAGCCGGACGAAATCCCGCCGGATCCCGTCGAACGGATCGATCAGGTCAAAGCTGCTGATCAACCCGAGGTTGGACCGCCGCCGTTCGTACAGCACGATCGCCTGCCGGGTCATCGGCTCCAGATACCAGGGAACCGCCGCCCGGGCCCCCCGCACCCCCTTGACCAGGCCGTGCACCTTGCCGCAGTCGGGAGTGTAGGCAACCACCAGGAGACTGGTCTCCCGCATCTCCCGGCGGCGCAGCAGGATCGCCTCGGTCGTGATCACCCCGCCTCCCGTCCGGACCGCCGGGCCAGCCCCTTGAGCTCCTCGCCGACCACCCCGCCGGAGATCACCAGCCGCATCCCCTGCTCCACCGACATCGTCAGATGGGTCATTCGGGATTCGTCCACCAACATCAAATAACCGGAGGTGGGGTTCGGCGTGGTCGGAACAAAGACATGGCTGACCTCCTCGGCGGTCTTCTGCTGCACCTCGCCCCGGGCCTTGCCGGTCACGAAACCCAGCACATACATCTTGGGCTGCGGCCACTCCACCAGGACCACCTCCTGGAAAACCCCCTTCTGACTGCCGCCGATCGTGTCGACGATCTCCCGGATCATTCCGTAGATCTTGCCGGCGATCGGAACCCGTCGGACCAATCCCTCCCCGACGATGAAGAGTCGCCGCAGCAGCAGGATCCGGGTGGCCAGCCCGATGCCGGCGATCACCAGCACAAAACCGACCGCGACCAGGAAC
>Ga0210019_1004548_pt1 | contig 11997 bp, 12 predicted proteins | sample CryGeyCG2114_020_2_FD_183969 | JGI IMG/M metagenome (GOLD analysis project Ga0210019, IMG submission 183969) | Groundwater microbial communities from aquifer - Crystal Geyser CG11_big_fil_rev_8/21/14_0.20 (SPAdes) (version 2) | ecosystem: Environmental > Aquatic > Deep subsurface > Groundwater ...
GCCCCGCTGATCAAAGGTGATCGAATACCCCCGCTCCAGGACCGCCAGCGGCGAGAGGGCGTGGAGCCGGCCGGCCAGGCCGTGCAGGCGGCCGGTCAGTCCCTCCAGCCGGCGGCGCATCCCGGCGGTCAGACGCTCCTGCAGTCCCTGCAGCCGCTGCGCCTCATGCAGGATGAAGGTCTGCGGAGAGCAGAGCATCAGCTCCCCCTGCAGGACCCGGAGGCGGTGAGTCCCGGTCAAGAGCGGTTCCTCCAACCCCTCCAGGAGCTGTTCCTCCAGTCCCGCCAGCTGCTCGGTCCACGCCTCGATCCAGCTCTCCGGCTCGGTGAAGGCCGGCTCCTCCAGCGCCCGACGCAGCCGGTCCAGGGTCTGGGCCCGCTGGCGCAGGACGATCTCGGCGGCGTTGGTCGGGGTGGTGGCCCTGAGGTCCGCCGCCAGGTCGGTGATCGCGATGTCCTTCTCGTGCCCGACCGCCGAGATCACCGGCAGGCGGGAGTCAAAGACCGCCCGGACCACCGCCTCCTCGTTGAAGGCCCACAGGTCCTCGAGGGAGCCCCCGCCCCGGCCGACGATCAGCAGGTCCAAGTCCTCCCGGGCGTTGAGGGCCTCGATCCCCCGGACGATCGAGGGGATCGCGCTGTTGCCCTGCACCCGGCAGGGATACAGCAGCACCTCGGTCTGGCCCTGCAGCCGCTTGAGGATGTCGCCGATCGCCGCTCCGGTCGGGGAGGTGACCACCCCCACCTTCTCAGGAAAGGCCGGAAGCGGTTTCTTGCGCGCCTCGGCGAACAGCCCCTCCTTTTCAAGACGGCGCACCATCTGCTCGAAGGCCAGCTGCAGCGCCCCCCGCCCCTGCGGCTCCATCGTTCGGGCCTTGAAGCTCAGCTCCCCCCGTGGGGGGTAGAAGTCCGGCTTGCCGTAGCAGATCACCTTGAGTCCCTGTTCCGGCTGGAACTTCAGGTTCTGCAGGTCGGCGGCCCACATCATCCCCTTCAAGCTCGCCCGGTCGTCCTTGAGGGTGAAGTAAAGGTGGCCGCTCGACCAGACCCGGGGATCGGACAACTCCCCCTCGACCCAGACGCCGTAGGGGAAGCCGGTCGTCAGGAGCCCCTTGACCCGGTCAGCCAGCTCGCTGACGGTCAGGGTCTGCCGGCCCGCCGGCTCCGCGGCGGGCCGGCCGCCGTCGGTGTCGGCGGCCGACTCGGCGGCCTCATACTTCGGCGCGTCGTCGGCGAACGGATTTTTCAAACGGTATTCCCGCGCCATCTCAGACTCCGAATTTCTCCCGGACCCGGACGATCGAGACCGCCTTGCCGGTCCGCTCGTCCACCTCGATCAGCGCGCCGCAGAGCCAGACATTTCCCTCGGCGACATCGAACTTGTTGGGCATCCCGGTCAGGAACTTCTCCAGGACCGGCTTAATCTCGCGGCCGATCACCGAGTCGTGCGGGCCGGTCATCCCCAGATCGGTCAGATAGGCGGTCCCCTTAGGCAGGATCCGCTCGTCGGCGGTCTGCACATGGGTGTGGGTGCCGACGACCGCCGAGACCCGGCCGTCCAGGTACCACCCCATCACGATCTTCTCCGAGGTGGCCTCGGCGTGGAAGTCCACCAGGATCACCTTCGTCTTTTGTTTCAGCTCCTCGATCAATTGGTCCGCCTTCCGGAATGGGTCATCCAAAGCGTCCACCCCCATGAAGACCCGGCCCAACAAATTGATCACCCCAACCGCGTCTCCAGCCCGGCTTTTGTAGCAGTGGGCGCCGATCCCCGGGGTGCCGGCCGGATAGTTGGCCGGTTTGAGCAGCCGCGGTTCGGCCGCGATGTACGAGAGGATTTCCTTCTGCCGCCAGATGTGCTGGCCGCTGGTCAGCATGTCGGCCCCGGCCGACAGCAGTTCATTGGCGGTCTTGGGGGTGACGCCGGCCCCGCCGGCGATGTTCTCGGCGTTGACCACGACGAAGTCCAGCCCCAGCCGGGCCTTGAGTATCGGGACGATCGCCTTGACCGCGTCCCGGCCCGGGGCCCCCACGACATCACCGACCATCAGGATCTTCATTCGGTGATCACCCTTTGGACCGGCCGGTCGTGCGACTCGACCGGCAGGCGTTGAACGGTCTGGAACTTGAAGGCCAGCCCGACCGTCGGGGTCGAGGCCGGGACCCGCTCCAGGAAACGGTCGAAGTAGCCCAGCCCCCGCCCCAGCCGGTGGCCGGTCTTATCGAACGCCACCCCGGGAACGATCACCAGGTCGAGGCGGCGCAGGGGGATCTCCTTGGAGGTGAGCATCAGCGGATGCGGGATGCCGTAATGCCCCTTGTGGGCGAGATCCTTCTCCGGGTCCCGGACCTCGGCCACCACCATGTGGCGTCTCGTCCGGTCGGTCACGACCGGGACGAAGACTCGCTTGCCGTCGGCCAGCGCCCGCTCCAGGATCGGCCGGGTCCAGACCTCCCCGTCGATCGCGACATAACAGAGGAGCCGCTTCGCCCGGCGGTATGCCTGGGTCCTCAGCAGCCGGCGCCCAATCGCCAAACTCTTCTTCTTGCGGGAGGATTCGCTCTGAGCGCGCAGGCGCCGGAGGGTCGTTGCACGCAATGCCTGCTTCTTCATCGGTAAAAATCAGAATAACATAGGGGCAAGGCAAAAGAAACGGCCCTCCGCTTCCCGTTGAAACGGAGGGCCGTCCTGCTCACACCGATTCCCCGAAATCGGCGAAGGGAGCCTGTCCCCTCTTATCTTTTTCTGTTTTCGGGAGGTGCGAGCCACACACCCATCTACTGCTACCCAAACGGAAGTCTACCCGACCCAAGTTGAAAATGACAAGATTTACGGACTTTTTTTAACGGTTTAGCCGTTGAGGATCAGATGTGGAACGGGTAGTTGTGGCGCAGGGGGCCGTCGGCCCGAACCCCCTGGTCGGCCAACTGGCGTAGGGTGACCATCTCCAGCCGGCTTCGGACCGCCTGCTCCAGCTCCCGCCAGAGGGCGGCGGTCGGGTCGGCGGCCCCGGGCGGGGGCTTGATCCCCTTGCGGGGTGCGGCCTTCTCCGGCTGGAGGGAGCGCAAGACCCGGCTGACCGGGATCTGCCCAGCCGGCCGGCTCAAACGGTACCCCCCCCGGGGGCCCCGCTGCGCCTCCACCAGCCCCTCCCGCCTCAGCCGGACGAACAGCTGCTCCAGGTAGCGCAGGGGGATCCCCTGCCGCCGGGCGACAGTCTTGAGACTCACCGGCCCCACCCCTTCGTGGCGGGCCAGATCCACCATCGCCTTCAGCGCGTAGATCGTTTTGGCGTTCGGCCGCAGCGTCACCCCGCCTCCCTAAAACTCCTCGAAATACGGGTCCAGACTCAGGTACCGCTCCCCGGTGTCGCACAGGATCGTGACGACCGTCTTGCCCGGTCCCAGCCGCTTGGCCACCTGCAGGGCCGCTACCACATTGGCCCCGGCGGAGATCCCCACCAGCAGCCCCTCGGTCTTCGAGAGGGTGCGGGCCATGTTGTAGGCCTCCATGTCCTCGATGGTGATGATCTCGTCGATCACCGAGCGGTCCAGGATCTCCGGCACGAAACCGGCCCCGATCCCCTGGATCCGATGGATCCCCGGGGGCTTGCCGGAGAGGACCGCCGAATCCTTCGGCTCGACCGCCACGACCCGGACGCCGGGGACCTTCTTCTTGAGCACTTGGCCCACGCCGGTGATCGTGCCGCCGGTGCCGACCCCGGCGACGAAGGCGTCCACTTGGCCGTCGAGGGCCCGCAGAATCTCCTGCGCGGTGGTGTTGCGGTGGACCCGCGGGTTGGCCGGGTTGGCGAACTGCAGCGGCATGAAGGCGTCGGGGGTCTTCTCCAGGATCGCCTTGGCCTGTTTGACGGCGCCGGCCATCCCCTGGTTCGCCGGGGTGATCACCACCTCGGCGCCGAACCGCTCCAAGAGGGAAATCCGCTCGGTGCTCATCCCCTCCGGCAGGGTCAGGATCAGCCGGTAGCCCCGGACCGCCGAGACCATCGCCAAGCCGATCCCGGTGTTGCCGCTGGTCGGCTCCACGATCACCCCGCCGGGCTTGAGCAGCCCCCGCTCCTCGGCATCCTGAACCATCGCCAGCGCGATCCGGTCCTTGACCGAACCGCCGGGATTCATCGACTCCAGCTTCCCGAACACCTGCGCCGACTGGGGGGTCGTCATCCTGCCCAGCCGCACCAGCGGCGTCTCCCCGATCAGGTCCAGAATGGTCTCTCCCACCGCTCGCTTCGACATCCTCACCGGCTCCTTCGCCCGCCAGAGGCGGGTCCGCCCCGGGCGGAAATGGCGTCCAACGCCGCTCCGTGCGCCCGAATCAATTCCGCGATCTCCTTCTCCCCGACCGCCGCCGAAAGGAACCATCCCTCAAACGGGGACGGCGGCAGATACACCCCCTCCGCCAGCATCTTCCGAAAATAGGCCGGATACGCCGCGGTCCGGCTCCGCTTCACCTCCGCCGAGGAACGGACCGGCTTGTCGGTGAAGAAGAGGCTCAGCAGCCCCCCGACCCGGTTGACCGTGACCGGCACGCCGGCGCCGGCCCCCTGCTCCAGCAGTCCCTGTTCCAGCCGGCCCCCCAGGTTCTCGAGGGTTTCGTAGACCCCCTCGGCCTGCAGCACCTTCAAGGCGGCCAGCCCCGCCGCCATCGCGACCGGATGGCCGGCCAAGGTCCCCGCCTGATAAACCGGACCGGCCGGGGCGACCCATTTCATCAGCCGCTTCGGGCCGCCGTAGGCGCCGATCGGAAAACCGCCCCCGATCACCTTCCCCAGCACCGTCAGGTCCGGCCGCACCCCGAAGCGCCGCTGCGCCCCGTTGTAGCCGACCCGAAAACCGGTGATCACCTCGTCGAAGATCAGCAGGATCCCGCTGCGGTCGGCCAACTCCCGCAGCGTCTCCAGGAACCCCGGTTCCGGCGGGATCACCCCGAAGTTCGCCTGCACCGGCTCCACCAGAATCGCCGCCAGTTCCTTGCCCCGCCGCCGCACCGCCTGCCGCACCGCCGCCGGGTCGTTGAAGGGGACGGTCAGCGTCTCCCGGGCGGCGGAAGCGGGAACGCCGGGAGAATCCGGCAGCCCCAGGGTCGCCAGGCCCGAGCCGGAGCTGGACAATAGCCCGTCGGAATGGCCGTGATAACCCCCCTGGAACTTCAGGACCTTGCTGCGGCCGGTGGCCGCCCGGGCCAGCCGGAGGGCCGACATCACCGCCTCGGTGCCGGAGCAGACGAACCGGACCTGCTCGACCGACGGGACCGCCTGCACAATCATCTGCGCCAGCTCGGTCTCGGCCGGGGTCGGGGTGCCGAAGGTGATCCCCTGATGGATCGCCTGTTCCGCCGCCCGAACGACCGCCGGGTGGTTATGCCCCAGGATCAGCGCCCCCCAGGAGGCGACCAGGTCCAGATAGCGCTTGCCCTCCACATCCCAGAGGTACGGCCCCTTCCCCCGCTCGGCGAAGATCGGCGACTGGCCGACCGCCTTGAAGGAGCGGACCGGGGAATTGACCCCGCCGACCAGAACCCGGCGGGCCGCCTCCCAGCAGCTCTTGTTGCTCTTCCCGCTCATGACAACCGCTCCCGGAGCAGCGCGGTCAATCCCTCGACCGTCCAGCCGTCCGACGGCAGGTGGACCTTCCGGACCCCGGCCCGCCGCAGCGCCTGCCGGGTGGCCGGGCCGATCGCCGCGGTCGTCACGCCGTTGAGCAGCCGGGCCGGTGTGAGCCCCGCCCGTCGGGCCGACCGGACGAAACCGGTCACCGTCGAGGCGGAGGTGAAGGTGGCGGCGTGCAGATCCCGGCAGGCGGCCCGAAACCGGGCCGCCGGAACCATCTGCTCCACCGTCCGGTACATCGTGACCTCCTCCACCCGCGCCCCCCGCCGCCCCAGGGCGGCCGCCAACGGGTCCCGCATCCCCAGATTGGAGCGGGGAATCAGGAGCCGCTTCCCCTTCAGCGGCAGCCGGCGGAACGCCCGCTCCAATCCGACCAGTGAAAAGTCATCCGGCAGAAGATCCACGGTCCAGCCGGCCGCTCGCACCGCCGCGGCGGTCCGGGGCCCGATCGCGCAGACCTTGCCGCGCGGCTTGCGCAGGGAACGACCGGCCTGCTTGGCGAGACGAACCAGCCCCTCCATCCCGTGATGGCTGGTCAGAATGATCCAGTCGAACGACCGCAGCCGCCCGACCAGCTCCGCGGCGGCCGCTTTGGAAAAGGAGACCGGCCGGATCGCGATCGTCGGCAGCTTGACGCAGCGGGCGCCAAGGGCCGACAGCCGGCCGACCAGCCCCTGGCTGTCGGTCGTCGGCCGGGTCACCAGGATCCGCTTCTCCCGCAAGGGACGGTAGGCGATCGCCGGGACCGGGCGGGCGGTCGGCCCGATCACGGTGATCACCGGCGAGCCGATGTCGGGACGCTTGGCCAATTCCCGCTCGATCGTCCCCAGGGTCCCGGTCAGCACCTCCTGCCGGGGGGTGGCCGCCCAGCGCACCAAAGTAACCGGCGTGGCGGCCGGCTTGCCGGCCCGGCGCAGCCGGGCGATGATCCTCGGCAGCGCCTCAAACCCCATCAGGACCACAAGGGTGTCGGCCCCTTGGGCGAGCGCCTCCCAACGGACGGAGGGGCGTTTCCCCGCCGCCTCCCGGCCGGTCACGATCGCCACCGAAGAGCCGAACCGCCGCTCGGTCAAAAGGAGACCGGCCAGCGCCGGGCCGGCCCAGGCGGAACTGACGCCGGGGACGATCTGCGCCGGAATCCCCGCCCGCGCCAGCGCGGCCAACTCCTCCCCCGCCCGGCCGAAGAGGGTGGGGTCTCCCCCCTTGAGCCGCACCACCCGTTTTCCGGTCCGGCCCTTCTGAACCAGGAGGCGGTTGATCCGCTTTTGATCCCTCCCTTCCCGCCCGGGGGTCTTGCCGACATTGATCCGCTCGCAGTTGCGGCGGGTCAGATCCAACAAGGCCGGGTCCACAAGCCGGTCGTACAAAACGCAGTCGGCCCGGCGCAGCAGCTGCGCTCCCCGGACGGTGATCAGTCCCGGGTCCCCCGGCCCGGCCCCCACCAGGTGGACCGGCATCAGGCGTTGCCCCCGCCGAACAACAGCCGGTCGGCCCCGGCGGCCCGCAGGCGGCTGGCCATCGTCCGGCCCAGCAGCTCCGGCTGCTTCTTCGCCCCGGAAAGGGACTCCCGGATCTCCCGCATCCCATTGGAGGAGAAGACCGCCGCGACGAACTGCAGGTTCTCCCCCTGCGCCCGGGCCAGTCCCGCGATCGGCACCCGGCAGCTGCCCCCCAGAGCCGCCAGCATCGCCCGCTCCGCCGCCACCTCCGCCCAACTGTCGGGATCGTTGAGGGGGGCGATCTTCTCGGCGGTCTTCGCGTCGTCGGCCCGAATCTCCAGGGCAATCGCTCCCTGCGCCGGAGCCGGCAGGAACTGCTCGAGGGGGAGCCATTCGGTGATCCGATCGCTCAACCCCAAACGGACCAGCCCGCAACCGGCCAGAATCAAGCCGGCCACCTCCCCCCGTTCCAGCTTAGCCAGCCGGGTCTCCACATTCCCCCGGATCGGGACCGGCTGCAGCTCCCGCCGCCGCCGCCGGATCTGCGCCTGCCGCCGGAGCGAACTGGCCCCCAGGAGGGCGCCGGCCGGCAACTTTTCCCAGCCGGAGCCGTCACCGGTGATCAGCACATCCCGAGGATCGGCCCGCTTCAGGACCGCCCCGAGTGTGAGCCCGGCCGGGAAACGGCTCTCCATGTCCTTGGCGGAATGGACCGCGAGGTCCACAGCCCCGCCGGTCAGCGCCTCTTCCAGTTCCTTGATGAAGAGTCCCTTCACCTTGTCAGCCGCGGCGGCCGGGGGTTTGCCGGCGGCGGAGAAGCGGTCGCCGCTGGTGGTGATCGGAACGGTCTGTACCTCCAGCCCCGGGTGGGCCGCCTTGAGAGCGGTCTCCACCTGCTTGGCCTGCGCCAGCGCCAGCGCCGATCCCCGGGTGCCGATCCGCAGGGGAGTCATGCGGCCTCCCAAGGGACCTCGGTCACCTGTCCATCCCGGATCTTGAAGGCCCGCACGCCGGGCTGCTCCATCCGCTGCAGGGTGACCAGCAGGTAATGTCCGTCGAAGAAATCTTGGATCGCCGTGGCCCGATGAATGTCCCGCGGAGAGGGATACGCGGCGCTGGCCACATGCGAGTGGTAGATCGCCAGCGCCCCCTTGCCCGACGCCCGCAGCCGCCGCTGAACGGCCAGCTGTTCCTTCGGGTCCAGCTCAAAGGCGGTCGGGCTGGCCAGGGTGTTCCGCATCCCGACCGCCTCGTCGGCGCCGCCCCCGGCCGGACCGGCCAGCAGGCCGCAGGCCTCGTTGGGAAAATCGTTCCGGCAATGGGCGATCATCCGCTCCAGCGCCGCCGCCGTCAGGTGGAAGGAACTCATCCCGCCAGCCCCCAGCGGGCGGCAATCCCCCGCTCCAAACGGCGGAAGAAGCCGTAATCCACGACGACCCCGACCACCGCGATGATGATCATAAAGGCGATCAGCTGGTCCAGCTGCCGAGCCCGGGCCACCTCGTTGAGCAGCCGCCCCATCCCTTTGATCGAGGGGATCAGCAACTCCCCGGCCATCAGGGCCCGCCAGCCGAAGGCCCAGGCCAGCCGAAGGCCATCCACGATCCTGGGGACCGCCGCCGGCAGCGTCACATGCCAGAAGAGGGCCGGTCCCCGGGCCCCCATCGTCTCGGCGGCCCGCAGGAGCCCGGGGGGGACCTCCCGGATGCCGTTGCTGGTGTTGGCCATCGTGATGCCGGCCGCCCCGAGGAAGATCGTGAAGATCACCGCGGCCTCGCTCAGCCCGAAGAAGAAGACCGCCAACGGCACCCAGACCGCCCCCGGCATCGCGTGAATCGCGACCGCGACCGTCCCGAACAACTCGTTGAGCCAGCGGGTCCGACCGACGACGACGCCGGCCCCGATCCCGACCGCGCAGACCGCCCCGTAGCCGATCACCATCCGGCGCAGGGATCCCCCCAGCGCCGAGAGGAACTCGGCGTCGGTCAGCCGCCGGCCGACGAGGCCCAGCACATGGACCGCCGAGGGGATCTGGGGAAAGACCCTAGAGAGAACTTCCCAGATCCCGATCAGCGCCAGCCACGGCAGCAGTCTTCGGGATAAGGTGCTCCAACCCTTCATCCTTCACCACCTTTGCGATTTCTTCCTGGAGACTCAACAAAATCCGCTGCTGAATCACGATCAGATGGGGGTCGCTCTCCCGGCGGGGACGGGGCAGCTTGATCTTGAACCCCTTCTTGATCGTTCCGGGACGGGCCGAGACGACCAGCACCGTGTCCCCGAGCACCGTCGCCTCCCGCACATTGTGGGTCACGAACAGGATCGTCTTGCCAGTCTTCTGCCAGATCCCCATCAGCTCCTCGTGCAGCAGCCGCCGGGTCTGGGCGTCGAGCGCGCCGAACGGCTCGTCCATCAGCAGGATCTTGGGATCCATCGCCAGCGCCCGGGCGATCGCGACCCGCTGCTTCATCCCGCCGGAGAGCTGGTGCGGATAGGCGTCGGCGAACCGGCTCAGATGGACCAGCCGAAGGTATTCGGCCGCCCGCCGCTGGCGGCTGGCCGGCGAGATGCCGGCCATCTTGAGGCCGAACTCCACATTCTTCCGGACCGTCAGCCAGGGGAAGAGGGCCGATTCCTGGAAGACCACGACCCGGTCGGGACCGGGGCCCCGGACCTCCCGCCCGGCCACCGTGACCCGGCCGGCCGAGGGGCTCTCCAGCCCCGCGATCAGGGAGATCAGCGTGCTCTTGCCGCAGCCCGAGGGGCCGACGAGACAAACGAACTCCCCCTCCTCGACGGAAAAGGAAACCTCCCGCAGGACCTCGGTCGAGGCGCCGTTGTGGGAAAACCGTTTGGAGACCCGCTCCAGCTCAACCAGCATTCCGCCCCCTAGCCCGCCGCGGGAACCTGTTTGAGGAGATCGGCGATCTCAGGCCGGGTGAGCTCCGGCGGCGGCAGCTGCCCCTGCGCCAGCATCTCCCGCAGCGCGGTGGCGCTCAACAGCCGCCGCTCGGTCGCCGGATGGGGGCAGGTCTTGGCGGTCGCCATCCCGCCGCAGCCGACGCAGTAGAAGGCGTTGTCGAACGCCAGCGGCGTGATCCCGAGCTGCGCCCGGGAGATCCGCCGGAAAGCGGTCGGCGGATCGGTCACCCCCGGCAGCCGCCCCAGCCCGCCGGAATCCCGGCCGGTGATCGCATGGCTGCAGCCGTAGTTCTGCCGGAGGATCGCCTGGAACAGCTCCTCCCGGGCGAACGCTCCCCGCCGGGACCCGGCCGGCGGGATGCCGATCACCACCCGGTCCGACGGCAGGTACCGCTCCGCGAGCACCTCGCAGGAGCGGACCAGCACCGCGTCGGGGAACTCCCAGTCGGCCGCGACCCCCAACAGGGGCTGGATCAACAGGCCGTCCACCACCTCCAGCGCGCAGCGCAGCAGGTACTCGTGGGCCCGATGGATCGGACCGGCCGCCTGGAAACCGGCGACCCATTCCCAGCCCCGCCGCTCGAACTCCTGCCGGGTCCGGCGGGGGGTCATCCGGTAGGAGAGGAAATCGCTCCGCTCCGGCAGGTTCAGCACCTGAACCGCCCCCCCCAGATGGAACGGCCCCTGGGAGAAGATCCGGTCCACCCCGGGATGGTCCCGGTCGATAGCCCCGAAGACCAGCTTCGCCTCCACCCCTTTGTTGTAGGGATAAAGCTCCGGCTCCTGCAGCACCCCGAGGATCCGCCCGTCGGGGTCCCGCAGGGCCAGGTCCATCCCCTCCCGGATCTGGTCCGCTTGGGCATCATCCAGCGACAGGACGATCGGGACCGGCCAGAGGGTCTCATCCGCCAGCCGCATCCGCTCGACGACCGCGTCGTAGTCGGCCTGCCGCAGGAAACCGGTCAGCGGCGAGAGGGCCCCGATCGCCAGCAGCTCCAGATCGGACGCCTCCGATTCCCGGAGGGTGATCGCCGGCAGCCGCTGGGCCTGATGGAGCAGCGCCTCCCGCTCCGCCCCCTGAACCAGTCGCTCGTTGAGCCGCCCCCCGTGCGGGGGGATCAATCCGGGCATCGTTCCGGGGTTACTCCAGGTAGGCGGCCAAGGCCTGCCGGGTGTTGGGGCCGATGATCCCGTCCGCTTTCAGCCCCTGGTCCTTCTGGAACTTCTTCAGGCCGTTCTTGGTGGCCGGACCGTTGCGGCCGTCCACTTTATCGTTGTAGTAGCCGGCCTTCTTGAGGGCGGTCTGGACCTGCCGGATCGAGAGCTGCTTGGGAACGGTGGTGATGTTGGTGCGGCGCCGCTGATCGGCCCGCTCGCTCAGGGCGGCCAGCTCCGACTGCAGTTCCGCCTGACCGCGGTCCACCTGGTTGAGCCGCTCCTGCAGGGAGCCCAGCTCCGAGCGCAGCAGGGCCACCTGTTCATTCAGCAGCTGCGTGTCGTTCTTCTTCGCCTCCTTCTTGGCGCCGAAAGTGGAAGCGCACCCGGCGGTCAACGCCGCCGCCGTCAGCAACAAACCGATCTTCCCGATCCGACTCCCGCTGATCCCGTTCCCCATCAGATCCCTCCTTTTTCCGTTGATCCAGGTTCGTTCCAAGATTGTCTTCCGACCGCCGACGACCGTCATTTCCGGGGGGGCGGACCCACCCCTCCCGATCGCTTGGGCGGGGCGGGCAGGTGCAGCCCGCACTCCTTGTGTTCCGGCCGCTCCCACCACCAGCGGCCGGAGCGGATGTCCTCCCCCGGCCGGACCGCCCGGGTGCAGGGGGCGCAGCCGATAGACGGATAGCCGGCGGCATGCAGCTTGTTGACCGGCACCTTGAACTTCCGGATGTGCTCCCAGACCTGGTCGGTGCTCCAGTCGGCCAGCGGGTTGAGCTTCACCTTCCCGCCGTGCGCCGCGTCCCACTCCACCTTTGCCAGACGCGTCCGGGTCACCGCCTGCTCCCG
>Ga0210019_1004552_pt1 | contig 11988 bp, 17 predicted proteins | sample CryGeyCG2114_020_2_FD_183969 | JGI IMG/M metagenome (GOLD analysis project Ga0210019, IMG submission 183969) | Groundwater microbial communities from aquifer - Crystal Geyser CG11_big_fil_rev_8/21/14_0.20 (SPAdes) (version 2) | ecosystem: Environmental > Aquatic > Deep subsurface > Groundwater ...
AATGACAGTCTCCGCAAAGTGAACCTTTAAGGTTCCATTCTCTTTTTGGTTTGTGTTTGTGAGTTAACTCTTTGTTGCAAACACTACAAAATGATGGCTTTTTACTAAATAATCCCATTTCTTTGATTCGTTTGCTGCCATATTCTATAAATGCACTGCAACTGCTGTTTTTTACCAGAATTACTTATGATGACTTTAATGAAAAACACTTCTATTTTTGAGAAAAAAATTGTTGTACAGAAGACATTATCGTGGAACTAGTAAATTTGGAACCTGAATTATTAGAAAGATTATTTTTGAGACCTTGTCACATTTATTTGGGTAACATTATTGTACTCGTTTTCCCTCTTTTTTACTCATGAATAAACTAATTTTGTTGATAATTCCAGTAATTGTAGGTGTAATCTTAGTTTCAATTCTATTTGATTCGGAACCTACGGAATCATCGGTAAAAGATAATAGTTATTCTCCTAAAGAAATTCTCTTTGATGCAATTGGAACAGAAGATGAAAATTACTATATTGGTGAAGATGGCAAACAACACTGGATCAGTTCAATAATATCTTTAAAAGAAAATGTAGATTATAGTTCGGTTATGAATGACGGCAATTCTATGTTTGTAATACCTTTCTTTACTGCATCAGCTTATGAATCTCCTGGGTTCTATGATTATTACAATCATGTTTGTGATCAAACATGCCTTACTGCTAAAATGCAATACTCGTGTAGATCTGAGGCAAGCTGTAATGCTGTACAAATATTGGGTCTATTAGGATATGATATCTATTCAGATGTGGATATAGATCATAATCCTGAAATTCTAAACAAATATGACACTGTGATTATATTGCATAACGAATATGTTACACAGAAAGAATTTGATGCTATAACAAATCATGTTAATGTGTTGTATCTTTACCCAAATTCTAACTATGGTTTAATTACAACCGATTATGATGCGGAGACTATCACTTTAGTCAGAGGACATGGGTATCCTGACAAAGAAATTACAAATGGATTTGAGTGGAAGTTTGATAATACTTATCCATTTGAATATGATGTAGACTGTAAAACATGGGAGTTCTATGATATCGATAATGGAAAAATGTTGAATTGTTATCCTGAAGAATTATTTTTATATGATATGAAATTTCTTAAAACTATTCGGGATTTGTCTTTATCTACATTTGATTAAACTCATCCATTAAAAACTCTTCAAAATTTCTTTAACCATACAATCAGAACTGTGTTACTCTATGAATGTAAACAAAATAAAAATAACAAAAAATGTTATTGGCTTAGGATTTTCTCAAGGGCTTGACTTGCATTTAGCATGCCATTTCTCTTGGCAAATTCTTCGATCATTTTGTATTGTTTTTCAGTAAAACATACTGGCATTGAACGTCTTTCCATGTTAAACATTCATATTTTTTACTAATATCCTTTTCTCTTGGAAAGATATTTCAAACCACTTTCATTACGTTGATCATGGGAAAAAAACGTCAGATCTTAGTTATTGGTCATAATACAAATGGTTGTACTCCTGAACATGAAAAAGTTGCATATGATGTTGGAATGGAAATTGCAAAATCTGATTCAGTACTCATTACAGGTGGTTTGGGTGGAGTGATGACCGCAGCTGCGCATGGTGCAAAAGACGGCAATGGGTTGACTGTGGGTATAATACCTCAAGATGATGCTTCAGAGGCAAATGAATTCTGTGATATTGTGATTCCAACTGGAATGGGACTGACTCGTGATTTTTTAAATGCATTAACTGCAGATGGGGTAATTATTGTAGGTGGTGCATCTGGAACTTTATCTGAAGTATGTGCTGCATATATGAACAAAAAACCTATGGTTGCAATCCGGAATCTAAATGGTCCTGTGGCACAATACATTGATGGATATATTGATCATCGAGAGAATGTAAAAATTATTGGTGTAGATAATGCCAAAGATGCAGTAAAGAAAATTTTAGAATTAATTACTGCATAGAGATAAGCAATGGGTCTGGTCTGTAAAATTCTCCATGCTCATCTGCAAGTTTGTTTAACTCGTCAACAATTTTTTTAATCCCGATCTCTTTTGCTGTTTCAAACAATGGTTTTTTGAGGCCTAATCCTAACTGTGCTGCTTTTTCTATTTCTTCAATATCGCTTGCGCCATTTGTAACAAGCCATGCTGCATTGTTTAGAATGTTGGCAACTAATTGTATTGGATTACATTTTTCTGCCAGTTCTTCTGAAAGTGCAACTCGCTCATACTTGTCATCAGAATATTTGTAATACCCTTCACCTGATTTTTGCCCTAGTTTTTTTTCATCAAACATTTTTTCTATCATTGGATGTGGATTTATGACTTTTTTATCTCTCAAATGCATCTCGACTGTTGCCTTGTGAATTACATCCATTCCAGTAAAATCTGCCAACTCAAAAATCCCCATTGGGAATCCTAGTTTGAATTTAACTGCAGAATCAATCTCTTCAAGCGTTGCACCCGTTCTATCTTTTACAAAGCATGCTTCATGGACCATTGGGATAAACAATCTATTGATTATGAATCCTGGAACATCTTTTCTACACAACACAGCTTGTTTGTTTACTGACTTTACATATTCTTTAGTTATGTCTGTGATTTCTTGTGATGTTTTCTCTCCAGGAATTATTTCTACTAATTTCATTAGTTGTGGAGGATTAAAAAAATGAATTCCGATGAATTTTTCAGGACGTGATGTTGTATTTGCAATTTCTGTTATGGGCAACGTGCTTGTGTTTGACGCAAAAATTACTTCAGGTGCTGCAACTTTGTCTAATTCCGCGTACACTGTTTTCTTTAACTCCATTATCTCTGGAACTACTTCTATTACCATCTCTGCATTTTTCACTGCGTCTGCTAAATCTACAACAGGAACAATCCTTGCAAAAATCTTATCTCTTTCTTCTTTGGATATCTTTTCTTTGGATACTAGTTTGTCTAAACTCCATTTTATCTTCTCCATTGCTTTATCTAAAAATTCTTGTTTGATATCTCGTAAAACAACATTGTATCCTGCAGTGGCAGATACTTGAGCAATTCCATGTCCCATCACTCCAGAGCCTAAAACTGTAATGTTTTTTATTGTCATGATTGTTTTAAAACTACACATCCTTTATAATTTGTTAAAAAACCAAATACCTATAATGAGTCAAAATCAAAAATCAAAATATTTTGATAAGATTTGGGGTTCATCGCTTGTTGCTATCACTCTTGTAATTATCTATCTTTACTTGGATTCTCCAATGTTTGAATTTGTGTTCTTTGATCAAATTAGCTTATTTCTATACACTGTAATTCCTGGTAGTCTTGTCATTATCGTAGTTTGGTTAGTAATAAAATCAGACAGAATTAAAGATCTCCCAAAAAAATCCGTTGTTTTTTTAGCAATGTCTTTTATTTCTTGGTTTACTGCAGAACAACTCTGGAATTTTTATGAACAAGTTTTAGGCATTGATCCTTTTCCTTCTGTAGCAGATGTATTTTATATCTCTGCGCCATTTTTCATGTTTGTTTCATTGATGTTTTTTTTGAAACCATTTAAAAAACAGATCTCAAAAAAGATCATATTTTTTGCAATTTCAATTTCTGCTGCTTTGTTAATTCCAACTGTTGTCATAATATCTGAATCAAGTCATGATGAATTACTTGAAATTGTCATTGGAATTATTTATCCTGTATCTGATTCGATTGTTCTCGTCCCTGTAATTATTACGATTTTATTTGTGATTAAAAAGAAAACAAATCCGTTTTGGATGATGATTCTAATTGGAATGTTGATGTTTATTACGGCTGACACAATATTTTTATTTTTAGAGTCTACAGGTGAGTATACATCTCATCATCCTGTGGAAATTTTATGGCTTTTGAGTTATTTGATTTGGTTTTACTCTTTATGGCGTAGCATGCATAATTCTAAATATGTTTTAAGTACTGATAAAGAAATATCTGATCATCAACAACATGAAATACAAAAACTAACAAAGTACGGCATTGTTATATTTTTAATTGTTATTAATATCACAGTTGTGATTGTTTTGTTTGGTATGCAACAATTACAATCAACAGATACTGATATTAAATTTTTGAATTATTTTTCAGTTGTTTTAGTTATGTTGTTGGTTATTTTTTCAACTGCTATTATTTTGCTGAATAAAAAACTATATAAGAATCTTGAATACAAAACTATAGAATTAGAACACCTGTCAGAAGAATTTATCAAATCTGAAAGACTTTCTGCAATTGGTGAATTATCTGCACGGCTTGCCCATGACTTGAGAAATCCATTATCTGTAATCAAAATGTCCGTTGAATTAATAAAGAACACTTTGTCTGAATCAAAGATTCTAGATTCTCAAATTATTACGAGAATTGACTTGATAGACAAAAGTGTAAATAGAATTGCTCATCAAATTGATGATGTTTTAGATTATGTAAGGTCTTCTCCTTTGAAAATATCTAACGTGTCTGCTCATCACCTCCTTCTTAATTCTATAGAAAAAATCAAAATTCCAGATGACACTCAAATTATTATGCCTGAAAAAAATGTTACATTTAACTGTGATCCAATCAAACTAGAAGCTGTATTTATCAATCTAATAATAAATGCAATTCAAGCAATACCTGACACTGGAAATATCGAGATCAAAATTAATGAAAAAAATGATGATGTCATTTTTGAATTCATTGACTCTGGAAATGCTCTATTAGATGAAAATGTAGATAAAATTTTTGAACCTTTATTCACTACAAAACAAAAAGGGACTGGTCTTGGTTTAGCAATCTGTAAAAATATTATAGAGCAACACGGAGGTACAATACAAGTTACCACTCATCCTACTACATTCACAGTGACTATTCCGAATAAAATTAAAAGATAGCGTGTATTATTTTCGAATAACTTTTAATGTATTTTTAATTTTTATCAATACATGGGATTGTTTAATAGTAAGAAAGACAATGAGAGAAAAACCAAATGTGATGTGTGTGGAACTGAATTACATGATCCTGAACGTTTGAAAAAACATATGAAAAAGGCTCATGGAAACGTACCTGCAAAGAAACTGGATCCTAATACAGGAGATGGTGGTACTTGGTAAATGAATCTTAATTCTAGTCAAAAGGCTTTTTTGGTATTTGTTGGCGCTTTTTTTACTGCAGGGATTGTTCTATCTACTATGGTTTTCCCCTTTTGGAATCTCATTCGCGAGGACATCTTTGAAGATGTTGTAATTTTAAACAATGACGATGGGATATGTTATGTCGACTCTAAAGATAATGTGCCGAAAATAATCGAAAACTGCAATCTTCACTCTGGCGATAAAACTACTATCAAATATGGCGAAGGTTTGGCTTGGGCAACTATTGTCACTCCATAATAGGTGATTTAATATTTTACCAAATTTACTAATGTGTTATGGACTGTATTTTTTGTAAAATTATTTCTGGTGAAATCAAGTCAAAATTTCTCAAGGAGACTATTCATTCTGTATCTTTTTTGGATGCGTTTCCTCTTGCAGGTGGACATACATTAGTGATCCCAAAAAATCACCATCACAAGGTTCAAGATTTATCTGTGGAGGAAAACAATGATTTATTCTCACTAGTTCATTTAATGATTTCAAAAGTGGATGCTATTACTGGTTCTACTCTTGTTGCAATTCATAATGGTCATGAAGCAGGTCAAGAAATTCCACATGTACATGTGCATTTAGTTCCAAGAATCAAAAATGATTCTGCAGGCCCAATTCATAGTATGTTTAACCCTGTTCAACTATCTAAATCTGAAATGGATGAATTTTATAATAAATTGAAAATTTAATGTGGAAATAGCCTCTCATTTGTTTCTAAATCTTCCACAATGATTGCTTTGGTAGGACAAGTCTTTGCTGCATTCATTATCTTGTTGATTCCTGCTCCTTTTTGATTAATAACTGATGATTTTGGATTTGATCTTGTGTTTTTATTTATTTCAAAAACTTCAGGTGCAATCATTTCACAACTACAACATCCGATACACAAACTTTTATCTACATCCACAAAAAGATCTGGTTGTTTTTTTGGCTCTTTAGCTTTTTCATATTCTCCATTTTTTCCATCAGGACGTACGCGAGCATTGTATTCTTCCCAGAATTTTCTTTCATACTCTTTCCAAAAATCAGGATCTCCTTCTTCAAACTCCTGCGTATATTTCCCCCAATCCTGTTCTGGAATACTGTCATCAGGTGCTCCCCATTGGGGTTTTTTCTTAAAATCATTTTTTGGTTTGGTTTTGCTTTGCTGTATTAGATTGCTTTCTTGATTGTAATTTTTTTTAAGATGATTGTATGCTTCAGTGATTTTCTTAAATTCTGAATCTTCTTTTTTGTCTTGATTTTTGTCTGGATGTAGTTCTAATGCTAATTTTCTATATGCTGCTTTGATCTCGTTTTGAGATGATCTAGAATCCACATTTAATATCCTTAATGCTTGATATGTATTCACTAAAAATACAGATTTGTCATACGTTAAAAATAATTGCTCAAAGTCATGCTTTTTTGGTTTATTCTAGTATGATTTCGTCATCTATTTTCCATGCAGGCTCGACAATACACAAAAATTTCAAATTTACACTGTCTAAATTTTTCATATATTGACTAGAATTTGCTGGGATGTATATGGAATCATCTTTTTCCAATTGATATCGTTCATTATCTATTATTATTTCTCCATGTCCTTCTAAAATATAATAAATCTCAGATGATTTTATTTTGTGAAGTTTTGATTTTTTTCCTGGTTCTAAAGTAAAATGTGCTAAACTGTAATTGATTCCATTTGATGTGTTATGTGGGTGAAAATATTGTTTAATCTTGGTTCCTTCACTGCCTTGGATTGTATCTATTTCAGAATTTTTGCGTAATACCATTGTCTAAATGATTTCTGTGACTATGTTTTTAAAGTCTGACTCATACCATTCTGTTTTGTATGGTGAATTTTTCTTTGGCAATATGTTGATTGCAATGTGTGAAAACTCTTTTTTCTTATCTGTTGAGCCATGTGTGTGAAGTATCTTTGCAGGAACATGTACAATGTCTCCTTCATTGAGGCTGATTCGTTTTATTTTTTTGATTTTAAAGTTAGTTTTACTTGTGCCGTATTTTTTAAAAATCTCTAAACTACCTTTGCCTTTGATTCCAATTAATACTTGATTTCCATTATGTTGATGAAGTTTGGTTCTGGAACCTTTCTCAAAATGTACGTGATAGATGTCTTGATCTTTTGATTTTATTTTCTCTGAAAGTACTTTCATCCATGTTTTACCTGTAAACCAATCTGGATTTACACTTCTTTTATCTCCTGTCCCTAAAATGTTTGATTTTTTCATATTATATCCTATCCAAAATTTTTTTCTTTTTTGCTTGAAATTCTTTTTCTGTAATTATTCCTGATTTTCTTAGCTTGCCTAATTTTCTCAATGTCTCTAAATCCTCATGATTATTTGCGGTTATTTTTTTAGCAGATGTTATTCCTGAATTAATTCTCTCGATTCCTTTTCTCTGTAACAATTCTTTTTCTTTTTTTGCTTGATTGTGTAGTTCTTTACTTGCTTTGGCAGCTTGTTTTGCAGTCATTGAACCAAACTCTACGGCATCTTCTAATATGATGTCTGCTTTTTTTACCCCTTCTTGTATTGCTTTGTCTGCTTTTTTAAGAAATTTCTCAATGTACCCTTCTTTCGTATTTGCCATGTTTTTGATATATTTTCAAACGTATTATGTTTTTCCAAATTGCATATTTTTTTCAATTCATTTAATAGCAATGATGACTATTTCTGATATAATTGACTCATAAAAATCATGAAACTAAAACAGTCGTCCTTAAAAAAATAATTGAAGAACGAGATGCATCTGTTATAGTTGAAGAAAAAAAGACATCTATGTTCAAAAAATTACTACAAAAACCCAAAAAAGAAGATGTTCATATCCATTCTCTAAAACTCAACTATGAGGCAATGTTGGTTGTATCCGGTAAATACATTGCAGATTATTATCGTAAGGCCACTCACACCATATCTGTTGATTCTAATGTTAATGAGGTTGTATTAGGCGATGGAATATTTCCAATTCGCTCAAAATCCTCGCTTCAAAAGGCATTTGATGTGTCTCGTGGTAAAAACAAGATTGACCTGCAATTAGAAGAACATGTGTTTGTTGAGGAAGAAAATGAGCTAATTTTTGATCATCATGGCAGAGAAACAAAATCACCGTTTAAAATAAATTCTAAAACTATTGAAAACTACCCTCAGCGATTATTAGAGAAAAACCAACTGAATGTAAAAAAGCCTGAAATTACACATGACTCTGCAATTGAAAAATTAAAAGAGTTTTTGAAAAAACCTCTAGAACCTGATGTTCGTGATCTTCATGATGAGTTTGTTCTACGAGAAATATCTGAAGTTTACATTCCTATATTTGAAGCAAGATTGATTGGTCCAAATAAGAAAATAGGTTTGTTAAGAATTGATGCTGTTAGAAATAAAATATTATAAATTTTAATAATTTTACAACTTTACAAGTGCTCTAAACTTGTCATTATTGTGTAACTGTGTGAATATTTTTTCCTTTTTTGCCCATTCTCTAATTGTTTTGGGGTTTTTTGTTATTGCGTGTTTTAATAATTCCAATGATTCTGGATATGCTCCAAGTGCTGCCTTACTTCTTGATTTTGCATAAATTATGTTGATGTTGTCTTTGTGTTTGGCTAGAATTTGATCAAAAATCTCTATTGCTTTTTCATGTTTGTCTAGTTCTGCAAGCTCTATTCCTACATGAAAAAAAGCATCCATGTGACTTGGGCTTTTCCTGTGTACGTTTTCAAAACAATTCAGAGCTTCTTCATGCTTTTTCATTTTTCCTAACACAATTCCTTTGTAAAACATTGCATTATGTTTTTTTGGATCTACGGTAATTGCTTTATCTAAAAATTCTAATGCTTCTTCACATTCTTGTAGTTTGTCAAGTAATACTCCTTTGTTAAAATATGACGCTGCATTTTTTGGATCTGCTTCTATCGCTTTGTCATAACATTCACTTGCTCCTTGTATGTTTTTCATCTCTGCCATGGCAATTCCAATGTTGTTCAGTGCCTGCGCATCTTTTGGATTTATCTCTAATAATTTATCAAAACAAGTAACTGCATCACTGTATTTTTTTATTTGATTTAATGCTAGTCCTTTGTTCAATAATGCTTGCGTGTTTTTTGAATCTTGGTTCAATACTTTGTTAAATAATGTGATTGCTCCTTTTGGTTGATTTTTCTCCATAAGTGACATTGCATTATACATTAAATCTTCCATGTTTTCTTTTGAACCGAACAATCCCATGATTTTATAAAAATAATACTGCTAATGAAAGTTTGGCTTAACTTAACGCTTTGAATTTTCTAATGGCTTCTTTTGCCATGTTTTCTTGCTCTTCGGCAGATGTGTTTGTTGGGTCATCTGTTGCGTATGCTTCCTTTCCTTCTTTTTTCTTCTCCATAATGTCTGAAATTGATTATTTTATAAAAATCTGTATGTTTTGGAATTCACATTGATGTGATTTAAGACAACGCTTAATTTTCATAAAAAATGATTTAGAGTGTTGTCTGATTTTGAACTAGAATTTTTGGCAGATAAAGTACATGTTCATAGATGGCCTCAAGATTCTCCAATGTGGGATGATTCGACCAAAAAACAACTAGATGAATCCATTAATAACAACTCTCAAAAAAAGCAAATCACGATTAGGGATAATTATTTGAAAATTGAACATTTTGAATTTAATTTCCTAAAGAAAATCGGTGTCACTGTACCTTTTTTCAAAGAAGAATGTACTGTGATCATGGAGGCGCAATTTGGAGAGTTGCTAGCTCATGTACACATTACTACAAAATCTAAAGATTATCTGAATATTTTCAATAAATTAATCATGTGGAGCAAGTCCTTTCCTAGTTCTTAAAAACAATCATTTGATTATTTTCTTGATATCTTCTTTGGTATGTGCATTGGATATGGCACCCAGTTTTCCTGGTAAAAAGAATATCCCATCATGTGCTATCATCTTAAAATGATAATCATGTAGCGTTTTAACATCACACATTGATGCCTGTGCTGCATTGGTGATTTCAGAAATGCCATCTTTTACAAAATGCGTCATAAACAAAGATCCCTTGCCTGTAACTATAACTTTACCATCAAATGATTTGGTTAATTCTTTTCTTGCATATTCACCCAATTCATTAATTTTAGAATATATTGAATTGTTGTTTTTCAATACAGATAGTGTTGCATGCCCTGCCGTCATGGAAGCTGGATTTGCAGAGAACGTACCTCCACCAACATAGCTTCGCTCTGATTTTTTCTTGCCTGTGGTATCTGCGTATTCCATGATTTCTTTTTTACCGCACATTATGCCAATTGCCATTCCTCCACCCACAATTTTTCCCAAAGTAACAATGTCTGGGTCTAGTTTCATTGTGGGATATAGACATCCGTACCTGAATCTAAATCCTGTAACAATTTCATCCAGAATGAATAATGATTTATTTTTGTGAACAAATTCTTGAATTCCTTTGAGATATTGTGGTGTTGCCGGAATACATCCTGCTCCTCCTAAAACTGGCTCTATAATTACGCCAGCTAAATCTTTTGCATGTTTCTTCAATATGTCTAAAGATTTTTCTAAATCATTATATGGAATAGAGATAATTTTCTCTTCATTTACAACTCCAGAGCTTTCAGATTCACTAAATGGCCAGTTCACACTTTTTAACAAGTCTGATGTATATCCATGCCATCCTCCATCAATCTTTGCAATTATTTTTCTACCTGTAACTGATCTTGCTAATCTGACTGCGTACATTGTAGCTTCAGTTCCTGATGTTACATAGCGAATCTTCTCAGCTACTGGAACTGCTTTTGCAATTAATTCTGATAGTAATACTGTCTGTTCATTTACTGTTCCATACATCCAACTTTTCTCTATTTGTTTTTTCAAAGAATCTTTGACATCTTTTGAACCGTGTCCTAATATCAAACTCCAATGACCCATCCAGTAATCAGTATACTTATTGTCATCTACATCTACAAGATTTTTACCTGAAGCTGATTTTACTACAAATGGATATGGTGCGTAATATCTTATATTATGAGAAACACCATTTATATGAAATTTCAAAGACTTTGTAAACAAACTATATGACTTTCGAGTTTTTCCCTTGTACTCTTTTATGTAATCCAAAACCAAATTGACCGAATCATTACTGTCATTTTAATCCTCAAAAAGTGACCTGAATTGATTCTATTCCACGAGCAAACTATGTTTGAGGGAAGGGGGTGTGAAAAAACTTGTAATTTTTACAATTTTTTTGACCGATCAGGCATAATTTCACGCATGGTTTATATGGTTTCTGTATACTTTACCTTCTGCATACGTAACGCAATAGGCGGCGCTCGTGATGAAGTATGGCATTATGCCACTTTGTGATTCATGGGCCTCCAGTTACGCATACAAAATGAGGATCTGATCAAAAGATCAAATCTGAAATGTGAAGATTATGTGCATCCGTCAATTCCAATTAAAGTACAAATGTACTTCAATAATCAAAATACAAAATATAATTCAGAATCCGGTTGATCCTGCCGGACCTGACTGCTATCGGATTGATACTAAGCCATGCGAGTCATTGTAGCAATACAAGGCAGACGGCTCAGTAACGCGTAGTCAACCTAACCTATGGACGGGAATAACCTCGGGAAACTGAGAATAATGCCCGATAGAACATTATACCTGGAATGGTTTATGTTCCAAATGATTTATCGCCGTAGGATGGGACTGCGGCCTATCAGTTTGTTGGTGAGGTAATGGCCCACCAAGACTATTACAGGTACGGGCTCTGAGAGGAGTAGCCCGGAGATGGGTACTGAGACACGGA
>Ga0210019_1004564_pt1 | contig 11969 bp, 10 predicted proteins | sample CryGeyCG2114_020_2_FD_183969 | JGI IMG/M metagenome (GOLD analysis project Ga0210019, IMG submission 183969) | Groundwater microbial communities from aquifer - Crystal Geyser CG11_big_fil_rev_8/21/14_0.20 (SPAdes) (version 2) | ecosystem: Environmental > Aquatic > Deep subsurface > Groundwater ...
TCTCTACCTAAATACAAACCCCTGCCAGCTCCGCAATGAGAATTACTAACTTTATTTTCATCAAACCCATTCTTTAAAATACTCTCCCTTTCTTCTTGCGAATTTGCTTGATGATAATAAATTCTATCAACAAAATTATCGGGATTACTCAAATTCAAAGAATAATCCCTGCCTGCATATTCCAAATTTAAATATTCCTCATATTTTTTATGAAGATTTTTTACTTCGTTTTTTTGTGTCTCAAAACTTTTAAGCATTTTTGAAAATTAAAACATACTCGTGCTTAAAAATATAATAATCGCTTGAAAGGGCACGATATCGCCAAATTCCTTCTTTATTTTGTTTGGCGCGGTTGCCTTCCATATTTTTGATTATAATACTTTTCAGCGTCAACCCCAATTTTTGCGCTTCGTTTAAACAATAAAACCCCAAAGGTATCCATCTGCCAGCTGTATATTTATCGCCAATAACAATCGCTAGATATCTGGCTTTTTCCAAAACTTCAATCGTATTTCTTAAAACAGCTGAAAATTTTTCTAAAAATTCTTTAAGCGACTTGGTATTTGATAAATCCTCTTTCAAGTCGCTAAATTTAATTATATTAGCGTAAGGCGGATGTAAAATCGCTAATTGAATATTTTTTCTTTTCCTCTTGTCCAAAATTTCTACAATATCGGAAAAAACTTTTTGATCAGTGCTGTCGCCAGCTATAAGCTCCGAGAAATAATTTTTGTTATCCACCTTACTCTCAATATGTCTTATCAGTTCCGGCTGTATATCAATTCCGATAAAATGCCTGCCCAAACTTTCAGCTTCATAAGCAGTTGTTCCGCTACCCACAAATGGATCAAAAACGACATCATTTCTTTTTGTATATCGTGAAATTAACTGCCGTGGAATTTGCGGGACAAAATTGCCGTGATAAAAACCGTCATGTTTTCCTGATTTATCTCGCTCCGGAATAATCCACAAACTATCCGTCCAAATTTCTGATTCTTTCCAATTATCTAAATTTAAGTCGTTGAAAACTGGCATAACTTCAAAAATAAATAGTGGGCAGTATAGGATTCGAACCTACGACCTACTCGGTGTAAACGAGTCGCTCTGACCAACTGAGCTAACTGCCCCTTGTTCAACTTGCTTCACGCAGTATTCGTGGTCATACTGCATATGCGGTTGCCGGGGAATTTTTACGGCAAAGCGCTCCGCTTCGCTCCGATGCTTTGCCTAAAATTCCCGTTGAAAGGCAAGCAGTTGCCTTTCAACCCAACTGAGCTAATCGCCACCACAACACCCTCATTCTACCTCAAAAGATTGTTTTTTTCCAGAAATTCAGTAAAATATAGTTAACCGCCGTGGTAGCTCAGTAGTAGAGCGCTTTTCTGAAAAAAAAGAGGTTGACGGAGCGTTACCGTCCCACGGCACAGGGAATATCCATATTGACTAAAAGTTAGACACTGGTTTATAATATAGTAAAATATATTAACCAGTATCTAACTATGAACGAAAAGGGACAAAAAATTATTACTCTTCGTAAACAAGGAAAAACCTATGGAGAGATAGAGAAGATATTGAAATTGCCTAAAAGCACAGTGGGTTGGTGGTTAAGGGATATCAAGATGCCAAAAGCCATAGAAAAGCAAACATTGGAAAGGTGTAGAAAAAAATGGCGTAAAAATATTAATGACTACAATAGAGTAAATGGTAAAATCCGCTCCGAGATAGCCGCAAGAATACGAGAAGAGTATAAGGCAAAAGCGGCCAAAGAAATAAAAAGCGTATCAAAAAACGATCTTAAATTTATAGGCAGCGCTTTATATTGGGCAGAAGGAGGTAAGGAAAACAGAAACAGCTTATGGTTTAGCAATTCTGACCCATTGATAATAAAAACCATGATGAAGTTTTTCCGAAAAATTTGCAATATCACGGATGAAAAAATAAAAGCGAAAATCCATCTCTATCCAGACACAAACCAACAAGAAGCAATAAAATACTGGGCAGAAATTTCCAATTTATCAAAAAGCAATTTTTATCAACCCCAAGTCCAAATAAGCAAAACTAGTAAAAAAATGAGAAATCCGCGCAGACTACCTTATGGAACCCTTCATTTAGGTATTTATAATACTGAAATTACATGCAAGGTTAATGGCTGGATTAGAGGTATTTCAGAAAAAATTTAAAATGCGGGAGTAGTTCAGCAGTAGAATAATTCGTTGCCAACGAATAGGTCGCGGGTGCGAATCCCGTCTCCCGCTCCAGAATAAAACTTTTTTCTTTTTTCCCGACGAATTCGCGGGCGGCGCAAAGCGCCGCCCATTGCGTTTTGAGAGGGGAATTCGTTTCGCTCGGCGCGCTTTGGCGCGCCTCGCGGTTTTGCAAAATGAGGTTCGAGCCGAAGATTTCTTTTGTAGCGACCTTTTTGGCGAAAAGGTCACTGTCGTTTGCGATTTTGTCTATAGATTCCGCTCCTTTTATCCAATTTTTCATCGGTTCGAGCCAGCCAGTTTGCTTTTGTTCAAGAGTGGATATTTTTTCTTCCAGCGACTTTTTCTCGGAAAGCAGTTTTGCTTTTTCAGCTCGGTAAATTTCTCGTTCAATATCCTGCTCTAAATAACCATCTAAAAGTCGCTGGAGTTTGGTTTGAATTTCCAAAATCCTGCTTTTATTTTCTTGAACAAAAGCGGGGAAAGATTGGGCGGTTCTGGTTTTGTCTCCTTCGAGTTTTTTGGTTAGTTCTTCCGCCCAATCTTTTTTCAAAGAAAATTTTTGAAGCAAAGAGGAAATCTGTTTGTCTAAAACTTCTTGGCGAATGCAAGGTTCATTGCATTTGGTTGTTTTGGACTTGTGGGTGCAATGATAATATGAGATGGTTGCAAAACTATTCCTGCTGCAATTTTATCTTTTCGGCTGCGTCATCGTCAGACTTCGCAAAATGCTTTTCGCCGTAGCTGGGCTACGGCCTCAAAACATTTTGCTCGTCTTCCTCGCCTCGCTCGAAAATCTAAAATTTCGCTACGAAATAGTTTTGCAACCATCTCTATGTGTAATAATGTTCGTTTCCATTTTTTTGTTTTTTAACCTTGTATTCGCCAGTAATAGACATTCCACATTTTCCGCACTTCAAAAGTCCGCAAAAGGGCTGGGGTTCGTTTTTTTGTTTGTGATGCGGTCTTCCTCTTTGCTTTAATATTTCCTGCACTTTATCAAAAATTTTCTTTGAAATTATTGGCTGGTATTTGCCTTCGTATGTTTCGCCAGCATATTTGAATAATCCGACATATAAATAGTGTTATAATACAAAAGAATAAATAAAAAATTATGATAAGGGCAGTTATATTTGATTATAATGGGGTGGTTAAAGCAATAAATAAGTATTTTTTTGATGATGTCGAGTCAATTTTTAGTCTAAATGCAGAAGAAAAAGAATATGCAAAAAAAATGACCCGTGATCTTTTTGAACAACTTGATAAGGGTTTATTAGATGAAGATAGTTTCTGGTTGAAATTTTCGCAACGTATAAATAAATCAATGCCGGTAAATGTGAAGGAGTTGGCTCGTAAATTATTTAACGAACATTTTGAACTTTACGAAGAGGTTGTAAATATGCTTAAAAATTTAAAAACCAATGGATATGTTACGGCAGTTTTATCGGACACCTTCCCTTATATGGCCGATATTACTCGTGCGCGGAATGGCTATGATTATTTCGATAAAGTTTATTTGTCCTGCGAAGTTGGTTTTGTAAAACCGCAAAAAGAATTTTATGAGTTGGTCGTCAAAGATCTTGTCGTACTTTCGGGCGAGTGCATTTTTATCGATGACAATGAAGATAATCTTTTGCCAGCTAAAAAATTAGGGATGAAAACGGTTTTAGCAATAAAACCAGATCAAATTGTCGAAGATGTTTGGACAATTATAAAATCGGAAAATAAAATTTAGACAGGCGTATTTTAGATGTTTTTGTGTGTTTTATTTTAGGAAATTCGGGTAAAAATGATAAAAGATTTTCAGCGAGCGGGCAAAAAATTTCCTCCCCTGAAACCCCTCCATTTTTTGCCCGCGAGCCGTGGGGTTTTCCTGCCCGCCCCCGCCAGCTGGCGGGGCGGGCAATTGTTTTTCTCACGAATTTTTGATAAAGTAAGTTCGAGCGTAGTTGTAAATATACTCCAAATCAAGCAAAAAGCGGTCGCCCCAAGCAACCGCTTTTTGTTTATTCTTGATGCATATTAAAAAACTACACTTTTTGAACTATAGAGCAAAAAGTGTAGTTTTTGTTTTTAGAAACTTTTCTTAATAGGCCTTAGCAAAAATAACTGTGTCGGTTGTTTCCTGGCCGCAAACTATGCACTTGCCTGGCTTGTGATCTTGTTGCAATGGCAAGCATCTGATGGTGGCGGTGGTCTCTGTTTTAACTTTGGCTTCGCACTCGGCATTGCCGCACCAGCCAGCCGTCACAAACCCGCTGTCTTTACCTGATAAAAATGTTTTCATTTCATCATAAGAATCTATTGCTTTGGTCATTTTCTCTCGATACTGTTTAGCCCTTTCATAAAGATTAATTTGCATGCTCTCCAACAGTTCTTTAATCTTTGCAGGCAAATCAGCCAGAGGCGCAATGGCCTTGTCGCCCAAATCTCTTCTGACTATTACCACTTTCTTGTTGGCTATTTCAGCCGGCCCGATTTCAATCCGCAAGGGAATGCCTTTTCTTTCCCACTCGTAAAATTTAGGCCCGGGCCGCCCCTCTCTCTCGTCAACATAAACCACGCAACCCGCTTGCGAGCTTATTTGAGCGGCCGCTTGCTTGGCTTGTTCAATCACCCCAACCATCTCGCTATCTTTATTCCAAATGGGCACAACCACTACTGCTATCGGGGCGATTTTGGGCGGCAAAATTAACCCTTTATCATCGCTGTGCACCATAATCAAAGCGCCAATGGCTCTGGTGCTGATGCCCCAGCTGGTTTGCCAAACATACTGCGGCTGGCCATTTTTGTCGGTAAACTTAACATCAAAGGGCTTGGCAAAATTTTGCCCGAGCATATGAGATGTGCCTACCTGCAAGGCCTTGCCGTCTTGCATCATAGCTTCCACGCAAGTGGTATAAACAGCTCCAGCGAATTTTTCACTTTCTGACTTTATGCCCTTAATAACTGGAATGGCTAAATACTTTTCAAAAAACTCTTGATAAACTTCTATCATTTGCAAAGTTGTTGCGTCGGCCTCCTCTTTGGCGGCGTGGGCAGTGTGGCCTTCTTGCCATAAAAATTCTGTGGTTCGCAAAAATGGCCGCGTCCTCATTTCCCACCTCACCACATTGGCCCATTGATTTAACAATAAAGGCAAGTCGCGAAAAGAATGCACCCATTTAGCATACATACTATAAATTATGGTCTCTGATGTTGGCCTGATAATCAACGGCTCATCCAACAAGCCAGCTGGCTCTAACTTTTTTTTGTCGTCCAAGGCCAGCCGATGATGCGTCACTACCGCGCATTCTTTAGCAAACCCCTCAACATGCTCGGCCTCTTTTTCAAAAAAGCTTTTCGGAATAAGCAAAGGAAAGTAAGCGTTTCTAACTCCTTTGGCCTTAAACGAACTATCCAAAATCTTCTGCATATTTTCCCAGATAGCGTAGCCGTTCGGCCTAATCACCATACACCCCCGCACCGGCGAATTATCAGCCAGCTCCCCGGCCGCGATTACATCAAGATACCATTGAGAATAATCCACAGCTCTGGGAGTAATAGCATAATCACTTTCTTGTTCTTGTATTTTTTTATCCATATTTTTATAATTTCATTCATTAAGTTGATAATAAGACAACCACCGCCTAAAATCAACCTCGGCGTTCCAGGCCGGCTAGAATGCCCAGGCCGATGTAAAAGGCCACCAGGGTGTTGCCCCCGTAGCTCACCATGGGCAAGGGTATGCCCACCACCGGCAAAAGCCCCAAGCACATGCCAATATTGACAGCGCTTTGGGTAAAAAATAAAAAGGCCAGCCCGCCCGCGAACAAACGGCTAAAATTGCCGCTGGCGAAAAAAGCGACCTGCAGAATTCGCCAGAAAAGAAAAAACAGCAAAGCAAAAAGAAACAGAGTGCCTAAAAACCCGGTTTCCTCGGCCCAGGCGGAAAAGATAAAATCGGTCTTGGGCTCGGTTAAAAAGCCATACTGGGTTTGCGGGCCGTGTCCCAAGCCCTTGCCCAAAAACCCAGCCGAACCAATGGCAATCCTTGATTGGTTAATGCTCCAAGAAATGCCTTTTTGGTCAACCTGCGGATTGAGAAAGCTCAAAATCCTTTGCTTTTGATAATCATGCAAAAAGAACTGCCAGCCAAGAACTGCCAAAACCACAAACACCAGCAAAACCGCCATAAATCGTTTTAAGGGCAAGCCGGAAAAAAATATCGCCCCCAGCCAAACAGCCACAAAACAAATTGATGAGCCCAAATCCGGCTGCAAAAAAACCAAGGCAAAAGGCGCTATCATATAAAGCGACGAAACCAGCAAAAGCCGCCAGCTGCGCAGTTCGGTGTGGCGAGCAGAAAAGAACTTGGCCAAAATAATAATCAGCGACAAAGCGGCTAAGGGTTCAGGATCAAAAGCCACCGGGCCTAATTTATACCAGCCGTGAATGCCTCTGGTTAAAGGAGCCGCAAACAACAACCCGGCTATTAACAATAAAAACAACAGATAAAATCCAAAAACCAAAAAAGAATTGGTTTTTAGAAAACGCAAATCCAGGCGCGACAAAACAAAAAAACAAACCAAGGCCAAAGCGAAATAAATCAATTGCTTTTTGAAATCAAAAAAACTGCCCCGTGAAATAGAGGCGCTGTAAATTGAAGTAAGGCCGATGCCTGTTAAAAAAATGGCCGGCAAAAGCAGCGACCAATTGTAATGCTTAAAAATCTTCATACTCATAGCCAAAGCCAAAATCATTGCTTTGTATCACGAAATGTCACGAAATATGTCATTTTGAGCGATAGCGAAAAATCTCGGTCATTGATTTAGTTGAGATTCTTCGGTCGCTCCGCTCCCTCAGAATGACAGTGTTTTAACCGCTTAATCGTTGTTTAAGTATCTCCGCCAATTCTTTGGGCGTGTGGTCGGTTTTTAAAATAAACTTTTCCGCTTTAAGCGCTAAGCATTTTTTCTTCAATTTCGGGTCAGAATAATTAGTGGAAATAAAGCAAGGAATGTCTCGGGTCTCGGGATATTTTTTGGCTTCCTCCAAAATTTCAAAGCCATTCATATCCGGCAAGATTAAATCAATCAATATCAAATCGGGCTTTTCAGCGCCTTGACGAATAGCCGCCAGCCGCTCTTTGGCTTGGACGCCATACTTAAATGTTTCCACCACAAAACCAGCCTTGCTTAAAACCACATTATAAATTTCAACCAACTGCGGCTCGTCTTCAATTAGTAAAATTTTTTGCGCCATATTTAGCCATATTTAATTTTTAACACTCCGACCTTTTATTTTACTTTCAACAATCATTTTTTGGCGATCAGCTCCACATAAAACGCGCTGCCCTGGCCAGCGCCCAACGATTCAGCCCAAATTTTGCCCTTGTGCGCTTTAATAATGCTAGCCACGATAAACAGCTAAATCCAAAGCTATTTATTTTATAGTTGCCAAGGATAAATAAAGTTTAGCTCTTTTATCTTTTGCTTATCTACAAAGCCAAAACCCACTAAATGGGTTTTGGCTTTTGGATAGAGCTTTTTAAATTTATTTAACAAAAGACGGTCTTTATTGCGGCAATTAATCTTCACTTCGTAAACCAAAATATGATTTCGATTTTCAACAACAAAATCAATTTCTTCTTTTTGCGCAGTGCGCCAAAAATGAATGCCTTCTGCATTAAATTTCTTTCTCAAAAGAGAAAAAACAGCTGTTTCTAAATTATCGCCTTCTAATTTTCGCGCAAAACCGCCTTTTTCTAAAATAGTCTTGATTCCCAAATCCTCAAAATAGACCTTGGGCATCTTAGTAAGTTCGGCTCTCAAATTACGAAAAAAAGGATTAATGATCTTAATCACATAGGTGCTTTCCAGAATAGCCAGGTAGTTGTCAAGAGTTGGCCGGGCAATGCCCACTGTATTGGCTAACTCCAAAACATTTAACAACTTGCCTGACTGCCCGGCTAAAACCCGCAAAAGCTTATTGAATTTATTGATGTCGGTGATATTAGCTAAATCCTTGATGTCTTTTCTTAAATAGGTGTTGATAATTTGTTTCAAAAGCGCCTCCTTGATCTCTAACGATTTTTCCAAAATAATCCGAGGATAAGAGCCATAGAAAATAAACTCTTGAAATAACTTTTTTAATTTATTAACAACCAATTCGTCTTTGGTTGCCAAATCAAATGACAACTCCTTAAACGACAAAAACTCCTCAAAATCCAGCCCAAACAATTCAAAGTCCATTGTCCTGCCGACTAAGCTATCTTTAAATTTTGATTTAATGGCAAAGCTGGAAGAGCCAGAAACGACCAGTTTGATTTTGCCTTTCCAATGGTCAAAAAAATACTTTAAGAAAGAAGAGGGATTTTGCAGATATTGGATTTCATCTATAAAAAGAAAAATCTTTTTCTGAAAATCGCAACCAATGGCCTTAAGATGTTCTATAGTTGATGGCACCCCTTTGTCGCACAGTTCCAAAAGTTCAAAATCTTCCAAGTCAAAATAAACAATATTTTTTGACTCGTGTTTTTGCCTTAACTTCTCCATTAAAATATCCAGCAAAGTGGTTTTGCCAGTTTGCCGAGCGCCATGTATAACAATAATCTCCGGTATTTTGAGAGCCTTCTCAATTTGGCTGGCAATTTTGCGCGGATAAATTTTAGGGGGAATATGTCCTGGCATATAGTTTGCTATGTCCACTATACAAAAGACTATGATATTTTGTCAAGGCCTCAACAATCATTTTTTGGCGATCAGCTCCACATAAAACGCGCTGCCTTGGCCAGCGCCCAACGATTCAGCCCAAATTTTGCCCTTGTGCGCCCTGATAATACTAGCGGTGATAAAAAGCCCAATGCCCCGGCCCAAAGCGTAAACTTTTTTGGCCTCTTTGCCTCGCTCAAACTGACGGCCAAACACATCGTCTGCCTCTTCTTTAGTCATACCAATGCCCGTGTCAGTAACAATAACCATGGCGCAATTATTTCTGCCTTTGGTCACAAACTGTAATTCAACTTTCACCCCGCCCTTCTCGGTATATTTAACCGCGTTGTCAATTAAATTATACAAGGCCTCCCTCAACTTGCCCGCGTCAGCCATTACCAAAGAAGTAGGCTCTGGGGGCAAAATTAGCGTTAGGTAAATGCCTTTTTTGTCGGCTTCGGGCTGGACTTCAACAATAATATCCTTGAGCATCTCAACGATAGAAGTTTCTTTGATATCTAAAATATCGCGACCCAACTGCAATTTAGAAATGTCCAAAAACTCATTCACCAGCTTAATCAGCCGATTAGTTGACTCAAAGCAAAAGCCCAGCTTTTCTTTTACTACATCGCTGATTGGGCCAAAATCGCCCTCCAAAGTCAACGACAAATAACCCTTCAAAGCGGTCAAAGGCGTGCGCAAATGATGCTGGGTGGCCATCATAAATTGACTCTTGGCCTCATCCAGCCGCTCCAGCTCCTCCTTGGCTTTCTTTTCCACCTCATAAGCCTTTTTAACATCCACAGACATTGCCTCTATCTTATTCTTCTGCTCCACCTCATGGATAACACTCCTCACCAACAAAAGTCCAAAAACCGCCGCCACCGCCAACATCCCGCCATTAATCAAATAATCATAAAACCCGTTTGATAGTAAAAGCTTAACAAACAGAACAGCGCACATTGCAAAAGTAAAAAGTTCTGTAGCTATAACTTTAATATTCAAGAAACGATACTTAATAACTATATAAGAAATACATAACAAAAAAATGAAAAACCCAACACTATCTATCCCACTAAACTGATACATAGAAAAAATCGGAAAAATAAAACTAGTTAAAGAAGAAACTGAAAATGTACTGATAACACCATAGAATACATACCTAATCTGAATTCTTTCCTCAGAATCTTTACTTTTTCTATACCCAAAAATAAGTTCATAAAAAATAATGATACCACTGATTGAGAAGAATATAGCATAAAGAATTAATCCAAAATTTGGCTCTCCGACAAAAGCTCCACCAGGATATATAACGCTATAGCTTTTTGCTATAAATCCATCCCAGTAAGAAGCAACAGCAAAAAATAATGCTACAGTTGTAATTATTATAAACTTTTTTATATCAAAAAATTTATTAATAAAAACAAAAATCCACATCACTCCGGCAGATATCGTAATAGCTCCTGAAGCATAGGTGCTTTTTAACCAGAAAGAAGTAGGTAAGATTCCTGTCATGAAGTTAGTGAATGTCCAAGCCGTCGCACAAAAACAAAGTATTGAAAAAAATCTATTTTTCCAAGACTTCCAATCTTGACTAATAGACAAAAAACCAAGAACAAGATTTAAGGACCCAACAATGATCAAAATTAAAGTTATGAATGACATCTTCATATCTAAATAATATTAATCAACCTCCCTACTTTCTTACATATCTCTAATAGAATATCAATTTGCTCTTTTTTATGAGTCACCATTATAGAAAACCTGATTCTTTCTTTTCCCTCAATTACAGCAGGAACTCTAATACAAGGAGCTAAGATATAATTTTTATAAAGTTCATCTGAAAAATGCCTAGCCTTTTCATCTGATCCAATAAGTAACGGAACAATACATGTTTCATTTCCAAGAACAGTGAATCCTAAACTTTTCAAATTCTTTCTTAAATAGTCTGCGTTTGAAAGGGTGGTCTCCCTCAATTCGCTCCCCTCTCTTATAATTTTCAAGGCTTCAATTAAACCAGCAACAACTGACGGAATTATTGGATCGGAAAAAATATAACTCCTAGCAGTAACACGAAGATAATCAGAGGTAGTCTTATCTGCGACTACAAAACCTCCAATACTTCCAAATGCTTTAGTAAAGCTACCCATAATTACATCAATGTCCTTGTCTACCCCCAAATAATGTGCAGCACCCTCTCCTTTAGGGCCTAAAACTCCAAGCCCATGGGAATCATCTATCATCACCAATGCATCATAAATTTTAGATAGTTCAGCAATCTCCTTAAGCTTTGCTACATCTCCATCCATACTAAAAACGCCATCCGTCAGTATGAGTTTTTTCTTATTCTTATTTTTTTTCAATATTTTTTCTAAATCTTCTACATCGTTATGTTTATAAATAAATCTTTCTGCTTTTGCCAATCTTACGCCATCAACAATACTAGCATGATTCAACTCATCACTTATAATTATCCCATCTTCCCCTTTAAATAATTGAGGATAAGGAAATGGGTCAATAAGCATCCTTATCACCCCCACATTAGCTAAAAATCCCGAAGAAAAAGTTATTGAGTCATCTTTGCCAAAAAATTCTGCAAGGGCTTTTTCAAACTCAATTTGAACATCAAGAGTTCCCGCCAAGAGACGCGTACTACCAGAACCAACGCCATATTTCTTGATACCATCAACAACAACTTTTTTTATTCTTTCATCGTTTGCTAAACCCAAGTAATTATTTGAACTAAAATTTAAAAACTTTTTCCCCTCAATAAAAACTTCTGGAGAAGAAGATAATCCTTCTACCTCATGGATGATAGGATAAGTGCCCTTATTTTTTAAGAACTCAACATGTTTTTTGAAATATTCAATATTTTTTTTCATTTTTTTATATGTTTTATTATTTTTGATTATAACATTTTTAATTTTTATTTTCTCTTAATTTTTGTTCCAGCTCCAAATTCTTTTTCTTTAATTCTATCATTTTTACCTCCCGACCAACAGTCAGACGGTAAAATCGTTCAAGCTCTTCTTTGCGTTTTTTCACTTCCGAATAGAGGTTGGCGTTATGCAGG
>Ga0210019_1004570_pt1 | contig 11960 bp, 12 predicted proteins | sample CryGeyCG2114_020_2_FD_183969 | JGI IMG/M metagenome (GOLD analysis project Ga0210019, IMG submission 183969) | Groundwater microbial communities from aquifer - Crystal Geyser CG11_big_fil_rev_8/21/14_0.20 (SPAdes) (version 2) | ecosystem: Environmental > Aquatic > Deep subsurface > Groundwater ...
AGTTTGATATAATCTGGGCAAACCACAGGAGGAAAAAATTTTTATCTTTAAGGAGTTCTCTGACTCTCGCCATTATTATCGGAGCCGATGAGTGGATTTGAACCACCGACCTGAGCTTTACGAAAGCCCTGCTCTACCAACTGAGCTACATCGGCATATTTATATTTTACAACATGTTACGAAAAACAACAAATTTAAAAAAGAACGCTTGGTGACCATTTTGGTGACTAAAAGGTTAAATTATTGGCTGCTTAGTGCTTCAACGGCCTGCCTTTTGTATTCCGGGGCAGGTTCCGCATATCTCATTGTCGTCCTAATATCAGCATGCCCCAATAATTCTTTAACCGTAACTATATTAACACCCTTTTCAACAAGTCTTGAAGCAAAAGTCGCTCTGGTATCATGAAACCTACAGTGTTTTATGCCCGATCTCCTGACCGCATTCTTGAATGCTGTCTTTATAGACTTAATAGACCTACCGTCATCATCGCAGAACACTCTATCGTTGCCTACTTTTATAACATATTTAAGTATTGTTTTCAACTCATTATTAATTGGGATAGTCCTTATCTTAGTACTTTTCGTATCTACTACAGTAATTACAGCTTCATCCATATTTATATTCTCGTGTTTCAGATTAAGTAACTCTCCTAACCTCATCCCTGTATGTAAAGCTGTAATTATTATGGGCTTTAAATGATTACAGGAAGCATTCAATAGCTTTTCCTCCTCTTCCTTTGTAATAACTCTTATCTTGCGCTCTTGGATCTTATATTGCTTTATATCTCTCATAGGATTCTGCATCATCTTCCCATGCTTAACAGCTGTATTAAACATATGCCGCAATACTATTGTTTCTCTATTGACAGATGATTGCGTAACAAAGTTAAGTCTCTCTTGCCTATAATTTTCAACATCATAAGCTGTTATTTTTCCTAACGGCTTATCTCCAAAAAATCCATTGAGATGCTTAATTATTACCTCTTCCCGTTTACATGACCGTTTATATCCGTTGCTCATTTTCAAATACTCTAATGCAAAGGCCGTAAATGGCATCCGTCCATTCAGCGCTTCTAAATTTAACTTACCTTCTCTAATTTCTGTTAGCCTCTTAGCTAAGCGATACCTTGCTTCTGCCTTGGTTCTGCCTCCATACTCCCTTATTCTTTTCCCATCAAGATAGTAATCTATAATAAAATATCCCGGCCTCTTTTCATATACTACCATATCTACCTGCGCTATTCTCTTTTGTAAATAGTATTGTTGCTTATGATCCGTTTAATCTCAAGTGGGTGAAATCTATTTAATTTGCCGATCTTTATGTATGTAATACGATGCTGAGACACCCAACTATAAAGCGTGCATTCTTTTATCCCTAAAATTTTGCATACATCTTGCATGCTCAGTAACTCTTCACTGTCTCTATAGCCGTTTTGCTCATTATTTTTAACCATGCACAGTCTCCTTTTGACCATTATCCCGCATATCTGACCCCCTTTTCATACGCTTTGTCATCCTCTTGATTTCCCGCTCATAGTATATATACTAATACTGCCCGATAAAAACCTTCGTCTCATTTTGAGCCTCTTTTTATGCCTCAAAAGCCTTTTATGTTGTGTTTATCTTCTTAAAATAGTTCATTTATCTCCCATTCTGTACCCTTTTTGGCCTCATTCAACTTAGTATTTTTAATATTTACCCCTTACCTACAGTCAGATACTTATCTTGTGCTTTTACCCAAAAATCTTTCATTGAGGCACTGTTTCTTTAATAAAACTGCCCTTCTTACAGCCTATCCCGGATCTGTTAGGATTCTTACCCATCCTGTATGGATAGATCGGACATTCTGGAATAACACACTTCCTGACTTCTGAAGGCTGCCCAGCGCTACAATCAAGGCACTTAGCCCTTATGGCTTTAATAGGAGTTAAAAGTTTCATCCTCTCCCTTTCCTAATATATACAGCTATATTATCCATAGCTTAAGCTCTACTCTTTATCCCTATCAGGCATATTTCTTAAGCAATGTTATAAGCTATAGCCAAGCTCCTGCATGCCTGCTTAGGTCATCGTTGGGAGAGTAGTCAGCCCAGAGGCGATGAAATGTACGGTTTACAGAAGCCTGGCCAGTATTGTTCTTATTGTAGCTGCTCTATGAAGTAATTGGTTTCAGTCCCCTTACCAACACGCTTTATAGAAATAAAGGAGCCTTCTGGTATTTTCGCCATCTCCTCCGCAAGCCTTCTGGATCCTCTATCCCACAGTTGCTCCTTGCCTTCAAATTCAAATTGATATCGGATAGCGGTTGTTTTGCCGCCATCAAACTTATTAGGAACTTGTTCTGCCCCAATATACTTGACCTTTTTTGTCTCGCCATCTTCCAAGCTAAAAAAATTTGACCTTGAAACAAGAAACTTCTTAAGTGGGCCTTGGCTATTATCCATTTTTTCACCTCCTTTCCATTAAATACTGATTGTTGTTGCAAACTTTGTTTGCAATCAATGTTTATTTAAAGGGCAAAAAAAATTACTACAACTTACGATATGCTGATTTTTTAGCTAATTCCATTTTCTCTTCTAATTCTAGAGGTTTTTTTATGAATTCGTCAAGTAAAGAAAAATTTTTCTTGGCCATTTCAAGCCTTATAAATATCTTAGCAGCATAATTTGCAATCTCTTCTAAGGTTTTGGTCTTCTCTCCATCTTTAATTTTCCCTTTTTCTAATTGTTCAAATTGGTTTAAAATATCCTTTATTTCTTTCCTTCTAAAGTTAAGCATACGCAACAACATTGCCAAACGCAGGCTATGAATTTCCTTGCTTGTTAATTCCCTGCCTGGCCAAGGACCGATTGTCTTAATGTACAGCTCTTTAACTCCAATTGCAGTGATTGGATAGAAATTACTAGAAAGGTAGCCTCTGACTTTGGAAAGAGTATGAGTATATCCGGGTTCTAAAGGTATTTCACCTGGATGTTTTAATTTATACCACTTATCTATTTTCTCTATCATATATTTTTTCCTTTACAAACAAAGTATACCGAACAATGTTTGTTTTGTCAAGTTTTTTTGCCGCTTTTTCTTTAGCCCTAATTACTGCTTAGTATTATCTTCTGTTGCGGAAGGTTGTTTGCCAAAGATAAGTTCTTTTACTCTAATTTGTCCTTCTTGAGGAAGACTTTGAAATTTTGGATCTTCATTTATTTTATCAAAATAGGCAGCCCTTACTTTTTGCTGCTCCCCAGTAGACATACTCTGAAAAACTGGATCGTTTGCTATCTCTGACCACTTTTTTATAGGTTTATCAGCTTTCTTTGCAATATCTAAATCAAAATAGCGGCCGTTTTTAGTAGGATTAAAGCGGATCCATATTTCTTTTTTATCTTTCTGCATGTTTCCTAAAGCTGTGGTATACAGTTGCCCCGTCTGTTTATCTAAGATATAGAATACAGTCCCATCACTTATTGTAAAAGAATACCTATCTTTACTGTACAATAAGGCTATTGCGACAATGGCTAACAGTATTATAATAACAGGCAATAATAAATTCGTCTTCTTCATCATCAGTCCCTCCTCTTGTTCTCCTTATAATCCTTATTCATTATGGCGAGGGCTTTAAATAATGTCCCTATGCCTTTCTTTTTCTCTGAGTCAATGTCTCCGCTTAGAATGGAATCATAAATTACAATATTTATGCTATCCACATAATCACCTGTAGAGTTATTTATTATAATACCTTCTTCTTTATACTTTTTCTTAAGGCCATCTATCATGGTAATTTTATTTTCCCGGGACATCAGAATCCACATAGTAACAGTGTTTTTTTCGTCCATCTCCTTTCGTAAATAGGAATGATCCGCATTTTTAGGGATAATGCCCTTTTCAATAGCTAATTGTTTCAATTTCTCATCAATATTGACTTCTTCCTTGGTAGGAGCTAAGGTAGGAACAAATGGGTGTGCATTACTACAACATAGAAAAACAGTTATTAAGATTACTAATTGTTTATAGTTCATTAAACTGTATACTATCGTGGCATCGTCATTTCACAAAACCCCATAATTCGTATTTTACCTTCAGAATCCTCGGATGTATATACTCTGTATGCTTTAAATCTCAACCTATCAACAATTATAGAAGGCATGGTCATAGAGGCTGGTGCAATAACGACATATCTATTAATTTGAATATACAAAATCATGAAAATCAAAACAAGTAATAGTGCCATATATTTAAACAAAATATTAAAGCTAAATTCTTTTATGAACAAATCCTTAAAAAAAAGAGTAAAGTTACTTATTCTCATATGCCCTCCCCCTTCTTCTATTTCTTGATTTTCCTCTAAGTATCTCAAGATTTTTAATTTCTGCACCAATTTCTTCATCCTGGAGTATCTCTCCTTTATTGCGGAGTGCCTGTTCAATATCCGGGTCTTTAATTCCTCTCTTTTTCTTTCTCTTTCATCTACCATTATTATAGCCCTCTAATACTGTATTATTTTTTGAAATGTCCCTTAAATAAAAAGGGCAAGCATTTTTAAAGTCTAAGCCCAACTTGTGAGTAAAAGCAAAGACTCGCTTGCCCCAAAGCACTCGCGTGCCTGGGACATAGTCTCTTCCTCTCACAAGTTGGTTTTAAATCAGGAAAATCTATGTTCCTGTATTAAGCTATAAAGAACTGATACAATTATATCGTATTTCTTCTACTACTTATAAAATTCCCTACTTATTAGCAACAGAAAATGTCTGCGCATCTCTTGACAGGCCTTGTGCATCAAATGCTATCATAAAAATAACGCCATCTTCTGACACTCTCTTATCTTCCAAACTGGTTGTAATAAGTCCAAACCTCGCCATTTGGCGTTTGATGCTTGATTGGTTTTATTTTCCAGATTCGGTTTGGTGGTCTTTTTTGCATAGCATTTTGCAATTCTCTGCAGTAGTCCTTCCGCTATCCTTCCAGGGCTTTATATGATGAGCTTCCATCTCTTCTATCTCAAAGTGCTTCTTGCATGTTGCGCATTTACCTTTTTGTCTTTCATATGCTTCTCTCTTTTGTTTATCTGGAAATGCACGGATATTTAAAAATTTTTCATCCCGTGTTAAAACATACGGATAAATACCGGATTTTTTTGTTACATCTTCATCCTGCATTAATTCTTTAATCTCGGCTTCCAATTTATTAGCGTTCAGTTTCTTATTTTTGAACTCATTATACAGTTCGCCCCACTGCACGCTATTCATCTCTCGGCGATAAGTTGTAAAGGTCTTTCGCACCCATGCAATCACATCTTGAAAATACTGCCACAATTTTTCAGCATTCTGATCATGCTGATGTTTAGCCATATAATCTTCTATCTTGCCGTCGTTTATCCACGAAAGTGCGGTTTCTAAATATTCCTGCCGGATTGGCGTACCACTGACTAATTGGCCCCCGTCATTTGCTAACCGGTATGCCGCACAATTTGATTTGCTAAATTTTAATTTCGCATCTGATAACCACGGTCCGGTATAAACAGCGTTACGGATTTCCTGGTCGTTAACTTTTTCTCCGTAGGTGTTGATAATCCTAAACCAGTCCAGTCGTTCTTTGTCCGTGCCTTCGCAGAAGTAAATCATTAGTTCATAATCCAAAATTTTATCCTGCTCTTCTTTCGTTAGATTATGAAAATATTGATCGTTCAATGAAAAATTTCCATTAACATATTGTCCGATGCTAATGGTGCGTTGTTGGCCATCCAGCATCTCGTAACCGCCATCTTCTCTGATCATCCAATACATCACATTCAGCGGAAAACTGTTTTTGATAGTTTTTATCACGGCATTGCGTTGCTCATCTTTGTATATAAACTCACGCTGATATTTTGGGCGAATATCAAGTTTTCCACCATAAGCGACCACACCTTCTTCGGCGCTATCTTTGTAGCCGGCAATCACTTTGCGCACTGGAATGTTATATAGTTTAATTTTCATACTATTTTTTTACTTTCTTGTTTTTTATAACAACCCGAGCATAAGGAACATCTACAATACCATTTGTAATCATATATAAATCACCATCAACAGCACCCCTTTTTTGAATTTCTTTTCTATATTTTTTATGTTCTTTTTTATAGGGCTTAACCCCAATTTCTATTCCTGAATTAGATATACCTAAACCAATAATCTCAAATTGTCTCGGATTATATTTATCAAGGAAAGTAACTGGTACGCCAATCGCACCATCATGGTCGTAAGGTATGTCAGTATATTTGTCTACGTTAATTGCATCATAATTGCAGTACTTTGGATATTCTTTACGTGAATATTTTTTATAAAGAGTGATATCTTGCTTATGCTTCTCAACTGCAAGATTTGTAAACCAACATGAAGTTGAGACGCGTACAATTTTCTTGCCATCTTTATCAATATGATGAAAATGTTCCCAATCATCTGGCACAATAAAAAACATCCCTACATTAAAATTCGTATAGCCAGTACGAAGTTTGTTGTCTTTAATTAACTTAAAAATCTCTTTATAGGTTAGTGAATTTGTATTGCCAATAATCAAAAACTTTTTTTTGTACTTCACGAGCTGTGCAACATATTCACGAAACAGTGAGAATGGCGGATTAGTCACGACAATATCCGCTTTTTTAAGTAATTTAATACACTCTTCACTACGAAAATCGCCAGTTCCTATCATTTCGGTTATAAACTCACTTGGATCAGGTGTGCGATTACCATTTTTATCACCTGTGTATTCTAATTTATAAGGTGGTTCTTGGGAAAATAAATTTGCTTCTTTATAATGTGTGGCTATCAATTTCTTTAACCCCAAATGTTCAAAATTCATGCTGAAATATTTGACGAAATTACTTTCTCTGGGATCATCACAGTTGCAAAAAACTACTTTGCCGCGGAATTGATCTTTGTAATATTTCAGTTCATTTTCAATATCCGCAAGTTGAGTATAAAACTCGTCTTTCTTTTCTTGGCTTGCTTTGTGTAAGTTTCTATTTAAAAATTTTGTTCCCATGTTTCTTTCTATAACAAATTTTTTTATTTTATCTTTTATTTCCTTGGGGTGTCTTTTGGACTTTGGCATGATTTTAATCTACCACTTTACTCCTTTGTGGCTTATTTTTATATAATACTCCTATTAAATCTACAAGTCAATTATTCATCTTATATAGCCCTTTAAGCCCCAACCTCTTTGTAAACACCCTCTCCACGAAAAACCACCTGCCCCTATTAGCCATAAGGGCATATACCCTCTCATTCTCCTTATCTATCCAGAAAAACAGTAGGTCTGTATAGTACTCAGACATATAGGGATAATAACAGGGGTATTTATGATAGGCAATAGGTTTAAAGACAGAAAATAATGACTGTGGGACAGGAGAAACAATTTAGAAATATCTACCTTACACCTTATGTATTAGCTATTAGGACTAACTATTCCATAAAAATAAAATTTATCCCATATCTCTATGCAGTAAATGCCACTTATAGAATCATCTTTTGCCATTGCTCTTTTGATAACTAAACCATCAGTACAACTATATTGTTTTCCATATTTTTCAATTGGCTCAACAATGGGTAGAGCAGCTTGCTTATCAAGAAGATAAATTTCAATTTGATGTGTTGATTCTATATATTTCTTGTCAAGAATATAAGTAATGCCACGAATAAATTTCTCTCCCATTAACCTAATAGAGTCTTGTGAAATAGCTATAACAACTGAACCAGGGTGTTCTGCAAGCCTTTTAGCAGGCAAAAGAGATGAAGCTTTAATCTTGTCCCTTGGAATAAGGCTATTTATAGTTTTTATTCTCTGCATCAATCTATGTATTCTATCTTTTTCATTCTTACTGTAAATAGGGTTCAATGCTCGCTTAGCCTTTTCTACTACATTGGCAGTAATTGGATTATCTGGATCAATCATCATTCCAAATTTAATTAAAAGAGCGCTTTCTATTTTTCCATATTTTTGATTACAATATTGACAAGATGGTGCTTGCCACTTTTCAAGATTTTGAGAAATGTTGTCTGGGTACCAAGCTTTAGGAAATATATGGTCTGCCGTTAATTTATCTTTATATTTTAAACAATGTATACATTTTCCATCAAAAAATTTCTTAGCCATTAGAATATTTTGTTCTTAACCAAATAATTATTACTTCCTGCAATATAACCTATTATAATTTACTATATCTATCTTTGAGCCCAAAAAGTGTCTTTTACTCATCTATAACTCCATTTTTATTAATATAATGCACCATAGTTACATACATCGCATCCGCCATCTTGCTAAACTCAAAAACAATTCCTATAAGAGAGAAAGTTAATATATTAGAAGGTAATTTTTTTATTAAAAAACATGGTGAACCACTTAGACCACCTAAATCGCATAACTTTTTATGTTGGTGATTATTAAAAGACTCTACCCAATCTTTTCTTGAAAACTTAACGATAAATTTGTCTTGGGAGACGGAGGCTATTTCCTCGGCACCGCAACTAAAAGTATCAAATATAATTTCGTTACTGGCCGGATATTGACGCCATGTGCCAGGAAATCCTCCAAAAGTTATAAAGTCTTTTTCTACAGGTAAATCCGGCGGCCATGAAGGAGGAGAATAAGCAAACTTACCTATCTCCTCTCCTTGAGCAATTTCTTCCCTTTCTTTTTCTGTTAGCCTAAGAGTTACTAAATCGTGTTTCTTACTCTCAGAAATAATACGAGGCAAAGGGTCAATCTTAAGATTTCCTATTTGAAAGATTAAATCCTTATCTTTCATCAACCAATCTTTATAACTTTGTATCACATGTTGAGCCGTTATGATAATAGGTTCATTACCAAAATTTATTACAGTAGCTGTTCCATTCTTTATATTAGGTTTTGATCCTTTAATCGGAGGTTTTCCAAAATATAAAGCTGAACTAAATCTTAAAGAAAACCTTGCCATCTCTTGCCCTAAAGGTCCAGCAGCAGCTTTTTTTGCTTCCTTAACAAGTTTTGGATCCAATTTTTTTTCATTAGCCATTTTGCTTAGAAATTATACACTTTTCACATTTACAATCAGGGTCATGAAAAGCGATTGTCATAATAATTTTATCCCATAAGAGCAACGCCCAGTAATGAAAATTATTAAGTTCTTTTACTGCAATGTATTTATAATCAAATACCTCTGCATATCTGCCTCTTGAAGGCGTATCCCTTACATATTGGAATGTCTCTGGTAATGCGTTGATTTCGGGTTGAAGTAAATCAAAAATCTTAATTGTATTATCAGGCAAAACTCTTTTATACTCTTTATAAAATAACCCTTTTACTATTTTCCAAACAACTCTCCAAACTCTATCACCATCAAACTTTTTAAATATCAATTCTCCTGGTAAAATAATTCCACCTTCCGTCTTTTCGCTAAATTCTTTTAAAACCTTCTGCCCAAGAATTAATCCTTCTTTCCTTTGGAAATTCTTTTTTATATCTTTCCATAGAGCTTTTCCTGAGCGACTATTATTCATAATCAATGGTGCAAAAGTATGTACAAAATAATCTTCATCATTTTGATAACTCTTATTACAACCTATATGAGTCGGCATAGTGTCCATTTTGTCTAAATTAAATTCTTTTCTTAGAAAAGAGGCATAAAATTGTTTGGGAGGAACATGATCGGCTGATAAATCTACCTGTTTAATTCCTTTGCCGCAGAGATAACATAACAATTCGTCCATAATGCTAAAATTCCAATTTTTCTACCATTTTATCCACGCGCTCATCTGCGAGATGTGAGCTTATCATGCCTATCTGAATTATATCACTTTCCATGCAAAATGGTACTGAATTAGAAAGCAATGATGTAAGGGATAGGAGTGGAATTTCGGGGTTGCGATCTAACACTACCTACATAGTCAATTTTGGGGGCTCCCGACCCCCTTGGTGACTGTTTTGGTGACTATATGTTATCTAAAATGCTATAAACACATAGTATTCTATATAAACAAAAATCCTATCTAACTTATTGTGATTATTTATAATTAGCGTATTTTAGGAGGGTTATAAAAATGACTTGATTCGCTTTACGAAAGCCCTGCTCTGCCAACTGAGCTACATCGGCATTTTGATTTAGTTGATTATACCATTAAGGCTTGGATTATAAAATAAGAAATTTATGTAATAAATATTATGCGCCCAGAATTCTATTTCTATGTACAGCATACATTTCTAAATCTTTATTTTTATTAGTCTTAACTTTATTATATCCGGCTCCTATCTTTATTTTCAACGATAAGGCTAATTCACAGAATTCTTCAAATCTTCTCATTCTCTCGAGAAAATTATTTTCCGCATCAATAGATTCCCAAAAACGCGTATCGGGATCAGAGGCTAACCTAAATTCCTCAGCATGATTATAGAGATATGTATCTTTATAAATAAAGCAAAAAGATTCACTGGGATTAATTTCGTCTATAAATTTATAGTTCGTTTTTAAAAAACTCATGGTTTCTAAAAAATCGTCTCTTGTCTCTGTAGGAAATCCAAACATAAAGTTAGCGGAAACATAGATACCTGCCTCATGAGTATTACGGAGAACATCTTGAGCATATTTTATGTTATAGCCTTTCCTCATTTTGTTTAAAACTTTTTGAGACCCGCTTTCTATACCATAGGTTAATTGACAACACCCTGCTTGTCTCATTTTAGATAAAAGTTCAGCTGTCATTTCTGATCTAATTATAGCTTCGCCTCTCCACTGTATTGGCCGAATTTTTTTATTTTTCACTGCATTAATAACCATATTACAGAATAAATACAACTCTTTAATATCCCCGTTAATCAAAGGGTCATAAAACTCTATACTATTTACATCTTTGAAATTATCTAGCTGGTAATCTATTTCTTTAAACATTCTTTCTCCACTTAAAGATCTATAGGTTTTCCAAGAATTATTCACAGAACAATATACACATTTTTGAATACATCCTCTACTAAAAAGAACGGGGATAGAATAAGGGCGTTCATATTCATAAATATTAAAATCAGTAAAGTCTGGAAATGGAAATATGTCTAAATTCGTAATAGGCTCCCTATCACCACAATCAATTATTTTTTGTTCTTTTTTCAAAAGCGTTCCTCTGCAAAAATCAAATTTATCACTATTTTGAGTTATTTCTAACAGCTCTGGAAATATCAAATCGCCTTCTCCAATCACCACAGCATCTATTTGCCTCTTTTCTATAAGTGATTTTCCATTATTTTCTCTAAGACATTGAGGTCCTCCGAAAACGATTATTCTGTCTTTATCAACTTCTTTAATTTTTCTTGCTAATTCCAGACTCATTAACTCTGTGGGAAAATATACTGAGAAACCTATGATCTTTGCTCCTGTATCAAGAATTTCTGTGACAGTTTGATTTATTAACTGATCGTGCTCCAATATAAATTCCGATACAAATTCCTCCTTTGTCCAAGAAAAATCATGCTCTTTGGACCATTTTATTTTATATTCTTCCTTACATTTGCGATAAAAAAAATTATTCAGGTCGAAATTAAAAACTTGGTGTCCTTCTTGTTTTAAGATTGAGGACAATATGGCAATCGCGAGATGAGGCATCTCTCTAGACCAGGCAGGAGTTAAAACTAACGCTACTTTCATTGTAGTATTGATTATAACATTTTTCTTTGTTAAATTACATAAAATTAAGGATCGAGTGGTGCCACTTTTTGGTGCCAAAATACATCATAATGCATAGTAATTGGTAGCAATAGGTAGTAATAGAAAATCTCTGTAAGTTATTATGATTATTTGTAATTATGGTAATTTAGGTGAGTTATAAAAAGAGGCTTGTTCTCTTTACGAAAGCACTGCTCTACCAACTGAGCTATATCGGCATTTTGGTTTAGTTGATTATACCATTAAGGATAAGCTTGGGTAAATTAATTTATTTATTAAAATATTCTTTTAATATAGTGTTTGCG
>Ga0210019_1004572_pt1 | contig 11956 bp, 14 predicted proteins | sample CryGeyCG2114_020_2_FD_183969 | JGI IMG/M metagenome (GOLD analysis project Ga0210019, IMG submission 183969) | Groundwater microbial communities from aquifer - Crystal Geyser CG11_big_fil_rev_8/21/14_0.20 (SPAdes) (version 2) | ecosystem: Environmental > Aquatic > Deep subsurface > Groundwater ...
ATTCTCTGAAACCATACTTTCAACTATTATCCATGCTTACGAAAGATATCCTGAAAAGCTTGCCTCCCTCCTTACGCCAAAATTTCAAACACTTAATAACTCTAGATTATGAGCGGGCGGAGTATATATGAATTATCAGGAAGTGGCAGGATCTCCAAATCTATTTGATGAATCTATGTTTTCTCATTTTGCGCAGTATGTAGTAAAGCCATTAGGTATTCAACTTCCTTCAGTTGCACCAACGAATGTTGCGAATGTGAATTGTGCACCAAAGAAAGCAGAATTAAATGCAGTAATAAATAATACTAATGTTCAAAGTGGGGCACCTACTTATCAATGGTGGGATCAGGCATACGGTGGGCCGTGTTATTTTGGAAAAACCAACTTTGGCACTGTGACCCATACATTTGTATTAACAGCTAGGGCGATAAAATTTTATGGTGAAAAAGTTAATACTCAGGGGAAAATTGTATTGTACAACTACTGGATGCCTATAAGTAAAGTAGAAGCTCGAATCAAATATATTATTCCAAATTTAAATGCATCGAGTTGTATTCTTCTTATTACAGTTGGCACTTATAATTGTTGGAGTGATGCAAATAGAACAGATAGTTATTATGCGCCTCATAATCCCGTGTTGTACGGAAATTATTGGGTAGATGCAGGCAATGCCTACAGTGTTAAGGAAAGTGATGGAAAGATTTTTACAAAGCTAAAAGAGTTTTCATATATGCCGGAGCAGGTTTGTCCAAACCTAGGTTGTAACCAAACCGAAAGTAAAAAAGCGACCATCCTTGGCAAACTAGGGTATCCAATTGGATCAAAAACTACAGCTGCAACCAGCTCATTCGGCACAAATGGCTATTATCAAAAATTTATTGGAGGCACGGTTTTTGTGGAAACCGAATACCGTGATGAAGCTTATTATGTCCCCGGGTTTATTAATGAGTATTATTATGATAATGGATCAACCAGTGGAGAATTAGGATTCCCCGTCAGTGATCCCCAGTATAACGTTGCCGAAGTAAAATTATTTCAAGATTTCGAAAACGGCACTAGGGTATATGATCAGACTAATAAAGTTGTTACGGAGAGGATTAGTACCGGTCATTATAACTACGAATCGCCAATTGCAAGAAATATGCTAGATGAGAGATACCGTGATGATTTTTTTGAAGGTATCCAAGATTCTTTTGCAGAGATGGGCCTTTTACAGGTAGCTCTTGATGTTACTAGCGGAGTTATTACCGAAGAATTAATAGAACGCCTTATTGTCAAAGGACGTGCAACTTTAATTGAGAAATTTGGTCAGAAAATAGTTCTCAGTACTGGAATAAAATTTGCTCCAGCTGTTGGCTGGTTATATGCTGGCGCTTCAGCGGCACAGTTTGCCATAATTAACGCACCATTACTTGAAGCATGTAACACAGATCCAGACTTAGTTGACTCAAACGTGGGTTACAAAGCCAAAGGTAAAATGCCTGCCTATTATTGCGGTAAACTTGCATTTAATGGCACATTTGCACTTTTAGGCGTTGTCGGCAATGGTGTAGTTAATAGGTTTGGTGTGAAAACAAAGCTGGCACGCCTTGGCAAAGCAAAGCTATTCTCGAATATTGATAGTAAGACTGACGTGAGAGATATAGTTGATGCAATCACCTTTTACGATCCGAAAATTCAGCAAAAGCGTACAACGTTTATGGAGAACATAGCATCAGATTTTACTGATATCAGTTATCAGAATATAGTGAAAGATGGCAAACTAATGAAACTCCTAGTAAAGGATGTTGATATTTTCGACACATTTAAGTGGAACAAAGTATATAAAGGCCCGGAAGCTAATAGTTTGTTCCCCGTTTCTATGCACCCCTTCCTTTCCCCAGTCAAGGAAGTGCAATTGAGCTAAGCGTAACTAGTCAGCCTCTTAGCAATAGGTTGATTCAAGTTAGGGGTGACGATAAGCCCGGTGTATGGTCATTCTTGGAAAAAGATCTACCTAAGCAAAGTAATGGTAAAATTGACGTTGCAAAACTAAATAAGATGCTCAATCGTCCTGATGCAGCCTCAATTGCGATGAGAGTCTATAACCAGCAACCCGGAGACACGTTCATAGTCGGACGAATTAATGGAAGTAGTCATCAAAATGTGCTACAGTTTGGGTTGAAAGGGTTTGATGATTTGGATGAATTAGTGCAGACTGAAAAATTTACTGTGGACCCAGATCTAACCGCAAAACTCCAATGATAACTAGTATACATTATAATTTTAATACATTTACACTGAGTTTTTTAAATAGTGATGAGGAAAGAATTAATTACAGTCCAGAGGAAGGGTATCAAGGTGTATTTTCTTTTAAAGTAATAAATAATAAAGAGATAATTTGCATATTAAGAACGAACAAAAAACAACCGGACGAACTGCGCCGGCGAAATGTCGTTAAAATTGATGAGAATGGTAAAGAAGTGTGGCGAGTTTCTGATAGAACAATATGGACAGGAGACCCGAGCAAAACTAGATTTGGGAGATTCTCAATAAAGGATGGTAAAGAGTCAATAAAGATTTGGTCGGAAAGTACAAGACGGAGTCCATTTGGAGGGTTTGAGTATGATAAAAAGACAGGAAGATTAGCGATAGGCGGGGGTGATGATGTTTTTTATCTAGATCCCGACACTGGTCAGCTCGAGTATTGGTATTTAGAATGGCCTACTCCAGAATAACCCCAATTAACATGATGAAAAATATAACTTATGATGACTATATCCAATTTGAAGGTCCACAAGGCCCTATAAAAATAGGGCTCATACTAGTTGCATTTAAAATAGATAATTTTAACGAAGAGCTAATTTGCTTAATTAAGGATAGACATCGAATTATCCAACTTGATCATTTAGAAGATATCCCTGCCCAAAACATCATTAAATTTAATGATAAAGGGGAACAAGTATGGAAAGCCCCAAGCCTGGAAACCTGCTACGGCAAAAGCTATAGCGGTCGCCGTTTTGTCGACATGCTGTGGGAGGGAGACGACACAATCTTGGTAGATAACGAAGGGGAGAGGTATTTGCTTAATGAGGATGATGGTAGTTTTGTGAAGGAGGAGCTATAGAACCAGCTTATCGTCAATTAACATAATTAAACAAGCAAACACTACCTGTCAGTCCGGAGTAGTTGCTTGTTTAGTAGGCTTCTACTAGAATTAACCTTGTAAATTACTCCATTAATGATGAAAATTATTAGTAAGTTATCAGCAAAAGCATATGGCGTATAGATTTATCTGATTCGGACCGTAATATTGAAAAATTAACAGGTGTATCACCTACAGATTTTGATCCTTATACATATTAATAACCCCCAACCCCATGAACACCCCCATCATCCCTCCAACGCCTCCAACCGGCGACACCTACAGCTACAAAGGCTGGCTAAATTCCGATAGTTTTCTGAAGCGCAGTTTTGCCATTTTAGGGTATGAGTCTGTGGCCCGATTAATCCTTATTGCAGGCGGAATCGCAATTGCGCTTGTGTTTGCTATTGTGGCATGGGGATCGGGCGCTTTTTTTAACTAATCCCCGGGTCCTTAAAATACTCCGGCACCACCGGCCACTCGGCCGGTTTTTCTGCTTTCTGAATTTGGCCCCAAGCCTGGTCTAGTGGGAGCCAGTCGGCTGCGGCTAAAGCGGTGAGCGTGTGTTCCGTGGCCTGCCAAATTTTATCTAAACGGTCTGTAAAATCGGTGGCTATGGTTAAGGTGTCGTTTTGGTGATGATTAATAAAGTCGGCTAAAGGCATTTGTTCTACATATTCGCCATCTTTAAAAACGTGCACCTGTTGGCCGCCGGATTTTAGGAGGCAAAAGTTAGGAGCTGGCGCGGGGAGGCGAGCGGTAATATAGTCGGCGGTATTTAGGACTTTTAAGTCGATATTAAGCTCTTGGGCCAGAGTGTTGGCGGCGGCAATGCCCAAGCGCAATGAGGTGAAGGAGCCGGGGCCCTGAAGTACGTGAACTTCGTCCAGGTCTTGCAGGGTGGTATCTGTTTCTTTAAGCAGTTGCTCAATGTTGGGGAGGATGTGGTCGAGATCGCTGGCTTGTTCTTGCCAGGTTTTGGCGTGCCATTTGTTGTTTGCCAAGAGAGCAATTTCTTTGAACTCGGTGGCGGTGTTAATTAGGAGTTTGCTCATGATAACTTTTTTTGTGCTAGCTTGTTGGCTTCCTCGGCCATTTCGATGAAGGAGAGACGTATTTTTTTGAGGGTATCGGCATCTATTTCGGTGCGTCGTGCTAGCATTGCCATGAGGTTCCACAGGCCGTGCTCCCACATGGTATCGGTACTGTTGGTGCGGTCAATAAAGGCTTGTAGATCGGCTTTTAGCGTGGCATCGGTTGATTGATTATGGGGGCTTGCCGATTCACCTTCCCAGGGGATTTGTGTTAGTCCGGTCATAAGTCGAAATTAAATGGTTTAGCGTTGTTCAATCGTTACGCCTTTGTAAAAGTATTTTATGATTTCTTGATAACCAAAACCGGCTGCCGCCATTCCAGAGCCACCACAACCGGATAAACCGACACCATGGCCGGCGGCTGTATCGGCACTGGCATTGGCACAGTATGTATCGGGGACGGAAACTAGGAAGGGGGTGTTGGTCCAGCCCCAAACTTCTTGGCCGCTGCGGGTGCGTCCGTCACTGCGGCTAAAGTAGGGCGTGATCACAATTTGCCCATTATAAACCACAACTTGGCTGATAACGTCGGCCATGTAAATTGAGACATTTGGTGAACGTTGTTCGAAGCCGTAGCCTAGGTATTTTTGGCTGCGGTCGGGGCTGTCATCTAGGTCGTAGGGTTTGTCTTTAAATTTGTTGCGGGCAGGATCCAAATAATAGACCGAATAGGTACGCGCTAAAATCATTAATGTTTTGATCATTTCTGGATCGCTGCCGTTGGAAACTTCGGCAATGCCACGGAGGTAGTGGGCCACTGGTAGTTCGTTAATGGTAATTAGTTTGCCGCCATCAATCCTAAATTCGGCGCCACCTCTAAATTGATTATCGTTTAAGGCTAAATTCCAGCCCGGTCTGTGTTCGTAGCCTTTTAATTGGAAAACACCAACTTCGGCATCTACCGGAATTATACGAACAACACGCCCTTGGTAGCTTGAATTATTAACAGTTACGGTAACCGTACCATTGGCTTCTTTAACGCTAACTGCATCAAAAGCTCGAACACGTCTCTTTAGTTTGTTGTCTACAATCAATTTATAATTACTATTAAGTCCTACATCCGTTGCCACTTTATCAAAATAGCTGAGATTGATTCGTATAGTTTTACTGTCGACACCACTAGCGGGAATTGGCGCTTTTATACTGGCATAGTTGCGACGAGTCACTTTCCCCAATTCGCTACCACCTGCATTAATGCTTTGCGCTACAAACGGTACTTCGGTAATTGTGTTTTTGAGGTGGATGGTTAGAGGAGTGCCAACGCCCCAGCCAAAGCCATCAATTACCGGGCGTAAGACTTCGGTGCGGTCTGTACGAATGGCGGGAGCTTTAATGGTGAGGTTAAATTTCACCGATGCACCGGGAGCTACAGCTTGCGGAGCCTGCCAAATGCGGCCTTTACCTATGTTCTCCTGAATAAACATAGAATTAACGTCACGCGGGACATCCATACCAAGTTTTAGGGTGGTGTCTGGCGTACTGTTCCATGCAAAGTTGCCAGTGTTTTTAAGTTCGACACTTAGCATTTTGGTTTCACCCGGTTCTAAATCTAAATTTTGTGTTGTGGCTGAATTAAACTGAAAATTTAAGTCACCTTTTTTGACATAAATCGGCACAAAAATCAGATTATTATTTTTGATTTTCTGATTAACGACTGGGGTGAGATACAGATAGGCAAAACCACCTTTATTGGTACCTGTTACCGTTAGTCTAAATGTTGCTGTTTCGTTGGGGGCAATGTCATGGGTTTCTACCAGCGATGTCACTTTGTATGAGGGGCTTGCCGGTGGAAATTTAATTGCATTGGCCACCTCGGCCATATTGAAAAAGCCTAGATAAACATCGTCACGCTTCCAAGTTTCTGTTGAAATATTTTTAACTGCAATGTCAATTGTTTTGGTTTCTTGCGGATCTAGCTCCGTTAGTTCCCGAAGGGGATTTAAGTCTAGTGCCGGCATATCACCCGGTACAAAATTAGACATACTGCGAGCCACTAACGACTTTACGGCCGGTAAGCTTCTGTATAAAAATTCGCCGGGGCAGGCGGTGGAATCAGAATCGCGATGGCCACCAATTACCGGATAGACCTTGTTATTAAATGTGTCTGTAGCCAGCGGGCTTAAGTTATATAATTCCGCTTTAGCCGTTAAGATCCGGGATAATGCCTCTAATACTTCTTGAGAAGGCGCTGCTACTTGGTAATTACCCATTACAGATATGCCGATTGAACTTTGATTAACCGGGATGGAATGACCACCAATAACCTTTTCGCCACCTTTGCGCCCCTCATAAATTCGCCCTTCGGGATCAACAATATAGTTGTAGCCAATATCACCCCAGCCACGTTTAATGGCATGGTAATATTGAATGTTGCGTAGGGCTTGCTTAGGGTCACTTCCGGCAGAAGAAACAGTGTGATGCACTACTAAAAAACGGATGGTTTTGGCATATTCATAAGGCCATTTAAGATCATGACCATTTTCGTTTGTAACTATACTTTCAATATCCGGGTCTGTGGGGCTAACATTCTCATCTTTGTCCGCATCCGGATTTGCGGTTGCTGTTGTATCTACGTTTAAGTTACCGCCATTAACACGGGTAAAATAATTATAATCATCTACTGCACCCCATTGTTCACGGGTTATTAGTGGTACAAAGCCACTAACATCGGAGCTGGCGACGTAATTTGCGCTTCCGGCAATTTGGGCAGTTGGCCCGTTTGGTGCTTTAACATTAATAAAAGTAAATTTTAGACCGTTAAGTTCGGCATCCTTATTATCAAGCACTACCTTATATTGATACGCTTGTGATGGGGCAATGTTAACAATAGCATCCAGCGTTTTAGGTAGTTCTGCCAAATGATCAATATCCGCCTCAATCGACATCCACTTAGACCACTCTTTTTTAGCTGTTGCTTGTGAACGTAAGTATATATGGGAATTTGTGGCAGGGGAGTTCCATTCGGCAATTATACCGGTGAATACACCTTTAGTTTGATAAATCGGGCTCTGATAATTGAGCGTTTGTTGACCGGCCGGTACTTTAAAGTTACCAATAATTGGCTGTGCTGCCAAAACAGCCTGACTTCCCATAAGAAAAGCCAGGCCGATTGATAAACTAATAGCGATCTTTTTGAAAAATTTAGATTTCATTTAGTTTAGCGATTAAAGCGTCCTTAGATTGGAATCCTGACATACGAGCAATTTCTGCACCATCTCTAAAGATAATAATGGTAGGAACAGAAGTGATTGCAAAAGTTTGTGATGTTTCACCACTGGCATCTACATCGACTTTTGTGAAGGTGATTTTACCGGCATAGTCTGCTTCAATATCTTCTAATACCGGTGATAACATTTTACAAGGGCCACACCATTCAGCAAAAAAGTCTACTAAAACGGTCCCTGAACTTATTGAGTCAGCAAAATTGCTGTCTGTAAGAACTTGCATAATACTTTGATTAAATTACAAAAACATAATACGGAAAAATCCGACAAATTTCTATCACATTTTTACCTGGATTGTTTCGCAAACTTTATATATTTGCCACAATTGGCACAATCTACACGAATTGGACCACCGCCAGATTTTCGACTCAGTACACCTTCCGTTTGACTATTACACTGTTTGCATTCAAATTGTACTTCATCGATTAAACAGCGTAGCTCATTGTTCTCCGCAAGTCCGATACGCATTTGTTGCGGTTTTGGCACAGCTTTTGGCGCCGATCCCGTAGCCTTTTCGGCCGCAGTTTGGGCGAGTGTGTTCACAATTTCGTTTTCTTTGTGACCGGCATGACCTTTTACCCATTGCCAAACAGGCTTCCAGCCTTTTGCTCTTAGTGTTGCCACTTGTTGGTCTAATTCCGCCCATAAATCCGTATTACTTTTTTTCTTCCATCCTAAATTTAACGTACTAATTAAAAGACGCGAATCGGAATAAAGTTTGAATTCACCAGATTTCGCCAACTTATCCACCTTTTTTAAAGCTTCTATCATCGCCTGCATTTCCATGCGGTTATTAGTGGTTGTGGAACTTGGTCCGCTGTCCTGCCACTGTTCTTTGCCGTTTACAATTAAATAGCCCCAGCCACCCGGCCCCGGGTTTCCTAAGCAACTCCCATCTGTATATATTTTAAAATTATTCATCGTCAGGTAGAATACTAAAGTAATTGAGCTCTGTCTATGTTGATCCCCATCGCCATTCCCATTAAGCCGCAGATTGCCAGCGAAGGTATCCGGCTAACCCAAAAAGTTGCCGAACATGGCGGCGATTTTTGTGAATTATGGTGCGATCAATTAAAACTGGAAGACGCCATTACCATTGCCAAAGCCAGCGACGTCCCCCTAATCATCAATTTAAAAGACGAAACCGAGCAAGGCACATTTAAAGGGTCGATCAGCGAAAAACTAAATTATTTAGCCCGCCTGTCCGAGCTACCGCAAGTAAGCTACGTCGATATCCGTTTCGACCTTTTAGACGACGCCTTTTTAAGTGCCATCAAAAAACCGATTATTGCCTCCTATCACGATTTTGAACGCACCAAACCGCTCCCCGAACTGCTGGACATCGTCGACAAAATGGCCCTCACCAAGCCAGCAATTATCAAACTTTCCACAACCATCCAGTACGAAATCGATTTAATCAATCTGTTCCAACTACAACTACGCACCGCCAACTGGCGCAAGCGCCGCATTGTAATTGGCATGGGTGACAAAGGCGTCGCCACCCGCGTCATGTCGCCACTTTTTGAGCACGCCCTCACTTTTGCCTCCCTAGATTCCACAACAACCACCGCCCCCGGACAGTTAACGGTGTCGGAGCTTAGGAGGGAGTGGGAGACGTTGCGGTTTGGGTAGGGTTAGTCTAAATTATAAATTTCTTTCCGATCTTTGATTCTCAATATAAGCAAAATTGTTATTTCTCCATTTGTATCAACATCAAATAGGGCACGATAGCTACCAATCCTAAATCGAAATTGACCATATTGATTATGTTTGAGCTTTTTGGCATGAGCTAGTGGCTCCGCTTGATTTGCAAAAAAATACAATTTATCCGTAATCCGCTTAGCTATATGCTTTTCTAAGTCTTTAAGATCTTTTAAGGCTTTGCTTGTGTATATCAGATTGTGTTTCATAATCCCAATTCAGCCAAAACTTCTTCATGACTATATACATTCCCTTTTTTTACGTCGACTCGTGCTTCCAAAATATCCTTTTCTAAATTTTCTAAAATAAACTCTTTTTCATTAATAGGGTTAATTTCCATAACCGGTTTGGAGTGATACATAACAATAAAGCGTATGTTTTTTGCCCGGGCTTCTTTCCATATTTGTGTGATGTTTTGGCGAAACTCTTTGATGCCGATTAATTTCGTAGTCATACTTTTGTAATTAGTTACACTTAAAGTGTACACTTATTCGTAAGCGAAAACAACTTGTTTTATCCGAAAACATTGACTTTTCCCCCTCCGGCAGCCAAAATGCCAGCGCTTATTAATAACGAGAACTCATGCCATTGCAAATTGGAATTGTTGGTCTGCCCAATGTTGGGAAATCGACTTTGTTTAATGCTCTTACTAAAACAAAAGGTGCCGAAGCCGCCAACTACCCGTTTTGTACAATTAATCCCAACGTTGGTGTTGTCGAAGTGCCGGACACCCGCATGGAAAAATTAGCCGAAATTGTGATCCCACAACGTGTTTTGCCAACTATTATTGAGTTTGTTGATATTGCCGGACTGGTTAAAGGCGCATCCGGTGGTGAAGGTTTGGGTAATCAATTTTTAGCCAACATCCGCCAATGTGACGCCATCGCCCAAGTAGTTCGTATTTTTGATGATGAAAACGTCACCCACGTCCACGGCAACGTCGACCCCATGTTTGACCGCGAAGTAATTGAGTTAGAGCTAATTTTAGCCGACATGCAAACCGTAGAAAATCGACTTAACAAAGCCAAATCAACCGCCAGAGCCGGCAAAAAAGAAGATGTAGCCTACGCCGCCCTCGTCCAAAAAGTTTATGACCATCTGGCCGACAACAAATTAGCGATCGAAATGGATTTATCCGCAGACGAACGCCTCCAAATCCGCGACCTGCACCTGCTCACCAACAAGCCCTTTATTTACGTCGCCAATGTTGACGAAGACCGCGTTGCCGCAATGACCCCCGAGGATGTGCGCAAACAGCTAAATGTCCCCCCCGAAACCCCAGTAATTGTCGTTTCCGCCAAAATTGAATCAGAACTAATGGAACTAGACGAAGAAGAGGCAAAAGCCTTTTTAGACGATATCGGTCTAGAAGAAAGCGGTTTAAACCAGCTAATTCGTGCCGCCTACCAAGCCTTGGATTTAGAAACATACTTTACCGCCGGCGTTTTAGAAGTGCGCGCCTGGACCATTAAAAAGGGAACCAAAGCCCCCCAAGCCGCCGGTGTTATCCACACCGACTTTGAAAAAGGCTTCATTAAAGCCGAAGTCATCAGCTACGAAGATTTTATTGCCTGCGCCGGCGAAGCCGGAGCCAAAGAAAAAGGCAAACTCCGCCTAGAAGGCAAAGAATACGTTGTTAACGACGGTGATGTTATGCACTTTAAGTTCGCTAATTAAACAACCCCCATCTCATGACCAAGTCACAACTATCTAAAGCGCTTATTGCCGCTTGCAGTCTTTTTATTCTGGCCGGATGCAACAGCCAGATTCCAGCCGTTATCTCTGATAGTGAATGTCCTTTATTACCGAGTGATCCAGCTTTTGAGGTTAACTCCGATCTTGCAACCTGGCAAAATTATACCGATCCCCAGTACGGATTTTCAATTAAGATTCCGGCAAATTATGTGATTGAGCTAAGCACCGCTCCCAATAAAGGCGACTATCTTGATTATTACGATATTAGATCAGCTCAACAGTACAAACTTGGTAATGAGTGTACATTTTTAAATTACGCTTCAATTATAGTCTCAAAAGCGGATGAATCGATTGGTCGCCAAGAACTAACCGGCGGCACCGAATTCCGAGGCGGCACCTCCTATTACGCCTCCGATCAAAACTACGCCTATGAGATTAGAGAGTTTACCGACAATGCCACCTTTGCCGAATTTGCCAAAACATTCGCACTCCCCGCGAAGTCATTTTCCACATTTACTCCCCCCCACAACAACGAAAGTCAGGGGCTCCCCCTTGGCCTAGGCCCTGTTGGCGAAAAAAATGTCAGTAAAAAAGTAGAGGTCATCAAAAGCCTAACCTACACATACCTCACCTTTAAGCCGGCAGGCTCCGACTTCACTCGTTCCCTTCTCGATATTACAGAAGAAGGTGGCATCGACAAAAAACATTCGTCTTCGATTACAAAAGCCAGGCTGCCTACAATCAGTATCTAGAGCAATACAAGCACTTTAAGTCATCTTTGGTGCAATTTTGGCACGACTAGTTCTCAAACGCACAAATAAACTTGAATTTCTCCGTACATTGATTATATTGTCAGAGCTTTAAAAAGCATGCGGGTATCGTATAGTGGCTATTACGGCTGGTTGCCAATCAGCAAAGACGGGTTCGATTCCCGTTACCCGCTCCACAGCTCGAGAAGCTCGAGCGCCAGCGAGAGCCCTGCGACGTATCCCCAACATCCCATTATAGGAAAACCGTCAAACTCATAAGCTTGCTCCATAAGTCAATCATGCTCTAATGACCGTTGGATGCCATACATATGCTTCAGGAATTTCCTTGCGACTGCAATTAAGCAAGTA
>Ga0210019_1004573_pt1 | contig 11951 bp, 10 predicted proteins | sample CryGeyCG2114_020_2_FD_183969 | JGI IMG/M metagenome (GOLD analysis project Ga0210019, IMG submission 183969) | Groundwater microbial communities from aquifer - Crystal Geyser CG11_big_fil_rev_8/21/14_0.20 (SPAdes) (version 2) | ecosystem: Environmental > Aquatic > Deep subsurface > Groundwater ...
CAGACATGGCGGAATATAACGCAAGGTTCTTCCAGTAAAGCTATTACTCCCCTGGCCAAAAAGAAGAAACTGGCTCATATTCTAAAGCGATACGGGTTTATAGGACTCTTCTTGCTCACAATTGCTTTCTTTACCTACCGTTATTATGTACCCGAGGCAAACGTACTGACCACTCGCTCGGCAGGCAATGCGATTGATCAAATTGTGATGGAGACCAACGGCGTGTTAACCCCAAAGTGGCTACAAAAGTATTTAAAGTTGCCCCGAAAAACGAAGTTAATGGAAGTTAATTTGTATAAATTGCGGAAACAATTAGAGAGCTTTGGCCAAATAAAGCACGCAACGCTCGAGCGAGAGTTCCCTGATAAATTGAAGATCACGATAGAGGAATACCAGCCGATTATGAGTATCGCGCTTAAGGACAGTCAGGGTAAATTGAAGCGATTACTGGTTTCGCCTGAAGGGCATCTATATACCGGGTATAGTTATTCTCGAGAAGCGCTCAAACAGCTCCCCTTTCTCGGCGGCGCTGCTATCAGTATAGATAAAAACGGGAATGAAAGCGTAAAAAACCTTCAGCCCATTGCTGAGTTTGTGATGACCGTCAAAAAATACAAACCAGATCTATTTAAGCAATTTATAGCCGTTTCCAGTGATTTTTTAAAAGAAGGTACTCGGATTGAGAACGAAACAATTGATGTGTTAACCAAGAGTAAAGCAAAGATCATCTTCGCGATGGGAGATTACCTAGAACAGCTTGACCGACTAGACTATATTCTGAATTATGTTTACCGCTACCAGATGCCGAATGTGAGGAGAATAGATCTTGCGCTAGGGAGTGAAGCAGCGGTACAATTTAAAGATAAAAATATAACAAAGAAACAGTATACACGTTAGTATTTGTAGCAATAAGAGATGAGCAAAAGTAAGATAGTAGGCGCTATAGAGATTGGTACTGGAAAAGTAGCGGTATTAGTGGGTGAAATTGTGAATGGAAGAAGCTTAAATATAATTAGCTTAGGGGAAAGTGTATCATCCGGTGTTAAAAAGGGAGAAATTATTAATTTCGAAAGAGCGAGCCAGGCAACCCATGCGGCTATATCGCAAGCTGAAAAAAGTGGCGGAATAGAGCTCGAGAGCGTGTATCTTTCTCAGACAGGAAGACATTTGAATGGATTCTACGACACAGGCAGCATTAATGTAAGCGCGTCTGACCATCGGGTTTCTAAAGCAGATATCAGCCGTGTGGTGAGAGAGGCGAAAAGCAGGGAACTGGAGCAAAATCGTGTTTACATACACCATGTGCAAAATGAATTTAAAGTGGATGGTAGGACAGTGGAAAACCCCTTTGGCATGGAAGGCCGAAAATTAGAAGTAGGCTATTGGTCCATTCACGGTGATGTTCGCCGAATAAGAGACCAGATACATATTATTAACGGCTTTGGGATGCAAGTTGAAGATATGATTGTCTCCAGTATTGCCTCCGGGTGTATGGTAGCCAGTGATATTGAAAAAAAGAACGGTGTATTGGTGATTGATATTGGATGTGGCACAACGGATTTTGTGGTCTATAAAGACAGTTATATTGTTTATACGGGAGTTATCGCGGTTGGAGGGGATCACTTCACCAATGATATTAGCTTGGGAGTACGCGTCAGTTGTGATGAGGCAGAGTATTTAAAAACGGAGTACGGTAAAGCTTATGTGGATGAGGATACACGAAGCGATGAAATAAAAGTAGACCAAGAGAAGCGTGTAATACGCCGGGAAGCATTATATGATATATTACAAGCCAGAGCAGGAGAGCTCTTTTCGCTCATACGCAGGCAACTGGAAGGATCTGTAAAATTAGAAGAACTTGCCGGTGGAGCCATTATTACCGGTGGAACCGCTCAGTTGAGCGATATCACTAAATCTGCTGAAGAAGTATTGGGGTTGGCAACGAGAGTAGGGGAAAACCCATCTTGGGCCAGTGATAATTTACAATCACCTGAATACAGCACCCCATTAGGGCTATTGCATTATGCGTTGAATGCGTCACAGAAATCGGGTTCGGGGCAGAATAAAGGATCGGGGAGAGGCCTTTTAGGTAAGATGGGTAAATTTTTTAAACGCTAAGCATTCAATATGGTTAATTTTGCTCCATTAAACACAAATATAAAAGTGCTCGGTATAGGAGGGGCAGGAGGCAACATATTAGGCTTTCTCAGCCAATCGAACATAAACGGCCTGAAGTTGAGCTATATCGATTCAGATGCCAACAATCTGGCGGCATCCACCCTAAGCGATAAGCACTTAATTGGTAAAAATGTGACCCGTGGGCTGAGTACCGGTGGCAATCCCGATATTGGGCGAAAAATTGCTCAAGAAGATATGCCCCTGTTAAGAAAGCTCATTGAAGGGGTAGATTTATTAATTGTGGTCGTTGGCTTAGGAGGTGGGCTCAGTAGCGGTTTAGCCCCTCTATTAGTTAAAGAAGCCAAGCGGCAAGGTTCTTTGGTGTTTTGCTTTGCGTGCCTACCCTTTACCCTGGAAGGGAAACAAAAGCATGAAGCCGCGAATAACGCATTGCTGGAGTTGCGAGTAGAATCCGGTGCTGTGATCCTTTTGCCAAATGATTTGCTTTTACAGGAGCTTGAACCTACAGCAACGGTATTAGAAGCCTTTCAAGCAGCTAGCCAATGGGTGCTGCGTGGCGTGAAGGCCCTTTTATCAGTTATACGCCAAACGGGTATGATTAACATAGACTTTGCTACCCTGAAAAATGTTTTTGCGGAACCAGGCGGCAAGACACTTTATGGGCTTGGCCAAGGTGAAGGAGAAAATTTTTTACAGAAAGCATTGGACGATCTATCACTTTGCCCGATGTTGTTTGTTCCACAGCAAACACGGCAAGCAGAGCGACTTTTAGTCAATATCATCGGAGGGAAGAATTTGACCTTAGGGGATATTAACAAAGCGTTAGCGACATTGGCAGGTAAGTTTTGCAGCAAAGAATCGACTATTATAGGCGCAGTTATTGATCCCAATAAAAAGGATTATGTGGACATTTGCGTGATGGGTAAGGCAAGTGCCCGTGCTCCTAAAAAAAGCGCTACTAAAGGAGTCATTTCACGCGATGATAAGAAATCAACCCCAAAAGAATTGCCGGTTTACCCGTACCCGCTGCAACAGCAAGAGTTGAATTTAGAATCCGAAGTTGATTATTCCGAATTGTCCTTCCTGATAGATCATAATAAGCCGGAGAATAGAGGGCTTTTTGATGAAACGGAGCAAAATCTGTTTAATGGAGAAGACTTGGATGTGCCTACTTATTTGCGTAGAGGAATCAAAATACGCTTGTAAGAGAAATGTTGAGCGTTGTTTGACTATTTTAAAATGTCGGGGTATTGTAAAAGTTCAAAAAAAGAGCTACCCCATTCGCAATTTGTACGCTTATATGGTATAGTACAGTAGGCGGAACTATTTTATGTCTGATCAGTCACTACAGTTTATAACCAACTTATTGCAACGAGGTGTTGAGGAATCCCAGCCGATTGAAGTGAAAGGCCGGGTATTGCAAGTTGTTGGTACCATTATTAAAGCATCTGTGCCCCGCGTAAAAGTGGGCGAATTATGCAGCCTTAAGTGCCCCTGGGAAAAGCAAGGGTTGCTGGCCGAAGTGGTCGGGTTCTTAGGGGATGCAGCTTTGCTGACCCCCTTGGGAGATTTAACCGGTATATCCTCCTCAACAGAAGTGATTCCATTAGGGAGAATGCACCAAGTACCTGTTGGACCCAAATTACTTGGCCGCGTACTGGATGGTTTAGGTAATCCCTTAGATGAAGATGTAAAAGGGCCTCTTGAAATTGAAGGTTATTACCCTGTATATGCGGATCCCCCCAATGCATTAAAGCGGAATGTTATCGATCGCCCGTTATCATTAGGCTTACGCGTGTTGGATGGTATTTTGACCTGTGGTGAAGGGCAGAGAATGGGTATATTCGCGGCAGCAGGTGTCGGTAAAAGTACCATATTGGGGCAAATTATTCGGAATACCGAGTCAGACGTCAGCGTACTAGCGCTTGTGGGGGAACGGGGCCGTGAGGTAAGAGAATTTATTGAACGAGATTTAGGCGAAGAAGGGATGAAGAAGACGGTGTTGGTGATATCAACTTCGGATCGCCCCGCCATGGAACGATTGAAAGCGGCTTATGTGGCCACAGCGATTGCTGAGTATTTCCGAGACCAAGGTAAACGCGTGTTGTTTATGATGGACTCGGTCACCCGATTTGCGCGTGCTCAGCGTGAAATTGGCCTCGCTGCCGGCGAGCCTCCTACAAGAAGAGGCTTCCCACCCTCTGTATTTTCTGTATTACCAAAATTAATGGAACGCGCTGGTAATTCTGACGTTGGCTCTATTACCGCTCTTTATACCGTATTGGTTGAAGGGGATGATATGACGGAACCCGTAGCAGACGAAACGAGATCAATATTGGATGGCCATATTGTTCTTTCCCGTAAATTGGCTAACAAAGCCCATTATCCTGCTGTTGACATTACGGCTAGTATCAGCCGTGTCATGAATTCAATCGTTGATGATGAGCATAGAACTGCGGCAAACCGTGTGCGTGAACTTGTAGCCAAGTACCAAGAAGTAGAGTTACTCTTGCGTATAGGAGAGTACAAAAAAGGCTCTGATGCTGAAGCTGATGAGGCAATTGATAAGATTAACGACATTAATAATTTTCTAAAACAAGACCTTGAAGAAGGCACTTCTTATGAAGAAGCCGTTGAGGCGCTGATTGCAATTGTTGAAGGATAACGTATATGGCCTATGAGTTGGAAACCATTCTTAAAGTAAGGCATTTTCGAGAAAGAAAAGCCCAGGAAGGAGTCTATCGCGCGGTTGTCCACTTAAAAGAAACGGAAGAAGAAGAGAAGAAAGCAGATAAAAAGCTGGAAGATTACAAAGTCTGGCGTGTAGCGGAAGAAGACAGGTTATTTAAACGCATTATCAAACAAAAAGTTAAACGAGAAAAAATTACCGAGCTCAAACAAGATGTAGCCGAATTACGAGAAAAGGAGGATGCCTTAAAAAAAGCGCTAGAGAAGGCAAAAGAAGAAGTTGAGAACGCAAAAGAAAAGTTGAAAGAAGCAAAAGCAATCCATATGCGTACGATTATCGATTTAGAAAAAATCTCCCAACATAAGGAAAGTTGGCTACAAGATTGGAAGAAAGAGCAGGAAGCTTTGGCGGATAAGGAAATGGAAGAACATTACAAAAAATCGGAATAGCAAAGGGTAGTATACAATGAGTGGAAAAGATAAAATAGAATCAGGTGCCCCCAAGGGGATAAAGCACACGCTAAGTGAGAATAAGAAGCTGGAGGATATGGCTACGCAGAAGATCCCGAATAGAACCCAGGAACATTTTCAGAAAACTTTGGGTGAAAAGGAACGAGAGCAAGACACTACCCAGAAAAGCTTTTTGAATCGTATGTCCACTATATTTAAACATATGCTTTCCAAGGAAGAGTCTAAAGTAGGCGTTCAGCCGGGCAAACGTGCAGAAGTGGATCTACCTGATGGCGATGAAGATATAGACCACAGGAAAGATATTGACGATAAGGACAAGAAGGACATCGATAAAGATAAGAAGGACAGGAAGGATATTGACGATAAGGATAAGAAAGATATTCATGATAAGGACAAGAAAGACATCGATAAGAAGGACAGGAAGGATATTGACGATAAGGATAAGAAAGATATTCATGATAAAAAAGGCGCAGGAAAAAAAGAAGAAGGATCAGAAACAGCTAGAAAAGAAGGAGCCTTAACCGCTACGGATAAAGTAGTCGTTCAGCAATTAGGGGATACCATTATTAAAGGAATGGTCAATTTTGCAACTGAAGCGCGCCCGGATGTGGGTAAAGGCGATCGGGTTGCAACGGTCAATGCCGCAATGGAGGTTATCAGCAGTATGGCCGTTTCTAAAGGAGAGCACGGGCAAGATAGAATGTGCCAAGTGACGATTGGTAAAGAGTCTATTCTGGCAGGTACTGATATACGTGTATTTGAAAAAGGAGGAGAACTGCAATTCCAATTTTTTGTAAAGACGGATGCGGCGGCTAACCTTATGCAGCAGCAATCAGCCGTTCAAGATTTACAAAACTTCCTGCAAACTCAGTTAAAGCAAACGAATATTAATATTTCCGTTAACGATGAACGAGGTGAGCAAGGTGGCGGAGGCCAAGGCGGTGGCGACCAAGGCGGCGGAGGTCAAGGTGAAGGCGGACAACAACAGGGGCAATCTCAAGAACAAGATCAATCCCGACCTGATCCATTTTCTCAACCTAATGAATAACAATGGGAGAGAATCGTATAACAGGAAGAAATCAGAAAAAACTTCATTTTTTTGAAGAAGAGACCCTGCGCCCCAAAAAAACTCGTACAATGCGTGGGCTGGCTAAGCAGGATTATAAGACAGCTGAAAAAGATGCCAAAGAGAGTTTATTGATACAGAACTTAGGGGATAGTATTCTTCGAGGACTCTTGTCCTCGTTTACCGATACGAACCCTTCCAGTGAAGGTAAAGGGGCCTCAAGTAATCTTGCTGATGTTCATAAAGCAATGGAAGTGGCGGCTAAAATGGCGGTCTCTCGAGAAGACATAGGTCAACCCCGCATGTGCCAGATAACAATCGGTAAAGAGTCTGTTTTAGCAGGTACAGAAATTAGAATTTTTCAAGAAGCAGGTGTATTACAATTTCAGTTCTTCATACGCACTGATGGGGCAGCCCACTTATTTTCACAAGGAAACGCGTTGACTCATTTGCAGCGTTTTCTGCAGAAGCGCCTGAAGACAGATAACATAAACATTGACATTCTGGATGAAAGAGGCGATGAAAGAAGTGGCAGATCTGGCCGTTGATTCAAATGGCAGGGTAATTTGACCTATAAAAAATCTGATATTCATACTTAATTTGTAATGAACCCCAAGCTAGTGTTAAAAAAACTGTCCGCGGATGAAGTCCGACTAAGCAACGTAGCCATTGGGCGTGCTAGAGAAATCGCATTTGAGATGGGGGCTACCCCATGCCGATTACAATTTAGGCAAGCCTCCTCTGAGTATCAAGCATTGGCAGGCATTAAGTTAAAAGTAGGGGAGCACGATATCGTACTCGGCCTTGCGGATATGCCTCCTGTTTCCTTTTTTACTCAAGAGTACCCCGAGTTAGAATTGGGTAATCTGGAAAAGGATCTATGCCCTGTGGTGTTTGAATCTATCAACCAACCGCTTTTGGATAACCTTGAAAGCCTTTTTGGCCTTCCGGTAACCATAGAGACGGTTTCACTCCATGAGGCATTGAAAGACGATGACTACGCACATAAACTTTATTTTACGGTTCAAAAAGAGGATGAAACATTTTCTCGGTTTGGGCACCTCGCCTTTAACGAAGATTTTATTCCATTATTATTAAGCCGTTTTCCTAAAGACCTGTATGCAGACAATTTAATTTGCGATGACATTGATGTAGACGTGAAGTTAATCCTTGCCAACGAAGCGGTTTCTTTCAATGATTGGAAGAGTGTTGAACGGAATGACTTATTGCTCTTAGACGACCTTTCATCAATAAAATCGGGTCAATATAATGTCGTTCTTGCCAATAAATATATTTTTGAAGGTAATTACAAAGATGGCCAAATAACTTTGGAAAAACTTATGAATGAAATAGAAGAAGCATTTGAAGATGAAGAAGAGCCTTTACTCGAGGATGAAGAGGAGCCTTCAGAAGTTTCCGAAGAGGAAGCTGAGTTTGAAGACGATGTTGAAGATGAAGACAACGAAGTAGATGAACTAGCTGAATTAAACGGAACGCATAAGGGTATAGATGCTCTTCCCGTGAAGCTTTCCTTCGAAGTGGGCCAAAAGACTGTCAAGGTAGGCGATTTAAAAACACTTCAGCCCGGATTCACTTTTAAGATGGATAACCCCATCGATATGCCGATAGTTATACGAGCGAATGGAAAAAAAATAGGCACTGGCGAATTAGTGAAAGTAGGGGAGCAAATGGCTGTTCGGATAACTCGCTTTACGAAGAATGGTTGATTTTTCGAACAATACATTCGGGATAATGTTCCTTTTGTTCGCGTTGGCATTAGCGCCATTCGTGCTGATGTCCGTGACATCATTCCTGAAATTAGTCGTAGTGATCAGTTTGATCCGGAATGCGCTTGGCATTCAGCAGATTCCTCCCAATATGGTGGTTAACTCTTTGGCGATGATGCTGAGCATTTATGTCATGGCCCCCGTTTTTCAGGATACTTATGATGCGCTCACCCAAAAGGAGATTAGTTACACGAGTAGAGAGGGCATTATACAGGCATTTGATGTTGGCGTTAAGCCCATTCAGGGGTTTCTTTATAAACACTCTGACCCAAAAGACAGGTTATTTTTTATGCGTACCGCTAGGGTACTTTGGCCAGAAGAGCGCGCAAAGGCTCTAAAAGAGGATTCTATGCTGGTGCTTATTCCCGCATTTACTGTTTCAGAGTTGTCATCCGCCTTCAAAATCGGCTTTCTCCTCTTTTTACCCTTCTTAGTGATCGACTTGATCGTCTCGAACATCTTGCTAGCCCTGGGTATGATGATGGTGTCTCCCATGGTTATCTCTCTACCGTTTAAGCTATTGCTATTTGTTTTAGTGAATGGCTGGAGCAATATGGTGCATGGTATCTTGCTCACCTATCGGTAGGAACCAGTATTAATCTTCTTTGGTTTCTTTCTTACGCTCTGTTTGGCGGATTTGTTGAGGAGAGTGCCCCTCTTGTATACTGAATGGGTCAATGATTAAGGCGATGGTGCCGTCTCCCAGAATTGCGCCACCTGATATGCCCTTGATGTTTTGCATGATAGAGCCCAAGTTCTTGATGACAATTTCGCGCTTACCTATCATTTCATCTACAAATATACAGAACGGAGTCAGTGAATTTTCCATAATGATCAATATACCCTCTGTGAGGTTGGTCACCTGAGAAGGGATAGAAAATCGTTGATGTAATCGTATAATGGGAATCGTTTGCCCTCTTAAATTGAGCACTTCTGTTTTTCCCTGTATGGTAGATATGTTTTCTTTTGTAGGTCTCAGGGCGACCTTTACAGATGTGGTGGGAAGAATAAAACGATCACCTCCCACACGCACAATCAACCCATCAATAATCGCGGTTGTTAAGGGCAGCTTTATTTTAAATACAGTACCCTTGCCCTTTTCAGACTCGATTTCGATTCGCCCGTGCAATTGCTCTATGTTTTTGCGAACGACGTCCATACCAACGCCTCTTCCGGAAACAGTGGTGATTTTATTTGCTGTTGAAAACCCGGGCATAAAAATAAGTTGATAAATTTCCTGTGTGCTTAAGTCATGATCATCCGCGATTAATTTCTTTTCTTTACCGATTCTCAGTATTTTTTCATGATCAATTCCACGCCCGTCATCTTCGATTTCGATGACAATACTGCTTCCTTGGTGGTACGCGGTGAGATAAAAATTACCGGTTTCGGATTTTCCAGCTTCTAATCTTTCCTCAGGTGATTCCAGGCCGTGATCAATACTGTTACGAACCATGTGTATGAGCGGGTCGCTGATTTGCTCCACAACGTTTCTATCCAGTTCAGTTTCCTCTCCGCTTAGGTGGCACTGTACCCTTTTTTGAAATGTTTGCGCTAGATCTCGTACAACACGATTTATTTTTTGAAAAGTAGGCCTAATGGGCACCATGCGTAAGGACATAGATGTATGTTGCAGTTCTTTTGTAATACGGCTTAACTGCCCCATGTTTCTCGTCAACGGGTTATTGTTGCGGTTCGCTTTTAAGTTTACAGATGTTTCTAACTGGCTATGAGCAATTACTAATTCACCGACGGTATCCAACAGATTGTCTAGTTTGGCTGTATTTACCCGTATCGTTAGACTATCAATCATGCTTCGGGTTAGCCCTTGGGTATGCCCGGATTTGCCCTTTCGCTCAAAGGGTTGATTACTGTTTGCAAGAGGTCTTGCTTCACTTATAGATCCTTTAATAGACGAAGGGGTTAGAGGATTCCCCAAAGCATTTTTTATAATTTTTTTGATTTTAGTAATGGTATGCTTTACCGGAACAATTTCTGAAGGAAATTTACTGTGATTGAGGGCAATTTTGACCTGTTCTACTAAACTCTCGATCTTGTCCTTGCTCTCTAAAATTAAAGTGATGGCTTCCGGTCCAAGATGAAGTTTTTCGTTTCTGGCGAGATCTAATAATGCCTCTACCTCGTGGGACAATGCTTGTATGGGAATCAAGTTCAAGAATCCGGCAACTCCTTTAATTGTATGAAAGGCTCTGAAGGTGCTATTTAGGCTATCATTGTCTTTAGGGCTATTATCTAAAATAATTAATGCAGATTCAGCCAACTGTAAATGCTCTCTAGCCTCATTCTGAAATTCGATGAGAATTTCCCGATCAGTCTCAACATCGATCTCCATCAAGCAATCTTCAAAAATCGAATTGTCTTTTTCATCAAGCCTATTTGAAAAGCTGTTATTGGGTTCTTGGAGTGGAGGAAAACTTTTGCTGACCGAACGGTAAGTGTCCAGTTCGTTTAATGCGTAAAAAGCCCAGGAAACAAAGTCTCTAACATAATCAATCGTTTCTTGGGTAAACGAGTTGGCGGTGTCCAAATGATTATCTAAGACTTTTTTGACATTCAAGGCACCCTCATACAAAGCGGCATTTAGTTCCTTTGTCTCACAGAGTTCTTTTATAAAGGAATAAATGGGAACAAGCCCTTCATCGCTATTCGGATGAGCCAATACGAGCTCAATTGCAATGCCATTGATCAACTGCTCAATGCCAAAAAGTTCAGAAGTTTTAGAGATCATTGCGCTGGGGTTTTGTGCAGTGGGTATACTGTATTATTTTTTAACAGCATTTAAGATTTAGGTCAAGTAGTGTGTGAGTCTTGCAGGAAAACTTAATTTAAAAAGAATATTTTTGAATTTGATTTCCGTATCACAGATACATATAAATTGGATTGTAGTAATGTTTTACATACCTCAAACCCCACAGCTTAGTAAATACTTGAGCTACTTCCTGTGTACACAAAAAGATTTTATATTTGGCCAATGAAATTATCGAGCCAAATAAAAGTACTTGTCATAGGTGACTCTCCGATCATCTGCCAAACTATTAAGCGGTTATTGGCGCTTGATCAAAGAATTGGTGCTGTTCGCACGGCGACAAACTGCTTGAATGCACGGGATAAGATTGTAGGATTTTGCCCCGACGTCATATTATTGGATCTTGATATGCCAAACAAGGATTCGATTAACTTGTTGCGATCCTTGTCTGCTGAGTATCCTGTACCAACGCTTGTTATGATTTCGCAAGGCACAAGCGATTTCCAGTCGGCTAAACAAGCACTCGACTTAGGAGCGATTGGATTGATTGAAAAGCCAGAAAAAGAAATATTTATCGATCAAGTATCCTCGACAATTCTTACTGAAATAATAGCCGCTTATAATAATGCCAAATTTATTAATCGGACTTCTAGGCCTGTGCTAAATAGGCTTGAAGACACTTCAGCTAAGCCTTTTTATAAAAAGAAATCCCCAGATAGTACAAACGCGAAGACTAAAATTATTTTTATTGGAGCCTCTACGGGCGGTACTGAAGCTCTCAGGATTGTATTTAATGATTTACCGCCGAAGATTCCCCCAATTTGTGTTGTGCAACATTTGGGTGCGAAATTTTCGGACGCCTTTGCACGCAGACTTAATGAAATCTATCCGTTTGAAGTATTAGAAGCAAAGCATGGAGATCTGGTACTTCCTGATCGCGTGCTCATTGCGCCAGGCGGTTTCCATATGGAGATCGAGATGAGTCAACGGGGGCAATATTACATAAGGCTTAATGAAGGGCCAAAAATTTGGC
>Ga0210019_1004583_pt1 | contig 11934 bp, 9 predicted proteins | sample CryGeyCG2114_020_2_FD_183969 | JGI IMG/M metagenome (GOLD analysis project Ga0210019, IMG submission 183969) | Groundwater microbial communities from aquifer - Crystal Geyser CG11_big_fil_rev_8/21/14_0.20 (SPAdes) (version 2) | ecosystem: Environmental > Aquatic > Deep subsurface > Groundwater ...
TCATATACCGATACCTTACAGCACGGTTGTAAACTGTCAAAAAACCTTTGACTCCTCTATATTTACTTTGTATTCTCATATTGCGCCCATTTGATTAATGAGTGCAATATGTATGTGAGGTTAGTCATACTTTGATGATATGTGTGGATAAGCTAAAAATGAGCTTATTTTATCTAACAGAAACAAGGAAAAGCACCCATATAGGATGCCTTTCGTGTCTAGTCCAACTATTATGTCATTTTTTTATCCTATTCCACTGTTTACTATTGTTTGAAAACAAAAAACTCCCAAAATGGAAGTTCTTTGTTAGAGTAGCACTCTTGATACACCCGTAAGCCAGTTATCGCTTTTCACCGCTACCTTCTGCCCTTTCGGACAAATCCACCGCACAAGGCGGATGACGGACTTAATTCACGACCCCCGTTTATAACAGAAGTTATAAAATACCAACTCTGGCTACCCTGTGTTCATTTTATCATTATCAGAATTTTGTTTCTTAGTATAATTCTCTGGGTTTTGCTTTTTATCTTGTGTGAGTAGCCAATCAAATGCTCCAAGTAGGTTATGCGTGGCTTCCCACGCTTCTTTGTCTGAATACTCAACCCCGTATTCCCTCTTGAACATCTGCTTGAACCTTTCAACAGTTTCGGGAGTTATATGAACCATTTTAATATCTGCCTTTGGTGGAAATATAATGAATAATATACATTATTAGTATAACCACACCAATAATACTGATAATTATAGTTCCCATATTATTTTTCAAACAATCTTACAATCTCATCAAAATTCTTGGCTTTATGCTTCTCAAATTCTTCTTGCTTAACATAGAGAGCTTGATAGGTCATTTTTGTCTGTCTGCTATTTACATCCTCACACCATTTTATTAACCACTCAAATTTCAACTTATCGTTTTCTTCCTCTATGCCTTTGGTCTCAATTATAAACACAGTTTTTGTATCTCTTTTTACAAAAAAGTCGGGATAATAGTTAGCAATAAACCCCTCAGCATTTTTATACTCAATTCTAAGAGCAGTAGCTTCTTTGTTTTGAAAGTTCTTAGCAAAAGAAATAATGTCGTCACACTTCTCCAAGAAAGCAGAAAATTCAAGTTCAAAATTACTATCTCCTACAATCTTATTAAATACTGACTTTTGAGGTATCATAAAAGATTTATCATTCACCACGAACGGTCGGGCATCGCTAACTTTTATATAGTTCTTTATTTCAGTATCACCTTTGTCTTGAACCGTAAGTTCGTTGATTCCTTTCTTGAAGGCATCTTTAATTAACTTAATGTATTCTATTTCCGATAAATTTCGCAGAAGATTAAGGTCAGATAAATTAACTGAACCATCAAACATTTGATTTTCTATGAAATCTTTCACTTTTCCAAATAGAATATCATAGCAACCAAATAATCGTAGTTCTCTCATAACTGCTTGTGCAAAAAAACCTATAACACTCTGGTGATTCGGCTCAATGTCGCCAGTCAAAATAGTCGTATGATGAACTTTCTCATCTACCACATCCTTAAATACAATTTCTCTTTTTTCTTCTTCAGTAAAAGTTTTTATCTTTACCTTTTTATTGCCAAAACTAGAAACATCTAAATCAGCAAGATTCTTATATTCTCTTTGTATTCTTGGAGACATCACAGGAATCTCAATATCAAGTTTTTCTATGTCTTTCTTGGGATTATCTTTATCTACTTCAACAACCATTGGTGTAATTGGCTTGGACCCACTTCCCATAAGTCGTTTTTCAAGCAACACACCCTCCCCTTTTATAGATTCAACAAAATCCATAAAAGCAGGTGTTCCTATAATACTCACATATTCTTCAATATCGTCTCTACCAAAATACATACGCCTTAGACCTCTACCAAGTGTCTGTTCGGGCAATATCTTGGAATCAGCAACGAAAGGTCTCAAACCCACTATTGTCGTCACATTCTTAACATCCCACCCCTCTTTAAGCATCATAACCGACACAATAACTTTATATGGACTTTCCAAGCTATCGATGTCGTTTGCTTGCTTTCTAAGTAAGTTGAGTTCATCTTTATTTTTACCTGAAACATTTTCTGAAATCTCACCACTTTTATTAGTATGAATAGTCAAAACTGCACCCTTAAGGTCCGCAAAACTTGTTTCTAGGTATTCAGCGACCTCATCACAATTCTTTGTGTCATCCGTCATAATAAAAAGAATGGACTTCTTACCAGTTGATTCAAGTTGTTTATATGCTTTTCTCCATTCCTCAACACCAAGATTTATAAAATCTCTATACTTCTCACTAAATAAAGAGCTTTGTTTTTCTTTTAATTTTCCTCTACTAGCTTCATCAGGGACTACTGGATTTTTTACTATCCTTTGATGAATAGCTTCAACAAGTGGATAGTCAGAGATTGTCTGAACGAAAATTGAACCATCTTTCTTCTTTGGAGTTGCCGTCACATCCAACTGTAAGGACAGGTGTTCTCCTTTTTGTTTTAGATTATTATCAATATCACGAATAGATTTAAGCCAAGCATTTTCTTCGTGAATATGGTGAGCTTCATCATTTATAACAATAAGTTCATCTATGTCTCTTATTATCATTCCCAAATCCACAGTTGAATCATTTGTTTTAGTGACAGGTTTATCACCTAAAAAGTATGTAGAAGCGTCTTCATCTTCTGCACTTGCTTTATTCACATCACTTTCAAAAACTCTATGGATGTTTGTTAGAAATATATTGCCTGTGTCAGAAATTCCTCTTAGGTCGTCTTGTAGATGTAGAGTTATCTGAAAGTCATCTTGCCAATTCTGTCCTTGATAACCATTTTCGGGAACCACCGGGTCCATAAAAAATATCTTATTGCCTTCAAAGTCGTTCTTAATTCTTTCAAAAACAATCACATTGGGGGTTATCAAAAGAAAATTCTTTGCTAAATCTGAATCTTGTTCATATAACCTATGGAAATAAGCCCACGCAACAACTAAACTCATTACCTTGGTCTTTCCTGCTCCTGTAGCCATTTTAATTACGAATCGGAGCCAATCTTCGGTAAACATTTGAGCGCTTAATACTTCTGTGGAGTTATATCTCAATAAATCAAATTTATCTTTTACCTTAGCAACTTCATATAGCCAAACAACAGTTTCCAACGCTTCCCTTTGAGCAAAATAGTATTGAAAATTAAAAGATGACCCATCTTTGTTATATATGATGTGTTCTTCCTTGAACCACCAATTCAACAGGGCTTTTGATGTCTCGCTTGCACCCTCATATTTTTTATTCCTCCACTCTTTTACTTCTTTGCGTAGAGTTGCAACAAGTGGCGGAATAAGTTTATCAAAACCTTTCTCTCGTAAATCCTCATCAGCAGGAAACCACCTAATACTAGGGTCTAAAATTGCATATGGGTCCTTTGGAAAATCTTTATGTAGTGCCATATAATTAAGGATTGCAGTATTTTTTATAAATCTTACGAATAGATACCACTGCCATTTCTATTTTTAAGTTTTTAATATATTCTTCATCTGGAATTTTATAATCTTTGTGAACACATTTATTTGCCTCAACTCTAATTTTGTCTATATTAATAGATGCTTCTTCTACTAAATCTTTATCCTCGTGAAAATCTGATGATTTTAATTTTAGATTAAGTAATAATGTTTCAAAAAAATGGTATCGTCCTTTCGTTTTATCATACCAAAGTTTATGATTATCTTCTTCATATTTTGAATTATTCATTTTTGGAAAAACAACCTCAAAAATACGAACTACGAGAGCTTCTAATAATTTTCTACTCAAAACAATTACAGCCAATAGTTGACCATTTCTATAAGATTCATTTATCTCTTTTCTAATATAATCAAGAAATAAATCATTAAAATTGTAGGGTAAAAAATCAGGTCCTTCAAAATCTTCTTCATCCTCGTTAATTACAAGTTTCTTACTTTCTATATCTATATTAACCCCTGCAGACCTTAGAATTTCAACTATTTTAGGATGCCAATTTCTTATGGGTTCTCCATAGTAATTCCAACCATCTTTGCGAGTTGCAATCAACTTATCATCAAAAACTATATATTTAAGTATGGGAAGATATTTATAAGTTGGAACTGTTAACATAAAATTAGCAAAGTCATAATTATTTTCCTTCATAAATTTATAAAGGGGAATCTCGTAAGATGGTCCTTGGTTTGCAAAACTAGAATAAATTGGATTGTCGTAATCAATACCAAACTTTTTTAAGAAAATCTTAAATTCTTCCGCACTATAACTACTTATATATAGTTTTTCCACATATAACCAAATTTCTTGGTTCAAATTTATACTCATATTTTTACATCAATTACTCTGGTAGTATCATTGCCGAAAATATCAACAACTTTTACAGCAATTTTATAATTTCCTTTTGGTAATTCTTTTGGAGCAGAAACTAGCTCAAGATTTCTTTTCTTTTTGGTCCTGAACTCCTGCCACTCATTATCAAAAATATAATCTCCTGTGGGAATTTCCTTTTCTTTACCATCTTCCATAACTCTGACAAATTCCTTTCTATCAGCAAAATCATAATCAACTGCCCAGTAATCAATCCAATCACTCCATTTTTTAGTTAGAACTTCACGGCTAATAAGTTCGGTTTCTTTATCTTTTGAAATCTTTATTACTTGCCCGTTTTCTATAACTATCTTTGTGCTACCAGCCCTTAATTCTTCCTCTATTTCCCCAGTATTATCTTGGTTATAAAAAACAGAAAAATCAGTGAGTTCAATGGAAAGCTCTTTAGTATTCCCTTTGCCTTTTATAACTGGTTTAATTTCAATAAACGCTACATCGTAAAATTTTACTTGCCCTTTTTCTACGGCTCTTTTATCAAAAACCTCCCTAGGGATTATCTTAAAAGAAATATCAATACCGTCATCTTTATATTCTTGGAAATCTAAACCCATCTCATAATCAAATCCAAGAACATCAATCTTTGTTATGTTTTTTTCTTTACATTCCTTAATAATATCTTTTACTAATTTCGAAGATACTGGAGTGCTTATTGGACCGACAGCTATTAACCTATCTCGTTTCTTGCCTACTATATTTACAAAAGAAGAAATGGGTTCTGCTTTATAAGCAGAAATTATAAGTTTTATAAATTCCTTTTCTTTCTTATGTGCTTGTTTTGCCTTTTGTTCTGCACGCAAATCACTATTCACTGCAAGGAAATTATCTCTCTCATATCTACCTACATTCAAAATTTCAAAAGGTCTAAAATTTATACCTTTTGTTTTAAGTTCTCGTTGAACACCAATCATTCTTTTTCTTGCTGTATGAACACTAAATTTCCCTAGGTCAGAACAAATCCATCTCCTATTCAATTTTTCTGCTACAGAAGCTGTAGTTCCTGAACCAACAAAAAAATCTGCAATAAGGTCCCCTTCATTCGTAGAGGTTTGAATAATTCTTTCCAAAAGTGTCTCAGGTTTTTGAGTAGGATATGCTAAATACTCTTCAGAAGTAGATGCTTGTTGAAATGATTTTATATCTCTCCACACATCTGAAATTGGCACCCCTTTTGATTCATCAAGATATTGCCTTACGCCACTTCCTCTATCGTCTCGGTATTTTCTACCATTCTCATCAATCTTCTTAAATCTCTCTATATAATCACCACTATAAGGTTCAAATTGTTTATTAAAAATCTTACGACTTGTGTCTTTAGCATAGAAAAGTATTGTATCGTGACTTCTTATATAGTTTTCGGCTATGGTTTTATAGCCAGATTTTGTATCAAAGGACCAAATAATTTCTCTCTGAAAATTATCCTTACCAAAAACTTCATCAAGGACAAGCTTCAAATAACTATTTACTCGCCAGTCGCAGTGTATATACATACTTCCATCATCTGCAAGTAAGTCGTGCATTAGTTTTAATCGTTCATACATCATTGCAATAAAACTATCGGCACCCTTACCCCAAGTATCACGAAAAGCTATTTCTTCTATGACCGATGGCTTTTTAGTAAAACTTTCTTCCTCATCACCAACTTTTACATCCATAGAAAAATCAGCTCCGACATCAAAGGGTGGGTCTATGTAAATGAGCTTAAGCCCTCCCTGAGCTTCTATGTCTTTTCTTAGAGGTCCATTCTTTAATGAAGACAAAATAAGCTTGTTATCTCCCCAAATCAGTTTATTGGTCCAGCCAGTAATCTGTCTGCCCGTATTATCAAAAAGTGAATCTTGAAGCCCTATCTTATCCTCTCCTCTTGGCTCATCAATCTGCTCAATAGTTTGAAAAGGCAAAACAACATTCGTGACTTCATTCGTTTTGCCATTCCATACCAGCTCAACCTCTCTGTCGTCCTTAAATAGTAAAAAGCGATATTTTTCTGGCAACGGTTTGCTCGCTTCCAAATACTTTATTACATCTCTTTTTTCATTGTCTGAAAGATTTAATGACATAAATTATTAAGCGAACTATACCAAGAAAATCTTTATTTTTCAAGGATAATGTGATAAAGTCAAGGTGTTTAAGTATAAATTACAATTACTATGAAAAAAGTGGTTTCTGAAATTTTTATAGATGATTTAAGTCGTGGTCTATATAACATTCACTTAGATAGAAAGAATTACAGAATTTGTAATGTAATGAAGATGTTACTTCTCCGTTCTGATTTTCAAAATTTTCTTGAAAAACTTGAAAAGGAAGCTGTGCATCAAACAGAAATAACAGGCAGAGGAAGTGATGGAAATGAGATAAAGCGGAAAATATGGGCAATTGATTTTCATAAAGCTCCAGCATTGATTAGGGACTATATAAACAAAATTGCTGATAGTGAATACTTTAATAATAAAAATACTAGCTTTAAGGATTATTTTTATAATATAAGTTTATTTTTATTAGAACAAAGCTATGTAGACAGTTTTGCAAATCACAGAAACCCAAACAATATATTTTCAAATATAGTTTTCATTGACGATAATCAAAATTATCCCAATATAACAAAAAACTTTTTTGACCAAGAAACTTTTTGGAGAGTTTTTGAAAATGCTTTCTATGGAGATAAAGAGCATAATAGAAAGATTAAAGAAAAATATGGGCAACATCCAAGCGAAATAACATTTGGAGGAAGTAAGTATGATGAACTTCCAAAAGGACATAAAATTAAAATGTCTAGACCAAAAATATGCCAACTAGTAATTGATGATACTACAGAAAAAAGTGAATTAATTGACTATATAAACAAAAACTGGACTGACATAGAAATGAGTCTAAAATCATTACGACCAAGCCGAGAAGAAAAAAGAATTACAACTTCTGGTAATCTACTCAGAGATGTTGATATATTTAATAAATATCAAGAATATAAAAAAGAAGGATATAAAAATCCTGATGTAAAAGTATATTCTTGGTTAATACGAGAATCTCCATACAAAATTGAAATAGAACCAAATACAATAAGAAAAATTGTCTCTCTTCTATTAAAAGAATTGGGGGAAATAAATACAGAAAAATAAGCAATAGCTTATATTTCACAAATTAGAGAAAAATAAACTACACCCTAAAACCGAACGACTAATTATCATAAAAAGCGCACGATGTAATCGTGTTTTTTATTTGTCTATAGAAAACGCTATTACTAATTAAATTTTAATTACTATGGAAAGTAAAAAAATTCCACTAGATGACCCAGCATATGTGTTTACCACTTATGACTTGGGTTGTAGCACCGCACTCCTGTGTGTGGATTTTAAGCTTTTGTCGATAGAAAAAACAAATCCGAAAAAAGCTCTGTTCGTGTTTCGTAGAAAAGTTGGCATAGAAGAAACAGCTAATAGCTATTTCGCCGACAGGTTAGAAGTCAAAGCTAGGTCGTTCTTTGACCATTTGAAAGCCCTCAAGAATAAGCTCTACTCCTAGAGATGACTCTTTCGGATAAAAACATAGAAGAATTTCAAAAGCTCCACAAAGAGCATTTTGGGGTAGAAATCAGCAAAGAAGATGCCCGTGAAAATGGCATTAAGCTCTTACGGTTAATTTCTATACTCTATCGTCCGAAACCCGATGAGGATTCCAAGAAATTTATAGCCAACAAATCTTAAAAAACTATGGATACAATATCATTTCGCATCAAAGAAAACTTCAGAGTAACCGAAAGAGCAAACTTCAACACTGAATTTTCTACCAGAAACTTCTCGGACCTCTCTCAAAAAGAGAGGATAAGAAGTAAAGAACTAAGAGGTAATGAATACCTGCGTAAGTTTATCCTTCACCCAATAAAATATGACGAAGACACATACTACCCTAGTGTAGAAATATACGAAAAAGCCAACAGCACAATAGGCAAGGTTGAGTATGAAATGGTTATCACTATTCATTCAATACCTAAGCTTATTTTTGGAAACAACTTTGAAGAAATAAAAAATTCGGATAAAGATAAAATAGTGGCTTTAATGGTAGAAAGATTGCGAGATGCTGGAATACTCGTTTCAGGAGAATCAATAAAACAAGCTCCTGTTTCGGTGGTCCATTTCTGTAAAAATATCGTCCTGCCAAGAGAAATTGCCATACGAAGCATATTTTCAGATTTGTCCCATACTGATATGGGAAAGGCGTATGACACAACCGAGGATGTCCACAGACAGAGAGATAAGAACGGGAGTAAGGTTGTCCATCTGCGTTGTGGCTCTCGTGAATGGTGTTTTTACGATAAAGCAGATGATGCAAGACAACCAAAAAGTAAACGGCAAGATAAAACAAGAACCGCTTACGAAAAAGAATTACTATCTTCCCCAGCATTTGAAAATCTTGAAGTTTTTAGATATGAATACCGCTTGAATAAACACCAAACCATCAGAAGTGAACTTCACGCATTATTGGGAAAAACATATCAAGACAAAATCACAGTTGGGGACCTTTTTGTGGAAGGACTTTGGAAAGCTGTATTAGTCAAAGGATGGAAAAATATATTACAACGCCCCGAAAACCAACTTGCTCTTTTGAGTTATACCAGCTCATTGGATTTACTACTTCATATCCTAAGAAATGCGAAGCTAGAAAACCCGAGTGCTCACAGCCAAAATAAAGCCCTATGGATTTATGGTCTGGTGCAAGCTATCAAGGACCACGGGGCAAAAACTGTAAAGGATGAGCTTAATAAGGTATGGGCAAACAAGGACAATAGATTGATTGAAAAGCTGGATATGGCTACTGATTTGACCAAGGATATACCAACATCCCAAGGCGTTTTCTACATAACCAAACAGCTTGAGAAATTTGAAATTATCAACTTGGCTTCATTAGAAAAAGGTATATAATGTATACATCTACCCGTTTTATGCAAAAGCAATTTTTTATTAGACAACTTAAGGTTTTCTACACAAATGGGTATCCTTGTCCGCTTTGCTTTTGCAAACGGGTAGAGCAAGGATGCCCTTTTGTGTGTTTAATAAAAAATATATGAACAATGATTACAAAAAAATTAAATACTTTATTTATGCCAGAAAGTCCCAAGAGGGCGAAGAAAGGCAGGTCCAATCTATCCCCGACCAATTGCGGGAGGATGAAGCTACAGCAAAACGCTACGGCATAAAAGTCATAGATGTGCTGACCGAGGAGGGTTCGGCAAAAGAACCAAACAAGCGTCCTATATTTGATGCGATGCTTGAGCGTATAAAAAAAGGCGAAGCGAATGGAATTATTTGTTGGAACTTAAATCGTCTTTCAAGAAATCCAGTAGATAGCGGAAAACTTCAATGGATGCTTCAGCAGGGCTTAATACAATCTATCTTAACGCCTTCCCGAGAATACAAACCGACAGACAATGCAATTATCTTTAGCGTAGAAAGTGGAGGTGCCAATCAGTTTATCTTAGATATGAAAGTGGGTGTCCGTAGAGGATTGAATAGTAAAGTTGCGAAAGGACAAGCACCTATCCTTGCACCACTCGGATACTTGAATACCAAACACGAAGCCCGTGGAGAAAATTATATTATCAAAGACCTTGAACGCTATGAACTCGTAAAGAGAGCGTGGAAGTTAATGCTCACGGGCGACTACACCATTCCTAAGCTTTTAAGAATAGTAAATGATGATTGGGGCTTAAGAACACGCAAAGGTAAACATCGTGGAGGTGGACCAGTTAATAAAAGCACTATGTATGGTATTTTTACGAACATCTTTTACACGGGACTTTATCTATATAGAGGTCAAATAGAAAATGGTAAACACGAACCAATGATAACAACTGACGAGTTTGATAAGATGCAAATGATACTTGGAAAATACGGCAAGCCGAGAGCCAGAAGCCACATCTTCACTTACACGGGCACAATGATATGCGGAGAATGTAGTAGTGGAATTACCGCCTGCACAAAAACTAAATTAGTAAAAACTAAAAATGAGCTAAAAGATTACACATTCTACTATTGCTCTCACCGTAAAAAAGGAACTGAAAACTGCACTCAAAAATCATACATTCCTTTAGAAGATGTGGAAGATATGATTAAAAAAGAAGTAGAAAAATACACCATTTCAGAGAAGTTTCGAGACTGGGCTTTGAAGATTTTAGAGGAGGAGCACGCAGATAAAGTAAAAGAGCGTGAAGCCATCTATAAAGCCCAATTAAGCTCTCTTAAGGTCTCACAGAGAGAACTTGATAGCTTAATTACAATGCGGGTGCGTGAACTTATAGACGATGAGCAATACACCACGAGGAAAAAGGAATTGACCGAGAAAATCGCCATAATGAAACAGAAAGTATCTGAAACACAAAGCAGAGCTTTAGGATGGCTCCAATACACAGAGCAAGTGTTTGACTTCGCACATATAGCAAAAGCCAAGTTTGATGACCCAGAAACGACCATAGATGACAAAAAAGGCATCTTTACCGCACTCGGTTGGAACTACATCATAAAGGACAAAAAACTCTATATTTCTCAATGTAATTGGCTAGAACCAATAGCAAAAAAGAGAAATGCCGTAGAAAGCGAAATAAGTCGGTTGGAACTGAAAAATAATCAAAGCCCACAAAGGCAAAACACCCCAATCGGGGTGCTCTGTCCAGTATTGCGCGAGCGATGGGACTTGAACCCACAACCTCTGCCGTGACAGGGCAGCGCTCTAACCGGTTGAGCTACGCCCGCATACAAAATATTATAGCAAAAAATAAGAAAATTGTCGTGTTTTGGAATATATGATTTTATTGTGTAATTTTTTAATTTTTCAAGTGATACGGGAAGTCAGTCAGATTGTCACGCATCCGACACCTGTAAACAAATTAGTTGCCGAGCGCGAGCGAAGCGAGGCGACATCTGAATCTTTGACATTTCCCAACATAGTGTCGGAGGTGAGAATTGAACTCACAACCTCAGCTTTATGAGTGCTGTGCTCTAACCAATTGAGCTACCCCGACATACAGTAAAAAAATACCATTTTTATTGATTAAATTCAATATATTTGAATTATGGAAGTTGAATTATAGAAGTATAGAAGTTGAACTTCAATAGATTAAAGAATTAAAAACAAGCGGAACTTTATTGAATCTAATTAGAACCAAAGTCGGCGACTTTGACATAAAAGATTCCAAAAAATTAAAAGTTATTAAAATTGTATCTTACCAGCGATAGCAAGTAAACTGTAATTTTGGATTATAAAAAATATAAAAAATAAATGGCGTTATGTAGGACTGTAGATTATGGAAGTTAAACTTCAATAGATTGAATTATGAAAGTTATGAATTATGGAAGTTAAACTTCAATAGATTATCGTTTAAGATTGGATTATAGAAGTTAAACTTCAATACCTCATAAACTATCTATAAACTATACATACATACGATGCGATAGTATTGTATATATGTAATATATTTGCTTACATCTGCTTATATACTTGTTTGACTGCGATAGGTTGTATAAACTTATTAAATTTTTTTAAAAAACTTAA
>Ga0210019_1004588_pt1 | contig 11922 bp, 7 predicted proteins | sample CryGeyCG2114_020_2_FD_183969 | JGI IMG/M metagenome (GOLD analysis project Ga0210019, IMG submission 183969) | Groundwater microbial communities from aquifer - Crystal Geyser CG11_big_fil_rev_8/21/14_0.20 (SPAdes) (version 2) | ecosystem: Environmental > Aquatic > Deep subsurface > Groundwater ...
TTATTATTTAAAGTAATGCCGGAATTTGCAGTCAGGGCAACCGCTCCGGCCGCCGTTAAATTACCGGTTAAAGTGATGCTTGAGGGTGCTGTCAAGGTCAAAGCGCCTGCGGCGGCTATCCCGCCAGTGGTGGCGCTCAAAGAGATGTTTCCCGCGCTGGTCAACGTAACTCCACTGGCAATGCTGATATTATCTTTTGGGGACACACCCTCTGCGACGTTATTGGAGTCCCCGTCCAGAGTCAGGGCTCCCGCAGTGGTTGTCAGGTTGGCATTAACCTCTATGCCGTTGACCGCATTAGCAGTCAGGGCCGAAAATGAAGAGGCCGCACCTTCAAAAAAGATTCCACCTTTAGCGCCAGATACATGCGCGTCTTTAAGTTCCACTCCTCCCGTGAAGGTAGAAGTGGTCTGAGACACTCCCCCCACATAGATAGCCCCGTCATTTGAACTGCCGTTAATGAGGAGCTTGTTGCCCCTCATTTTGGAAAGATCTGAACTACTGATTGTCATGTCACAGGACCCGGTGCATGTCGTGCTATCACCGAGCCCTATATTTCCCAGTTTAGCTTGAGTGATGTCGATATTTCCTGTACCCGCATTCAGGATGGTTGCGGCATTCAGTAATATCAAGTCATTACCGGTCAGCAAAATATCTCCGCCATTAGAGGTCAGGTTGCCCAGAGTCAGGTCTCCGGTAGCATTAAATATAATTTTTCCACCTTGAGTGGATATAGTGTCCTGGGTATCGGTAACACTAAAGGTGCCGTTCGTGACCTTGAAAGTAACCGAATTACCACTGCCTTGTTTCAGGTTGAGCAGGTTGTCGCCGAGATTGCTCAACACAATACTGTCGGTGGCTTGAAGAGTGATATTGGTGGATGCCGATACCGACTCCAGAGTGGTTTCGTAAATGGTGGTGAAGGTTGCGGCGCCACTGGCTGTGGTGGAGCCTGATCCATTCGCGATAGTGATGGTTTCCGGGTCAAGGAGCAGGGTACCGGTTTTGCCATTTGCCGCAGTGGTATCCACCGAGCCATCAAAATATAATTCTTCTTTTCCGGAAACCTCTACCAACCCGCCATCGCCGAAGTACTGGCCGCCCCGGCCTTTGACGATACCGAAGAACCGCAGACGCCGGTCTGCCCAGAAAATTACTTTTCCGCCATTACCATGGGTCACCGCATCGGCGAAAGTGTGGGTATCCGGGCCGATATATACATCCGTCGCGTTAGGAACCGAACCCTGGCCCTGGTAGTCGCCGCCAAAAAGAAGCGTTCCCCCACCCAGGTCCCCCGAGACATCAATAAGCCCATAGCCGGAAAAATCCAGCATATCACCCAGGACATGAACAGTGCCGCCTGTTTCACCTTGACCATAACCCGATGCAGACAGCGTACCCGATACGCTGACTTCGCCCGCCTCCCCGCCCGATAGGATGATCGCGCCATTTTGCTCAGACACCGAACGCGCCTGGATGATGCCATCCATATTGATCACCCGGTCAACGATGCCTTGAGCGGCATTGACATCCATCCGGACAACCCCGCCATCGGCAAAGATGCTCCCACTGTTCGAAACCAGCGTCGTTAACGCTTCTCCATCCATTCCGGTTACCTGCCCCATCACCTGACTGTCTACCCCCAGGTTGATGAGTTGATCGCCATACAAATCCACCGTGAACGTTTTTCCAGAAGCAAGGCTCACCTTACCCAATCGCGCATTGATGATTCCCGTGTTTTGCACACCGGGAGCAACGAATGCAACCAGTCCACCTTCGGCCGCTGTAATACTGCCCTGATTGACCACCGTCGAAGCCAGACTGGAGGGCACACTGAAGTTATAATTACTGTTCAAAAAATCCGTATTTGAAATATTGCTGGTTGTCGCGAGCAGGCCATGAACATCCACCTGTGCATTGGCGCCAAAAAGTATTCCATTAGGATTGATCAGCCAGAGGTCGCCATTGGAAGTCAATTTTCCGAGAATCTGCGAAGGATCATTCCCCGTTACCCGGTTGAGCGTGACCCCGCCCTGGGATAATTGAAAATCGACTTGTTCGGTACTGCCAATGCCAAAACCCTGCCAGTCGATGATGGCCTTTTGGGTGGTTTGCTGGATGGTCATTTGCTGGGAAGAAGTCTGATCAATGGTGGCCGACCCAGCCTGAACAGTCCCGCCAGTAGGCAGGGCAAATACGATAGAAGGAAAAATGCCAAGGAGGTAAGTTAGAAAAGACACCAGGAATATGGCGGCATTACCTGGCTTTTTGGGAATATGAAAGACCCCACGCCGGGTCGTGGCCGGTGGGAGCGGGCTCCGCGTTTTCGTCGGTCGCGTCAGTTCCCCATTGCCCCCGGCGGGTACACCGGACGCCATCTGATGCATTTTAAAAACGTTCATGAAAAATCCCTAAAACCTTGCCGATAGGCTGAAAAACACTCGTCCGTCCTTGTTCCCTTCAGACGACACTTCCTGATTCAGCGGTTTGTCCCATTCCATGTATCCGGAGATCACATCCGTCACGTTAAACCGGATTCCGAGTCCCAACGAACTCAGATTCTCTCCCGTGGACCCTGTGGAAGTTGGAAGACGGTTCCACACCTTGCCATAATCGAAAAAGGTGTATAATTGCAGATCCTTGAAATATTTTTTATTTGGCTGGAAGGCTTTCTGCAGTTCCAGCTTGAAGGCCAGACCCTGGTCTCCGGTTATTTCAGAAGAATCATAGGCCCTGCCATATTGCGCGCCCCCAACGCCGAACTCCTCCGAGGCCAGAAGCTTTTCAAATGAATATTGCCAGGAAAGCGCCCCCAACAACATCCATGAAGGTGCCAACTGCTGAAGCCGAAGCGCTTCTCCGCTGACTTTGGTGAAGTCGCTATGGCCTGCGGAGCGTGTCAGTTGCTCCGATCCCGTTTCCGTTGAATCAAAAATATCAAAGCCCTTGCTCAAATTGAAACTGACCAGGTTGATGCCCTTATATTTGTCGACAAAATCGTAGGACACTCCCAGGTTAACGATACGCAGACGGTCTTCTGAGTCCAGTTCCCCCAGAATCAACGTTTCCGTGTCCCGATTCGTATAACTTACAAATCCATTCAGGTTTTCAGACCTGGACCGGATGAAGGGGTGAGTCAGTCTGATGGTGAAGGTTTTACTTTCCCCCGCCACCTCAAAATCTTTAAGGGTAGAACCCGGTTCAGAATCACTGAATGACCCGGAAAAAAACAGTTTGGTGCCTTCCGAAGATACAGGCTGTTCATAAAAACCACTGAAAAACCTCAACTCATCCGTGTTGCTGGTCACCACCCCCTGCAAACCTATGCGCTCATAGTTTTTGAACAGCGCATTGCCAGACATCCCGGCATTAATCTGGATCGGCCCGTTGAATTTAGTACCCCGGTTATCCACACCAAAACTTCCGTCATAGCTTTTATTATCAAGAATCAGCGTCAGGTTTGTGGCCCCCTGTTTGAATTTGGACGGAGTCAAAACCGATTTAACCGAGACCCCCGGCAAGTCATCCACCAAAAGCAAATATCTCTCAAGGTCCAGGGCTTTCAGAGGTTGGGACTTTAACAGTGCCTTGCGATATTCGTTAAGAAGCTGTCTGGGACCGCGTACTTGCCCCTGAATAGCCACCCGGTCAATAAAGCCCTCGATCACATCAATTTGGACCACCCCCTCTTCAATTTTCTGGGGAGGCACGACCGCTTTGGATAGGATGTACCCATCATTGCGATACATGTTCGTGATTTCCTGGGCAATGATATAAACCTGCTCAAGATTTATTCTCTTGTGCAGATATTCTCGAAATAATCGGGAAAACTGTCTTTTGCCATAAATCGTCGAGCCTTTGATGACCATTCTCTGGAGAAGAAAATTCACCTTCCTCATTTCGGCCGGAAAAACAGGCTTCAAGTTATCCGGTTTTACAGGGACCAATTGCGATTTAGGGAACTCCTGCTTCTTGAATCTCTCTTCGAACCGGTCTGGGGCCGCCTGCTTGTAAGTTTGGTCTCGCCCCTGAGGGGTAATTTGAGCATAGGATAGAGATGTCATGAAACTCCACCAAAGGCAGGCCAAAAACCCAATCAGCAATATTTCGCTGTAACTCTGATTGTCAGCCCAATCCAGGTTCATACACCTTTCCCATCTCTTAACGGCATTCTGGGGTCTAAAGTTAAGTATTACCCGCATCCATCAAAACCTTTGAAATACCGAAAACAAAGGGGTTATGCAGTTTCTACAGGAAGAAAAACCCTTCCGCCAACCCGGCAACCCCCTGACCTTAATGACCAAAAATCAGCATGTTTTGCCCTTTAGCTGAGGTCGGAAAATCTTGTTCAGGCAAACCCTTTGTTTCCAAAAAAATATTTTAAAAACCGCATTTTAATGCGCCACAAAAATTGGGCGCAATTATTCGTAAGAAAGAGAGCAAAGACTATGCCAAATGGAAGGGCTCAGAAGAAAACTAAAAATCGTTTAAAAACAATTGGTTATTGATTTTTGTGGGTGAGTGTTTTAGAATGGAATCACCGCTAAAAGGTAATAATTGCACCAACCCGTCAATAAATTGTTGTTTCCGGCGATTTTTGGAAGATGGGGGTGATAAATAATGGATGGTAAAAATTAGCCTGTTCCAAAATATTCAAACTAATAGATTTACAAACATGTCATTATTATCTATGATATCCGGGAATCGGCAGGATCTTTAGCAGGAGTCAATGGGTCCGAAAACCACTGCAAGAACTTGAACCATGACAGGGAAGAACCCCATGCTAACTTTGAACATGTGTGATTTTTGCTCGTATGAAAAGACAGAGTGTGGCGCCCAACCCGCGCTGGCTGAGTCGCTGAATCTTGATAACCTTAACACGGAACATAGAGCCTCCGTGGTAGCCTGCGACAAATACAAAAGTCCCGTAGACGTCCTCAAAGAAAGATTTCACGACCCCAACCTGTAGGAAAAATCAACCCTGTTCCAGATTTTTTTAATACCCGATTCAAACCTTCAAATTTCCAGCAGGGCTTCCGGTTTAATTTAGAACGGATACCAATCTTTGCAGGGTTGTAACAATGGCTTAACAGACATGTAAAGGTCACGGCCTAAACTGCTTCTTTAAAGAAGACTTTTTAGGAGTGACAAATATGCCTTGGGAAAAAGATAAGAAAAAAAGATTGGCCGAATATCTTTGGGCGGAGATCAATAAAGCAATTCTAAAATCTCCCGATGTCCAGTTCTCCATAAAAAAACTTGAGAAGTTGCAACTACTTGACTATGTTTCGGAGTTTAATCTGGTGCTGGAAGTAGACAAGCTGATAGAAAGCATATTGAAAAAAAATGCGGCAAGAAAAACCAAAAACCCTGATTTGGAAAATTTAAAAAGCGAGTTTCCCGAAACAAAATTTAACCCGGCCCATCAGGAAGGAACACAACAGCATGACGAACCTTATCTTGATCCGGTAGAAAAAGAATTGCCTGATGTTTTCTCACCCTTTTCCTCCAAGCCTCTACAATGGATTGACGGCAGATGTCTGTCAGAAAATGAAATCCTCTTTGAAGAATATTTGGGCCGGGGATTTGACGAAAAAAATTGGCTGAAGAAGGCTAAAATCCGCTTCGACAGTTAATCGTTCAGCCAGGAAAACCGCAGGGTAAAAGGAAAATAACAACCCAACCGGAAAAACAGATCGGTGGAAAGAAGCCCCACCTCAGGGCATGGTCAGCAAATGGTCGGCGATGAGGACAATGTTTTGCTTGTTGACAGCAAGGAATTCCGATCTAAATAGAACATTCCCGGTCAGCAGGCAGTAAACCGTCGCATCAAGAACCGGGATAAAACTCTCTTCCCCCTGATTCAGCATGTCCAAAAGGCGGTTACTCGGGAGTTTTGAAATCTTTCCTTCTATTTTTTCCCCCGATGTTCGGATCACCGCGTCAATGGTCTCCTTCTTCACATAAGCGTTATATGCCATAGCTCAATCCTTTTAAATTGCCAATAGCCTAAAGGTGCCCACTCTTAATTGGAAAGGTCTATTTTAACTCCTCCGAAAATTAAAATCCAGTTAAACCTTTTTACTTTCAACGAACTAGCCGGTATATTGCATGAGTGCCGCAAAAAATCAGGGGAACAGGGGAACGTGGAGGGCGGAAGTTTTCCCCGATTCTGGTAAGTGGATCCCCGTCATCCCCATCAACCTACGTCATTCCCGTTAACCTACTACGTCATTCCCGCGCAGGCGGGAATCCAAGGGTGCAATGAGAGAACCCTGTGTATACACCGGGTCTACTTCGAACAACACGAAGAACATGACCGATCACCACTCGCCGTGGGGGCAACATGGCTAAACGTTTCGAAACAACGCCACGAGGCCTTGAGCGCACAGAAATGTCGGGTCTGCTGGCCGTGCGCCGAGCACCCGCGAAAACAGGTCAGAAAATGGAAACGAGTCTGTCAGCTACGCCTGATTGAAGAGCGAAACCCTGATTTGATTTCTGGATTCCCGCCTGCGCGGGAATGACGGACGCTTTTAGTAGGGGCGATTCATGTAAGGGCGAACGGCCGTTCGCCCCTACTGGATTCCCGCCTGCGCGGGAATGACGTTCTGACTGTCACGGCGAATTCCCTTTCTTTGAATTTGCAGGACTTCAGCGGTATCATGGGCTAAAATCAGCGACTGGCAACTGTGGCATGCGACTGCTCGGGCCAGCCTTCCTTCGCTTCTTTCTTTAAGGTGCCCTATGTTACAATTCCGGGGCCGCTGGAAACCCCTGTTTTTCAAAATTTTGTTTTCCTTTCTGGCTCTCAATTTCGCATGAAACCAAAAAGAAATTTAATGCAAAAGATTATTAACCGTCTGCAAGGCACTGATGGAGTGCGCCGGGAAATCAAACCGGCAAAAGACCACGAGTGCAGGGGGCAGACACCGCAACAGGTGTTTCTGGAAAAAGGCTGGATCACAGAAGAGTTCATGGAGCTTTATGCCTATTGCTACGTCAAAAACCAGTCTGGACAAAAATCAACTCCATCTAAAAAGAGAACCATTGTCATCGGCTGGGACCCCCGGGACCCTTCCGGTATTTTTACGGAAGCCGTAGTCCGAGGTGTCCGCAAAGCCGGCGCAAATGCCCTGGTTCTAGGTATCGTGCCGACTCCTCTGGTGCCTTTGTTCATGCTCCATGGAGGGGCCGATGGCGGCATCATGGTCACCGCCTCCCACAATCCCGAAGACCAGAACGGCATCAAACTTTTCCTGCCTTTTCATGGCATGAAGCCGCTACCCTCAGACGATGCCGAATTGACCCGGCACCTGCTCAAACAAAACTTCAACACCATTAAAAAAATTTCAACCCTTGGAGCAAAAACCGATTGCAGGAAGAAAGCCCTGGAACTGTTCCGGCAATTTTCCCTGCTACCCGAAAACTCCTGGATAAAATCTCCCGATACGCTGAAGAACCTCATCCTCGTGGTTGACCCTGCATGTGGAGCATTGGCAGGAATTGCCGCTCCAATTTTCCGGGAAGCCGGTGTCGGCAAAGTTTATGAAGTGAACAAAAACGGCGCTGTCAATCTACGCTCGGGAGTTGCTGATCTGGAAGGGTGCCCACGTATCACCGCGGACATGATCTTAAAATCCCGTTTCCATCGCCATAAAGCCATCGTCAAGCTTTTCGAAATTGGCCGGGCAAACCAGAAGGCGGCAATGTCCGGAGAAAAAAGAATTGCCGCCGCCGTCTTCGATGCCGATGGGGACCGCTTTTTCCGCCTGGAGTACGATCCGTTTCAGGATGCCTTGTGGGTCTTGAGTGGGGATGAAACAGCCATCCTGCAAGCACGGTACCTGATGACCCGCTTTCCCGAAAGGTACAAGGGATCGCTGTATATCAATACGGTGGAAAGCGACCTCAACGCTTCCACCGCCGCCGAGGCAATGGGATTGAACCCTCTCCTCACCGCTGTCGGGGACAAGTGGATCCTGCTTAAAATCCACCTCGCTCTGCTGGAACAAAGACTGACAAAACTTGCGAAGACAAAAAAAACACAATTTAAAGGTAAAATTAAACCCTTGCAAAAAAACGGAGTGGCAAGTGTGAACGTTCTCCTGAACCTCGACACAGCCCTCCCCGAAAACTCCGCGAAAAACAATTCGGAGGTTCTCGCAGTAGGCAGTGAGGAAACAGGGCACAACATCACTACCGGCTATTTCACTTTGGCCGACAAGAAGATACAAGTTTTCTCCGGCAATGGATTAAAAAGTGCTCTCAACACTTTTGCCGCCACCGAACAACTGGCAACAACTCTGTCACCAAAAAGGTATATCCTGTCCATTCGCCAGCCTTTTACCCCAGGTTTTAAGTCTACGCTTTACATCTATTACATCCGCCAGGACCTGTTTTACAGAGACTCGCAAGTGTGGCGAAAAGTAAAACGACTGTTGATGCAATCAGCAAAACAGAACGGCTACACGGCCCAGACCCAAAATTTCCCCGATGACCCGGATATGTTATATATTTCCCTTGCCGAAGGGAAAGCCGGTATCTTTGTGAGAAATTCCGGCACTGAAAATAAAATCAGCGTTAACCTGCGGGGCGGGAAATCAACTGCCAGCAAACTGAAAAAAATAGGGCTGGAAATTCAGAAACTATTATTCTCTTTACTCAAAGACCGGAACAACTCTCTCTATAAAATGGAATTGTACGCGCTTAGCCAAATAGCAGGCCATTCTGTGACCGATGAAAAGCTTGAAATAAAAAAACAGTACCGGTTAAGGCTGATTAATGAAATGAAAAAGCAGAACCTGATACAATCCAGCCCCGAGGGAAACAAACTGACCCCTCTCGGCAAGTGGTATATAATCCACTAGCCTCTCGGCGTGGGGCCAACTGGCAATAGCTTTAATGGACGATCAAAAAGTTTTTCCCAGCTTAATAATGAGGGCTTTGCACAACTCCGAGATTCTTCGCTTACGCTCAGAATGACACGTAGAAACCATCGTATTGTCATCCTGATGAGCCTGGCGAAGAAGGATCTCGCTTTTTCTCAATACAGAACCACTTATGCAAAGGTCTCCCTAATAATAACAGAAGAAGCAAATCCCCCTTGGGGGAATTTAAAACTTCTCATAAGGTATTTACCTGGATAGGTAGAGGAACTCCGCATGAGAGACTTAAACCTTTTTTTTTCAGACCTGAGCGAACCTTATCGCCAAATATTTGCCGATTGCGAACGGGTATGGGACCCTTTAAAAAAGTTGGGTCCTCTACTGGAAAAACTGATACATGATAAAACCCAGAGCGGATCTTATGTCTCTCATTTGCAGGGGATAAAGACTACTTTCGACTCATCCAGTTACCACCGTGGCGGAAAAGGACTTTACGTTGAGGACTGGATTGATCTGGCCGAACCGGTTTATTTGAAAGAACTGGATATCTTCATCGATAAGGGGACACAGTTGGAACCTTCGGCCATTATTAAAGGTCCGGCCTTGATTGGTGAGAACTGCGACATCCGCCAGGGGGCCTATATCCGCGGCAACGTCTGGATCGGCAACCACAGTGTGGTCGGGCACACCACCGAAGTAAAAAACAGTATTCTCATGAATCACACCGAAGCAGGCCACTTCAATTATATCGGCGACAGCATCATAGGGAACCATGTCAATCTGGGAGCAGGGTCGAAACTGGCCAACCTTCAGTTTAGAAATGCCGATGAAAAACTAAAGGGCTATATCAACCCCATCCATATCCCCCACGGCTCTGAAACCTGGGATACCGGGATGGAAAAACTGGGCGCGGTGCTCGGCGACAACGTTGAACTGGGTTGCAATGCCATTATCTGCCCCGGCGTACTGCTCGGGAAAGAAACCTGGGTCTACCCCGGGCTGACCATCCCTAAAGGTTATTACCCTGCCGGAACCCGGCTCGTCCCAAAAGAACGCAAACCCAAGTCACGGCAAAGATAATGCAAAAAAACGAATCTGACAACCTGACTCCGCTCGATAATTTTTTTCACATGTTCGACGCGATAGAAGAAGATATTGCCCACGCCGTTTCTGATGACAATGAAGAAGCCACGGAAATTGGCGGCTATGAGTGTCTGTTCATCGCCTTCAGCAATCTGCGTCTTTATTGCATGGGTTCCGGTGTCAGCCTTCAGCAGATAGAAGAGCAATATCAAGCGCTCAAAGAATCACCCGGAGAGATTGGCACCTTCGCGATTTCTGAAGATCTGGATGAAAGCAACGAGGTCGTCAGTTTTTGCAAACTGATGGAACAAGTCGAAGACAGCCTTTCCGCTTTTGAACAACGTTGCGAAAAAAGTGCGGAAGTTTTTGATGAATGGACCTGCGTTTTTATCTTGTATTCCTACCTCAGGAATTATTGTGCGAAGAAAGAAGTCAACTTTGAAAACCTCCAGCAGGAAATCTCGGAACTTCACTCTGAAATGGAATCCGAGTTGAAAAAAGGCAAAAGTTCCTAGAAAACCCAGATATTTGCAGAATCCGCACCTATTAAATGATATATTATTTGCGGTGGTTTTCTGCAAGCATATACATGCCTACGAAGTAGCTGAAAATTCCGGGTAAAAAGCCATACTAAACCATTGAATTATAAACGCGGATGTGGCGGAACTGGCAGACGCGCTGGATTTAGGATCCAGTGGGCAACCGTGGGGGTTCGACTCCCTCCATCCGCACCACCCTCTGACGAGGGAAGCAGGTAGTAATGGCTCGTCGAGCCGAGTTTGCCAGCAGATAAAGATATTGCAAATTACCTGCGGAGGTACTCCGCGAGCCGCGAGAGAGTTTGCCAGCAGATAAAGATATTGCAAATTACCTGCGGAGGTACTCCGCGAGCCGCGAGAGAGTTTGCCAGCAAGATAAACATATTGCCAATTACCTGCGGAGGTATACTCCGCGTCAATCTTTAAACATTTGGAACGTTATGAAAATCGAAATCGAAGACGTTGATTCCTGTAACAAAAAAATCAAGTTCGAAATTCCTCATCAGGAATACGATACCAAGTTGAAACAGTATTATCAAAAACTCGGGCGAGAGGTTAAGGTTCCCGGATTCCGCCCAGGAAAAGTGCCCGTTGCCATGTTGGAAAAAAAGTTTGGCCCGGATGTTAAAAAGGAAGTCCTGAGCAACCTGATCAGCGAACAACTCAACAATGCCATTGTCGAAAAAGACCTCAGAGCGGTAGGCCAGCCCCATCTCCTGGAAGTCAGCGCCGAAGATGGAACGGACATTTCTGTTTCCGCATCTATTGAGGTGCTCCCCACGGTCGAGCTCAAAGACTACTCCGGCATTGAACTGGAAATGAAAACCCCGCGTATCACAGATGAAGATATCAACCAAACGATAGAAGCCATGCGCCAGCGGAAGGCGACAAACGTCGATGTGACCGACCGCCCGGCACAGGACAAGGATTTACTGAAGGTAGATTTTACCAGTAAGATTGGCGAGGAACCTTTTGAGGGGGGAGCCGCGAACGATCAGGTCATCCAGGCAGGTGGAGGGCAGTTGATTGAAGGGCTGGACAAGGGCATGATCGGTATGGAAATCGGCGAAACCCGGGACATCACCGTGCAAGTTCCCGAGGATTACCACAATAAAGAAATCGCCGGGAAAAGTGTCGATTTCCAAATTGTCCTGAAAGGAATTCAAGAACAAAAACTGCCAGAACTGGACGATGAATTTGCAAAAAATGTAGACGGCCGGGATTTTGAAGGCCTGGATGATATGAAGCAAAAAATCCGCTCCGGGCTGGAAGATTTTGAACGCAATGAAGCCCGGAAGAGACTGAAAAAGATACTGACTGATAAAATCAGCGAGCAGAATCAGTTTGATCTTCCAGAAGGGCTGGTGAAAGAACAGGTTAAGTTCATGGTCGAGCAGGCCCAGAAAAAACAG
>Ga0210019_1004590_pt1 | contig 11919 bp, 9 predicted proteins | sample CryGeyCG2114_020_2_FD_183969 | JGI IMG/M metagenome (GOLD analysis project Ga0210019, IMG submission 183969) | Groundwater microbial communities from aquifer - Crystal Geyser CG11_big_fil_rev_8/21/14_0.20 (SPAdes) (version 2) | ecosystem: Environmental > Aquatic > Deep subsurface > Groundwater ...
TCTTCCCTCGCGCACATTCGTCCAGAAGTTGATCGAGCAGGGTTACGTCACCGTCAACGAAGAAAAAGAGAAGGCCAATTATAAAATTGAGGCCGGCGACGACATTCATATCCGAGTTCCCAAAACGCTGATGCCGCCGAGCGAAGCAGCTGCCGAAGACATTGCGCTGGATATTTTTTACGAAGACGATGCGATCATCGTCGTCAATAAAGCTTCCGGCATGCTGGTGCACCCGGCGGTGGGCCGCTTTTCCGGCACGCTGGTCAACGCGGTTTTGCATCATTCGCAGAAATTGTCCGATATGAATACCGCGATGCGTCCGGGCATCGTCCATCGGTTGGACGAAGACACATCGGGGTTGATCGTCGTGGCCAAAGACAACATCGCGCACGCCAAACTCGCGCGGCAATTTGAGAAGCATGAAATCTTTAAGAAATACGTCGCTCTTGTTGAAGGCCTGGTGGCGTTTGATGAAGGATTGATTGATGTCCCCATCGGCCGCGACAGCCGTCACCGCGAAAAGAAGGCGGTGAGCTACGAAGACAACGCGCGCGAAGCCGTCACGCGTTATCGCGTCATCAAACGTTTCCCCAAAAAGAAAGTGACGCTCATCGGGCTTTATCCGAAGACCGGCCGCACGCATCAATTGCGCGTGCACATGAAACATCTCGGTCATCCCATCCTCGGCGATCCGAAATACGGCCAGGAAAGTAACTTTCCGCGGCTCGCGCTCCACGCCCAATCCCTCGGCTTCAAACATCCCCGAACCAATAAATGGATCGAATTCTCCTGCCTTCCCCCGAAGGAGTTTTTGGAGTTGTCCTGAGGAAAAAAACGAAGTGCGATAAGCTTTGATGAAATTTCCTTGAAGTCCACACAGGCGTGTGGTAATATCCTTCTCACTCTCAGCTCTCCTTCAAGCAATCTTTTCAAACCAGGAGGGACTATGACCGCAGAACAAGCTCTCACCAAAATCGCCGTATTCAAAGAACAGCCCGTGCGTAAAACGCTTCACAACAATGAGTGGTGGTTTTCGATCATTGATGTTATCGCTGTTTTGACAGACAGCGATAACCCGCGGGATTATTGGTACAAGATGAAAATTCGCGAAAAAGATGAAGCTACAATTGAGTTGTCGACAATTTGTCGACAACTGAAATTAGCGTCTTCAGATGGCAAAAAGTATCTTACGGATTGTGCTAACACCGAAGGCGTGTTCCGGATTGTTCAATCCATCCCTTCGCCCAAGGCCGAGCCGTTCAAGCGTTGGCTGGCCCGTGTCGGTTATGAGCGCATTCAAGAGATTGAAGATCCTGAGCTCGCAGTGAAACGCGCTAAAGAAACATACGAGAAAAAGGGTTATCCGAAGGGCTGGATTGAAAAGCGCATGCGGGGCATCGCGGTTCGTCACAAGTTGACGGATGAATGGAAGGAGCGCGGGGTTAATGCACCGAATCAATATGCCATTTTGACCAACGAAATCATGCAGGGCACGTTTGAAATGAAGGCCGAGGATTATAAAAAATTCAAAGGACTTGAGCGGGAGAATTTGCGGGATCACATGACGGATATGGAGCTCATTCTTACGATGCTGGGAGAGGCGACCACAACACAGATCACGGACAGTCGTGATTCATTAGGGCTTGATGACCTGCAGAAAGACGCTCACGAAGGCGGGGATGTGGCTGGCCGCACGCGCAAAGATATCGAACAGCGCACAGGTAAGACGGTTGTTTCCAATAAGAATTATTTGTCTGGTCCGCAAGATAAAAAGCGGCTCAAAGCGTGAGTTGGTGAAAAATTGTCACTGGTTGAACAATCTCCAACCAGTGGTTGGAGAACTTTATGAATGAAACTGCAACCATCGGTTGCAGAAATCGGCACTGGATTCCCAGGATTCCTCGAAAACCCGCTTTACTTCCAAATGGTTTTGCATATAATAGCAACAAATTTCAATTTAGCAGAGATCACCACGTCGCCCCGCCGATGGCAGGGCTCCTCGTGATGACGGAAGTATTTTATGTCGAATTCTTCGAACCCACATCAGTCCGGAAAAGTTTTAACGGTTTTATTCATCATCATTGCTATCCTTCTGGTGTCGCTGACGGCCATTTCCCTGTTTTTTTTCCAGAAAGAAATCGAAAAACGCAAATCGCTGGAGACTCAGCTGGAAGCCAGCCATGTGAGCGAAGTCCGTCTGGAAACGGAATTGGGCGATTTGAAGAAAGAAAAATTCTTGCTTGATGAAAAGAACAAGGAACTCGACGAGAAAGTCAATGACCTCACAGGCGAAGTTGAGCTTGAGCAGGGCATCAGCAAACAGGTGAAGACGGAACTGGCCTTGGTCAAAGATCAGCTCGACAAAGAAGCGCAGAAAAACCAGAAGCTCCAGGAGCAGTTGAAACGTCTGGCGGATCTCGAGCAGGAAAACATCACCTTCCGTTCGCAGTTTGAAGACGCCAAGAGCGTCCGGGAAGATCTGGAACAGAAAACTCGCAACCTCGAGGAGAAAAATCAGGAGTTGATGAATAAGATCGCTTCTTTCGAACAAACCGCCGGTTCACCCACCGCAGATTCCTCCGTGAATCTCGACCGGATTGTCGTTTCCAACCAGACCTCTCAAAAAGAAGGACGCGTGTTGACCGTCGATACCGATACGCATTTCGCGATTGTCAGCCTGGGCGCCCAGGACGGCCTGCAATCAGGCTCACAGCTGGCGGTGTATCGCGCAGATAAATATCTCGGTGATCTCCAGGTGACGCAGGCCCAGGACGATATGTCCGCCGCTGATTTCCTTCCGCCCTTGTCCAGCCGCGCGGTCCGCAAAGACGACCGCGTCGTCGTCAAATAACCCTGTCATTGCGGGCAAAATGACTATGATTCTTAAAATTTCTCCGACGCCGTCACTCCAGGGTTCACTCCGGCTTCCGGTTTCCAAATCCTATTCGATCCGCGCCTTTCTCATCGCCGCTTGCGGCGGAGATTCGCGCATTCTTCATCCGTCCGATTGCGACGACGCCAAAGTCGCGATGAGTGTTGCCTCCGCGTTGGGCGCAGAAATCAAAATTCCCAAGCCCGGATGTTTTTCCGTCAAAGCCCGCCGCAGGCGTCCGTCGTTATCCAAAGTCAATGTCAAAGAATCGGGAACGGTGCTGCGGCTGCTTCTGCCGCTGTTGTCGATTTATTCCGACAAAGCCGTTGTCACCGGGGAAGGGACGCTGCGAGGCCGGCCGAACAAATTTCTCACGGAAGCTCTGCGTCAAACCGGAATGAACATCCGCGGCGCCGGGGAGAAGGAAAGCATTCCGGTTGTTTATCGCGGCGGAAAAATTTCCAAAGAGGCGATCGCCATCGATGGCTCGATCAGTTCGCAGTTTACCTCCGCGCTGATGATCGCCTGTCCGCAACTGGATCACGATGTGATGGTCACGATAATCGGTCAAGACCTGGTGTCTGAAGATTATTTGGTGATGACCCGACAGATTTTGAGTTTGGCGGGGATTAAAATTAAAAAAAAGGATCCGCGCACGTATCAAATTGACGGCGGGCAGATTTTCAAGGGCTTGAAAAATTTTGAAGTTCCGTCGGATTACGGCTTGGCCGCATTTTTGATGGCGGCCGCGGCGGTGACGAAGTCCGATGTTAAACTCACCGGCGCCTTTCACGATAATTTGCTGCAAGCCGACGGACGGATGTTGGGTTTTCTGCAGCGATTGGGTGTTAAATTTGAAAAAACATCGAAAGCGATTCACATCAAAGGTCCGTTTGCGCTCAAAGGCGGGACGTTTTCTTTGAAAGATTGTCCTGATCTGGTTCCGGTCATGGCGGCGTTGGCGCTCTTCGCCCAAGGCCCGACGCGCCTGGTGGATATTCACCATGCGCGCGCCAAAGAATCCGACCGCATCAGCGATCTTCGCCGCGAACTTTTGAAAGTCGGCGCGGAGATTTCCGAAACTTCCGACACGCTAGTCATCCATCCCCAACCGCTTTCGGTCTATACACGCGACGTTGTTTTAGATCCGCACCGCGACCATCGCCTGGCCATGGCCTTTGTCGTTTTGGGTCTGAAGCTCGGCGCGTCCGTCAAAGACATCGAATGCACGCACAAATCCTACCCCGGGTTCGTCGCGGACTTGAAAACACTTGGCGCCGGCGCCCGCAAATTGAAAAGCATTTGACACTGCTAATCCTTTCGGATAATATGAGCCCACTTTACTTCCGGGAATTCTTTTAAAATGCCAAATAACAAATAACAAATTTCAAATAAATTCCAAATTCAAACATCCAATGTTGGATTTGGAATTTTTTGTCATTGAGTATTGTTTGAAATTTGATGCTTGGAATTTGGAGCTTAACATCATGTTACAGCAAATCAAAAGCGCCGTCCGCTGGGCAAACAAATCCTTCCGGCAATTCCTCACCATGTTTTCCAGTGACATCGGTATCGACCTGGGCACAGCCACAACGCTGGTTTACGTTAAAGGCGAAGGCGTGGTTTTGTGCGAACCTTCCGTTGTGGCCATTGAAAAAGATACCCGCCGCGTGATCGCCGTCGGGGAGGACGCCAAAAAAATGCTCGGCCGCACGCCCGGCAGCATCATCGCCATCCGCCCGATGAAAGACGGCGTCATTTCCGATTTCGACATCACGGAGGCGATGCTCCGCTATTTCATCAAAAAAGTCCACGGCCGCAGAAAGCTGATCAGCCCCACGATGTGTATCGCGATTCCTTCAGGCATCACCGAAGTGGAAAAACGCGCGGTGCGCGACTCTGCGGAGCGCGCCCAGGCGGGCCAGGTCATTTTGATTGAAGAGGCCAAGGCGGCGGCCCTCGGCGTCGGTCTTCCCGTCGAAGAACCGGCCGGGAACATGATTGTCGACATCGGCGGCGGCACCACTGAATACGCGGTGATTTCCCTCGGCGGTCTGGTCTATGCCAAATCGATCCGCATCGCCGGCGACGAGCTCGACGATGCCATCGTCGAATATTTAGGGAAAACGTACAACCTCATGATCGGCGAGCGCACCGCGGAAGAAGTCAAGATCCGCATCGGTTCGGCTTATCCGCTCGACGAAGAACTCACCATGGATGTGCGCGGCCGCGATTTGATTTCCGGCCTTCCGAAGACCATTACGATCACCTCTGAAGAAGTTCGCGAGGCCATGCAGGAACCGATCCAGGCCATCGTCGACGGTTCCAAAGCTACTCTGGAAAATACACCGCCGGAATTAGCTTCCGATTTGATCGACCGCGGCATCGTGATGGCCGGCGGGGGCTCGCTCTTGCGCGGACTGGACAAGCGCATCGCGGAAGAAACCGGCCTGCCGGTTCATGTCGCGGATGATCCTTTGACCGCTGTGGTCATGGGAACAGGCAAAGTGCTCAACATGAGTTCCGAACATCGACGACGGTTGACCATGTCGGCGAAGCTGAACTTTTGACCTAAACCATAAATAACAAAAATCAAATAACAAGCAATTTCCAATTATCAAATTTAAAGTTTGGAGTATTGGAGTTTTAATTATTGAAATTTGTTTGTTATTTGGAATTTGTCATTTGGAATTTATCTCAGTGTGTTCACAAAACGCTCTCCCCACAGACTTTTCTTCATCACGTTCATCATTATCCTCCTGTTAGTTTTCGTTTCCCCCGGATTATTTTTGCCGCTTCGCCATAAAATCGCCTCCGGCATTTCCGTCCCGGCCGGCCTCATGGCTTGGCCGGTTCTGGAGTTGAAAAAATTCCTGTTGTATCACAAAACATACGATGACTACTTGAAATTGAGGCGCGAATATGACGCGTTGAAATCCCGCGTCATTGATTCCGAAGAAATTTTTAAAGAAAACGCGCGGCTTTCCGGTCTTTTGGGAGTGCGCAAAACATTGGGCACTGCCTCGACGGCGGCTCATGTGATCGCCCGGGACTTGTCCAACTGGGAATCATCGGTCCTAGTGGATAAAGGATCAAAAGACGGCGTGCAAAAAGGCGATCCTGTGGTCGCCGCTTCCGGCGTCCTCGGACGCGTGGCGGAAGCCTCCGGCGCGTCCAGCCGCGTGATGCTGTTGACCGATCCGCAATTCAGTGTCGCCGGAAAAATCAAAAGCAGTCAGCAGAGCGTGCTCGTCTCCGGAAGTTTGAACGGCCGCGTCCGCATCCGTTACGCGCAGGCCCAGGACAGCATTCAACCCGGCGACGAGGTTGTGACCTCGCGCCTGAGCGCGTCGTTTCCGGAAAATCTTTTGATCGGCCAAGTCGCGGAGGCTCACCCGGACGTCGAGGGCTCAGAGGAATTCACCGTCGTGCCCGCCGCTGACACGTCGAATCTTCAGGAAGTCCTCATCCTCCTGCAGAGGACATCACCATGATTAAAAATTTTTTTCTTTTGACGCTGGCCTGTTTTTTTATCGTTATTGTTGAGGCGGCGGCAACGGCGGTGATCGACACCCGCTGGCGGCCGGACTTAAGTTTGCTGACGGTGATTTTTGTCACACTGTCACTGGGATTCCGTTACGGATTCTGGACAGCTCTTGTCGCAGGATTGCTCAAAGAAAGTTTCGGATCGCAAGGCTTCGGCATGGCGCTGGTGCCTTATCTTGTCTGCGCGTATCTGGCTGATCATTTAAAACACCGATTCGCCCTGCGGCCGTCGCTGATGTCCCGTCTGGGAATCGTCCTGTCCTGCCTGTCGGTCCAGATCGCCATTCAGATGGTTTTCTTTTTGCGCGGACAGCCGGTGGACTTTGCTGCGCCGGCGATGTCGGTCATCATTCCGCAAATCCTCGTCACGATGCTTGTGTCGGAAATTTTCTTCAACATGTGCCGCCCATGCGCCTCAAGATTATTCGCGTAATTTTTTCTCTCGGATTTGCTCTGCTGGTTGTCACGCTGTTTTTTCATCAGGTGATCCAGGGCGATTATTACCGCGCCTTAAGCAAGAACAACCGCATCCGTGTTGTGCCGCTGGAAGCCAGGAGAGGCGCGATCTATGACCGCAACGGTTACCTTTTGGCGGAGAGCCGTTTGTCTTACAATGTTCTGGGAATTCCGCAGGACATTGAGAACTTCGACGAGCTTATGGGTTTTCTGGGCCGCGTCCTGGGCGCCGATCCCGCCGGGCTGCGCAGAACCTGGCAGAGCCGCAGACTCAATCCGTTCACGCCGGTTCTGCTCGCGGACAATTTGACGCGCGAGCAGATTTTCGCCATCGAAGAGGAAAGGTTTCGTTTTCCGGGTGTGTGGATTGAAAAAGGGTATCAGCGCCGTTATGCGTTGGGGCAAGCTGCCGCGCATGTGCTCGGTTACGTCGGAAAAATCAGCGTTTCGGAACGCGAAGAGCTCAAAGAATACGGCATCTCGCAGTTGAGTGTGACCGGTAAAGACGGTGTGGAGAAATTTTACGACCGCGAGCTCGGCGGAAGCAGCGGCGGCTTGCAGGTGGAAGTCAACAGCCGCGGTGAGCAGGTGCGTCTTCTGGGGGTGCGCGATGCGAATCCCGGCGAGGACATCACGCTCACCATCGACGCCCGCCTGCAATCCTTCGCCGCAGAGATCCTTTCAGGACGAGCGGGGGCCGCCATCGTCATGGACAACGACAACGGCGAAATTCTGGCGATGGCCAGCGCTCCGGCGTTTGACCCGAATGATTTCACCGACCGTTCCCGCAGTAGAAATATTTCGCGTGTATTTTCCAATCCCCAGGCGCCGCTGTTTAACCGCGCGCTGCGCGGGCGGTTCCCGCCGGGATCGGTGTTTAAAACACTGATGGCCGCCGCGGCTTTGAGTGAAGGTGTGATCGATTCCGGCAAAACATTTTTCTGTTCCGGGTCTTATCAATTGGGAAACCGGACATTCGGGTGCACACACCATCACGGCGAGCAGAATGTGACCGAATCGCTGGCGCATTCCTGCAACGTTTACTATTATCATCTCGGGCTATTGATGAAGCCCGATCAGATTCGTCATTACGCGCAAATGTTCGGGCTCGGCTCCCCGACGGGTATCGACCTTCCGTATGAAGACAGCGGATTCGTTCCCGGCTCGTGGAAAAAATCTCCGGCCGGATATGAAGCCTGGGCGCAAGGCGACATGCTCAATTACGCCATCGGTCAGGGTAATCTGCTTTCCACGCCTTTGCAAATGGTGAACATGATGGCCTCGGTGGCGCGCCACGGCATTGTGGTTCGGCCGCATGTGGTCAAATCCGTCGGCGCAGCCGACATCAAAAGGTTTTTGACGGAAGAACGCATTCCGATTCCATCGATGATTTTTGACATCATTCATCAGGGTCTGAAGGCCGCTGTTGAAAGCAGTTCGGGCACGGCGCACAGTCTGGACATCAAAGGACTTTATGCGGCCGGCAAAACCGGGACCGCGCAATCCTCCGGAAACAAAGCCAGTCACGCCTGGTTCGTCGGCTATGCCCGCAGTGATGTTCGCAATATTGCCTTTTGTGTTTTGCTGGAACATGGCGGCTCCAGCGCCAATGCCGTGGTTTTATCGAGAGAGTTGTTGCTGGAGATGAAGAGGCTGGGGTTGATTTGAGAAGGACATTTCCCATTGATTTGTGAGTGAATTGAAACCAGTTTTTCCTTAATGTTGTTCAGAAAAGAACGTTTCATTGAACGAACAAATCAATGGGGAATGTCCAGCAAGTGCATTCAGCGGCAGGACCCGTTGGGACACGACAGATATGACTCCCATTCAAAATATCCACCAGCGCATCTGGATTTCGACTTTGCTCATTATGGCGACGGGGTTGGTCATGCTCTACAGCGCCTCTTGGGGCAACGTCCGCGTTTCGCACGGCGTTTTTTACGACCAACTCTGGTGCGCGGCCGTCGGGCTTGTTCTCATGTTTGTGATTTCGCGTACGGATTACCGGCGGCTTTACGACGGAGCGTATGTTCTTTATATATTCAGCGTGATGCTGTTGGTCCTCGTGATCTTCAACGGCCGTGAAGCCATGGGCGCCACGCGCTGGCTGTCCATCGGGCCGCTGAATTTCCAGCCGTCGGAAGTCGCAAAATTTTGTTTGATCCTGGCGCTGGCCCGGTATTATTCGCGCCGCCGGGTGAATCTATCCTTCAGTTTTTTCAGTCGCACCAAACGGGTAATCCGCGACGTGCTTCTGCCGCTGGGTCTGACGGTTCTGATGATGGCGCTGATTTTCAAACAGCCGGATTTGGGAACTACGCTGCTGGTGTTCGGCATTTTCACGACGATGATGTTTGCCGTCGAGGTGGAAGGAAAACTGGCCGCCACCCTTTTAGGCGTGTGTGCCGCGGCCCTGCCGATCCTCTGGCAGATGATGCGTCCGTATCAGAAAGACCGCCTGCTGGTGTTTCTCAATCCCAACATCGATCCGCTGGGCGCAGGTTATACCGTCATTCAATCCAAAATCGCCATCGGCTCAGGGCAGATCTGGGGCAAAGGCTGGCTCGCCGGCACGCAGAGCCAGCTGAATTTCCTACCGGAACGTCACACGGATTTTATTTTCGGCGTGATCGGCGAAGAATGGGGATTCATCGGCGGCCTGTTTCTGATCGGATGCTATTTTGTGCTGGTGAGTTCCTCCTTCGATCTGGCACAGCGCGTCAAAGACCGTTTCGGCATGCTTTTGACCGTCGGGATCGCATCCATTCTGGCGTTGCAAGTCATTATCAATATAGGAATGGTGATGGGCGCGTTTCCCATTGTCGGCATCACGCTGCCGATGGTCAGCTACGGCCGCACGTCGTTCGTGATCTTCATGGGGATGATCGGCATTCTTCTCAGTGTGGCGCGCAGTCGTTTGATGAAGCAAATTTGACGTTTTCAGTTTGCACCGCCTCCGGCGGGTTGTTATAATTATCAAAATTTTGGTACTCTGTTCAACGGCGGGAGCGTCATGGAACGATTCAAGAAAATCATCAATAAGCAGCTCGGAGAAGTTTTGGTCGAACGCGGCATCATCACGCACGAGCAGTTGATGCTCTGCATCCAGATTCAGAAAGAGCAGGGAGGCTTGCTCGGAGAAATCCTGGTCGACCGGAAATTCGCCACAGAGCTGGACATTGCCCAGGCCATCACCAGCCAGTACGGTTTTCCTTATCTGCCTTTGGCCGCCTATGATATTGATCCTGAAATCGGCAAAAGCCTTCCGGAAGCCCTCTGCCGCAAATATTCCCTGATTCCCGTCGACCGCATCGGCGATCAGCTCACGCTGGCGATGTCGAACCCTCTCAACCAGACGGCGATTACTGATGTCGAGGCCGCGCTGAGCTGCCGGGCCTTGTTTTTCGTGAGCGTGACCCAGGACATCAAAAACGCCATCGACAATCTGTACAAGAAAAAATAATTATGGTTTTCAATGACCGCGTCCAGGAAGTCCTGCTCAAACAGGGTCTCATTTCCGCCGAGGATATCAAAAAAGCCCGGAAGGACGTGAAATCCGGCGGGTCCCTGATGCATGCGCTTGTCCGCAAGCAGATTCTCGACGAGGCGGTCCTTGCCGGAGTGATCGCTCAGGTTTCCGGATATCCCGTCCTGTCCCTGGTTCGTCTGAAGATCGAGGAAGGTTTTCTCAAAGTCATCCCCCGCGACGTCGCCGTCAAATATCAGGTTTTGCCGATTTCAATTTTGGGTTCCCGGCTGACATTGGCCATGGCCGATCCGATGAATGTGTTCGTGGTCGACAGTATCCAGACTTTGACGGGGTTGACGGTTGCGCCTGCGGTGGCCCGCCTTAATGAATTGCAAGGAGTTTGCGACAGAATTTATGGCGGCGAAGAATCTTCAGAGACGTTTGAGGATGTGCTTGTCGATATCCAGGAAGATGAAAACATTGAACTCATCAAAGCTGAAGGTAAAGAGGACAGAGCCGGTATTGAGAAGATCAGCGACGACGCGCCGATCATCAAGCTGACGGATACCATCATTCAGCAGTCGGTGGCGGCCAAAGCCAGCGATGTTTTCATCGAACCGCTGGAACATGGTGTTCGTATCCGTTACCGCGTCGACGGCCTGATCCGCGAGATCGACCGCCTTCCGCGCAATCTCCTGTTTCCTCTGGTCTCGAGGATCAAAGTCATTTCAAATCTGGACATTTCCGAACACCGCCTGCCGCAGGACGGCCGTTTTCGCACCGTGATCGGCGGACACCACGAGGTGGATTTCCGCGTCAACGTTTTGCCGACGATCATTGGCGAGAAAGTGTGTCTGCGCGTCCTGGATAAAGAAGGCAATGTTCTGGATATCGAAAAACTCGGTTTTCAGCCGGAGTCTCTCGACCAGCTGAAAAAATGCGCGCTGCGGCCGTATGGGATGATTCTCAGCTGCGGCCCGACGGGAAGCGGGAAAACTACGACGCTGTACTCCATCCTCAAATACGTCGATTCGCCCGAGAAAAATATCGTCACGGTGGAAGATCCCGTGGAATACCAGATGAAAGGCGCCAACCAGGTCAATGTCAAGCCTCACCTGGGATTGACGTTCGCCACGTCTTTGAGGTCGATTCTTCGTCAGGATCCCAACATCATCATGATCGGGGAAATCCGCGACACGGAAACGCTCGACATCGCCGTCAAAGCCGCGCTCACCGGCCATTTGGTGCTGAGTTCTCTGCACACGACGACCGCCGCAGGCTCCATCATTCGCATGATCAATATGGGCATTGAGCCGTTTCTGATTTGTTCATCTCTGCTGGCGATCATCGCTCAGCGCCTCCTGCGCCGGGTCTGCACGTTTTGCGCCGAAGACTACGAATTATCGGCGGAAATCATCAAAACCATGGGTCTGGAAAAATATTTTCCGTTGGGCAAAGGAAAATTGCTGAAAGCCAAGGGGTGCAAAAAATGTTTCAACAGCGGATACAAGGGGCGGGTGGGGATCACGGAAGTTTTGACGATCTCGCCGCGCATGAAGACTATGATTATGAAAAA
>Ga0210019_1004594_pt1 | contig 11913 bp, 14 predicted proteins | sample CryGeyCG2114_020_2_FD_183969 | JGI IMG/M metagenome (GOLD analysis project Ga0210019, IMG submission 183969) | Groundwater microbial communities from aquifer - Crystal Geyser CG11_big_fil_rev_8/21/14_0.20 (SPAdes) (version 2) | ecosystem: Environmental > Aquatic > Deep subsurface > Groundwater ...
CAAATAAAAAATCCCCACTTCCCGCCAGATAAGCGGAGAGTGGGGATTCCCGTTAACAAAAAAACCAATCAGGTAATATTACCATCAGAATCAACAGTGTATGTCACGGATGCAGTATCCGAAGAGTGGATTGCCGTTGCGGCAAAAGTTGTTTCAGGTGCAGTTGTGATGGTAACAGTCACATTTGTCGACTGTGCAAAACCATAAGTACCCCCGGTTACAGTAGCCAACACACAATCGGAAGTCCCTCCATTATCTGCCCAGTAGGCTTTGCAGGCCAAAAACAGATTATGCAGGTTTGCTTTTGCATCTGATTGATACGCCCTGTTCTTGTAGGCGCTGAACTGGGGAATCGCGATGGCGGCCAAAATACCAATAATAGCGATAACGATCAACAATTCAATAAGAGTGAAACCTTTTTCTCCTTGAACCCTTCTAAGCTTGGATAACATTTTTTACTCCTCCCGTTATGATTAACAAAACAAACTTTGAATAAGCCATATTTATGGTCACTCAACATTCAGCAAATCCCATGCCTTCTAATCAATTGTCGCGATAAAACATTATAACCTCTTTACTTTTAATGTGTTATAAAAAATATTTCCTCCAGCGATTTTTTTCAAACCAAATACCACGGGAAAACTGACAAATTTTGTCACTTCTGAATGCCAAATTTTGTCAATATTACGGCAAAAATATTGACCTCACAAACTGCTTGCCATGCTTCATGGTTTATGAAACGATTTGTTTATTATGAATGGTGAATTAAAGCGAATGGGTGTGCTGGGCGGAACATTTGATCCCGTCCATAACGGGCATTTGGACCTTGCTGGGAACACAGCAGAACTGTTTGATTTACAAAGAGTATTGTTTGTACCCGTCAGCCAGTCTCCGCACAAGCTGTATGGTCAGCCCAGCTCTCCAACGCACCGGGTCGCCATGCTTGAGTTGGCCCTCGAACGGGAAGCCCGATTTTCTATCGAATTGCTGGAAATTGAAAAAGGAGGCGTTTCCTACACCATTGACACATTATCCCGATTAAAAGAAAAATATCCCGAGTGGGAGCTTTTTTTAATTCTTGGAGCGGATGCCTTCATGTTGATGGATAAATGGAAAAGCTTTGCGGATATATTAAAACTTTGCCACGTGCTGGTGGGCACTCGTCCGGGCACAAAGTTAAATATCCCCGGCAAATTGAGTCAAACCTTGGGGCTCAAAAAAATTCCGCGGGAGGATCATGAATTCAAGTTGTCGACAACGTTGAGTTCCACTACAGGGAAAACCATACGGTTATACCAAATCCCGACACCCGACATTTCATCCAGTGAAATCCGCCATCGGGTGCAAGCGGGAAAAGAAATTAAAAATTTGTTGCCCCCCGCAGTTGATCATTATATTATGCAACACCAATTATACAGAACTGAGTCCCCTCCAATTACGGTCTAAATGAGAGAACAATTAAGCGCCCTGCAACAGCTAGCTGTTGATTCTGCCTCGGGAAAAAAGGCTTTTGACATTCTCATTCTGGACTTGCGGAATCGCTCGGACCTGACTGATTTTTTCATGATTTGCAGTGGTAACTCCAAAGTCCACGTTCAATCTATAGTTGATGCCATCCTGGACAATTGCTACCAGAGCCACAATAAACCTCTAGCTATAGAGGGTTATTCTGGAGGTTCCTGGGTAGTGGTAGATCTTGGAGACTTAATAGTACATGTTTTTCACAAAGAAGCCCGCCTTCACTATGACCTCGAACGTCTTTGGGGCGATGTTCCTGTTATCAAGGCAGTAGGCCATTAAAGATCCCCCTTTCACTTTAAACACACTTTATGAACAAAAAAAAACTAGCTCAATTTCATTCCCAATTGGAATCCATCCGGTCCGAGTTAATGGGAGGCGTTGAAAAATCAAACCTGGGCGTGAAAGAAAACGAAGTTGGACAAGTTGCCGATATTAGCGACGATGCCGCGCGCACCTACAACCGCCAGTTGGAAGGAGAACTGGAGGAACAGGAGTGGAAAAAACTCAAACAGGTTGACAACGCCATTGAAAAAATTAACACCGGGGAATATGGCATATGCACCCAGTGCGAGACCACTATCCCCGAAGCCCGGCTGGAAGTGGTCCCTTACACAGAGTTCTGCACCCAATGCCTGAGCGAAATGGAAAAAAATCCTAAGGCCACAACCATCACTGAAAAAAACCCGTTCGAGGAGAATTAATAGTGTCCTTGAAGCAAATTATCGTCTTCCTGGTTTTTGCGCTACTCTCCATATACACGGCGTTCCTGAATCCCCATGATTCGGTGATTCACATCACCCAAAACCAGTCGCTGAAGTTACCAACTGTCCTGCTTCTACTCGGCTCTATCCTCATAGGTGTAATCGCTACGGTTTTCCTGTTCTGGACTTTTAATTTCAAAAGCGCATTGGCGCGCTGGAAAACGGGTTTCAAAAAGAACCGGATCGAAAAAAAGAACCACAAGGTTGAAGCCCTGTTTAAAAAGGGAGAAAGCTTGTTCATCTGTGGCAACACGGACAAAGCGCAAAACCTGACAGAAAAAGTCCTCGAAACATCTTCAGAACAGCATGTCGGCGCACTCAATTTAATGGGCAAGATCCTTTCCGCCACAGGCAAACCCGATCTGGCAGAAAATTTTCATAAGAAAGCCCTCGCCCTTGAGCAGAAAAACATCCATACCCTCTTCCATCTGGCCGATGTCTATTCTCAAACCGATCGCCAAAGCGATGAAACAGGGCTCCTGCAAAAAATATCCGGGATGAATCCGGGAACCGTCACCCCCTTGCTCCGTCTTCGAGATGCCTATTTGAAACAGGAGGACTGGAAAAAAGTTTGCGCTTTGCAGAAAAGAGTTTTACCTCTTGTGCGTGAAGATAATGTGACGTGGAAAAAAGAACAAAGCAATCTGGGCCAATTCCTTTTTGAACTCGGCAAGCAAAGTCTGCAAGCAGGAAACCGGGACGGCGCCATCTCCGAATTTAAGCAGGCCCTTCGCACTTGCGAAAAATGCCTGCCCGCCTACTTGTCATTAGGTGATGTTTACCTTGAATCAGGAAAACAAAAGCAGGCGTTAAAAACCTGGAATACCGGATTTGAAAAAACCGGCAATTTAGCCTGCCTGGTGCGTTCGCAAATTGCTCTCCGGGAATCTGATAATTTTCAGGAACTATTAAAAACCTACGAAGAATCTCTGGATGCGGCAGAAGAACGGTCTTTGTGGGTCCTGTTGCTATCGACCTTCTATCTGGAACATGGGTTAAAAGAGAAAGCCCGGGACCTGCTGGAGAACACCCCACCCCAGCAGGCCCTGCTTCACTCTTTATTGTTGGAACACGCACAGCATTCTGGAAATGGCAACGATGACACCTTCGCGCTAACCCGGGATGCCGTTTTTGCCCTCACCCAATAACCACCTGGAACGAGCCCAGTAATCCAAAATGTTACCGGTGATTCACCGGTAAGGCATGTTGTTGCCCTGCAATTGTTTTTCGATATCGGCTTCGAACTGGTTTTCCAGCCGGACAAACTCTTCAAATTCACGCGGACTTTTAAACTCAAATACCTTGGGTTCTTTTTGTCCGCAAATTTCTTCGTCTTGCTCTACGGTTAATACATTATTTTCCACGGACCGTATCACGAATTTTTTCCGCGTTTTCAACTTGGCGAAAACTTCCTGATAAACGGGTTCCAGATTGAGTGCCATAAAACGCCTCCTGCTAAAATACTAATTAAAATTCCTGAATAATAGAATTTTAACTTTCCCAAAAACCAAAATCAAACAAATTGAGTGGAGGAGCCTACGCAGGTGAATGAATAGAGTTTTAAACTGCACACGAAGCCTCATGGCAAGTGACGGCAATGGGCAAAAGAATCAGCAGGGCTGTAAATCATCCATGACCACCGGGGCCTGCCCGATTAGGGGTTTTTGTAGAGTTGGTGGCTGAGAAGTTTGCTGTTCCTGGCGAAGACATGCGCCGCGACCAGCACATCATTTTTGAGGGAGAAATACATTCCTCTTTCAGGGTATTTGGCCAGGCTGGCATTCATCGACTGCGGCACACCATATTTGCCAATCATGGTTGTGACCTTTTCTCCCATTTTCACACCTTCAGCAAAACTTCCCGCAAACTGGGGCAGAATTTCCAAAGCCTCAACCTGGCCCTTGCCACTCAGGAAATGCACGACAATTCCATGATTGGCGTATTCAATGGAAACGCTGTCGAGGGTAGATTCCGTTCCGCGCTTTGTCTTGATGGCGCGGGGAATGCCGAGAAGTTTGATCGCCTCTTCCAAAGACATCCCGACTTTGAGGTTTTTGCCTATGACCAGGCCTTCCGGTTTTTTCTTTTCGACAGGAGCTTTGGAGGGTTCAGCCTTTTCCCTGGCAACAGGAGTTTGCGTTTCCATCGGCTTCGTATCTGCCAACACCCCTGCTGGGAGCAACAAACAAAAAATAAGCAAAGCTAAAATATTCACCGGTATCTCCTTTCCAAATCAAAAGACAACGATCCAAGGCACAAATTGGGATGCCTTATTATACCTCAGGGGCGAAAAAATTAAACATTTATTTTCAATTGTTTAAGGGATTCCCCCTGTGCCTCGGGAAGTTTGTTTTTCCGCCGGTTTTGCATACGCGGAGGGTTAAAGATCATCCAGGGAAGGGATATTTTTGCGGCGATCCCGTTTCGATTTTGTTTTTTCCTTCTGGAATTGTCTCCATTGCGCCCTGTCCACCTTGGAAGGAACACCAGCCTCCTCCTCACCATCGTCGTCTTGCGATTTTATCTGAATTCCCTTTTTCGTTTCCTTCGGCAGGTTGCGTTTGCCTTCTTCAAACTCCTTGGCGGTCAGCCCCGCTTCCATATCGAATAATGATTTCTGCTCTTTTTTCAAGCGTTGTGCCGACAGGGCCTCTGCCCGGAGTCGGATTTCCTTCGCGTTGACCAACCCGGTTTTCCATTTAGCCGGAATATTCTCGAATCCATACAGAGCTCCTGCCCAGGCTCCCACCAGGGCACCCAGCATTTCCGTCTCCCTCCCGTAAGCCAGAGAATGCGTGAGGGTGGGGGCGAACCCCGGTTCTGGTGGTTGAAGCACACAATACAAGGCCAGAGGAAGCAGGGTCAGCACAAACCCTTGTGAAGGATGATGGATTTCCTGTTTGGTGAAAGGGTTGGCGTATTCGCATAACCATTGCATGAGATCCGGTTCATGAAATCTTTCCGCCAAACCCTTCAAGGCTCCGCTCAAAGCGTTTGAACCTTTAATGCCCCCATCGACCGACTCCGGGAACCTTTGCTGGTACTGCGCTTCTGCCTGGTGACATACTTCTTCTGCCTCCCGCAAAATATCGATAGCTACAGGGAGATTTTCTTCGGGACACAAAGACAGAAACCGGGTCACTAAAAATCCGGTTAACACAGTCCCTACCACCTCAAACCGGTTTCGACTCATCAACAGGCAGGCAGAAAAACATTGCGCCGCCAGGGTTTTAGACCATTTTTCCTGGAACAAGGCCGGAGGAATGGCGAGGCTGACAAACAGGGCGGTGGAAGAATTCTGCTCTGAAACCTGTTCTTCACCCATGCTCTCTAACCAATCCACCGCCCGCCACAGGCAGGCTGAGTGGTTGCGGTAACTGCCGAAATAACCTTCAGGACCGGCTTTCGCAAGCTCTTGAAAAATTTTCGCCGCTGTCGGCAAAAACTGTTTTTTGTTTTTAAGCAAGGCATCCGCCACCACCAGCGCGCATTGGGCAGGGGCTCCATATAGTCCTTGCATGCAATAATTTTTAATACCCTTTCCCATAATCGGGCGGACATCCTTGAAATCATCCATCGCCCCGAAAATCTGTTGGATGGCGGCAGGTTTCAACCCCTGCGCGGACCGGCCCATGGCATCCCCGACCGCCATGCCAAAAAAACTGCCGATTACTTTATCCCGAATATCATTCATAAATTATTTTTTCAAAGCTGAATGGAGCAACGACTTTTTATGCCGGGCCAACTCTTTGCCAGCATGACAAACAACCCCCCCTGGCCCCCCTTAACAAGAGGGAATTATTTGAACTTCCCTCCCTTCATAGGGAGGGACTGCGGCTCGCCGACTAGAGAGCCATTAACGGGGTGGGATAATTTTGTTCAGCAATGATCATTTCCGGCAAGTCCTGACCCAGAGCCTGACGGGCAGTGATTCGGGCCAGTTCCGGATGATTGTTGGTTTCGCTCATATGCATCAACACGACGAGCCGCAATCCGGAATGCTTGACCGAAGATAATAATTCGCCGCAGGCTTCGTTGGAAAGATGCCCGACATCGCTTTTAATTCTTCTCTTGGTTACCCAGGGATAAGGTCCCGCATCGAGCATATTGACATCGTGATTGGACTCGATGAGCAAAGCATCCAGTTTTTGCAGTTTATTTTTAACCGCCGCCGTCACTTGCCCAAGATCGGTGGCTATGCCCAGGCGTGATCCCCGGTAATGGATGACAAAGGCCACCGATTCTTCCGCATCATGAGGGGTGGCATAAGGCTCCACCACCAACTCACCGAATTCGACAGGTTGTCCGGCGCGGATGGGATTGAACCCTGGAAGCGTTCCCATAGAATGACACGACCGCTTATAGGTTCCCTCGGTGGTGAATAGCTGAAGTTGGTGTTTCCTTAAAAGCGGACCCATACCGCGGATGTGGTCGGAGTGCTCGTGCGTGGCAAACACCGCGTCCAGTCCATTCAAGGAGCGGTCGATATGGGCCATGCGTTGAGAGAGTTTTTTTTCGCTCAAGCCGGCATCAATTAAAATACGTTTCCCGTCCGCCTCGATATAAACCGAATTACCACCACTACCACTGGATAATATAGAGAATTTTAAGCGGGCAGAGCCCGCAGTCAATGGGTCAATACCTTTATGATCGGACAGGTGTCGTGGCGCTTCTGGATTGAGATTTATAACTTTTCTCCGAGAACCCAAAAAGAATAATCGGTGGCTACTACCGGATGAGTAGCGACAGGTGAATGGAATTCTACCATAGAAAGGATAAATACCTTAACCCAATAAAAATTTCCTGACATTTTCATATTCGTTTATTCAATCCTCTATCTGGGCTTTTTGCAGGGTACCGCTGTAATCGACAAAAACCGATTTCCACTCAGTGAAAATTTCCAGCGCGGTGGTTCCGGCCTCGCGGTGACCATTGCCAGTTCCTTTAGTACCTCCAAACGGGAGTTGCACTTCTGCCCCTATGGTCGAAGAGTTGATATAGGTAAGTCCTGTATCGAGTTTTTCGATGGCCTTGAATGCCCGGTTCACATCCTGGGTATATATTGCCGATGACAACCCAAACCTTGAATCGTTGACGATTTCCACTGCGTTCTCCAGGCTCTTGCATTCCAGGATGCTCAAAACCGGGCCAAATATTTCTTCCTGCGCAATGCGCATTTTCGGAGACACTCCCGCAAACAACGTTGGTTCAAAGAAGAATCCATTCCGACATTTACCATTCTTAAAAACATTGCCGCCTAAAAGCAGTTTAGCTCCTTCTCCCACACCCACCTTGCAATACCCCAAAACCTTCTGGCGTTGCGCCTCGTTGATCAACGGGCCGACATCGGTGGTATTTTTTAGTCCGTCTCCCAGGCGAAGCGCTTTCGTACGTTTAAGGAGGAGATTGGTAAATTTTTTAAGGACTTTTTTATGCACAATAACACGGCTACAAGCGGTGCACCGTTGCCCGGTCGTTCCAAACGCTCCCCATATCACGCCTTCCACTGCCAGGTCGAGGTTAGCATCATCCATCACGATGATGGCGTTTTTTCCGCCCATTTCCAGGGAGTATTGCTTCATGTTCCATGCGCATTTATGAGCCACCTTCGCTCCGGTATCGGTGGAGCCGGTAAAAGACACCAGGTTGATGTTGTGATGTTCAACCAGCGGTTCGCCGATTTCTGTGCCTGTACCAGTGATGAAGTTCAACACACCCGGCGGCAAGCCTGCCTCTTCAAAAAGTTTTACAAAACGATATGCCGAAAGAGGGGTATCGCTGGCGGGTTTGAATACTACTGTATTACCGCAAATCAGGGCCGGAATCAGTTTCCAGGATGGAATTGCAATGGGGAAATTCCAGGGCGTGATGGCCGCTACTACTCCCACCGGCATTCTAACAGTCATACAAAATTTATTATTCAATTCGGAGGGCACCGTTTCTCCCTGTAACCGTCTGCCTTCTCCCGCGGTGTAATAGGTCAGGTCAATGGCTTCCTGAACATCACCGCGGGTTTCGTTGAGAACCTTTCCCATTTCACGGGTCATGTCTTGAGCCAAGGATTCTTTATGCTTGATCAGCAGTTCACCCACCCGGAAAAGAATTTCTCCTCGCTTGGGTGCAGGCAGGTTTCTCCAACATTCCTGGGCCTTAACCGCTGATTTCACGGCATTGTTCAGATCGTTCGCATTAGATTTCTGGAAACGCCCGAGAATTTCTTTTTTGTTGGCGGGGTTAATATTATCGAAGGTCTTGCCGCTGGAAGAAGCTACCCATTTCCCATCTATAAAATTTTTATAGGTCCTGATCGCCATGGCCTGATCCTTGAAAAGTTGAAGGGACATTGAAACGAGCAGGGCGTTTTACACGCTCTGCCTTTAACAATTTAAACCCGCAAATCCGGATTGGCAAGGTAAAGAGAAAATAACTTATGGAGGGAATATCTGCTTAATGGGCCTCAGGTTTCCTGCCAGGCAATAACACTTACCTTATTACCGAGGAACGGAGCCACCATGTCTCCGTTATAAGTGATCTGTACAGATCCGCCAATCGTGTTACTGGTTACCAGATTTTCAGCATTGGCCGTATCCGAAGCCACGACAAAACCTTCAAGCTGGACACTGCCAGAAAAAGAAACCTGTTCTTTGGCCGCCATAAACCCCTGAATGGTGTTGGAGGGAGTGCCGGAAAACTCGATATCCGTCCCGGCTACCAAAAACATGTTCTGAATATCTATCGTATCATTAACTGTATCTTTGTAATTCACCACATCGGAGTTGCCGCCAAAGTTGATGTAACCCTCTGCCACAATGGTAGTCGCCCAGCCAGGAGGACAACCGGTGGTTGTAAAATCCCCTTCGACATAAAAAGATCCATCAGTGATATTACTGCTTCCGGCAGTCCATTTACCCTGGGCGATACTATAACTAAAACCTCCGAAAATAGTATCGCCATCTCCCAGAACGGAGTTGGACCAATGGCCTCCTCCCGGATTGGTATAGACATAGATATTTCCATCAGCATCTTCAATAGTCCCATCATTTTTCAGGATGTAATTGGCAAAGCTTTTATAATCGGCAGGGTTGATGATGGGTATGTCCTCAGGGGCAACCCCCCCTGTGACACAACCGGTTCCGCTACAGGTTCCACTCGCGGTTGCTCCCTGGGTTATGGTTGCGCTTCCACCGCTGACGGTTACAGAACTATTTGAGTGAATGCTACCGTTAGTCCCATCAATGGTAAAAGTTCCGTTGCCGCCAAGATCGCCTTCAGTAGTTATGGCGTTGTCACCCTTGAAAAGACGGCGCACGATCACAGCTTCCAGAGTAACTGTTTGCCCGCCCTTGGTTCCCGTCGCAGTGAGAATAAGGTTGTTGTCGTCATCATTGGCCGTATCGCCGTCCCCATCATCGTTGTCGGCAACAGTCACGTTGTAAGTGCCGCCTCCAAAACTGATATTGGTAAGGTCAGCCGTGTTGTTGGCGACAAAGTTAGTCAGAACGTTGTCGAATCCGCCAGCGGCAATTTCAACGCCGGGACTGCTTTCATCACCTCCGGCGGCATCGGTATAGTTCAGCAGGTTAATGGCCTTGTTAATTCCGGCTTCGGCAATAAAAAAAGCCTCGCGAGACTTATAATAGTCCGCTGTACGGGAAATATCCTGGGAAGACCATTGAGTAGACACCACAGCCAGCGCCCCCAGAACTACCAGAAGCAAAATTGTTATCGGAAGAGCAACTCCTTTTTCGCAGGAAAACCATTTAAAACCATCAAAAACTTTTCTGTTAAATTTTGAATTGTTCATGATGAGTTCCTCAATGAAACATCCGAATTAAACTCGATCACCGTTGAACTGGCATCGTCGGGGTCTACCATCGTCAAAGTGATACCTATTTTATCTACTCCAGCGGCAGTCGCGGAATCATAAGTGAATGTTAATCCGGAAATTGAAGAATCACTGATGAGGGTCGAAACCGTTCCGTCAACACTCTTCTTAATTGCCGTGCCATCCTGATAAATAATGACAGTATTGTATTTATTCACCGTCACCAGACGCGAATTGGTTGCATAGGTATAGGTTGAGGCTACCGCCGTTCCCAGAGGTATGCTGGTCGAAGTGGGAGTGCCGCTGACCGTATTAAGCTCATAGACCCTGAAGTTGGGGTCAAAAATTACTATTTTATCGCCGTTGGAAAACCCGGTGGTATCCACCACTGTTATAGCGGTGTCATTCTGCACCACGGCATTGGTGCCCACTGCTCCTGGAGGCGTCGAAGTACGGACAGCATCCAGGTTAGCGCGAAAGGTGATCGAATCCGTTGCGGAGATATCCGTCACTCCGGTATCAGGGGGAAGCCCAAAGCCTGCCATGCGTATTTCTTTGGTTAAAACCTTTATGAGGTGCCGGCCCTTTGCCCTGATGTTGGTTTCTTCGCTTTCTCTTTTTATAACCTTATCTTCCTGGACAAATACACTTACCACAACCCCGAGTACGATCGCCCCCAAAGCCGCGGCGATGAGAACCTCAACCATGGAGTACCCTTGGGACCCTTTTAAATATTTTGTAAAATAGTAAGGTTTTTTAATTCGCATAGTCTTATTGGGTTATCAGGGTCTCAATTGATTTCGATTCCGCGCCATTATCCCAGGTGACAGTCACCGTAGCATCGATGAAAAAGTCGGCGCTTCCTACTGGCGAGATGGTCCAGGTTCGGGTATAAAATGCTTCAGCGGTTCCGGTGTCTCCCGCCGCATCGATAACCTCCCCACCCGTGGTCGCCGTCCAGGAATTTGTTGCAGTGTCATAAACGGGAGAATCCAAACCATTCGCATCCGACAAAATAATACGGGTCGCCAAGTCCTTAATTTCTTCCATTTTGCTTTGAGCCAGGGTTATTGCCACGGATGATTTTTTGCTTTCCGCATTTTTTTCAATAACTGATCCGGACAGGATGGCATAAGCCAGCAGACCTATGCTCGCAATTGCCACGGCAATGATTATTTCTATCAGCGTCATTCCGGAATTATTTTTCAAATGGTTCATAGCCTGGGTTGTTTTTCTTATTCAATAATTTTTGGCCTGCCTATTTTATAATTATGAAGGCAAACCTCTGTCGCGCAACCCCCTCAAATGAGGGGTCTCGACATTCATGTATGTTTCCGCCATCAAGTATAAAGCAAAATTGAGGCCATAATTTTGAAAAGCAGAAGTTTTAAAACTAGCGGATGTTTTTCAAGGACTTTCAAAAATAAAAGTTGGTTTCTGCAAAGGAGCGCCATGGAAAGCTATAAAAACTGTATGAATAAGTGAGCAGTTATCGACAATATTTTCCACACAACTTAAAACGGACTTATCGATCCCTGTAAGCCTTTTTCAGGAAATGGGTAGACGTAAAAAACCAGCAACGATTCCGAATCGCAGTATTAGAGATCAACGGATATTGGCTGTTTTTACATGGAGGAAGATACGTACATAAAACATAAATCCGGGTTTATTGAGCAACCGGCTAATCCTGAATAACGGGGGGTTCTGATTTTTCCTTATATTTCTTTATTTCCTGTTCCGTCTTTTTAACTTCTTCCTGCAACTCTTCAATAATTTCCTCCAGGGACTTTTCATTCGTCCAGCCTT